>Ga0187784_10004950_pt1 | contig 10795 bp, 9 predicted proteins | sample 1015_SJ02_MP15_2_FD_132964 | JGI IMG/M metagenome (GOLD analysis project Ga0187784, IMG submission 132964) | Tropical peat soil microbial communities from peatlands in Department of Meta, Colombia - 1015_SJ02_MP15_20_MG | ecosystem: Environmental > Terrestrial > Soil > Wetlands > Peat | place... | reverse complement strand
CCCCAGAACGTCAGAAATGGAAAGAGAAACTTGACGTCGGGTCGCTGCTGCTGAAAGCGCGCCAGCGCGCGGTCCGCCGCGTCGCGATTGGGGTCGTTCGGCATAAGAGACCCTCTCGGCATCGGCGCGAAGGCGATCGCCAGCTGTGCCCCGTACGACCGCACCATGCGGTCGAAATTCTTGAGATAGGCGATGGTCGACGATGGCTCAGCCAGGCCGAGCCGCGGCAACAGGCCGGGACGTTCGTCCGAGCAAAAGCGCAATTGGCTTGCGGACAGATCGAGACGACCGTCAAATTCTGGGAGCCATCCCTGCGCTGCGTCGACGGTAGCTGGCAACTGCAGGTCCGGCACGGAGCCGCCGAACGGATCGCTGCGGTGGAAACGCCGACCTTGGAAGAGCCAGAGCTTCAGATAAGGCGAAAGAAACGTACTTGGCGGCAGAAGCGCGGCTTTGGGCGATACGAGGTCGCCCATGAGGATGCGGCCAAGATCGGCCTTTCCAATAACGCACTGCTCCGGCAGCGCTTGAGGGAAGACATAAAGTACAACGTATTTGATGTGATGCGACCGTCGCAGCATGTATTCGGCGATCGCGTAATACCCATCATAGGCGTGGGTTCCGCCGGTATTAAGGTCGACATATTTCCAGCCATCCAAGTAGCGGTTGATGATGGTCGGCTGGAGCGAGAAGAACCCGGAGCTATCGCCGACCGAGATGATGTCGGGCTCGCTGTCCTCGACGTTGCTTAGGCGAATGGCGAGCTCGGAGCGGTCAAATGGCTCCCCGCGGTAGGGATCGTAAAGCATATGGGTGGTGCGCTGCCAAAAACCGGGGTGAAACCGCAGGTCGATCGCGAGTTCGATCGCGCCAACCGCCGACAGCGCGAACAGCAGCGGGAAAAGGACGCGGCGGAGCCATTGCGACGCCGCTAGCTGAGCCCTCAAGGATGGTCTCCCTACGCGTCGGTCGCAAGCGTGGCGGCGGCCGGTATCGGTGTCACCGGGAAATAGCGAAGTGCTTCGGTTCCATCAACCGATCTGCAAGCTCTAAGAATTCCGCTTGAGAAACACAAGCCGGAGGGACATACGAGAATTGAGCTCGCCTGGGTCGCTTTCTGCGATCGACATCAGGTGCGGCGCCATCGCAGCTGGGGGAGCGGCGTGCCGACAAACGTGACTGCAGAGCCCACAAAGCCGGCCTTGCTCGAGACCGGGCGACCGCGCGGAGGCGGTGTGTTCTTCATCGTCAAGCTGGCGCTGTCGATGCTGGCGGTCGGCGCGATCTGCTACACGGTCGATTTTGCCGCCGCCTGGCGGCAGCTTTCCCAGTTCGACCCGCGGCTTGGCGCGGCCGCCGGTTTGGCCATCGCCGCGCAGATAGCCCTCGGGGGGATGCGGTGGAAATGCATTCTGCAGCGCCTCGGTGCGCCGTTCGCCCCACACGCGGCGATTCGGCTCTTTTACATCTCGGTCTTCTTCAACATGTTCGTTTGGGGCGCGGTGAGCGGCGATGTGTTGCGCAGCTGGCTCACTTACCGCGCCGGGGTCACGCCCGCCGATGCGGTCAACTCGGTGATCCTCGATCGGGTCGCGGCGATTGCCGGCGTCGCGGTGTTGATGCTCGGGACCCTGCCGTGGCTCCTCACGCACGCGACCCACGCCGCGATCCCCGTCGCGTTCGGGGCGGCGGGTGTCGCAATATTCGCCGGAATGAAGCTGGTGTCTCAGCTGAAGCGGCTGCCTGCGGCGTGGTTCGCCTTCCGTGCCGTGCGATTTCTACGGGGCCTTGGCGACGCGATCGAGCAGGTGCTTTTGAGGCCTACGGCGTTGCCGGTATACATGGTCGCGCTGTTCGCGCAGAGCGCGCTCGCGGTCGCCACGTATCTGCTTGCGCTCGCTTTGGGGGTGGGGGTCGGCCTGATAGATTGTCTTGCGCTGATGCAGCCGGTCGCGCTTCTGACTGCGTTGCCGATATCGATCGGCGGCTGGGGTGTCCGCGAGGCGGCGATGATCGGCTTGTTCGGACTTGTGAACGTGCCGGCGGCAAAGGCGCTGCTTCTCTCGGTCAGCCTGGGGCTCGTCGCGACCGTCGTCACGCTCCCGGGGGGGCTCGTTTGGCTGTTTTGGCGAAGTTCGGACTCCTCGCTCGACGTGGCCGCATGAATGCACACGGCCGCTCTCCCCAGCTGTCGCCTTCCGGGATGCTTACGAGAAGAAACGCGGATCATCATCCATGCTGGTCACGAATTTTAGGCTGAAGGCGGCGCTCTATAAGATCGTCTGGGCGTATTATCAGCTCGCTGACATCGGGCGCATTCATCCGACGCGAGAGCGCTATGTGCGCGCATTGCAGCGCACCGTCGACTACATCGACAAAGCGATGCCCGACGCGCTTGGTCTCGAGAGCCAGCGCCAAGTGATCGAGCACGCGCTCGCGGCCGTGACGATCGAGGGCCACTATCTCGAATTTGGGGTTTTTACCGGAGGAACCATCCGTTTCATGGCGCGGTGCATCGGCAATCGCACCATTCACGGCTTTGACAGCTTCGAAGGGTTGCCGGAAGCATGGACGGGCTTCAACCTCGCGCGCGCTACCTTCAGCCGGCGAGGCCGCCTGCCTCGGGTGCCCGGTAATGTGCAACTCCATGCCGGCTGGTTTGACGACACCCTGCCGCGCTGGTTGGAGGCAAACCCGGGGCCGGTCTCTTTTATTCACATCGATTGCGACATCTACAGTTCGACCCGAACAATTTTCAGCCAACTCGCCGAGCGGATTGTTCCCGGTACGGTGATTTTATTTGACGAATATTTCAATTATCCCAATTGGGAAGCACATGAATTCAAGGCTTTCCAGGAGTATGTCGCCGAGCACGGGGTGACCTATCGTTACTTGGCGTTCGCCCGCCAGCAAGTGGCGGTTCGGATCGGATCGGGGGCTCAGGGGGGAGCGTGATGGTGGACGGAGCACCTTCCGTGGAAGTCGCGCTGACGCCCGCGGCGGCAGAATTGCACGAGCCATCGCTGGTGATCGCTCCCGGCAGCGAAGCACCAATTGATCTCACCGTGTTCATTTCTTGCTATAATGAGGAACCTTACATTGTTTCGACGATTAATACTATCCGAGCCGCCTTGGCGGAATTGAAACAACTGAGTTACGAGCTCGTCATTATCGACGATTGCTCGTCAGATCGCTCGGCACAGCTTGTTGAAGAGTACATAGTCCAAAATCCTGAAGAGCGAATTCTTTTGCGCAAGAACAAGATCAATCAGGGATTTGCGCATTGCTGTACCGACGCCGCATTCATTGGAAAGGGCAAGTATTTTCGAACGATCTGCGGCGACGATTCGGAACCCAAGGACACGATCATCCGTGTCTTCAGCGAGGTCGGCCAAGCCGACATCATCGTGCCGTATTACGTCACCTCGCACGGCAGAAGCTGGTATCGGATGGCGCTGTCAAAATCATTCAGCTTTCTGGTCAACGCCATCAGCGGGCATAAGCTCCATTATTACAACGGATTGGCGGTGCACCTTCGGTACAATGTCATGCGCTGGCATTCGAACACGCGCGGCTTCGGCTTTCAGGCCGACTTGCTCTGCCTGCTTCTCGACCGCGGTGTCGGCTACAAGGAGGTCGCGGTCCGCACGGTCGAGCGCAAGGGGGCAGGGTCGACCGCGTTAAACCGCAAGAACATCCTCTCCGTCATCCATACTCTGATGCATTTGATGCTGCGCCGGATCAGCAATTACGTTTACGGGAAACGCTGACCGGAAACTTGAGGGGCGCCGAGATTGTTTTCGTGCGCGGCCGGGGTAAAAGCGTCCTTTTTTTGGCGCTAGTGACGATCGTTCTCTCGCTACTCAGGTGCGAACTGAGCCCGCGGGCTTGGTTTTTTGAGCGATCTGGGCCTCGCGCAGCGTGTAGTGCTTCTTACCAAGTAAAATTAGATCGTAAATTCGAGCGTGATCTTGCGATGTTATTAAAAGTACAAAGGTCAAGGGAGGACATTAGCGTGAGAATGTCTCCGCAGCCAACCACGCCGACGTAGTTTGTAAATTTTGCGAAACGGATATTGCCGCTGGTCGATGCTTCTAGCGCAGTTCGGTGTGGGGCAAGGATGGATGGAGGGTGCTGTGGGCGTGGGGCAAGCGGCTCGCCCAAGTCATCAATGGCCGGTGGGCGCGGCGGTGCGCCGACGGCGTTGGCTGCAGAGCGACACTGCCGTGTGCTGTACGAGCCTCCAGTAAAAGGCGCCGCCTTGCATTGGGTAGCACGCCACGCCGCGCATCACGTTCAAGAACGCGTGCAGGTAGGCTTTTTCGCCAAAGGCAGCGGCCGCCTTTTCGAGGTGGAGGCTCGCCTCGAAGATACGCACCGCGGCGGGGCCTTGCTGAGCCGACACGGCATGGTGGCGAGCCCTAATCTGTTGCAATGCGGCCTCGACGTCGCGTCGCCCGGCGCTGCCTCCGACCTCAACCCGAGCGAGAACGCGCGGAGAGGCAAGCAGGCGGTACCCCTTGGCGGCCAGCCGAAGCAGCCAATCCCAGTCTTCGAGCCGCCGCAACGTCTCGTCGAGCGGTCCTACATCGGCAAAGACCGCGCGTCGGCAAAACAATGTCGTGCCGGGACCGCAGGTGCAGCCAAAAAGCATCGCACGCTGGAAGTCCTGATTGATCCAGTTGGGTGCGATCGCTCTGGGGCTGTACCCGGTCTTGATGCAGTCATACGCACAGACATGCCCCGCGACCTCGGGTGGCTGATCGCGCATCGCGGCAACCTGAAAGGCGAGTTTGTCGGCATACCAGCTGTCGTCGGAATCGAGGAAAGCGACGAACTCGCCTTGCGCGGCGGCGATTCCCGTATTGCGCGCCGCCGCGGCTCCGCGATTTTGCGGGTGCACGATCGAGTGCAGTCGCGGGTCCGCGAACTTGGCGAGCACCTCCGCGAGATCGTCGGTGGAAGCGTCGTCGACAACGATGATCTCGAAATGTCCGTAGCTCTGGGCCAGCACAGATTGAAGCGCGCGGCTGATCAATTGCGCGCGATTGAATACCGGGATCACGACGCTGACGAGCGGCTTGGACGCTTCGAACCCGTCACATTGCTCGGCCGGCGATGCCGTTCTCGCAGTGCTCATGGAACGATGGCGGAAAGTTTCTACGGTATCTCGTCTGTCGAGCGTCATTTGAGCACGAGCCCCGTTTCGTGCCATCGTCCTGACCGATGAGGCGGATGCGAGCTTGAGGTGCGGCGCATACCGCCGTCATTCTACTTATCCGTCGACGGGATGGAACGGAGATCGTTCACGTGGCAGTGCCAAACCGGTTGATGACGCTGGTCGCCTTTCTGCAGGCGCAGAACTGCTCGAACCTACCCGGTTCGTGGCGCCACCCATCAACGATGCTCGATTTTCTGACACCGGAATATTACCAGCGCATCGCCCGCGCGCTGGAAGACGGCAAGATCCAGATGGCGTTTTTCGACGACCGCCTGGCGCTGCCCGATATCTATACCGGCGATCATGCCAAGGCGGTAGCCGCCGGCGTGCGAGCGGTGAAGATGGACCCCAGCACGATCCTGATGATGATGGGCGCGGTGACACAGCGCCTCGGGCTTGGCGCGACCTATTCGACGACCTATTACGAGCCGTTCCACATCGCCCGTGTCTTCGCGACAATGGATCTGATGCTGAAAGGCCGCGTCGCGTGGAACATCGTCACCTCGCTCAACCGCGGCGAAGCCAAGAATTTTGGCAGCCGCGAGCACATGGCGCATGACGCACGCTATGACCGCGCCGACGAGTTTATGGATGTGGTGCTCGGCCACTGGAACAGCTGGGAAGACGACGCGCTGATCCTCGACAAGGCGGCGGGCCGTTTTGCCGACCCGGCCAAGGTCCACCGGCTCGACCATGACGGGCGATATTTCCGCTCGCGCGGGCCGTTTAGCGTGCCGCGCTCACCGCAGGGACAGCCGGTGCTGATCCAGGCGGGGCAGTCCGGTCGCGGTCAAGCCTTCGCCGCGAAATGGGCTGATCTGGTCTTTGTGATCTTCCACAGCCTGGCCGACGGCATGCGCGAATACGCCGCGTTCAAGGAAGCGGTCGCTGCTGCCGGCCGCGACCCGGCGAGTCTCCGCGTCGCGCCGGCTTGCTATGTCTGTGTCGGCGAGAGCCAGGCAGCGGCTGAAGACAAGCGCGCGGTCATCGAGGCGACCGCGCGCGAGATCGATGCGCTGGTGCTTCTGTCCGAGGTGCTCAACTACGACTTCGCCAGCAAGCCCTTAGACGAGCCGTTCAGCGACGCGGAACTGGCCGAGCTCTCCTTTCAGGGATTCCGCGACCGAGTCGTTCGTCTCTCGGGCAAGAAGAACCCGACCGTGCGCGATTTCATCACCATCTCCGGGCGCGGCACGGTCAAGGAGCACCCGATGTTTGTCGGCAACCCCAAGCAGGTCGCCGACCAGATGGAGGAATGGTTCACCGCGCCGGCCTGCGACGGCTTTGTGCTCGCCGCCACCAGCATGCCGGGCGCCTATGACGACGTGGTGCGGCTCTTGGTGCCCGAGCTGCAGCGCCGCGGACTCTTCCATAAGGACTATGAGGGGCCGACCCTGCGCGACAATCTCGGTTTGGCCCGCCCACGCGCCGCCGATTGGCACGCCGCGCGCCGCAAGGCGGTGGAGTGAGCTGAGCCATGGATCTGAAGGAGGCGGTCACCATCGCCAAGCGGCGAGTTGCCGAGCTTTGCGCCCCGAACGTTCCGCAGAACATGCGCCTCGAGCACTTTCTTTATGACGATCATCTCGCGGTTTGGTCGCTGACCATCGGGTTTGCACTGCCCGAGCACAGCGAGGCGCGAAATTACAAAATCGTTTGCGTGTCGCAGGCCAACAAAACCGTCCTGTCGGGCCAGGATCGGTGATCGATGGTCTCGTCGCAGGCGACGCAAGCTATCATTGTTGGCGCCGGCGCGTCGGGGCTCGCGGCCGCACGCGAGCTGACGCGTGCCGGCAAGCGGGTGACGATCCTTGAAGCGCGCGATCGGCTCGGCGGCCGCATCTGGCCGCTGCCCGTCGCGGAGTTCGGCTACCCCGCCGAGGCCGGGCCCGAATTTGTTCATGGGGCTGCCCCGGTGACCCGCGCGCTTGTGCAGCAGGCCGGGCTGTCGTTGCGGCGGCGCGGCGGGACGCGCTGGGCGGTTCGTAACGGGGTGTGGACGCAGTCCGACTCGGCGATGCCTCATGCCGACGAGTTCTACCGGGCGCTCGACCAAGTGACGGTCGATCTGCCGATCGCCGAGTTCCTGGAGCGACAGTTCGGCGCTTCGCGTTATGACGAGCTGCGGCGCCGGATCACCCGAACCGTCGAGGGCTACGACGCGGCCGACCCGCACCGCGCCAGCACGCTGGCGCTGCGCGAGGAATGGATGGCGCCCGAAGGTCAGCACGGGCGGATCGAGGAAGGCTATGGCGCGCTGATCGAGTATCTCGCCGCCGACTGCCGCAAGCACGGGGCGGCGATCCATTTTAGCGCCGAGGTCGTCGCGATTGAGGAAGGCCGTGGCAGTTTGACCGTCCGCTGCCGCGACGGCACGACCATCGAGGCCGACGCCTTGATCGTTACCGTGCCTTTGCCACTGCTGTCGGAGATCGCCCTGCCTGCCGCCGCGCGCGAGCGGGCGGCCGCCGCGGCGGATATCGGCTACGGCAATGTCGTGAAACTGCTATTCCGTTTCGGGACAAAATGGTGGGCGGAATGGCACAACCACGACCTCGCCGATCTCTCGTTCCTGCTATCCGACGCGACGGTCCCGACCTGGTGGACGCAGCACCCGACGCCGCATCCGGTGTTGACCGGCTGGTACGCCGGGCCCAAGGCGGACCGCGTGTCGGCGCGGAGCGAAGCCGAGATCATTGATATGGGGCTCGCCTCGCTCGCCGAGATTTTTGCGCTGCCGGTGGAGCGGCTGCGCGCCGGGCTCATCGCGGCGCGCGCCGTCAATTGGCGTAACGACCCCTTCGCGCGCGGCGCCTATTCCTACGCGACGCCCCAGACGCGGGCGGCGCAGCGCGCGCTGACGCAGCCGGACGGCCCGATCTTCTTTTCGGGAGAGGCGCTCCATATCGGCCCGGATATCGGCACAGTCGAAGCGGCGTTCGCCATCGGACGGGACACGGCGCGGGCGGTCATAAACTGGCCGCGCGCGCGAGGCTGACGCACGGGCTTCAGGGCATGCGCTCGACCCATTGCGAGCGCGAGGGGCCCGGCTCGAATGCGTCACCGAAATACTGGGTCTCACGGGCCACCTTTCCGTCGAGGAATTCCATGATGCTCACGGTGAAAGACGGTCGCCCGTCATAGCTCAGGATATATTCGGTGATCCAGAGACTGCCCGAGCCGATGATCCGCCGCACCGTGAAACGCTTCTGGTTTGGCTGCGCGGCGCGAGACGACTGAATGTTGTGCCGGCCTCGGATGCGCTCCCTCGATTGCGGGTATTCGAGCACCGCATCGTCTCGATAGATCTCATGCTCCGCCTCGAAATCGTTCGCGTCGGAGGCGGCCCAGTGACGATCCAAAGCGGCTCGGATGGCTCTGTCTTCCATACCAAATCTCCTTGAAGCGTCACCTGCGACGTTCGTCTCAAAGATCGATCACGATATCGGTTGCGGGTCGAGAGCAGCAGATCAGCACGTTGTCGGCGGCCGGCGGGTCGACCGGGTCGAACTGATAACCGACGGCACCGGCCACCAGGGCCGTTTCGCAGTTGTGGCAGACACCCGTACGGCACGACCACCGCACCGGTACGTCACATGCCTCGGCGAGTTCGAGCAGACTTTGGAAGCGGGGACTCCATCGCATGTTGAGGCCGCTGCGCACGAAGGACACGAGCAGTCCCGAGCCGGCAGGCACAGCTGGCGGATGCGGCGGCTTTTGAAGAGACGCGGCGATACCCGGCGTCCGCGACGGCCTCCCACCAAATAATTCGGTGTGGATGCGATTGCTCGGCACACCCCAGCGCGCGAGGTCAGCCGGCAAATCGGCCATGAAAGCGGGAGGCCCACAAAGATAAAAGTCGGCGTCGCGTGGTATGCTCAGTTCGGCGAGAACAGCGGCACCGAGACGGCCGGGCGCGTCGAAATCCTCACCCGGCCGGTCGCCGGGACCGGGCGCGCTGTAGCGGATATGGCTGTGAGCGTATGGCAACAGCTTGAGCGCGGCCTGCACCTCTTCGGCAAACGCATGCTCCGCGCGGTTTCGGGCGCCGTGCAGCCACCAGACCTGCCTCGGTGACTTCGCAGCGGTGAGCGCATGCAGCATGGCGAGCACAGGCGTCGCGCCGATACCGGCGCTCAAAAGAACGACCGGCCCATCACCCGGCTGCAATGTAAATTCACCGCGCGGGGCGGCCATTTCGACGATTTCGCCGGGGCGGATGCCGTCAGCGATATAGGCACCGGCCATGCCGCCGGCGTTGCGTTTGACGCTGATGCGGTAGCAGGCGTCGCTCGGCTCGCTCGAAAGCGAATAGCTGCGGAGCAGGGATGGTGCGTCGGGCGCTGGCCGCAGGCGGAATACGGCAAACTGACCGGGTAGCCACGGCGACAAAGCCTGTCCGTCCGCAGACTCAAGTCGAAGCGAGGTCACGGTGTCGCTCTCGCGGGTCTTGTGGGTGACCCGCAGCGGGCGAAACCCCTGCCACGCCGGCGCCGGGCTTGCGGCACGAACGAGTCCGCCATTGCCGGTCGCCGCGACTGGTTTCCGTGCCTGTTCCAGTAGCGCCTTGAACGCGCTGTGCCAGCCGGCGCTCAGCGCCGGAATGCGCAACGCCCGCTCCAGCCGGTCTGTCGGATGGTTGGGCTTGTACAAAAGCGCATCGACCTCGGCGACCGTCAGGCGCTCGGGTCCCTGCGTGACACGCTCGATCTCGTCGCCGGCCCCGACGTCGCCCTCTTCAAGAACGCGAAAATAGAAACCGGGCCGGCCGTGCGCGACAAGCAGCGCAGCCATTCGCGGCTCGTTCATGCGAATCCCGAGGCGATAGCAAGTGACGCGGGGTTGCGTCACCTCGAACAACGCAGCCCCGATACGGTAACGATCGCCGATGCATACCTCGTCGTCGGGAAGTCCCTCGACAGTGAAGTTCTCGCCAAATTGTCCGTGAGCGAAGTCGGCGCGGCCAAGCTGGTCTTCCCAATAGCGATAGGACGCGATCTGATAGACGAAGACAGCGCGGTGTTCACCGCCATGTCCCGCCAAGTCGCCCTGGCCGTCGCCATCGATGTTGAGCCGCCGCACCATGCGTCGGCCCTGGACTGGCTCCTTCCAGATCGCGGTGCGGACCGTTCGTCCCTGCCAGGGAACATCGCGGGGGAGCCCCACGTTCAAAGACAGCAAGCGCGCCATCACGCCACCCCGTCGTTCCGCGGATCGATCAGAGCAACGAATTTGCGAATGCCCATGTTGCCGATCCTTTTCACTGGAATGTCGCCACATTCCATGCCCGTTTTGTTGAAACGAGCGACAGGTCGCGCTGCCTCATCACACCGGGAGCTCTCGATGTCCGATCGATGCCGCCATGAAGACGCGATACGCGACGTAACGCCCAGTGCTCTCGGCTGCGAGGAATGCCTCAAGACAGGCTCGGAATGGGTGCATTTGCGCCTGTGCCGGACCTGTGGCCATGTCGGGTGCTGCGACAACTCGCCGAACCGCCACGCTACGAAGCACTTCCACCAAACGCGTCACCCGATCATCGAAGGCTATGACCCGCCGGAAGGCTGGGGGTGG
>Ga0187784_10004949_pt1 | contig 10796 bp, 8 predicted proteins | sample 1015_SJ02_MP15_2_FD_132964 | JGI IMG/M metagenome (GOLD analysis project Ga0187784, IMG submission 132964) | Tropical peat soil microbial communities from peatlands in Department of Meta, Colombia - 1015_SJ02_MP15_20_MG | ecosystem: Environmental > Terrestrial > Soil > Wetlands > Peat | place... | reverse complement strand
CCACTCCTTTACCTGAGCGATCTTACCAAGGGCGCGCAGTTCGCGTTCGCATCGGCGGCCGATCAGCAAATCCGCGACGCCATCGACGCACTGCTGACACGGCAGGATGCCAACGGTTCGTTCGGCTTGTGGGGAGTCGGCGGCGACGACCTCTGGCTTGATTCCTATGTCACCGACTTTTTGACGCGCGCACGCGAACGCAAGATCGCGGTGCCCGACGTGGCGTTCAAGCTGGCGCTCGACCGGCTGCGCAACGTCGTTGCCGCCAGCACCGATCCCGGCGCCAACGGCGGCGGCGGCCTCGCTTACGCACTCTATGTGCTGGCGCGCAACGCCTCGGCGCCGATCGGCGATCTGCGCTATCTCGCCGACGCCAAGCTCGACGCGCTGTCGACGCCGATCGCCAAGGCGCAACTTGCCGCCGCGCTCGCCATGATCGGCGACCGCGCCCGCGCCGAACGGGTCTATGCCGCGGCGTTGGCGGCCATCACGCCGGCGCCGTCGTCGGATCCGGTCGGTCGCGAAGATTACGGCTCGAGCTTGCGCGACGCCGCGGCGTTGGTCGCGCTCGCGAGCGAGGGCGGCGCACCGCGCGCCACCGTGCAAGCCGCGGTACAGCGCGTCGAGGCGGTGCGGGCGGATTTGCGTCCCACCTCGACACAGGAAGACGCATGGCTGCTCCTGGCAGCAAGCGCCATGGCCAAGGACGGCGGCAAAATTTCGCTCGATGTCTCCGGCACGCCGACGCAGCAGCCGCTCCATCGCAGCATCCGCGCCGCCGAGCTGAAAGAGCCGCTGCGCGTGACCAATACCGGTGACGATGAGCTCAAGGCCGTTGTCACGGTCACCGGCGCGCCGCTCACGCCCGAGGCCGCCGCGGAAAAGGGCTTTAGGATCGAGCGCGGAACCTACAGCCTCGACGGCGACCCGGTCGATGCCCGGACGGTCAAACAAAATACGCGACTCGTGGTGGTGCTGAAAGTCACAGAAGCGCAGCCGCAATTCGGCCGCGTCATCATTGCCGATTACCTGCCGGCGGGCTTCGAAATCGACAATCCGCACCTCGTCTCTTCCGGCGATACCGGCACGCTGTCGTGGATCACCGACGCCGTAGAACCGGCCGGTGCCGAATTCCGCGACGATCGCTTCATCGCCGCCTTTGAGCGCAAGAAGAATGACTCCCCGGTGTTTACCGTCGCCTATGTCGTGCGCGCGGTCGCGCCGGGCAAATATGTGCGCCCGCAAGCGAGCGTCGAGGATATGTACCGCCCCGACCGCTTCGGCCGCACCTCGACCGAGAACGTGGAAATCACGGCAGTGAAATGATGAACGCGCCGAAAGCACTCCCCGCTCATTCCCGCACAAGCGGGAATCCAGAAGCGGACTGCACCGGCATGACAGTGGCTCGCTCGCCGCTTTTGCGGGGACGAACGGTCAAAGCTGGCCGTCGGCTGCGTGAAGCTTTTCTTTGTGTGTTGCTCTTTTGCGTCTTGGGGCTCGGTGCCAGTGCCGCGTATTGGATCGCCTCGCTTGGGCCGGCGCCTGTGGGCAAGCAGCTCGAATTCTCCACTCGCGTGGTCGATCGCGACGGCCGCCTCTTGCGCGCCTATACGACGAGCGAAGGCCGCTGGCGCTTGCCGGCGCGGATTGCCGATGTGGATTCCCGCTTTTTCGCCATGCTGCTCGCTTACGAGGACAAGCGCTTTCGCGTCCATCGCGGCGTCGATCCGCTGGCGCTTTTCCGTGCAGCTTTACAGTTCATCACCAGCGGCCGCATTCGCTCCGGTGGCTCGACGCTGACCATGCAGGTGGCGCGGCTACAGGAGCCGCGCAGCAGCCGAAGCTTCGGCGCGAAATTGCGGCAAATGCTGCGCGCCATCGAAATCGAGCGTGCGCTCGACAAGGATGAGATCTTACAGCTTTATCTCGATCTCGCGCCCTACGGCGGCAATATCGAGGGCATCCGGGCCGCCTCGCTTTCGTATTTCGGCAAGGAGCCGCGCCGGCTTTCGCTCGCCGAAGCGGCGCTGTTGGTGGCGTTGCCGCAAGCGCCCGAGCTGCGCCGGCCGGGCCGGTCGCCCTCAGCCGCGCGTGCGGCGCGCAACCGCGTGCTGGATCGTTATGCCGCGGCACAAGGTATGGCGGCCGATGAGATCGCGCTTGCCAAGGCGGAGCCGCTGCCGGCCGGCCGCCGGCCGATGCCGATGCTGGCGCCGCACGCGGCCGATCGCGCCATCGTTGAAGCGGCGCCCGGGAGCGAAGTCCGGCTCAGCATCGATGCCGACTTGCAGAAGAGCATGGAGGAGCTCGCGCGTGAACGCGCCCGCACGCTGGCGACGACGCTCGGTCCCGAGATTTCGCTCGCGCTGCTGGTTGTCGACAACGCGACCGGCGAAGTGCTCGCCCATGTGGGTTCGCCCGGTTATTTCGAGACACGCCGCGCCGGTCAGGTGGACATGACCCAGGCGCTGCGGTCGCCCGGCTCGACCTTAAAGCCCTTCATCTACGGCTTGGGCTTCGAGGACGGTTTCATCCGGCCCGAGACTTTGATCGACGATCGGCCGGCGCGCTACGGCGCCTACATGCCGCAAAATTTTGATTTCACGTTTCAAGGCACGCTGTCGGTGCGCAAGGCCCTGCAGATGTCGCTCAACCTGCCGGCGCTCGCCGTGCTCGACCGGGTTGGCCCAAGCCGCCTCACCGCCCGGCTGGCACAAGCCGGCGCCATGCTCGTGCTGCCGGAAGGCGAAACGCCAGGCCTCGCCATCGGCCTCGGTGGTGCCGGCATCACGCTCTCCGATCTGACCATGCTTTATGCCGGCATTGCCCGACACGGCACGGTGTTGCCGCTGTACGAGCGGCTGGCGGAGCCGGTTGGCGAGGGCAGCACATTAATGACGCCGGTCGCCGCCTGGTACGTGGGCGACATACTCATTGGCACGCCGCCGCCGGAAGGCGGTACCCCCGGCCGCATCGCGTTCAAGACCGGCACGAGTTATGGCTATCGCGACGCGTGGTCGATCGGCTTTGACGGCAAACGCACCATCGGCGTCTGGGTCGGCCGGCCTGACGGCGCGCCGGTGCCTGGCCTGATCGGGCGCATCGCGGCGGCGCCGATCCTGTTCGATGCTTTTGCCCGCTTGCCGACGCCGCCGGCGGCGCTGCGACGGGCTCCGGCGGGCGCGGTCGCAACGACAAGCGCCAAGCTGCCGCCGCCGCTCAAGCACTTCCCGCCTGACAATCGCGCCGGCGAAAGTGCGCCAAGCGGGCTACACATTCTGTTTCCACCCGACGGCGCGCGGCTTGAACTGCGCATGAGCGATAACAAGCCGGCTCCGGTTCCTCTGAAGGTCGCTGGCGCCGTCGCTCCGCTGACGGTTTTGATCAACGGTTTGCCGGCTTCGCCGCAGCCGCGCGGCAGCTTGTTCTTTCAGCCCGACGGTCCGGGATTTGCACGCCTGACGGTGATCGACGGTTCCGGCGCCAGCGACAGCGTTGTTGTGCGGCTTGACGACGACGCATCGGCGATGGCTTCCCTGCCTGATGCGCGCTCCGGCTGCGCGCTCACATCCTGCGGTCATCCTTGAGACGTTCTTTTCCGGCGGCAACGTTTTCATTATGGTCGGCGTGCATTTGCGCGCCGGAAAAAGCATGAGTACCAGCAACAGCGCGTCACCGCAGAGTGTTTGGCGGGCAACCGGCCTGGCCGCGGTTTCTTTCGTCGCGCAGCGTATCGTCAGCAATCTCGCGCGCTGGATTGTCGTGCTTGTGCGCGCGCCGCGCGCCCGGCCGGCACGCTGGTCGGCCGCCGCCTTCGTCGCGGTGGCACTGACCGTGGCGGTGATCATTGCCATGATGTTTTTCGTCGACACGATGGCGAGCGACTGGGCGCGGCATCTGCCCACCTCGCTGATCGACATCGCGGACGAAATCACCAATTTCGGCCGGTCCGGCTGGTTTCTTTATCCGCTCGGATTCCTTCTTTTATGTGTTGCGGCGGTGATGACGCCGTCGCTGCCGCCCATGGCGCAAGGCACGCTCGCGCTGCTCGCCGCCCGCCTTGGCTTTTTGTTCACGGCGATTGCCCTGCCGAGCCTGTTCGCGACCATCATCAAACGCCTGATCGGCCGGGCGCGTCCCTATGTCGGCGGCCACGACGACCCATTCCTGTATTTGCCGCTCATCTGGCGCCCCGAATACGCCAGCATGCCTTCCGGCCATGCCACGACGGCGACGGCCGCGGCCATCGCGATCGGCGCGATCTGGCCGCATTCGCGCCTGGTGATGTGGCTCTATGCGCTGATCATCATGCTCACCCGCGTGGTGATCGACGTGCATCACCCGAGCGACGTGATTGCCGGCGCGCTGGTCGGAGTGATCGGCGCGCTCCTGGTGCGCCGTTGGTTGGCGGCCCGTCGCTTGGTGTTTGCCGCCGGCGATCTGCGGCCGTTTCCCGGGCCGTCTTGGCGGCGGCTCAAAGCCGTCGCGCGCGGGCTGCGCGCCGGTTCGGCGGCGTCCGTCAAAGTTTAAGTGCGTGCTGCGACGGCGAGTGCGGCAAGGCCGCGCTCGAGGTCGGCGATCAGATCGTCGACCGCTTCGAGGCCGATATGGAAGCGCACGGTTGGGCCGCCGGGCGCCCAGCGCGTCGCGGTACGCGCATTGCCGCAATCGAACGGAATGGCGAGGCTCTCGAACCCGCCCCAAGATGCGCCGATGCCGAAGAGGTCGAGCGCATCGAGGAAGGCATACACTGCCTTTTGCGGCACGGGCTTGAATACGACGCTGAACAGACCCGAGGCGCCGGCGAAATCGCGTTTCCACAACGCGTGGCCGGGATGGCTTTCCAGTGCCGGATGAATAAGCCGCAGCACTTCCGGGCGCTGCTCCAGCCAGCGCGCCACGGTGACGCCGGATCGATAGTGGCGATCGAGCCGCACCGCCAGCGTGCGCAAGCCGCGCTGGCCGAGATACATGTCGTCTGGCCCCACGCACCAGCCGTTCAGGTACACCATGTTCTGCAGGCCGGTGACGGTCGCAGCATTGGCCGAGACTGAGCCAAGCATCACGTCGGAATGGCCACCGATATATTTGGTGCCCGCCTGAATCGCGAGGTCAACGCCATGATCGAGCGGTCGGAAGTAAATCGGTGTCGCCCAGGTATTGTCCATGAGCACGGTTGCGCCTTTGGCGTGTGCCGCCACGGCGATGGCGGCGGTATCCTGCATCTCGAAGCTCAGCGAGCCCGGCGACTCGAGAAAGACGGCGCGGGTATTGTCCCGCATCAGTTCGGCGATCGCGCCGCCGATGAGCGGATCGTAATAAGTCGTGTTGACACCGAGCCGGCTGAGGATCTGGTCGCAAAAGGTTCGCGTCGGCCCGTAAGCACTGTCGGTGATCAGAACATGATCGCCGGCACGAACGATCGACAGCAAGGCCGCTGAAATCGCCGCCAGTCCGGACGGCAAAAGCGCCACGCCGGCGCATTGCGGCCCTTCAAGCTCCTTGAGTGCAAGCTCGAGCGCTTCCGTCGTCGGCGTGCCGCGGCGGCCGTATTTGTAGCGCGAGCGGTGGGCGAGGTAATCCTCGGCGGTCGGGTAAAGAATGGTCGAGGCGTGATAGACGGGCGGATTGACGTACCCGTGATAGGCGGCGGGGTCGCGTCCGGCCGTGACCGCGCGCGTGTCAGCACGCCGCGGCGGGGCCTTGCCGTCTCTCTTGCCTTCCTTCATGGCTGTCGTCTCGTGTCGGCCTGGACGTTAATTCTGCCATTACTTCGGTATCGTGTGGCCGCGTCAACCCCTTGACCTTGCAATGCGATCGTCCTCAGATGCGCCCACGCAGGAAAGAACCTTGAAGCAAAAGCGCCGGAAGACGGGGGTTTTGGCGCGGCCCGCCCATTTCCGAAAGGCTTGTCCATGAAACGCCTCGCCGCGGTAATCGCTCTGGTCTTCGCTCAAACCGCGGCGCTCGCCGGCGCAACGCAAGCTGCGAGCGCGCAGACGCTGGCCGCGGTCAAGGAGCGGGGTCAACTCATCTGCGGCGCCAACGGCACGCTGGCAGGATTTGGCATGCCCGATCCGCAGGGCAATTGGACGGGTTTCGACGTCGATTTCTGCCGCGCTATTGCCGCGGCGATATTTGACGATCCGGGCAAGGTCAAATTTGTGCCGCTGACGGCGAAGGACCGCTTCACGGCGCTGCAATCGGGCGACATCGACGTGCTGTCGCGTAACACCACCTGGACGCTGTCGCGTGACACTTCGCTCGGGCTCGATTTCGCCGCCGTCACTTACTACGACGGCCAAGGCTTCATGGTGCGCCGGGCGCTCAAGGTGAGTTCGGCGCTCGAGCTGAGCGACGCCTCGGTTTGCGTACAGCAAAACACCACCAGCGAGCTCAATCTCGCCGATTATTTTCGTGCCAATCATATGAGCCTCAAAGCCGTCGCGCTGGCGACCGAGGAGGAGGCGCTCAAGGCCTATGAATCAGGCCGTTGCGATGCGCTTACGACGGACTCGTCGGCCCTCTACGGCTCCCGGCTCGGGCTTTCCGAGCCGAGCCTGCACATCGTGCTGCCCGAGATTATTTCCAAGGAGCCGCTAAGTCCGGTGGTGCGCCAAGGCGATAATCAGTGGACCGACATTGTGCGCTGGACGCATTTCGTCATGCTCAATGCCGAGGAGCTTGGCATCAACAGCGGCAATGTGGACGCCAAACTAAAGTCCGACGATCCGGAGACGCGGCGGCTTCTCGGCGCCGAGGGTCAGTATGGCGAAGGGCTGGGGCTGACCAACGATTGGGCCTATCGCATCGTCAAGCATGTCGGCAATTATGGCGAAAGCTTCGAGCGCAATATCGGGCAAGGCTCGCCCTTAAAGATCGTACGCGGGCTCAACGCGCTGTGGACCAAGGGCGGTCTGCAATACGGGCCGCCGATCCGCTGAGGCCGCGTTGGCGAATTCGCCGCGCCCATGGCGCTGCAGAATTTGTTTGGGCCTGGTAGTTTTCGCCGCAAAAACTTCCCGCAGCGCGGCGCTGATGCGCTCTGGTTTGCCGCGTCTTCGGTTCGACGCAAAGATGACTGAACGTTAACCGTACCTCGGCGCCGGGCGCTGTCAATCTGACAAAACTTTAACTTGAGTTGCCGGGGCAGCCGCCTTTTACTTTGTCTAGGGGTCGACCGCTTTTTGGAGGAAAACATGTTGAAGCCCGTGGTCGTTGCGACGGCGGCGCTTGCTATCGCCGGGTCCTCGATCGTGTACGCGCAGCAGCATTTCGGCGGCCCCGGTGAGCGCGACGGCCGTCCGCGTTTTGAGCATCGGCTGAGCGCCGAGGACATGGCTGCGTTCACTGACGCCCGCATCGCTGCACTCAAGGCCGGCCTGCAGCTGACGCCCGACCAGGCGAAAAACTGGCCAGCCTTCGAGCAGGCCTTGCGCGACATGGCGCAGCTGCGCATCCAGCGCGTGCAGGCCCGTCAAGCCCGTGAACAACAGGCCGCTCAGGGCCAGCCGCCGGCGGCGCCATTCGATCGCCTGGCGCAACGTGCCGACAACCTGGCCAAGACCAGTGCCGCGCTCAAGCGCATCGCCGAGACCGGCGCGCCGCTTTATCAGAGCCTGACCGACGCGCAGAAGGAGCGCTTCAAAAAGCTCGCGCGCATCTTGCGGCCACATCATCATCATTTTGCGCGCGGCGAAGGCTACGGCCGCGGCTGGCGCGAAGGTGAGGGTTATGGACGCGATGGCTGGCAGGGCCGTCACTGGTGGAGGCCCCAAGGTCCCAACGACAGCCCGGGCGGCGGTATGCACCGCACCATGGACGACGAGCAGGACTCGGAACTCTAGGCCGATCGCAAGCATAAGCGGCGTCCGCTGGATCCTCCCTTCCCGAGGCGGGCGCCATAAGAGAAGCCGCAGGGCGTGCTGCCTTGCGGCTTTTGCTTTTCGTCTGCGACGAGTGCGCGCTGCAAACCGGGAGGCGGTCCAGTGCGCAAGTTCGAGAGTTACCGGCCCGCCAACGGCGTGGCCGGATACCAGCTTGCCGCGGATAGCCTCGACATTGGCGAGGCCGCGCTCATTGGCTAGAAAGTTCGGCAACGGATCGGCAAAGATGCTGGGCTATACGCGATTACATTTGTTCGCGGTTCTGGCCGTCGCGGCGGCGCTGATTGCGGCAATCTGGATTGCGCTGGGATTTGTCTTTCCCTCGCCGCCGACGAAAGTTGATATAGCGGGCTCCTTTCGTGGCGGGCATTTCGAAGCGCTGGCACATCGCTACAAAAGCATTCTGGCGCGCTCGGGCGTCAGCCTGAATGTTCTTACGACCGACGGCTCGGCCGAAAATCTGAAGTTGCTGAACGACCGTAACTGGAAAGTTCCAATTGGCATTATGCAGGGCGGTGTTGCGGATGCCGAAACGGCGCCCGACCTGCTTTCCCTCGGAAGGATCGATTACCAGGTCTTCTGGCTGTTTTCTTCGGCAAATGACAATCTCGGCGATCTGACCCAGCTCAAAGACAAGCGCATTGCGCTCGGCCCGCAGGGCAGCGGCGCCAGAATCGTCTGCGAGCGGATACTGAACAAAGCCGGCGTCACGTCGGACAACAGCACGTTGCTGTATCTCACGCCAGAACAGGCTTTCAGTGCCCTGAAAAACAAGACGATCGATGCGCTGTTTCTCAATTTTTCTTCTGAATCGCGAATTCTTGATTCGTTGCTGCGCAGTCCCGATTTTCACGTCATGAGCTTCACCGACGCGGAAGCCTTCACGCGCAGCTTTCCCTACCTGGTCCGATTGGTGCTTCCGCGCGGCGTGATCGATTATGAGCGAAAAATTCCGGCACAGGATGTCGTCCTGATCGCCACGACCAATGTGGTGCTTGTGCGCAAGGAGCTTCATCCCGCGATCGTCGATCTGTTGGCACAGGCGATGACGGAGGTGCACAGCGCCCCCGGATTATTCCAGCGGCTCAATGAATTTCCGACGCCGGCGGACCCGGAATATCCCGTCGCCGACGAGGCGCGCGAATTCTTCAAGAACGGCCCGTCGTTTCTCAATCGCTACCTGCCGTTCTGGGTCACGAATTACGTCAAACGCGCCATCGCGGCCTTCGTCGCGGCCATTGCTATCATCCTGCCGCTGTTCAGCTACGGTCCCAGAATTTACCGGTGGTTCGTCGAATATCGCCTGCGCGCCTTGTACCGGCGCCTCAGGGCCATCGAGCGTCATCTGAAGGATGACATCAGCGCCAAGGATATCGCCGAGCTGAAGGCCCAGGTCGAAAGGCTCGACCGTGAGATCATCGGCCTTGGGGTGCCGATACGGCACTCGGACCTCTACTTTGCGATGAAGTCCCACCTTACTCTCGTGCACAACCGCCTCGAGATGCGCCGCATTCAACCTCCGGGATGAGAGCGGACGCCGGCGGAAGTTATGGCCGCGTCAGCGGCCCATCGGCCTTCTTCCAGGCGGCGATGCCACCCTCGATGTGACAGGCGGAAGCGATGCCGACGTCCTGCGCCGCCTGCACCGCCATCGCCGAACGCTCGCCGAATGCGCAGTAGAAAACCAGACGTTTTCCCGTAGCCGCCGCCAATTCGCGCAAAATGCCGCCGGGGCCGACATTGGCCGCAAGGTCCGTATAGGGCGCGTGCAGCGAACCGGGAATAACGCCGTGCTTTTCGCGCTCGCCGCTTTCGCGCAAATCGATCAGTGCCACGCCCGAGCGGCCGCACAACACGACGGCGTCGGCGGCCGACAACGCCCAGCCCTTGCGCGCGATTTCTTCCTGGCGCAACCCGACCTGCATATTGGCCGGCACCGCCACATCCATCATCTTCGGGTTGGGCAGCTTCAGATTGTTCATCAGGTCGGTATATTCGTCGATCGATTTGACCTTGAGCCGCGGATTGAAAAATTTTTCCTCGCCGATAGTCGAAACGGTTTCGCCCTTATAATCGTGCGCCGGATAGACCAGCGTCTCGTCCGGCAGTTTCAACAGTTTGTTGAAAAGCGAATCGTACTGTGCGCGCGGATCGCCGTTCTGAAAATCGGTGCGTCCGGTGCCGCGAATAAGCAGCGTGTCGCCGGTGAAGACGCGATCGGCGAGCAAGAACGAGTAGGAATCATCGGTGTGGCCGGGCGTGTACAGCACGTCGAGGCTCAAGCCCTCGATGGCGATGCGCTCGCCCTCCGTCACCCGCATGGACACGACATCGGCCCTGGTGTGCTCGCCCATCACCGTGATGCAGTGGGTGCGGTCGCGCAGCGCGCCGAGCCCGGTCACATGATCGGCATGCAGGTGCGTATCGACAGCCTTCACCAGCCGGAGATCAAGTTCGCGCACGAGCTGCAAATAGCGATCGACCCGTTCGAGTACCGGATCGATCATCAACGCCTCGCCGCCGCGTCGGCTGGCCAGCAAGTAGGTGTAAGTGCCCGATGTCGAGTCAAAGAGTTGACGAAAAATCATGGCTTCCGCCCCGGAAGCGTTTCCGGTCAAACCACGTTGCGCGCAGCCGCCGCGGCCGCGGCCGCACGGCAACCTTCGGGCTTGAAGTAGCGCTCGGTTGAGGCCGGGTTGTTCGCAAGCTCCCACGGTGGCCTTATCGGTCGCGGGACAAACTCGCCGCCGCAATTCGGGCAGCGTCCTTTGAGCACTTCCTCCACGCAAGTGCGGCAGAACGTACATTCGAAGGAGCAGATCATGGCGTCGTGTGAATCCGGCGGCAGATCGCGGTCGCAGCACTCGCAGCTAGGCTTGAGCAAAAGCATGGCTCGGCTCCGTTGGCTCT
>Ga0187784_10004946_pt1 | contig 10797 bp, 10 predicted proteins | sample 1015_SJ02_MP15_2_FD_132964 | JGI IMG/M metagenome (GOLD analysis project Ga0187784, IMG submission 132964) | Tropical peat soil microbial communities from peatlands in Department of Meta, Colombia - 1015_SJ02_MP15_20_MG | ecosystem: Environmental > Terrestrial > Soil > Wetlands > Peat | place... | reverse complement strand
TTATACTTATGTGTTATTTTGTCAAGATAATTCGTCCAATTAGCCGAGATATTTACGCAAGAATTGTACCAGCTATCCTGTCAAGCAATAATTGATGTAATTACAATACGTTGAGAGGATTGAGTAGGCTATAGGCTCCGAATTTACTGAAATAATCTTTTCTTTTTTGAAAAATATTTTCAATAGTCATTCTAAAACAATCGGTCTTGGGACGCAATCCATCTCTCTTGGCACTATAACTGACAGACCACGGCATATTTTAGACTTATCTTCGGCAGTTATTTCACTTCGAAAAAATTGACGCTCAATTAAATCAGTAACGAATCAGTTTCCAAGCTATGTTGCTTAGAAGATACCTCCTCTCCCCTGGCGGGAGAGGATTGAGGTGAGGGGGAAATGAGTTCAAATGTCCACCCCCACCCGCACCCTCCCCCATCAAGGGGGAGGGAAATTGCTATTATTTTGATCGCTTGCGGGTGACGAACCCGTCATGAAGGACTACCAGGAAAATGAAGCTTAGAATCAGGAATGGAACTTCCATAATCACAACAAACAGGAAGACAGGGCCAGAGATGGCCCTGTCTTTAGTCTTTGATGATCCATGCACATTCTAAGAAAAGCGTCATCTATGGATCAACACACCTCGCGGGTAGTCATGATAGAAATTCGCGATGAGCGCCTTGGCCTTCACGGTCATCTTGCCAAGTACAGCTAAGCCAGGACGCAGCGTCTTTTACGGCTTGCCGAGCACGTCGGCAGCCAGGAGCGCCACGACCATCTGGAAATGGGATTGGATGTAGGCAACAGTGATGATTTGCAGGAATCCAATCATAAACGCTGCAAGGATCGCCCCCACCCAGCTACCTAATCCGCCCACAATGCAAAGGACGATCGAAAGGATTAATGCATTGTAACCTGCCTCCACAACGATGTTTCCTAAAAGAAGTAAAGCAATGGCGGAGAGCCAGGCCAAAATAGATCCCATCCCGATGGCAATGACAGCCATCCAGTCGGAATCTATGCCTAGCATCATGGCAGCGTGTTCATCTTGGGCCAGCCCTCTAAATGCTAAACCCGTCTTGTTAAAATGGGTGAAGAGCCACATGAAGGTAACGACCACTATCCCGATGCCTATAACAATAATTCGTTGAAGATCAACAGGAATACCTCCTATATCGATGCTGCCTTCAATGAAAACAGGAAGCGTATAGGTCATCCCTTTGAAGCCTCCCCAGCGCAGGAATTCGAGAATAGCTAATCCCAGGGCACAGGTGGCGATAATTTCGGAGGTGGCCATTCCTCTTACTCGGATGAGAACAAATCGATAGATGGCGGCTCCAACCAAGCCCATGATCACCAACGCGAGGAAGATGGAAAGGACATAATTCAATTTAAGGAGGTGTAGGAGACTCCAAACAAGAAACCCTCTGATGACATACAACGCACCGTGGGCAAAATCGGGGAGCCGGCTGACCCCGTAGACCAAGGTGAAGCCGATGGCCATTAATGCGAGTGAAAAGCTATTGATAATTCCGTAGATCAAGATATCCATAGGCAAAGTTGGAGGGAATGGTGGAATACTGGAAGAATGCGTAAACTCAAAAAAAACCTAGATACCCTCTCTTTTCTATTCCCCGTTATTCCGAATTCTTTCCCAACATTCCACTATTCCAATATTCCATTATCCCAGTAGTTTACTTCTTCATCCAGGGGGGAAGCTTGACCTCGCCCATGGCAATCTTGGGCGGGAAGACGACGACTCTCTTCCCTCCCTGCCACTGGAAAATCGTTCCAACGGCTCCCTCGTTAGGATCAACGCTGGGGATCACCTGGTGGTTTTTCGGATTGAACTTTATTCTTCCATAGACTCCCATTAAGTCAGTTTTCTCAAGAGCTGAAACCACTGCATCTGAGTTCAGGGAACCAGCCCGCTCAATGGCATCTTTCAAAACATAGACTGCCATGTAACTTGATGAAGTCCCGTAACCTTCAGGTTCCACCTTCCATCTCTTCGAATAGGCATCAACGAACTTCATCGTCCATGGAGTTGCTTTGGATGGTGAATTGCCTGCGTTGACCACGCTGGCCAGGACATATTCTCCTTTTCCATCTGTGGCCTTCCAAAATCCAGGCCCCTCAGCAGCAGTAATGATTGTGCCAAAAGGGAGTGCGGGAACTTTCATGTCATACCACTGCTTAAGGAGGATGGAACTTTCGGGCATATCCATCCATATAAGAATCACCTGGGCATTCTCTTTCTTAGCCTTCATCAACCCCACCGAATAGTCTGTTGTTCCAGTTGGAAAGATCTCCTTGCCCACAATCTCCCAACCTTTCTCCGAAGCCAGTTTGGCTACAAGATCACCTCCCCCCCGGGCATGGGCGACATCCTGGATCATCATGAAAAGTCTATTGAGTCTGTATTTTGCTTTGATATCCATGAGGCAAGGGAGAAATTCTCCTGTAACCATCCAGCCTACTTCGCCGGAGATCCGGAAACAATACTTAAATTTATCGTACTCGGCTTCCACCCGCTTGTAATAGGCCGGGGTCAAGGCCCCTGTCGTTAAGATGGACACCTTCTTATATTTGGACAGTAAGTCCATCGCTGCGAGGGCTGCCTCAGATCGGACAGGACCGCCGACAATAAAATCAGCATTCTTCTCAAGGATGAGCTTCTTGAGTACCAGAAGGACCTCGCTGACGGGCACTCCTGGTTCGAGGTCACGAGTATCCATCACTTCCAATTTGAAAGGTCTCTTCACGTTGCCAACGGTTACCCCTCCTTTTGCATTAATCTCTTCCACAGCCAACTTCATCGCCCGATCGGCGTCCCAGCCTTCGAGAAATGCAGTGGATAAAGGGGCCCCGATGACAATCGGTTTTTCAGCCGAGTTCGATAGGGAAGGGAAAAAGAAGAAGACTAAAAATAGAACGATGGGAAAATAGACCGCTCCTTTCATAATAACCTCCTTTGGTTTGAGATTTTTGTGTCTCACTTCCATACGTTCCAATTAGAACTTGAAACAAATTGTCTCCTTAAACCATCGTCATGAGCATGTTGTAACCCTAGGTAGCCGCAAGACTTGTACCAGCTTTCCTGACAGGCAATAATTGATATAATTACAAACGTGTTGAGGGCTTGAAGGGGTATGACCCCGCAATTTATTTTTGAAAATTGTTTTCAATTGCAATTGTTATAGACGCCTTTCATAAAAGGGGAGGAGTATTTCTTTGAAATATGGATCCTCAGGTTGTATGAGGGTCGATTGAAATTTAGTATGCTTTGAGTCTGTGGCGGAGTGTAGGCCGGGAAATCCCCAGAAGCTCACATGCCTTCCCCAGATGCCAGTGAGTATGGTTGAGTACCCCTATGATGTACTCCTTCTCTATGTCCTTGAGGTTCTGTTCTCTATTGCGCGCTTCTTTTGAATTCTGATGGTTTGGTAACTTTTTTCCAAGGGGGGGAATGATAGCTTCCTCAAAAATGACCTCCCCTTGGGTATTGACGGCTACATGGGTAAGGACGTTCTCTATTTCTCTCACATTACCCGGCCAGTCGTATTCTGTCATTCTCTTGAGGGCCTCCTCTTCAACTTTTCTTATCCCTCTACCTAGCTCGTAGTTGATTTTTCTAAGGATATGTTCAACCAAGAGCGGTATATCAGATTTCCGCTCCCTGAGTGGAGGGACCTTTACGGTGGCCACATTAAGTCTGTAGTACAGGTCTTCTCTGAACGATCCGGCTTGAACCAACTCCCAGAGATCTTTGTTCGTTGCCGTGATGATCCTTGCATTCGATTTGATCTTCTTTTCTCCCCCGAGACGCTCGAATTCTTTTTCCTGTAAAAACCTCAAGAGTTTCGACTGAAGTTCAAAAGGGATCTCCCCTATCTCGTCAAGAAAAATGGTCCCTTGGCCAGCCAATTCAAACTTCCCTTTCTTTGAACTGGATGCATCTGTGAAGGCGCCTTTCTCGTGACCAAAAAGTTCGCTCTCCAAAAGCGTTCCCACGATGGTGGAACAGTTGATCGCTTGGAAAGGATGTTCCCTGTAAGGGCTATTACAGTGGATAGCCCTTGCGATGAGCTCCTTGCCGGTACCCGTCTCACCCTCGATGAGAACCGTGACCCTGTTCTCCGACAGAACGCCTATGGCTTTGAAGATCTCTTTCATTCCTCTGCTCTTACCAATGATTTCTCCTTCTATAAACGGCAAAGATAGATCTATCGATATCGCTCCAGCCATTTGGGCCGGGCTTGAAGATTTTAGAGCTTTACCGATAGCCCTTTCGAGTTCTTCCACATCTATGGGTTTGGGAATATAGTCAACCGCACCCAGTTTCACTGCCTTAATGGTAATATCCATGTCATGAAATGCCGTAATGATGATGATATTCTTTCTGCCGTTACGAATCAGTTCTTGGAGCACATCAAGGCCATTCGTGTCAGGGAGACGAATATCAAGGATGATCACATGGGGATCAAAAAGGTTGCATTGATTCAAACCCTCTGATGCGGACATCACACACATCACTGCATAGCCTTTCTCCGTGAGAAACATTTCAAGGGTCTCAAGAAGGGGGCGTTCATCATCAATGATGAGAATTCTTTTGGCTTTCATGTCATCTCTCTCAAAGGAATTGTGAGACTGACCCGTGTTCCATGGGGCTTTCGGAGCGACACGCTCCCTGTGCCTCCGTGAGCCTCTATTATTCTATTCACATTGGAAAGACCGAGACCTGTGCCCTTTTTTTTGTTGCTGAAGAACGGGTCGAAAACATATGGAAGATCCTCCGTGCTGATTCCGGGTCCATCGTCGCTGATGTCGACCTGAATACCACCACCGTTAGCTCTCAACTTCTTCGTGATGATCTCTATGTTTCCGCCTTCAGGGAGTACCTCAACCGCATTCAGTAAAACATTGATGATCGCCTGTTCTATCTTTTCATGATCAACAAAGATGCGGGGCAACCCCCTGCTATAGAGCTTTTTTATGGTAATCCCCTTTTCTTTGATCCTGGCATCCATAATTTCGAGACAGGCGTCCATCGCGCGATTGATCGAGGCAGGCTCAAGATTCAGCTTAACCGGCCTTGCAAAGTCAAGCATCTCATCGAGAATTCGCTCCAGCCGGCATATCTCATGGATGATGATCTCCATGCGCCTCTTGTCGTTGCCGCCAAAATCCATATTCTTCAAGATGATCTGACTGTTCATCTTCACTGATGACAGGGGGTTACGTATCTCATGGGCCAGGGATGTGGTGAGTTTTCCTATATGGGCAAGACGCTCAGATTCCCGAATCCGCTTCTCTGTTTGCATCCTTTCCGTGATGTCCCTGCAGGTACCGGCCACCGCATACTCACCCTGGTAGAGTATCGACTTTATTTTATTCTCCGTTGGGAGTGCACTGCCATTTTTGTGGCGTCTAAAGTAGGTATAAACGTCATCCGTAACTTCCCCGATCGTTCCTTTTTCGTATATCCTCTGTATTATCTTTAAGGATTTCTCTGCGACCAGCTCTGAATAGGGTTTTCCAATGATTTCCTGGAGCGTATATCCGTGCATGTTACAGAAAGCCTGATTGGCAAAAACGATGATCCCCTTCTGGGTAACAAAATAACCATCATTTATCTCTTCAACGAGAATGCGGTATTTGGACTCTGATTCAACAAGTTCTTTTGTTCTTTTCCTTACCTCGCCTTCAAGATTTTGGGCATAATTTCTTATATGTTTCTCATGTAACGACTGAAAATAATTGCTGAATTTTGTAATGGTATAGAAGAGGCAGTAATTCATCCGTCTTAAGGTGTCGTGAAGGTTTTTCTCATTTAATTCGTTTGGAAGGATAGGGAGGAGAACTGTTCTATAGAGTTCATAAGCATTCTGCACTTCCGAGAGAGAAAAACCTCCCTTAAGGCGTAAATTGGTGATCCATCGAATATGGTCGTTTATCTCAGAAAAATCATTGTGGATGAGTACTGCATAATTTGCTTGATTTGCTTTTGAGACGGTGCGAAAGAGTTCGTCTACCTGTCGACCAGAATAGCGTTCACTGACCTCTGTGTGGAGTCGATAAATCCACTCATCTACAATTCTTTCACGGTATGCTTTAAGGATTTCTGCAAGATTCATTCAAAAGGAATTTATCACTTTAACTGTTTATGGTCAAGCGGTGTAAAACTGCAACTCCCTTTCCTATCTTCCTATGGAGATAAAACCGGTATATCGCGAGAGTTTTCCATCTTTGATGATAAAAACCCTGGATTCTACACTGGGACGATGGTCTTTGGAGGTGATGGTGAGAGGAGGGGTGAGACCCCCGGTGACAAAATCTTTAAAACCTTCCAGTGCAAGCTTTACCTTTTCGCGAGAAAATCCCTGGCCTGAGAGGGACCTTCTTAAGGCTTCTGAGATCACCTGCATCGTCGCCCACCCCTCCACATAGGAAAGCGTATGAGAATCATAATGGTGCCATCTCTGATGCGCCTCCTTGATGGCGGCCATTCCTGGCACATCTTCTCCAAAAGGAGAGATGGGCTGCACTCCAAAAACTCCATCGAAAGGCGCCAGATTTTCGTCAAAAGCCTTCATGCTGCAAATCCATTTGGTCTTGAGGTCCGTTTTCTTAGCTTCCTGCAGGAGGAAAGAGGCTTCTTTAGAGGTGAGACTCATGTAGGCGAAATCGGGATTGTATGTTTTGATCGTTGCGAGGGGGAGAGGGGTCTCTTTTCCCGCCTGGTCTCCGGGTTGGGAGGAATCGGAGAGCAAGACATCCTGTCCGATGTCAATTCCCAGCGCTCTGGCGTATTCCTTCGTTTCATCTAAAAAATAGCTACCCAGACGGTCAGAGGAACCAACGAAAATGACCTTAGGTCTTCTCACTTGAAGGCCGGATTTATCCGAAATAAAACTCATTGCAATTTTTGCCAGATCGAGAGGGGTTGGGCTGATTGAGAAAATATAAGGGTATTTGGACGCGTTGGAAAATTGGGAAGGCAAGGAACTGACAAAAGCAGGGATTCGGTCGAAATGAAATTGAGGAACCAGAGCAAGGGCTGTTTTGATGGAATACACGTACAGAATCGGAACATGATCGGCCTCATTCAATTTTCGGTAGGCCGCCAGGAACTCAGCAGCTTGGGAGGTATCGTCAATGAGAATGATCTCTAATTTCCTTCCAGACGGACCGTCTCGTTGATTGAACCATTTGGCTGCATCCAGCATCCCTCTGGCACATTCCCTTCCTGAATCTCCCCAGCGACCGGAGTGGGGGATCAACGCTCCAACTTTGAGGGTAGGAAGGCCGGAACTACTTTGAGGAAACGTGAGGATGAGGAGTAACACTAAGAGAAAAAAAGAGGAAAACGTTTTCATGATTGGCTCAGGTTTCATTTTCAACTTTGATACCTACTCGCTACCATGCACCCTCTACTATCCAGTTCTTAAGTACCCGCTGCATAAAGTACTGCCAGGATTCTTGTCACCCTGTCTTGGTGGCATTGGACTCGATGGGGAATATTCGAATCATAATATATGGAATCCCCGGGGTAAAGGACATCGGTATGATTTCCCAAAATCACTTCCATTTCACCTTCAAGAACAAAGATGAATTCTTCTCCATCATGAGCAGAGGTTTTGGAAGTCTTAACCGTAGCGGGCTCCAGAGTCACGATGAAAGGTTCCATGTGGCGGTTTTTCTTCTCATGCCCTAAAGACTCGTATGAATAACCATATTTGACTCCTTCTTTGGAGGCAAATCGAGAGACCGTTTTTCGTTCGTCCTTCCTGACAATCGCAAAAGGTTCTCCTTCTGTTTCACCCAGAAAGTCACCCACTCTAACACCCAATGCTTTCGCCAGTTTAATAATCGTTCCGAGGGACGGGGAGACAAGATGGTTTTCCATCTGAGAGAGCAGCGCTGTAGAAAATCCGGTTAAGTCGGCCAATTCTTTCAGCGAAAGGCCTTTCTGTTCTCTCAAGACCTTGACCTTTTCTCCAACACGGATCTCATCAAGAGCTCTTTCTTCTTCCATGATTCTTCCTTTCGATCTGCATGGCTTCTTCTATGAAATGGTTTCGGGCGTTATTTCGTATTTCTGACAAATTCGGCTCCAATCTCAATGGCCTCGATATTGGATGGAATAAGATGACGATAGCGTTCGTCCATCACCTTTTCCAAGGACTCAAATAGAGAAGTCATCTGAACCAGTTTGGTTTTTTGATTAAAGGCGCCTAAGGCGATCATATTGGCGAGCTTTGGGTTCCCATGGTCAATCGCAATTTCATTGACAGGGAGGAAGAAATTTTCAATATCTTTCCGGTAAGCCTCTTTGGGTTCGATGAGAGAGGAATTGACGAATAGAAGCCCTTCGGGTAAAACAACTGGCCCATATTTTATCAATGACGGTAAGTTCATCACCACGGCGGCGTGGGGTCTCCCCACGACAGGAGATCCGATCTGACGGGAAGAGATCACGACCGTGCAATTGGCTGTTCCGCCTCGCATCTCGACTCCGTAGACAGGAAGGTAGGTGACGCACTTGCCTTCTTTCATGGCGGCGTAGGCAAGAAGGTTTCCGATGACCATGACTCCCTGTCCTCCAAACCCGGCCACAACGAAGTCGTAATAAAAATGGTTGCTAATCGTATTCATTGATCCTCAATATCCCCTCACCCCTCACAAATAGTCTGCCATCTTCCGTTCCTTTAAAATACCCAACGGGAAGTAGGGGATCATTTCCTCTTCGACGCGCTTATTGGCTTCCAAGGCCGTCATCCCCCAGTTGGTGGGGCAAGCCAATAACACCTCGACAAACGAAAAGCCGATCTCTTCGATTTGCATCTGAAAGGCCTTGCGGATGGCTCTCTTGGCCTTCATCAAATTAGCAGGATTGTTTACAGCCACCCTTGCTACGAAGGCGCTTCCCTCTAAAGTGGCTAACATCTCTGCCATTCGGATGGGGTAACCATCGTAGGTAAAGTCTCTTCCATAAGGACTCGTGCTCGTCTTTTGTCCAAGGAGCGTGGTAGGTGCCATTTGCCCTCCGGTCATGCCGTAGATCCCATTGTTAGCAAAGATAATGGTGATCTTTTCCCCACGATTGGCCGTATGAATGCCCTCTGCGATTCCAATGGCGGCGAGATCTCCATCGCCCTGGTAGGTAAAGACGATTCGGTCCTTCCTGGCACGTTTCACTCCGGAGGCCACAGCCGAAGCTCTTCCATGGGGCGCCTCCAAGACATCGATATTGAAATAATCATACATAAAAACAGAGCAGCCCACGGAAGCGACCCCAATGGTCTTTTCTCTAATCCGAAAGTAGTCGATGGCCTCTGCCACCAGTCGATGGGCGATGCCATGGTGGCATCCTGGGCAGAAATGGAAAGGAATATCAATGAGGCATTCCGGACGTTTGAAGACAAGCTCCATCTTCACTCCTTAAAATCAATGTCAAATGGCAAAGTTCAAATGCCAAGTCAAATCCAAACTTAAAATGTCAAAACTTCTTTGCTCTTGAACTTTGACATTCATTTGTCATTTGCCTGCCTGCGCGAAGCCGCTCCGGCGAAGGCAGGGATTTTGACATTTGGACTTTAGTAGTACTTCTTTATCTCTTCCAACACCTCTTCCGGGGAAGGGAGGGAGCCCGGAGGTCTTCCATAAAAATAGACTTGGGCATCCCTTGCTACCGAAAGCCTTACATCCTCCAGCATTTGTCCTGTGTTCAATTCGACGGTCAAAAATCGTGTGACCCTTTGGGAAAGGTCATCAAGAGCCTTCTCCGGGAAGGGGAAGAGCGTGATCGGCCGGAGAAGTCCCACCATCAGGCCTTCCTTCCTCGCCAACTCGACAGAAGTTTTCGATACCCTGGCAATACTTCCAAATGCGACAAGAACCAGTTTGGCATCCTCGGTACAAAAGCTCTCAAACCGGACCTCCTCTTTTTTCATCCGCTCATATTTCTGGTGAAGTTTCCAATTATGTTCCGAAAGTTCACCCTCCTGGAGATACAGGGACTTGAGCCGGTTGGGTTTTCTCCCGTTTGCTCCGGTCAGGGCCCACTCTTTCGGCGGAGGGTTTATCTTTGCACCGCTTCTCCGCACGAGGGGTTCCTTCATCTGTCCAATCAACGCATCCCCAAGAATCATGGCGGGATTTCGGTATTTGTCGGCAAGGTCGAAGGCCAGACAGGTCAGGTCATACATTTCCTGAATCGAAGAAGGGGCAAAAACGATCGTTCGATAATCTCCATGGCCTCCACCCCGTGTGGCCTGAAAATAGTCTCCCTGAGAAGGAGAGATCCCGCCCAGTCCTGGTCCACTTCTTGAGATATTGACGATGAGTCCTGGAAGCTCGCTGCCCGCCAGGTAGGAGATTCCCTCTTGCATGAGGGAGATTCCAGGACTTGAAGAAGACGTCATGGCCCTTGCTCCGGTGGCTGAGGCCCCCAAGAGTAAATTGATCGAAGCAATCTCACTTTCTGCTTGGATGAACTCTCCACCCAACGGGGGGAGATGCTTGGAAAGATACTCCGGGATGTCATTCTGGGGAGTGATGGGATATCCGAAATAGAGGAGACATCCAGAGTCAACGGCAGCCATGGCGATGGCTTCATTCCCTTTGACCAATATTTTTTCGGAATGTGGTCCCATCAAGCTTCAAGCCTTTCCTTCTAATAACCCGAAGGGCAGAGTTCCACGGCCTTGGCCGTGGGTGAATGGGAACTCGCCCGTAGGGCGTCAAGCAAAGCTTGTATTTTAGACAAGTGCCACGGGCTTGCCCGTGGGTATC
>Ga0187784_10004945_pt1 | contig 10798 bp, 7 predicted proteins | sample 1015_SJ02_MP15_2_FD_132964 | JGI IMG/M metagenome (GOLD analysis project Ga0187784, IMG submission 132964) | Tropical peat soil microbial communities from peatlands in Department of Meta, Colombia - 1015_SJ02_MP15_20_MG | ecosystem: Environmental > Terrestrial > Soil > Wetlands > Peat | place... | reverse complement strand
GGACGCGAGAAGCGATATTTTCGCGTTGGGCGCAGTGCTGTATGAAATGGTGACGGGGAAGCGCGCGTTTGAAGGCAAGACGACAGCCTCGACGATCGCCGCGATCCTCGCTGCCGAGCCGCCGGCCGTCTCGTCGCTGCAGCCGCTATCACCCCCGCTGCTCGAAGGGACAATCAAAGCGTGCCTCGGGAAAGACGCCGACGAACGCATCCAGACGGCGCATGAGGTGAAGCTGCGCCTAGAGTGGATTGGGCAAACCGGCGCTCGATCCGGCGCGGTCACGGCTGCGATCCCTGTGGCGCCCTCGCACCGCAGTGCCTGGTGGGTCTCGGGACTGTTGGCGCTGGTACTGATTGCTGGAGGCGCGTTTTGGTGGTCGAGCCATCGCGTTCAGCCAACGATGTACTTCAGCAGTCCGATGGCGCTGGCCGCCAACGATCTGGCCTTGTCGCCCGACGGAAAAACCGTGGCCATGGTGGCGTTTTCCGAGCAGGCGAACAAATACATGCTATGGACCTACCGGATCGGCGCCCAAGGTGCGGTCGTGGTGCCGGGCACGGAAGATGCTTCCCACGCGTTCTGGTCCGCAGATGGCAAGTCGATTGGCTTTTTTGCACAGTTCAAGCTCAAGACCGTGGAAGCATTCGCCGGACGGCCGCCCCAGAACCTCGCCGACGCGCCTTATGGCCGCGGCGGAGCATGGAACAAAGAAGGTACGATCATCTATACCCCCGACGTCAGGGCGGGCATCTACCGCATCCCGGCCGCCGGAGGGACGCCCAGGCAGATCACCCAACCGGACCGGACGCAGCGTGAACACAGCCACCGCTGGCCGGCTTTCCTGCCCGATCAGCATCATTTCTTGTACCTCGCAGCCAATTTCAGCGGAGACGTGGAGAATGACAGGGTCATGGTTGGGTCCATCGACTCCGAGGAGAAGCATTCGTTGCTGAAGGCCAGTTCGAACGCTGCGTATGCCGAACCGGGCTACCTGCTCTATTGGCAGGACAACGCGCTCATGGCGCAGCCCTTTGACGCAAAGACTTTCGCGCTCAGCGGCCAGGCCCGTGCCATCTTCGAGGGCGTGCAGTACTTTCCCGCGACTCAGCTGGCCGTGTTTGCCGTCTCCGGCCCGGCGACGCTCGTGGTCCAGACGGGCAAGGGCGCGGATAGGTCTCAACTGGTGTGGTTTGACCGCAGTGGCAAGCGCCTGGGGGATCTCGGTCCTCCCGGCCATTACGCCAACCCGGAGCTTTCGCCCGATGGCCGCCGCCTCGCGTTTGAGCAAACCGAACCGGATGGTCGTCACGTGGACATATGGGTTCGCGAGCTCGCGAGCGATGCCGCGGCGCGCATATCCTTCCGCCAGGGACTGAACGAACAGCCGGTCTGGAGCCGGGACGAAAAGAAGCTCGCGTTCTCCTCCAATGCCGATGCTGGCTGGGGACTTAGCCAGAAGAATGCGGACGGGTCAGGCGAAGAGCAGCGCGTGCTGACGCCCCCCGGCGGCCGAATTATGTTTTGGGACTGGGCGCCAGACGGGAAGTCTCGCCTGGTCGGCAAGGACGAAACCCTGTTCTACCTGCAGGAAGGCCAGAAAGATCTGACGCCGCTGCTCCCGGAAAAAAACACGGCTTTGAATGCGCAGTTCTCCCCGGACGGGAAGTGGTTCGCCTATTCCTCCAACGAGGCCGGCAACTGGGAAGTCTACGTTTCGCCATTCCCGGCGGTGGGCAGCAAGTGGCTGGTCTCGCGCGGCGGCGGAACCGAACCGCGCTGGCGGCGTGATGGCAAGGAGATGTTCTACCTCTCCACCGACGGCAAGATCACGGCGGTGCCGGTCAAGTTGGGAGCGACCTTCGAATCCGGTACGCCGGTTCCTCTGTTCCAGCCGCGCCTTCGCCAGCCCATTTCCGCATTGGACCTTTGTTCCTACGATGTCTCAGCCGACGGCCAGAAGTTTCTCATTAACACCAAGGTGGATGCGCCCAGCGCGGCTCCTCTATCGGTGGTGCTCAACTGGAGCGCGGAAATCGAGAAGTGAAGCGCGGGTGGTGGATCAATTTGAATATTTCCCGTGGCATCCCCATTTCACTCATCGTCCTTGCGGCAGTGGTAAGCAGGCACGCTATTCCAGTTCACTAGGTTCGGGCTTGCTCTCTTTGGTAACTTGCACCTCGCCAGCCACAGTCCCTAAGCTGACCACTGTGCGGATACGCTCCTTAATGTTATGTCAGCAGCCCGAAACCGTGGCGGTCGTGACGCGCGCCTGTCGCGAGTTGGGAGTCGAGTTGCAACATTGTTCCACTGCGGAAATGGCGTTAGAGAAGTTTACCTTGCAAAGGTTTCACGGCGTAATCGTTGATGATCAGGATGGGGCGGGTGCGGCCTCGCTGCTCAAAGGCGTTCGAGCGACCACGAGCGGCAAGAAGCCCCTGATCATTGCGCTGGCGAAAACGGATGCTGCTCTCGACGCCGTGTTCGGCGCTGGAAGTGACCTCGTCATCTATAAGCCCCTTACGCACGACAGACTACGCAATGGGCTGCGCGCGGTCCGCACGCTGATGGGACGCCAGCAGCACCGGGTTTCACCTCGCGTAAAGGCGGAAATCGCGGGGAACCTCACTGTTGATGAAGCGCCAGGCATTCCCGTCCAAATTCTTGACATCAGCACCAGCGGTGCAGCCTTATCACTTCCCAGCCCGATTCCGTTAGCTGATTCCCTAAAGCTGAGTTTTGTGCTCCCGGGAGGGGAAACCACCCTCTCGACTGCCGCTGAGTTGGCGTGGAAAGACAATTGGGGCAAGCTGGGGATCGCATTTGTGAACTCCGACCCTGCATTCACTTCGCAAGTATCGAGCTGGATAAAAACACAATCCCCGGCAAAATAGAACGTCTGGTCAGAGTCCGTACCGTGAGTAGTAGGGACAATTTGCGAAAAATCGCGCACCGGGGTTTGAGTGTAATCGCGTGACATAGTGAGGAGCCCTTGCAAATGTTCTCGCAAGCGCCCCTTGTTATGCAGCGACCGGAGTGGTGACGGGGGATCCTGCAATCGGCTCGAGGGTCGGCGTGGGATGACACGGTTTTAGTTGGGGATAGTTCGGGAAGATCGCACGCAAGATGCGGCTGGAATCTTCGACGCTCACCATTCCAGCGCTATTTGGTACGTACGGCGTGGCGTTGACCATCGTCCTCTTGGCGTCCTGAAGACTGCTCGATTTCAGGCTACGCTTGGGTGTGGATTTTGCGAATGGCTCTAGCGTGCTGAAGAGAAGCACGAAGGTGATCGGCGGGTCGGTGACCCTCGTCATACCCCCTTAACGGGTCACAGTTGGCGAAAAATCCCCTCTACACTCAAAACCCGTGGCCCTCTTCAGTAAAATGCGGAAACGTGCGTTCTAGCAATTTATGGAGAGGATCGCCAATGAACAAGCTACTGCTCGCGACTGTTGCCATTGTGCTGATGTCTGCATCAGTACCGTCCTACGCTCAGCAGGCGACGACTAAGGATCAGATCGTCGGGACGTGGAGAGTCCTTTCGTTGAGAGGCCTGACAGCAGGCCTAGTCAAGTACCCTCTCGGGGAGAAGCCGGGGGGCTACGTAACTGTCACCGCGACCCGCATTTGGCTGCTGTTTGTTGACTCAAGGCGACCAGCGCCAGCATCCCCGGTGCTGACCGACGCTGAAGCCATCGCTGCGATGAAGACGAGCGTCGCCTGGACGGGCCAATACACGATTGGGGAACAGACCCAGGACGGTCTCAAGGCGACGGCACGGGTCGACACTGCATCGAGTCCGGCGCTCCCTGGTACAGACCGGGTCTATTTCATGAAAGTCGAGGGCAACAAACTGACGATGAAATCACCGGGGGTCATCGAGCCCATGACGGGCGTAACTAGCGCGCTTGTGATTGAACTCATAAAGGCCGACTGATGGCCAGCAGTGGCATACCTAGTGGTTGATGGGTCAGTTACCGTAAGATCGCGATAGCACTCATCATCCCCGTAAAAGGCGAATAGAAGCGCATGCTTGTGCAAACGCCCGATTGTGTCAATCGTTCCGATGCGTCTGTGATGCGCTGGGGACTGATCACATGCTTAGGTCGCGCTTTCAGCTATCTGGCGCGATCTTTTGCAATTAGCGTCAGGACACGGATTTTGAAACGTCGCTGCTGATACGCCTTCATCCACCACTCAATTTCTGCGTCCTTCCACCGACTTGGTACGGGAACGTGCCGACGATCAAACAGCTCACACAACTCCCCGGCGCTTAAATTCGGATTTGATCTGACGATCGCTCTCCGCCTTGCGACCTCTTCATCCATGAGAACCGGCCTTGGCCAAAGCGTCACCTCCCGCGTCGTGGCCTGTTCAAACGAAGTTTACATTAGAGTTCTGGCGCAATATACCAAACGACATCTGTCCACCGATCACCTATCACCGAAGAACCGGCAAAGTCAGGACGGTTGCCAATAGAAAAGTCAGTAAGAAGAGGGCATGCGAGCGAAGTGGTGAGTTCGAGGGTCGCATTTTCTTGCTCCGCTAAGTGGATGGCTATGCCGCCTCGGACCGGCTGGGTGCACTCCCACAGAATTGGAGTGGTCTCGTTCGGGGAGGCTAGGACGCGTGGTCCTTTTACCTCAGGAAGTCATCGTTGTCTGTGATGCTGGTCACGCGATTCCGACTATGATGACTTGCGTCTGTCCCGCCGAAACGCCCGCCCATTGTGCCAATGTCTGCCAGTGCCTCGGATGGAAACGTCGTCGGCCCGCCCGTCGTCCGATCGCCCGTACCTACCACATACACTGACAACCGCATCCCCCAATGGTTGATAAATCCGGATCGCGTCATTTGACCTGTAGTACAGTCATTCGAGTTCCATTCAAGAGCGGATACCGGGTTGCGCTCTTGCCCATCTTTTCGTTTCGCGGGAGAATGTTGGCCCGTACATTTCCTGATTTTCCTGAGAATTCAATTTGGAGGTCTGCTCATGCGGTGCTTTTCTATGCTGCGGCTGGCTCTGGTTGCGATGATTCTTTTGGCCGTGTCTTTCGGGCTCTTGGCCCAGGCGAATCTGAAGTATCAAGAACCGCCGAAGGCGATTATCGATTTGGTGGATACGCATTTGACGCCGCGCGTCGAGGTTTCGCCCAAGGACAAGGCGGGCAGGCAGTTTCTGTTGATCGAGCCGATTTCGGGACTGCCTCCGATTTCTGATTTGGCGCAGCCAGAGTTGCGCCTGGGCGGGTTGCGATTCAATCCGAAGACGAATGGGCCGAGCCGCGGACTCTATTTTACCGGGCTACGGCTGCAGGCTTTGCCCGACGGCGCGGAGAAAACGGTGGCCGGCCTGCCGACGAACCCAAAGATAAGGTTCGCGGATTGGGCACCGGATGCAGGGCACGTTGCTTTCGTAAACATCAGCGACGATGCGAAGGATGCCGGACTGAGTTTGTGGATTGTGGATGTGGCGTCGGCGACGGCGAAGCGGCTGGGGGGAATCGCGCTGAATGGCGTGTTTGGATCGCCGTGCGAATGGACGAGCGACAGCCAGAGCCTGATCTGCAAGACGGTGATGAAGGGCAGAGGCGTGGCATCGCAGCGAAGTGTAGTTCCGACGGGGCCGGTGATTCAAGAGAACCTGGGGAGGGTCACGCCAGGCCGGACGTACGAGGATTTGATCAAGAGTCCGGAGGACGAGCGGATTTTCGATTACTATGCGACGGCGCAGGTTGAAGTGGTGCGGCTGGACGGGACGGTGGAGGCAGTGGGCAAGGAGGGAGTCATCCAGAGCGCGTCGCCATCGCCGGACGGAAAGTATGTGATGATCGAGGAGTGGCATCACCCGTATTCGTACTTATTGCCGTACGAGTACTTTCCGCATCGGGTCACAGTAGTGAATCTCAGGACAGGCGCGAGCAAGCAGTTGGTGGATAAGCCTCTGCAGGATTCGATTCCCATCACGCATGATGCAGTGGAGGCGGGTCCGCGGGAATTTGATTGGCGCAGCGACGCTCCGGCTACGGTTGCGTGGGTGGAAGCGGGGGATGGCGGCGATCCGGCAAAAGATGTGGCGGTGCGCGACGCGATCTTCTTGCTGGACGCACCGTTTGACGGCCAGGCACGGAAGATGGCTGATCTGCCAGTGCGGTTCCGCAGCGTGACCTGGGGAACAGGAAAGCTGGCGCTGGTGGAAGAGGAACGATGGAAGGATCGGAAGCGGATAATCCTGGCGGTGGCGCCGGATGCTTTAGGGAGTGGGGTGAAGTTGTTTGAGGGATCGTTTGAGGATCGCTACAACGATCCCGGACATCCGCTGGAGGTGATGAATGCGCTCGGCAAACAGGTGCTGGAAACGACGTCCGACGGGAGCGGCATTTATCTGCGGGCAGAGGGAGCGTCGCCGGAAGGAGATCGTCCTTTTTTGGCGGTGATGAGCGCAGCGAATGGCGAGAGCAAGAAAGTGTGGCAGTCGGAGGATAAGTTCTTCGAGTCGGCAAGTGCGGTGCTGGATCCGAGCAAGCCGGGAGTATTGGTGAGGAAAGAATCACCGGAGTTGCCTCCGAATTATTATTTGCTCGATCTGGCGAAGGGTGAGCTGAAGCAGGTTACGTTCTTTCCCAATCCTTATGGCAACGCACCACTGCCGAAGAAGCAAGTGCTGAAGTTCAAGCGGGCCGACGGCGTGGACTTGAGCGCGAATTTGTATTTGCCTCCGGGATACAAGCCAACCGATGGGCCGTTGCCAACGCTGATGGAGGCATATCCGACGGAGTACAAGACGAAATCAGCAGCGGGGCAAATCAGCGGATCACCGTATGAGTTTCCATTTTTGTACTGGGGGTCACCGATTCCGTTTGTGACGCAGGGGTATGCGGTGTTGGAGAATGCGACGATCCCGATTGTGGGCGAGGGGAATGCGGAGCCGAACGATACCTACGTAGAGCAGCTTGTGGCAAGCGCGAAGGCGGCGATTGATGAGGGCGTGCGGCTGGGAGTGGTAGATGGCAATCGTGTGGCCGTGATGGGGCATTCTTACGGCGCGTTCATGACGGCGAATCTTCTGGCGCACAGCGATCTGTTCAAGGCCGGGATTGCCCGCAGCGGGGCGTACAATCGCACGCTCACGCCGTTTGGATTTCAGAATGAAGAGCGGACCTACTGGCAGGCGCCCGAGGTGTATTACAAAATGTCGCCGTTTTCGTATGCGGACAAAATCAAGACACCGATTCTGCTGATACACGGTGAGGCGGACAACAATTCGGGGACCTTCCCGATCCAGAGCGAGCGGCTGTTCAGCGCGATCAAGGGCGCGGGCGGTACGGTGCGCTTCGTGCTGTTGCCGCTGGAATCGCATGGGTATGCGGCACGTGAGTCCGTCCTCCACATGCTGTGGGAGATGAATAACTGGTTGGGAACGTATGTGAAGAACCCCGCGCCGACGACGGCGACGGCGAAACCTGCGGGGAATTGACGCCTGCTTTGTCGTTGAGCAGAAATGGATGCTAACCACTTGAGCTGCGGCCCTTCTGGCTAATTTTCAACAGGCATATGGCCAGCGTCTTGCCCGGCGTGGTCCGCAGTAATTCTTTCCAGCGGCAGGGCAATTCCTACCGCACCGGAGAATCCATCAGGCATTGTTTTGAACGATTTGCGGACGGCACGCCGCATGCTCTAGGCAAGGGCAGACGAAGTGGCGCGCAACGGGGCGCTCCAGAGAATAACTTCGGCCAGAGGTTTTCTTGGGCGCCCCTTGCTATATTTGCCGGACGGCCCTCCCCCACTCCTCGTGCTTCCGGCACGCTTGCCTCGGCCGTCGCTCCCCCGGTAGTTGGTCCAACTGGCCCGACACTGGTGCCCGATCAGGCCAGCGCCACCGGCTCCCGCACGTCAATTCCTGCTTGCCGCAGCAGCCGCGCCACCGCCTCCTGCTTCAGCCGCGAGGCATCAAACTCCACCCGCACCGTGCGCTGCTTGGCATTGAACTGCACGCTTCGGATGCCGTACACCTCGCGCATGCTGTCAATCGCTCGCAGCTCGTTCTCGCCGGGTATCGCGCCATAGTTGAACACTACATCGAGATAAGTCATGGCTGGCAGTCCTTCGGTATGATGAATTTGCCGCGCTCGGCCACTGCTACCCGGCCGTTAGCGCTGAATCCAATATAGAGCATGACCACCGCCAACCCAACCCCGGCTCTTGAGCGGGACCCGGTTTGCGGGATGAACGTCAATCCCGTGGCCGCCAAACACGCCTATGAACACGCGGGCAAGAAGTATTACTTCTGCTGCGCTGGTTGCCTCGAGAAGTTCAAGGCGAATCCGCAGCAATACTTGAACAAGCCCACCTCCGGCCTGGTTTCGCTTGGGGTGCCCCACGCTAGCCCTGAGCGAAGTCGAAGGGTCTCGCCGCTTTTGCGAGACCTGGGATCTATGCCGGAAGCCGGGAGCCGAAAGCCGGAAGCTGCCACTCCACTGTCATCCCGAGCGAAGCATCCGTTGCGCGACCGCGCGACGGATGCGCAGTCGAGGGACCCTGGGTTAGCCCCTGAGGTCCGAGGTCCGAGGTCTGAGGTCCGCAGCACCGAATACACCTGCCCAATGCATCCGGAAATCGTGCGCACCGAGCCAGGATCATGCCCCATCTGCGGCATGGCACTCGAACCGCGCACGCCGACGGCGGCCATCAGCGAAGAAAATCCCGAACTCCGTGACATGACGCGGCGGTTCTGGATCAGCCTCGTCCTCACCGCGCCCCTGCTGGCCATCGCCATGGCCGAAATGCTGCGGCCCCGCGCCTTCATGTTCTTTTTCGCAGGTGCGCCTATCCCCTGGCTCGAATTCCTCCTCGCCACTCCCGTCGTTCTCTGGTGCGGGCTGCCATTTTTCCAGCGCTTCTGGACCTCGCTCGTGAACCGCAGTCCCAACATGTTCACGCTGATCGGACTCGGTACCGGCGTGGCTTACGTCTACAGCGTGGTGGCCACGGCTGCACCGGGAGTTTTCCCGGCATCCCTGCGCACTATGGGAGGCTACCCCGACGTTTACTTCGAAGCGGCCGCGGCCATCACCACGCTCGTTCTGCTCGGGCAAGTCATGGAGCTTCGCGCCCGCAGCCGCACCTCGGCTGCCATTCGAGCGCTGCTCGATCTCAGCCCGAAGACCGCTCGCCTGGTCGTTTCTAAGGGCAATTCCGCTAGCGAGGTTTCGGAGCGTGGCGAGGTTACAGAAAAAGACATTCCGCTGGATCAGGTCAAGCCCGGCGACCGTTTGCGCGTTCGTCCCGGCGAAAAAGTTCCGGTGGATGGCGTCGTTCTCGAAGGCCGGAGCGCCGTGGACGAATCCATGATCACGGGCGAATCGATTCCCGTCGAGAAGGAGGCCAACAGCAAAGTCATTGGCGCAACCATCAACGGCACAGGCTCATTCATTATGCGGGCCGAGCGCGTCGGCTCCGATACGCTGCTGGCCCGAATCGTGCAGCTCGTGGGCCAGGCGCAGCGCAGTCGTGCGCCTATCCAGCGCCTGGCCGATCGCGTTTCGGCCTGGTTCGTGCCCACGGTCGTGGCGGTTGCGGTAATCACATTTGTGGCATGGCTCCTGGTTGGGCCTCAGCCCCGTCTCGCCCACGCTCTGGTCAATGCCGTCGCCGTGCTGATCATTGCCTGCCCTTGCGCTCTCGGCCTGGCCACGCCCATGGCGATTATGGTCGGTACCGGCCGCGGCGCCCACGCTGGAGTGCTGATCAAAAACGCTGAAGCGCTGGAGATTCTCGAAAAGGTCGACACGCTGGTCGTGGATAAGACCGGCACGCTGACCGAAGGCAAGCCGGAGCTGGTAGCAGTTTCGACGCCCGCATCGGATCAGGCCGCCGAACTTCTGCGTCTGGCAGCGAGCGTCGAGAAGGCGAGCGAGCATCCACTGGCGTCGGCGATCATTGCCGCCGCGAGCGAAAAGAAACTGCAGCTCTCCGATCCCACTGCTTTCGCCTACGCCGTCGGCAAGGGCGTCGAAGGCACGGTTGACGGGAAACGTATCGCGGTCGGCAACCTAGCCCTCATGATTGAAGTCGGCGCACTGACTCCGGGCGCCGGCGTCCTCACCGCCGACGTCCCCGGCAGTACCAACCTTTTCGTTGCCGTGGGTGGCAAATATGCCGGAAGCCTCACGGTGGCCGATCCCGTCAAAGCCTCGACGCCGCAAGCCGTCCAGGGCCTGAAAAGTCAGGGACTCAAACTCGTCATGCTGACCGGGGACAGTCAGGCGGTCGCTGCCGCAATCGCTCCCAAGCTGGGTATCGACGAGTTCGAAGCCGAGGTCCTTCCCGAACAAAAATCCGAAATCGTCAAAAAGCTGCAAGGGCAGGGAAGAGTCGTTGCCATGGCCGGCGATGGCATCAACGACGCTCCCGCACTGGCTCAGGCCGATGTCGGCATCGCTATGGGCACGGGCACCGACGTTGCCATGGAAAGCGGCGGCATCACGCTGGTGAAGGGCGATCTGACCGGCATCCTGCGCGCCCGCAAGCTGAGCCAGGCCACCATGCGCAACATCCGGCAGAACCTGTTCTTTGCGTTTATCTACAACGCGATCGGCGTACCCATCGCCGCTGGCGTGCTCTACCCGTTTTTCGGATTGCTCCTGGGTCCCATCTTTGCCGCTGCCGCCATGAGCTTCAGCTCGGTCTCGGTGATCACGAACGCGCTGCGCCTAAGGACCGCGAAGCTGTAGATTTGGCTGTGCTCGGCAGCCAGGATCACCACAATTCAGCAGAACGGTTTATCATGTCATCGTTT
>Ga0187784_10004944_pt1 | contig 10798 bp, 10 predicted proteins | sample 1015_SJ02_MP15_2_FD_132964 | JGI IMG/M metagenome (GOLD analysis project Ga0187784, IMG submission 132964) | Tropical peat soil microbial communities from peatlands in Department of Meta, Colombia - 1015_SJ02_MP15_20_MG | ecosystem: Environmental > Terrestrial > Soil > Wetlands > Peat | place... | reverse complement strand
CGCCTACTACCGCCGCAAGCTCGCAGCGGGACGTTCCAAGACCGAGATCGTCCGCCTGTTGAAGCGCTACGTCGCCCGCGAGGTCTATCGCTACCTGCCTCGCAGCTGAAGACCGGGGCCCAGGGGTCTGGCTCATCCCTATAACTGTCGCCCTCGGGGTTGACTTTCCGGTGACCGGCCGGCCCCTGGCCCGGACCGCACATCGCAACGCGTGGCTTGATAAGGAGCATGTCCTCGACGTCGAGTGACTCATCATTGTTCTGCCCGTTGTTTGCACCCCGAATTGGGGCTTGACAAGTGATAGGAGCGTCGCCGGCTCGGAGCCGATATTCGGCCTAGATTGTCATGGTGCGCCCATCGGAGCGAGCCCTCTGGATCGTGAGTGGCTTCGTGCTCTGCGCTCTGTCTTCTGGGTTTTTGCTCGGGAGATGGCCTGGGCGTCGTGAACGAGACGCGCGTCGCTAAGGCGTCGGGGTCTTGGGTCCTATTTGCGGTGTGAAGCAACCCGCTGATTAGTCAGACAATCGCGGTTGCACAGCGGTGAATTCGGCGACAGGATCGTGCCGTCTCCGGTCCTACGGGGCGGACTAACAAGGAGGAGAGCCAATGGCAGTGTTCAATGGAGCATTCCCGATCCTTCCCGGTAAAGAACAAGAGAGCCGGGCCTTTGCTGCCACATGCATGGGGGAACGCCGGAAGGAGTTCGAGGAGCAGTTGTCTTCAGACGGAATTTCCAGGGAGACATGGGCTCTTCAGGAGACTCCGATGGGGAGCTTCATGTTGGTGTGGTTCGAGGCTCCCGACATCGCGGAAGTATTCACGAAGCTCGCCAGCCTCAACACTGAATTCGCCACCTGGTTCCGAGCCCAAGTCAAGGATCTCACTGGCGTAGACCTAGGCGCTCCGCCCGAAGGCCCGCCCCCCGACGTGCTGGTCGACTGCACCCCCTGAGGATCGCCCTCCCCTCTGGGGACATCACCAGTAGATAGACGTTCAGCTAGATAGACGTTCAGCGAGGCGGAGGCTCTTCGCCAATCGGCAGCCGAGGTCGGAATGCCCCCTATCAATGACGCCGGCTCGGAGGCGTGCTGCTTCAGATCCCTGCCGTCACCCGCTGCCGGCAGGGATGAGACCAAGAGCGGCAAGGTGCACGGGCTAGGTGAAGAGCAAGCGGCCCACCCAGTCGTCTGGGCCCGACGCTCCGGGGGGAAGGGCAAAGACGGCACTGGCGGTGTGCGTCGTGAACCTCCTCAGCTCGTCGATCAACGCCAACTTGTCGTATATGGGCACGAAGGCGGTACGAGGGTCCTTCTGATAGCCGAGGAAGAGTGATCCAGCGTCATATTCGAGGTTCTGGGTCGGCCTCGCTCCCCCTGGACCCGTCGTCGTACCGTTCGCATAGGAGAAGGAGCGGCGCACGATCACTGCGCCGTCGTTCACCTCTGGAGAAGCCACTCGGACGTGTGAGGTCGGTGGTATCCACCAGTTCCCTCCAGAGTCGAGCCGGCCAAGACCGAGTGGCGAGAATTCGCCCGGTTGTCCGAGAGGTGCACCGTCGACCTTGCGGCGGCCGATGACTTGTTCCTGCTCGGTGGGAGCGAGAACGTCCCACTGCTCAAGGTGTATCCGGATTCGCCGGTAGACCACATAAGTCCCTCCGTGCATCCAAGCTGGTCCCTCAGGTCCGGCCCACAGGATCGCGTCGGGGCTCGCAGGGGGATGAAGGTTGGAGTTGACAGTTCCGTCCTTGAATCCCAAGAGGTTCCGAGGCGTACCGCCTGTGCTCGATGGCGCGAATCCCGACTGGGTCCAGCGCAACGAAGCGATCTCGGGGGCGACGCGGTCGATGCTGCGGACCGCATGGAAGGCCACTTGAGGATCGTTCGCGCACGCGTGCACGAGGAGGTCGCCATCGCTTTCCGCCGAGACGAGTGCGTCGCCCTCGAACGACGGAAGTTCGATAAGCGCGGGGGGAAGTCGCGTGCTCAGGCCGAACCGGTCGCATCCGTCGGCAGCTCGGAAGAGAGAGCGACCGAACCCTATGGTGAGGGTAAGTTGCTGCGGTCCGAGTCGATCCGCTTCAAAGGAATCCTCCCTAGTCAGGTTTTCAGTGACACCGGCTCGGCCAGAGGGCCGTGACGACGACTCGAAAACCGGAATCCGGGTGCTCGCTCCCGCGGCCAAGGTGGCCGCCAGCGCTGTCCACTCCCTGAGGACCTCCGTTACGTCCCTTCGACTCGTGTTTGCAGTCAGGTCGAACGCGGCAAGGATCGTTTGCCGCTGGGTCCCCGTAGATATGCCGGGTTGATGGGCACCGAAGAAGGACTCTGCCGTGTCGGCCGGCCATTCGTCAGAGGCTCCGGTTGCTCCACTTGTACCAGTGCCGATCACAGCACCAGTCATGGTCCCGGCACCGACGAGCATCCCGCCGCGAAGGATCGAACGGCGGCTGTAGGGGATGCGCTCTGCCGGCTGATTCACCCGCGGAATATTAGAGAGGCATTCCCCTCGAGAGAGGTCGACTCCGAACCGACGCCCCGACGCCCCGACGCCCCGCGCCCTCAGGGACGCAACCGCAGTCTGGCCACGCCCGACCCATCCCCCGCCTGCCGCGGAGGTTCGTGACGCGGCCGCCGGACCGAGCCGGTCCGTCATCAAGGCTGACCCAGGCTGGATGCATGTCTCGGATTCCAGCCGGCAAGGTAGACCTGTTTCCTATCACCGGGACGGGGGGACACGGCTCGCACTCTGGGCGCTCAGTATCCGGCAGTTACGAGTGACTTCAGGACGTACGGGCGACGCCGGTGCGCAGATGTTATGCGCCCTAGTCGAAGTCGAGCGAGGACGCTCACATCGCAAGGCGGACGTGAGCGAAGGACCCGGCTGGTTGGGGGTTATTTGGCCACCCGACGATCCTCCTGTGCTCAGGGCCTACGACGCGGGCGGCGCAGAAGTCTTCACCTTGGGCTCCTCCCTATTACACCGCTGATACGTGATGCTTGTTCATGGGCGGGAGGAAGCGCCTGGCCCCGACCGCTGCCGGGTCGGAGTCGTTATGGCTCGGCGTCCCGTGACAAACCAGTTGGCGGAACGGCGTTGAGCTCGGCCGGGCCATTTTCGGCGTGGGAGTGAAGGTTCTAACCTGTCGGTGACGCTCCGTTGCGTTGCCCGCGGCGCGACGGGGACGGAGAGGGTGGTGCCGATGCAGGACGGACAGGCCGGCTGGGACCTGGAGCATGCCCTGGAGGAGTCCCTCGCACCCGTGTGGGAGCGGGAACGGCACCGTGCGCTGCGGGCCTGGGCCCTCGCCACCGGCGCGCGCGTAGCCCTCGGCCTCGGCGCCCTGGTGGCGTTGTCGCTCCTCGTCTACCTCGTGACCGGCGCCGCTCTCCCGTGGACGTTTTACGCGTTCATGGGCGTGATTATGACGGCGGGCGCGTTCTCGCAGCAGGAGGGCCGAGAGCACTTGCGCCGGTGATGCGGGCACTCCCGAGGAGCGCTCCTCGCTGGACAACTGGCAGGCATCGGGAACCAGCCGGTGGATCGACCTCGCGGGGCAAATGAGGCCACGACGGCAGCCTCGAGGTGATAGTGGATGACCCCGAACGATCGCTGCCGGTACTGGGATGCGACCTCAACCCAGCGATTGCCAGATCTTGCTCGATGAGCCGAGGCGAAAGTGGCACAACCGACCCAGAGCGTGCAACAGGTGCAACAAGTTCTCAGTCTGGGTAGCTGAGGACGCGGCCCTCTGAGTTGCACGCTTGTTGCACGACGACCTTCCGGGCGGGACGGCGAGGGGGTGGCGCCACCGGGACAATAAGCGTGACCTGCGAGGTCGATGAGAGCGGGCGACGGGAATCGAACCCGCGTTCTCAGCTTGGGAAGCTGATGTTCTGCCTCTGAACTACGCCCGCGAGACTTGGCCACACTATCCTCTTTCCCGCCGTTCTATCCCCCGGGCAGCGTGGTGCGAACCTTTTGGCTGCTTGGTTCGAAGTTCTCAGTACAGCGACAGAGGCGAGGAGCGTCCGTGCCGGTCAGGATCATTCTGGGCATGCTTGTCACCCTGGTCGGCTTTGGCGTCGCGGGCGTGCGGTTCCACTGGCTGTCCAGGCTCATCCGGTCGGGCCAGCCCGACCCCTCCCGTACGCGAGGGTCCTTCAGCCGCCGGGCCGAAGCCGAGGCCGTCGAGGTGGCGGGTCAGAGGAAGCTCCTCCAGTGGACCCTGCCCGGCACCGCCCACTTCTTCACCATGTGGGGCTTCACCATCCTGCTGCTGACGATCATCGAGGCCTACGGCGCCCTCTTCCAGAAGACGTTCCACATCCCCATCATCGGGACCTGGAACTGGGTCGGCGCGATCGAGGACTTCTTTGCCTGTGCCGTGCTGGTCGCGCTGGTGATCTTCAGCGTCATCCGGATCAAGAACGCCCCGGCTCGCTTGGACCGCAAGTCGCGCTTCTACGGTTCGCACACGGGGGCGGCCTGGCTCGTCCTGGCCATGATCGCGAGCGTCATGATCACGCTTCTGCTCTATCGCGCCGCGCAGATCAACGCCATCGTCGACCCCAAGACCGGTCAGAACCAGTTCCCTTACGGGACGAGCTGGGGGCCCTTCGCCTCGCACGCGCTGGCCAAGGTGCTGGCCCCGCTGGGCTCGGGCACCAACTCGGTCCTGGCCACCGTCTTCCTGATCCTGAACGTGCTGATCATCTCGGGCTTCATCGTTTTCGTGGCCTACTCGAAGCACCTGCACATCTTCATCGCTCCGATCAACGTGGCCTTCTCCCGCCGGCCGCGGGCGCTGGGCGGGCTGAACCGGACCCCCGACATGGACATGGAGAACATCGACGAGAACACCGTGTTCGGTGCGGGAGAGGTCGGGCACTTCACCTGGAAGCAGATGCTTGACTTCGCCACGTGCACCGAGTGCGGGCGCTGCCAGTCGGCCTGCCCGGCCTGGAACACCGAGAAGCCGCTCTCGCCCAAGCTCCTCATCATGGGCCTGCGGGACAACATGTTCGCCTCCGCCACCCAGCTCCTGACGAAGGAGGGTGAGCAGACGGCACTGGTGCCCAATGTCATCGACCCCGACGTGCTGTGGTCGTGCACCACCTGCGGGGCGTGCGTCGAGGAGTGCCCGGTGGACATTGAGCACATCGACGCCATCGTCGACATGCGGCGCTACCAGGTCCTCATGGAGTCGGAGTTCCCGACCGAGGCCGGGCTGATGCTGCGCAACGTGGAGAACCAGGGTGACCCGTGGGGGCTGGGCCAGAGCAAGCGGACGGAGTGGACTGAGAGCCTGGACTTCGAGATCCCGGTGGTCTCGAGCACCATCCCCGACGACGTCGAGTACCTGTACTGGGTGGGCTGCGCCGGCGCCCTCGACGAGCGCGGCCGCAAAGGCGTGCAGGCCACGGCGCGCATGATGCACCGCGCCGGGGTGAAGTTCGCCATCCTCGGCCCCAAGGAGTCCTGCACCGGGGACCCGGTGCGCCGGCTCGGCAACGAGTACCTCTACCAGGAGCAGAGCAAGCTCAACATAGAGACGCTGAACGAGGCAGGGGCCAAGAAGATCGTGGCCAGCTGCCCACACTGTTTCAACACGATCAAGAACGAGTACCCGTCGCTCGGCGGCACCTACGAGGTCATCCACCACGCCGAGCTCCTCGAGCACCTGGTGCGGACGGGGAGGCTCGTCCCCGGCTCGGGCTACTCGGGCAAGGTCACGTACCACGACCCCTGCTACCTGGGCCGTCACAACCGGGTCATCGAGGAGCCCCGCACCGTGCTCAGCGCCATCCCCGGGGTCGAGCAGATCGAGATGCGGCGGTGCAAGCAAAGGGGGTTCTGCTGCGGCGCCGGCGGCGCCCGCATGTGGCTCGAGGAGAACCTGGGCAAGCGCGTCAATATGGAGCGCACCGAGGAGGCGCTGAGTACGGGCGCCGATGTGGTCTCAACGGCCTGTCCCTATTGCATGATCATGTTGGACGACGCCGTGCGGGCCCACAACAAGCAGGACGACGTCCGGGTGCTCGACCTCTCGCAGCTGGTTGAGGAATCGCTCGGCAACGAGGTTCAGGCCCCGGGCACGCCCATCCCGTAAGCCCGATCGGGCGTCAGGGTGACCAGCAACCGGCGGTCCGCCACCATGGCGGCGCGATACTCGTCCCAGTCAGGGTGCTCGCCCTGGCCGAGCCGGTAGTACTCCACCAGGGCCTCCACGGTGGCGTCGCCGGTCTCCGCGGCGACCGCAGAGAGCGCGGCCGTGGCCTCGATCACCGCGTACTGGTAGAAGCTCTCGCCCACCACGTACAGCGAGGCCCTCGGGTCGCGCCGAAGGTTGGCCGTCTTGGCCCGGTCGGCCGTGACCGAGATCCGCAACGTGTCACCCCCGCCTGGCACGAAGAGGATGTTGGACAGCTGCGGCCGGCCGTTGGCCCTGATGGTGGCCAGGACCCCCTGCCGGCGGTCGCGGGCGAAGGCGAGTGCCGCGGACAGGTCCACGCTCAGACGACGACTTCGTCCCGGGAGCGGTCGGCCAGCACCAGGTGGATGAGCGCGGCGACGATGGCACCGACCAGGGGCGCCACGATGAAGAGCCAGACTTGGCTGAGCGCGGTGCCCCCGACCACCAGGGCCGGGCCGAGGCTGCGGGCCGGGTTCACCGACGTCCCCGTCAGCGGGATCCCGAGCAGGTGGACGATGGCCAGGGCGAAGCCGATGGCCACGCCGGCGGCTCCTTGGATGGCCGCCTTGTGCGTGGCGAAGAGCACGACGAGGACGAAGACCGTGGTGAGCACGACCTCGACGAGGAACGCTCCGCCCTCGCTCACGTGCAGGATCGACTTCGTGCCGTACCCGTCGGTGCCCAGGCCCTGGACCGACTTCGAGTAGAGCGGAGACGTCGTGAAGATCCAGTAGAGGAGGTACGCACCGACGATGCCACCAGCGAACTGGGCGATGAGGTAATAGACGCCGTCAACCAGCTTCATCCGCCCCGACGAGATGAACCCGAGCGTCACTGCCGGGTTGACGTGGCAGCCCGAGATGGGACCGATGGCGTAGACCAGGGCCACGAGCACCAGTCCGAAGGCCAGAGCGGTGGCCACGACGCCGGCGGCGATGCTCCCGGTGATGCCGAGGCCGAGCCGGCCCCCGAAGAGCCTGAAGCCGAACGACTCTGTGGCGACGCCGACCGCGATGACTACCAGGACCAGCGTGCCGAGGAATTCCGCCGCGAGCTTTCGGTAGAGCATGGAGGTGCCTCCTGTCCAGGCGAGGATCCGAACAGGAAGATTCTCGCAGCGCGTCCCCGGCGGGACGCGGATGGGGCGTCGTTCAGACAGCCGCCATGGCCTTCTCGTCGGCCTCTCGGAGCCGGGTGGCCATGGCGGCAAGCATCTTGCGCGCCAGCGCGGGCGTGGCGTCGAGGAGCCCGTTGAAGTTGCGCTGGTCGAGCACGAGCAGCGTCATGTCGGTGTCTGCCACCACCGTGGCCGAGCGTGGGCGCCGGTCGAGCAGCGCCATCTCGCCGAAGTACTGCGTCGGGGCCAGCGTGGCCACCTTGCGGTTGTTGCGCCGGACCGACGCCTTCCCGTCGACGATGAGGAAGAACTCCCGGCCGACGGTGCCCTGCTCGCACAGCATCTTGCCCGCCGGCACCCGGACCTCCTCGAGCGCCCTGCGGAGGTGCCGCAGTTCCTTGCCCGAGCAGGTGGAGAAGAGCCAGATCTTCGAGAGGTCCGTGGCGGGAGAGCTCATGGCGCCAAAGAGTAGCCCTGAACCCGTGGACGCGCCCCCGTTGCAGTCGTCCCGGCGTGCCGCCGGCGCGGCTCAGACGGCGTCGGAGCCGCGCTCGCCTGTGCGCACCCGAACCACGGTCTCCGCCGGAACGACCCAGACCTTGCCGTCGCCGATCTTGCCGGTTGCGGCCGAGGAGACGATGGCGTCGACCACCGCCTCGGCGCGGTCGTCGTCGACGAGGACCTCGATGCGGATCTTTGGGACGAAGTCCACCTCGTACTCCGCGCCGCGGTACACCTCGGTGTGGCCACGCTGACGCCCGAAACCCTGTGCCTCAGTGACGGTCATGCCGTGCACACCCAGGTTCTTCAGCACGTCCTTCACATCGTCGAGCTTGAAGGGCTTGACGACCGCCACCACGAGCTTCATCTCCGGCTCCTCACGATCGGCGGGAACCTCCCGCCTCGAACACCAGCGCTCCCGCTGTCCGGAGTGCCACGTTACCTAGACCCACAACCATTCGGTCGGTGGTGCCGGGCGCCGGAGCAATTGGTGCCCTCACCGGCCGAAATCTGACCCTCCGGCGGGAGCGCTACCCTTCCGCAGTGCCCGCGAACCGAGATGCCGAGCCGACCGGCGGCCACGTTCCGCCCAAGCTGACCCTCTGGGAGCGGATCAAGTACACCCTGGTGCGACCGGAGACCGAGCCGTCGGACGCTGCGCCTGCGGAGGAGCGAACGACTGAGCAGCTCGAGGAGCATCTCCGCCGTGCGGACGACCGGGAGCGGGCCGTCGGCCTCATCGCCGCTCCGGTCTCGGCCATCATCTCCTTCGCGGTCATCCACGCACTGATCGACCGCGACCACACGCCGGGAGCGAAGGTGGTGGCGAGCGTCTCCACCCTGAACGAACTACTCCTGGTGCTCCTGGCCCTCTCGGTCTTGATGATCGTGACCGCGCTTTGGCGCAAGCGCCTGTTCCTGGGCGTGGTGCTCGCCATTTACGGCGTGTCACTCTTCCAGCTGGGCTGGCTGGGCTTCGCCATCCCGTTCGTGCTCGCGGGTGCGTGGTACATCGTGCGGCAATTCCGGATTCAACAAGCGCTCCGCAAGGCAACGGGAAACCCGCCCGCCCCGCCGCGCGCCAAAGGGCAGTCCCAGTCCTCGACCGCCCCTCGTCCGCGCCCCAACAAGCGATACACACCACCGCACTGAGCCGTTCTGGAACGTGACGATCATGGCGGGAGGGCGGGCCGTGCCACGCGCCTGGATCACGCCGTCTTGCGTCGCCCGCTCGGATCGTTCCGTGTCGTCCTCCTGATCAGCAGGAGGACGACGGCGACGAATACGGCCAGCAGCGCCGCCGGTAAGGCGAACACCCCGTCCGATGCTTGCTCGCCTCGCAGGGTTTCGACTGGTGACACGAGCGCGGGATCGCCGGGCACGGCAACGGCTCGGACGGTCGAGTTGGCCGTATAGCCACTGGTTCCCGGGAGCCGCTCGCTGTAGCGGTGACCTTTGAGCGTGTAGGTACCGGTGCAGGAGTAACCGACGAGGTTGCTCCCGCTGCCCCCGAGCAGGCCCTGGCAGTTGGTCACGGTCACCGACACGCCCACGCCGTCCTGCTTCAACCGGTCGATCTGCGCGTTCTTGTGGAAGCCGGCGACCGCGAACGCAACGACCAGAACCGCCAGTGTCACCAGCACCGCCCCGACGAGGACCGGAAGGATCTTTCGGCCATCGACCTGCACCTCTGCGCCCCGAAGCGTGCTGACCGGGCCACCTGCCGCGGGTCCCGTCTCGTGGTCGGCGCCCAGCCCGACGTCGAGGGCACCATGGGCAGTGGGCCCTGAGGCTTGGTCGTGAGAGTGGTCGCGGGTGGTCGTGATGGGCCAGATGGTAGTGGGTCGGCGCAGCCCCACTCGCTCGTCACGATGACCCGCCGGCCCGTTCGGGGAGCCTGCCCACCTGGTGCGGGGGAGCCTTTAACGCACTGGAAACACGGGCGTGACGATGCGGAAACTCCTGCCTTGCATCCTGTCGGCGGCGGGCAGAACCGTCCGAACGGGTGTCCTCCCAGTGTGCCGTCGGGTCAGCCCGGCGGGATGACTGGAGCACAACGACAGTTAGGAGAGCGAGCGAGTGTTTCATCTCTTAGGAGCGGTGAACGTTCCGTATCCGAGTTGGCTGAATCCCGCCGACAACACGTGGCAGATCACCGCCGCGACGTTCGTCGGTCTGATGAGCCTCCCTGGCCTGGCTGTGCTCTACGCGTCCATCGTGCCCAAGAAGTGGGCCGTCAACGTGTTGGCCATGATGTTCGCCGGGTTCTCTCTTGTGCTCATCGCCTGGGTGCTCTGGACCTACAAGATGGGATTCGGGGCGACCTCCATCGGCGGTGGGGTGAACGGAGGTGTGGCCACCCAGCACGTGCTGGTGAACGGCAAACTCACCAATGACACCGGCACCTGGCAGTTCTTCTGGGAGAACTTCGTCGGGAAGCCTGGCGGCATCACCAACAGCGTCGGCGAGCAGGGTCAGGCCCTCTCGAACGGGAACAGCATCATTCCGTTCCACTTCCCGACCTCGACACTGGCGTACTTCCAGTTCGTGTTCGCCGCCATCACCCCCTTGCTCTTCCTGGGTAGCGTGCTCGGCCGGATCAAGTTCTTCGCCTGGTGCCTGCTGGTGCCCCTGTGGTCGACCTTCGTGTACGGCGTCGACGCCTTCCTGCTCTGGGGCGGCGGCTACTTCGCCCAGGAGGGTTCCCTCGACTTCTCCGGTGGGTACGTGATCCACATGTCAGCCGGCGTGTCGGGCTTCGTCGCCGCCTGGGTCCTTGGACCGAGGCTGCTGCGAGATCGCCAACACGCACTGCCGAACAACCTGGTCATGGCTGCGGTCGGTGCCGGCATCCTGTGGTTGGGCTGGAACGGCTTCAACGGCGGCGACCCGTACTACGCCGGTGCCGACATGGCGGCGGCCGTGGTCAACACGAACGTGGCCACCGCCGCCGGGCTGCTCACCTGGATGGGCTGGGACGCCTG
>Ga0187784_10004942_pt1 | contig 10800 bp, 11 predicted proteins | sample 1015_SJ02_MP15_2_FD_132964 | JGI IMG/M metagenome (GOLD analysis project Ga0187784, IMG submission 132964) | Tropical peat soil microbial communities from peatlands in Department of Meta, Colombia - 1015_SJ02_MP15_20_MG | ecosystem: Environmental > Terrestrial > Soil > Wetlands > Peat | place... | reverse complement strand
TTCATCTCCCACAGGAACGTAATGCGGGGTCGGAGCAGGTCTTCTGCCATTGCGCTCGGAAGTGAACTGAGAAAATCGGGCCTGGTGCCGTCCTCTCACCATTCGGAGCGGATCGGGGGCGAGGGTAAAAAGCCGGTTGACCGGCGGGCAGGGGTATACCGATTCGATGATCTTGCCGTGCTCGGCAGGGTGAGATGTCCCGCCGTTCTTTTGGAGTGCGGAATAATCAGGAACAGAAGCGAGGAGACTTTGCTTCGAAACCCGGCGTACCGGCGGCGCATCGCGGAAGCAATCGCATCGGCGGTGTCGGAATTCTTCCGCACCGGGCGCAGGTAGCCGCCCTATGTCCGGCCACTACAAAACACAGTTAAAAGAGCTGGGAAAAGTTCGCCCGTAGCCCGCGCGGGGAGCGACAGATTGCTTCACCGGACGATTGCGGCACAACTGGTTTCAATCCACGCTCCCGCGCGGGGAGCGACCAAATGCTGCCTGGTGATCGTCGGCAGCCACATTATCGTTTCAATCCACGCTCCCGCGCGGGGAGCGACCGGAGACGGGACCTCTGAGACGTGAGCTCTACCCGTTTCAATCCACGCTCCCGCGCGGGGAGCGACGGAGTCACGACAAGCGGCAGCCCAATGGGGGCGATGTTTCAATCCACGCTCCCGCGCGGGGAGCGACCTGACCGTTCATTGGACGGCCGATGCGTCTGCCGGTTTCAATCCACGCTCCCGCGCGGGGAGCGACTGGAGATGTGTCCCTGCCCATACTGATTGTATGGGTTTCAATCCACGCTCCCGCGCGGGGAGCGACTTTTACGGGCATGTTTCGATTATGCGCGGTGATATGTTTCAATCCACGCTCCCGCGCGGGGAGCGACCTATCATTTGAGACTATTATCGGCATGAATGTACTGTTTCAATCCACGCTCCCGCGCGGGGAGCGACCTAGCCTGTTTTTCGGCGTACTGAGGACCTGATGGGTTTCAATCCACGCTCCCGCGCGGGGAGCGACACAGGCAGATACAAATCGTTTCCGACTGTTTCAAGTTTCAATCCACGCTCCCGCGCGGGGAGCGACTCGATTCTCCAATCACGCTCATGCCGAGAATTGGTTTCAATCCACGCTCCCGCGCGGGGAGCGACGGAAGTCGCTTTCTTAAAGCCTTTGGGCCACTTATGTTTCAATCCACGCTCCCGCGCGGGGAGCGACATATGTCGCATAAATTTATCTATCGTGTATCCTAGTTTCAATCCACGCTCCCGCGCGGGGAGCGACCCCGGACCAAAGCACTAATTCTAATCCTAATTTTGTTTCAATCCACGCTCCCGCGCGGGGAGCGACTTAACCGTCTTTCGACAGACACCGGGCCTGGCAGTTTCAATCCACGCTCCCGCGCGGGGAGCGACCACGCGGGCCGTGTCATCAAACAAACGCTTCGCTGTTTCAATCCACGCTCCCGCGCGGGGAGCGACCTTTTTCGAAAAAACTAAAAGCTATTACTATATTGTTTCAATCCACGCTCCCGCGCGGGGAGCGACGATGCCAGAGACAACATACAGCGCCGTCATGATTGTTTCAATCCACGCTCCCGCGCGGGGAGCGACGGATGGTGCGGACCCCGTACCTCGTCCCGATAGTGTTTCAATCCACGCTCCCGCGCGGGGAGCGACAACCTAAAATGCCTTATGTAGATCAGATTTTACTGTTTCAATCCACGCTCCCGCGCGGGGAGCGACATATCAGGATGACGGGAACGGCACGTACACGGGTTTCAATCCACGCTCCCGCGCGGGGAGCGACAGAGGGCAAACCACCTGCTCGACTGCGAAGTGTTGTTTCAATCCACGCTCCCGCGCGGGGAGCGACGGCTACCTCAAGGTTCTTGATTACAACGGCAATCGTTTCAATCCACGCTCCCGCGCGGGGAGCGACTCAAGGAAGGTCAGGAACAAACGCAGTTCATAAAGGTTTCAATCCACGCTCCCGCGCGGGGAGCGACGCAAATGCCCTCATTCAGCAGCCGGACCAAGTGATGTTTCAATCCACGCTCCCGCGCGGGGAGCGACGAAACAGACTACTATTTCCTGCATGATTGGACAGTTTCAATCCACGCTCCCGCGCGGGGAGCGACGAAGGGCGGCAACGGCGCAGAGCAGGCGGAAAAGGTTTCAATCCACGCTCCCGCGCGGGGAGCGACCGCGGGGCGGGGTCGCCATGGAAAAGGTATGGATGTTTCAATCCACGCTCCCGCGCGGGGAGCGACCTCCTTGGATCTGCCCGAAGTGCAAAACTGAACAAGTTTCAATCCACGCTCCCGCGCGGGGAGCGACTCATTCACGTCAACGACTGCACTCTGAAGCGTCAGTTTCAATCCACGCTCCCGCGCGGGGAGCGACCCCGTAGCCGATGACGGTATCCACATAACAATCAGTTTCAATCCACGCTCCCGCGCGGGGAGCGACGAAATGATATGCCAGACGATCTTTCTGGAGAAAAAGTTTCAATCCACGCTCCCGCGCGGGGAGCGACAGGACGAGGTAAGTCAATTTCTCTTATGAACAAAGGTTTCAATCCACGCTCCCGCGCGGGGAGCGACTTAATTTTGACTTCGTTTTATAATAAACGTTTATAGTTTCAATCCACGCTCCCGCGCGGGGAGCGACTTGACCCAACACCGCCTCCGCCATGCCAAAGTTGTTTCAATCCACGCTCCCGCGCGGGGAGCGACTATTGCCAAGTGGCTCTTTTGCCGTCTGGATAATGTTTCAATCCACGCTCCCGCGCGGGGAGCGACACAGGTATTGCTCCACAAAGGCATCGCCCATTTCTGGTTTCAATCCACGCTCCCGCGCGGGGAGCGACATTCCGGGGGGGACGGTTGTGAGCCCACCGCTTGTTTCAATCCACGCTCCCGCGCGGGGAGCGACCACTGCCTAACCCCTAGCGTGGCGCTTGTGGCCTGTTTCAATCCACGCTCCCGCGCGGGGAGCGACAGAAGTTCATCGTAATTGTTGCAGGCCGTCACAATGTTTCAATCCACGCTCCCGCGCGGGGAGCGACTAGCGATCGGCATGGGTTATTTGTCTTTCTTGTTGTTTCAATCCACGCTCCCGCGCGGGGAGCGACCACCACCATCGGTTTTTTGCTTTTCTCCACGAATTGTTTCAATCCACGCTCCCGCGCGGGGAGCGACTTTGCGATGTTGAAAAAGCTGAGGCTGTTCCAGAGTTTCAATCCACGCTCCCGCGCGGGGAGCGACTTTACAATAAACGTTTATCACAACACAGTACATGTTTCAATCCACGCTCCCGCGCGGGGAGCGACGTATCAACAGGAAGACTATCGACTCTATGATAAAGTTTCAATCCACGCTCCCGCGCGGGGAGCGACCGGAGTTGGAACTTGATTGGATCGAGCGGGAACAGTTTCAATCCACGCTCCCGCGCGGGGAGCGACCGATGTGGGGAGTTGTCTATTGGGGTTTGAACGTGTTTCAATCCACGCTCCCGCGCGGGGAGCGACTAAGTATTCATTTGTTCCGACGGTGCGCGTACTTGTTTCAATCCACGCTCCCGCGCGGGGAGCGACTGCCAGCTTATAAATGCACGCCGACAATAGCTTTATGAGAGGATTTCCGCGAAAATCCCCGTCTTGTTTGATCGACATATTCGGTTGTCAAAGAACCGCTTTTATAAGACATTAATATCATTGAGTATCTCTGCTTCGCGAACATACCCCGCATGAAATAGCCCGCGCCCCCCCGAGCAGCAAAGGAAATCGGCAAATTTCCAAAATGTGAGCATGACGTTCGCACGTCTCAAACAACCAAGGGCTCGTCAGGATCGAACGGCTTATTGGCGCCGACATGTTCAACCCGGTTCCGCCAGTTTGCGCCAAGGAAATAAAACCTCACACTGTCCTGCTCAGGATCGATTTCTTTCAACAGTTTGGAGCGGAAGAAGGCCCACTGAGCGGGGTCAACCGAGCATTCGAAAACCGAGTATTGCACCCTTTGCCCGTAGTCCTTGCAAAGCTTCGCGACCCGTCGAAGCCGCGCCTGCCCTCCGGGGTCGATAGTGGATACGTCATAGCTCACTACAACCATCATGTCGCGCGCCTTATTTCGCTTGTGTCAAGAAGCGCCTCCGCATGCGCCAGGGTTGCCTGCCTATCTCCAGATGAAAGGAGGGTATCCGTCCAGGTCGCCCCGGAGGACCCTTGCAAACAGTAGCGACTGGATATGGAAAAGCATGCCCACGTGCACCTTTTCTTCGAGGAACGGGTGCGCGATTTCCTCCTGTTTCCTGTTCTGGTAAGAGACGAGCACCTCCTTTCTGGTTTGATCGGACATGGTCACGGCCCCCGAATCGGTCTTGCTGAAGCCGTCTTTGCGCACCTTCTTCAAGTTGATCAGGGAAAGTACGAGCCTGTCGGCCAGGAAAGGCCTAAACTCCTCCATGAGGTCCAAAGCAAGCCCGGGCCTGCCTGGCCGGTCCCTGTGAAGAAACCCCACGGCTGGATCGAGACCGACCGACTCCAGGGCCGAACCCACGTCGTGAACGGTCAAGGTATACACGAAAGAAAGGAGCGCGTTGACATTGTCCAGGGGCGGCCGCCGGTTCCTTTCCTCGAAAGCGAAGTCTTCCTTCTGAGCGGTAATGAGTTCGTTGAAAACGCCGAAATAGATGGCGGCGGCGTTGCCTTCAATCCCCCGCAGGGCGTCGAGGTCCGTTTCTCTGTCGAGCCGCTCAATGTATCTGCTCATCCTGGAAGATGCTTCCTTGATCGCCGAAGTGTTCACTTTTTCCCCGTGGTCCCTCAATGCCCTTTGGAGCACCGTCCGGCAATTTGCCAGCTTTCCTAAAAGGACGCTTCTGACGATCTCGACAGTCGCCTTGCAGTCGTCGGCTTTCCTGTATTGCTCGCGCCTCAGGAGCACATTTCCGGACACCGGTCCCTGGACCCTGGCCAGGAATTTCCCATGTTCGGTCAGGAAACTGAGGGCGACCCCGTTCTCGGCGCAAAAGCCAAGCAAAAACGGGCTGCATAGGACATTTCCGAAGCACACGATGCCCGCCAGGGTGTGTACCGGCATGCGAAGGCGGACTTCGTTCTGCACCTTGACGACGACGGTTTCCCCCTCCTTGCTGAGATACGCCCCCTGTGTGGTAACGAACAGCGTGTTGAGGTGTTTTTTCATGATTGCTCTTCTCCAAGCATTTGAGCCAGGTAGCCCCGGACGGAACGCCTTCTGCGAAGCACTTGGGGAAGACACCGGTCCGTGAGAGAGCAACTCTTGCACTTCTTCGCATATTCCGCTTTAGGCGTAGTCCCGGACTCGATCAGTTCGTGCAGTTTCTCGGCGGCCCTTTCCGTCTCCCTGCGCAGGGCGTCGTTGAATCCAACGTCCAGCCGATGGCGGGTCCTTCCGTAGAATATGGCCCCGGAAGGGACATCAATCTCAAGCATCTCTTCCAGGCATAGCGCTTGGGCACACAACTGGACTTTGTCGCTGTCGTCCGGTTTTGGCTTGCCGCGTTTGTGCTCCACGGGAAAAGGCCGCCACAGCCCCCCTTCCCGGAGATGAAATTCCACCACGTCGGCTTTTCCTATCAAGCCCAGTCTTAGCGACCGAACGGACACCCCTCTGGCTATCCGCACCTTTCCCCGCGACTCCTCGCCTGCTTCATGCACCCGTTCATGCATGATCCGGCCTTCGGCGGTAAAACGGTTCTCGTCCCATGCCTGCTCGATGTGGATCAAAGCGCACTGCCGCTCGCAGAATACGAGATGCTGCAGTGCAGATATGGGGAGAAGGTCGTCTTCGGAGTAGTTCATGGCTTTCTGCCGCTGCCGCGCATCTGTTGTCGCGCTTGATAGAGTTTTTCGCTAAAGCCCCCCTCCTTGAGAAATTCCTGTTCCAGGGATCGCAACTGCTGGTCGAGAAGGTAGTTTGCCTGGTGAACCAGGCAGATAAGGGCGTTGGCCGCAGTTTCCCCGTTGGCCGGTGCTTCGACATAGGGCTTATACGTCCAATAAGACCTATTTTCCAGGTAGCACAGCGCGCGGACTCGCCGTGCCTTGGGATGGTCCTTACTCCAGAGCTGCAAGCCGTTCTGACGGAGATAATCCTGGAAATCCAGCAGCAGCTCTTCCAAGCTCGCGCGGGCCACCCCCACCAGCTTCAGTTCGGTTTTTTTGGAAGTGCCGGAGGCCATACTGCCCTCAGCGATGTTTTGTTTCCCGCTTCGCGCCGCCTGCACCATCTGGTCGCGGGTGCGGGACCGGCGGTCGATAAAGCGGTCGCAGAACACCACGGCGGCATCATGGATAATCTCGGCCATCCGGTATGACTTCAAATCTCGGTAGCCGCCATGGGGAGGAATGATTTTTGGTGTTGTGCTTTGGCTGTTGTGGGATTTGCTCATCGTGACCTCGTGTTACGCTCTGCTCAGGGGCAATTTCAATGGAAGAAAGTGCAGGGAGGTATGCCAAGGCAGAACATCTCCATCTATGTGCACGCTTTCGATTCTCACGATCAATTACCCTCAGTCACCTCGGGGGCAGGCCCATCAATATCATCGAACGAGATCGCGACGGTTAGATCATCTTTGGCTGACACCTTAAGGCTTCTGTGCACTTTAGCCGAAGAGGTCTGCCCATTAGGGCAGTTATGTTGCCACCAGACAACCTTCAACACTTCCATGCTGCCTTCAGGGCGGGCGGATGAAGCATCATTTTCGAAAAGACGAGGTAGCACTTTTTTGATCACCTGAGCATCCGCGTCAGTAAAGCTTGTTTTTTGTGCCAACTGCGGATTCATGCTCCCGAAAAATGCATAAACGCCTTGGTCAACGCGATGTTTCATTCCCATGGTGTCCGATCCCCTCGTTTTCCCGTCTCCCTCGCCGCTAACACTCTTCGTGATCTGGATACTACTTACACTTACGGGGCTAAGGCTGAATGCTGAATGGATCGAAACAGGGCCACGGATCCCTATGGACACGCCTTTGTCATCTTGACCGTCTTCGCCCCTTTTCTCTTTTGCTTTCGACCCTGACGCCGCCTTGAATGCGAAAACCTGACCAAACGCACGAACATCAAACCAAGTTTTGCAGGCAAGCATCGCTTTTTCATCAGCGCTCGCTTCTTTGGGAAGCTTTTCATCTGCGCGTGATCGCAGACTAGTATGATTGTCTACTTTACTATCGTCGGATTGGACGAAGATAGGGATGCCCATTTCCATCAAACGGTTTCGTATTTTTCGTTTTATGCACACATCGGACACTTCACCCAGCCCGTCATAGTTGATTCGTGGTCGATTTCCATTCAGTGGATCGCCATTGGGGTTAGCGTTTCTGACACTGAATACGACTGCAAAGTCAATTTTATTGGAAAGAGTCATCAGGCGCTCCTTTGCCTAGAGTAAAAGATTGAATGCTAATTGATTCTTATTGATCTTCTTCATGGCTCTTCTCGCCATTAGTGGTTTCCTGGTTCGAGTCAGTCCAAAGAGCCGACCGTTGGCAATGGTAGCCAAGTAGGAACTCACCGGTCAGCCGACTGTCGGAGAGAAAATCTCCGTGGTCAAAAATATTAATGACCTCATCGATCTCCTTTTCGACACGAAACAAAAAACCAGGTCGATTGGTCCTGAGCCTCACTCTGTATGGAGTCAGAGAGGTCTCAATTGTCAGCCACGTCGAATAAGGCCGATCAGCAAACCGCTGCATTAGTTTCCCCGCATTGGTTTCCCTTCGCTCGCCGGCAAGATTCAGGGCGCGACCTTCAAGATGCTCAGCCAACGCAAGAAGCCTGCCGTAAAGATAATCGCGTGTTCGTCTGTCGCGTTGCAGCGCCATGGTGTACCTCCTTTCAGCTGCGTAGTGCCTGTAAAGAGCACAGGCAATGCCAAGAGTTTTTTCCCATTCCCAATGCTGTTCGTGTCCTATTCGATTGCTTGCGCGGCTGACACAGGACTCGACGATGTCTTGAGGGATAGGCGTGCCGTCTATTATGCAAGGAAGCAGCCTTTCAGTCGTTGCCCTCCGAAGGTCGCCGGAAAGCCGTCTGCCATAGGTGCTCGCGGCGATGTCCGGAGGTGCAGGTACACCGACAAACACCTTGTCCTTACGAAACCTTTGAAGCCAGCAACAACCGGTGTGCCACAGAAGAATCTTCTCAAGAAAATCCGAGCCAGTCAGTTCTCGATAGTAACGGATGGCCATGCGTCCGGGAGTAGCGGAATCCAGTGCCATGACTATGACTTCATCAGTAGGGCCAAGATTCACCGAATATCCCTTGATGAGTTTCTTTAGTTTTTCTCCGATCTCCTGGGCGGTATACCCCTCATGGCTCAGCGTGGCGCCGCCCCCCCCACCGCCGAGAAGATCACTAGTGTCGTAGAAAGGATTTGGGACTTTAACCCCGGAAACTGCCCATGAGACTATAGCTTGGTTCTCATCACGATACCCTTGGCGTGCGATAAGCCATCGCAATGCGTTATGTGCCTTCTGAGTCACCTCAAACCCGACTCCACATGCCTCTTCAGCGGCAGTAAACAGGCCGCGGAAAGTGAAACCTGACTTGTCGTTCGAAGAGATCAGCTTGGCCTTGTCGCCAGGGTTACGTATTTTCGCCGGATGATTCCCAGCCAGTGGCATTTCGATACCGGTCACGAAGCAAAGTCCGCGGAAAGTGAGTGAACTGCCGTAATATTCAGCCCAGCTCTCCCAAACCGATTTATCGCGCCAAAGATCCGTTTGAGGATCTTCCGGTATCTCGACCGAGAAACGGACAAAAGCATCTCCCTGTCCTCCTTGCCCCTGTAAGACCGAGAAGATTTCCGGGATGTCCTTTTTCTCACCCGTCCATTTACGGAGTAGCTTCCCATCTTTGCCGACGAACAGCACCTTCGCGTCTATCAGGTCGTGAATCAGGCTTCGCTTTCCTAGATATTCATAGACTGCGCGAATCTTTGGGTGAGAAAATTTGGAAGAGCACCATGCGCCAAATTGTTCGAAGTATTCGTCAAAACGAGCTTCCTTGTCATCACAGAACTGCTGGTAATCTGCGGCGACGTACTGAAGCTTATCACACAAGGGATGCGAAATCGGCTTAGTGCCGGTCCTCCCGGCCGAATCCTCTGTGGCTGGTATGACCGTTCTTGCGTCCTTTTTCGAGACAACGTGTGCCCGGAGGAAGTTACCGCGACCGTCTACAACCACTTGCACCTGTGCATTCTGGGTTGTGTGACAAATTGGCAGAAGCGGGGTTTCGTCCTCTTGGCTGCCTATATGAACCCTGCAGTTCTCGTATGTTTCAAATAGTCTTTCCATCCAACTCATAGCGCAAGTCCCCCCTCCTTCAGGCCAACAGATTTTGGGGGCCTTGGCACCATCTCGCGCACGTGTTTCCGTATGGTGCACTCCTCGGGACGCGCAAATGCGACAACACCATTCAGCATGACGGGCCTCCAAAACCGGCTATAGAGATGGTTTCTCCCCGTTTCATCCGGATAATCAAACCCATGAAACATTAGCCCAAATGCCAGCTCACCATGGTTATCGTAAAAACCCCCTTCCTGCCCAAAAGACCAAGGCTGGACATACCCCTGGCACTCCCGTGTACCGAGGAAAATGTCACGCCGCCCTCCACGCTCGATCATGCGTTTCGCGACCGCAAAATGCTTCCCGTCGATACGGTCCCGAGCCATATCGTCCCGAAAGCGGTTCCATTCAAAGTGAGCCTGCACCTGATATTCCACATCGGTGAGATAGGTATAGATTGCCAGCGAATTGCCGCCTCCATACTCCAGGGGCTTGATGCTTTTTCCCTGTGTTCGTATGCAACGCATGACTCGCACCTTGTCAATCACCCAAGTAAAGGTCGGCTTCCAATAGACCGATTTAGCAATCCCTTTCAAAGCTTCATAAGTGGGGATGTGGTAGGAACATTTCTCTCCACCGATCCTTGTCACGGGATCGGTGAAAAGAGCAAACCTCCCAGACACCTTGAATTCGATGCTATTCTCCATCGTACCTCCTTTCATCCATTCAAAAAAACCAGAGGCCCCGTACTATCCAAGACAACTCCTAGGTCCGTGCTATAATGTCGTTCGTCAAGATAGAAAATTCCGCTTCCCCTCTTAGTTTCATAAATGGACAGCCTCTTCAGTTCATGAGCGTATAAATTCACCGAATAGCGTTGAGCCTCCCTCAGGAGTTGCCGCGCTCTCTTTATGTCAGCAACTGCACATAACTCGGCGATAATTTCTCTACCTCTTTCGCCGTATGGCACAATTACTCCCTCCGTCGGGGCATCTATTACCTTAAAGACACGACCTGCGCTCTCGAACGACTGTCGAAGCGGCACGCAGGGAGCGGATTTGTTCACTCTCGTGTATGCATTGATGGAGGCGGGGTTCACCGAAAGCAGGGATAACAAGTCGTCCCCGTGGCCGATATCTTTTGAAGTGACACGATAGGCCATTTCACCTGCCCTCTTGAAGAAGTAATATCTGTAATACCGTTCCATCGCCTTGGGAGACAACAGATCGTCATCAAAAGAGCCAGGGGTTTGGCGATACTCTTCCAAGACGCGCGCTGCTATATCCCGTCCGAGAGCGATATCGGCCAGATTGTCCAAAGATTCGTTGCTCGGGTTGACGATAAGAACCTTCCCGGATAGACGCCTACCGTTTCTATTACATCTACCTGCAGCCTGGCCCACCGAGTCCAGACCAGCCATGTATCGTATGACTGCACCGAAGTCGACATCCACACCCGCCTCGATGAG
>Ga0187784_10004938_pt1 | contig 10802 bp, 10 predicted proteins | sample 1015_SJ02_MP15_2_FD_132964 | JGI IMG/M metagenome (GOLD analysis project Ga0187784, IMG submission 132964) | Tropical peat soil microbial communities from peatlands in Department of Meta, Colombia - 1015_SJ02_MP15_20_MG | ecosystem: Environmental > Terrestrial > Soil > Wetlands > Peat | place... | reverse complement strand
GGGTGAGAGACCAGGAGGTGCCACACCACCGCCTGAAAGGCCTCGGTGTGCGGCGTGATGCTGTCCGGGTTGACGGTCGGTACGATCACCACGGCGTCGCCCACCTTGGCGGTATAGCCGCCGTCGCGCCCCACGATGCCGAGCACGGTCGCGCCGACTTCCTTCGCGTGCTGCAGCGCGCGCACGAGATTCGGGCTGATGTTCTTCTCCAGATTGCCGCCGCCGACCGACATCACGAACACGGCGTCCTTGGGCCCCAGCCGGCTGATCTTGAGCCACTCGGAGAAGACCGTGTCCCAGCCCTCGTCATTGGTGCGGGCGGTCAGCTCCGACACATTGTCGGTTGGGGCGTAGGCCTCGATGCCGACGATCTTGCGAAAGTCGTTCACGGCATGCGAGCAGTTGCCGGCGCTGCCGCCGACGCCGAGGAAGAACAGCCGGCCCCCGCGACCGCGCAGATCCGCGAGCACTGAGGCCATGCGCTCGATGCCGTCGCTGTCGAGCCCGTTCGCGACCGCGACGACTTCCTCGATGTGCTTGCGCGCAAATGTCATGATTGCCTTTCCCGGAGATGGCGGGAGAGCTCGTCGATCCCTGCGAACGACCCGACTTCATAGAAGCGGTTTTTCGCTTCGAACGCCGCCAGCGTCCCTCGCCTGGCGAGCGCCGCATAGACCTCGGCAAGATCGAACGCAATCCCGGCGGCGCGCTCTGCGAAGACCTCGTGCGAAAAGACGCCGAGACCATAATCGATGTAGCGCATGCGCGGCGTGCGATCGGTCTTGCTGTAACTGACTATGCGAGTGCCGTCAAACTCGACATTGCTCGTGTCCCACCGTCCCTCGTTGCGAAAGACGGTCATCAGCGCCGTGCATCCGGAGCGCGCGAAGGCTTGCGCGACCGCGCGATAGTCGCAGTCGAGATAGGAGTCGCCGTAGAGGACGAAGAAGCTCGCATCGAGCTGCGGCAGCGCCCGCACCAGCGCGCCTCCGGTGCCGAGCAGCTTCGGGCCATCGAAGACATAGTCGACCGAGATGCCGAACTTCTCAGTCCCGACCGCGGCCGCGACCTGCTCGCCGAGGAACCCGAGGCACAGCACGACGCGCTCGATGCCATTGCGTGCCAGCAGGCGAAGCTGGTGGAAAATGAACGGCTCGCCGTTGATCTCGATGAGCGACTTCGGAATCGTGGCGGTGACCGGCCGCAGGCGGGTCGCCAGTCCGCCGGCCAGGATCGCAACCGGCAAGCTCATGAATGGAGAACCTTGGTCCCCTCGAAATCGAAGTTGAATCGCACTTCGACCAGGCCGGCGGCCGTCATCGCGTGGCGCAGCCGGCGCGGGTCCGAGGCATAGAACATCAGGAAGCCGCCGCCGCCTGCGCCGATCAGCTTGCCTCCGACCGCGCCGTTCTGCATGGCGTGGTCGTACCACGCGTCGATCGACTTGTTCGACATTCCGCCCGAGCGGCGCTTCTTGTGCTGCCAGTGCTCGTTCATCAGCGTGCCGAACGCGGTGAGATCGCCCTGTTCGAGCGCCTCCTTGCTGCGCTCGCCGAGCTCCTTCACGTAGTGCAGGTTGGCAATCATGTCGGAGTTGTGCTGCCTGGTCTTGTCATCCTGCTCCTTCAGGATGGCGCTGGCGCTGCGCGAGTAGCCGGTAAAGAACAGCAGCAGGTTGTCTTCGAGATTGTACAGCGTCTCCTGATCGATCTTCAGCGGCCAGGCCTTGACGCTCTCGTCGCCGTTGAACTGGAAGCAGGTCACGCCGCCGAACGCCGCGATGTACTGATCCTGCTTGCCGATCGGCTCCTTGAGCCGGTTGATTTCGATCTCGCAGGCTTCCTCGGCGAGCTCGCGCGGATGGATCAGCTGCTTGCGATAGGTATGCAGCGCCTTGAGCAGCGCCGTGGTGAAGCTCCCCGAGGACCCGAGTCCGGTGCCGGCGGGAATGTCGGCCATCGAGGCGATCTCGAGAAAGCGCGGCTCGAGCTCGAGCATCTGGAACGCCTCGCGCACGATCGGATGCTTGATCTCGCCGACGCAGCGCGTGCGCTCGAGCATCGAGTACTTCAGGATCAGGTCGTCCACGAAGGTCTGGTGCAGCGTGATGTAGACGTACTTGTCGATCGCCGCCGCGATCAGGAAGCCGGTGTGCTCGCGGTAATAGGACGGAAGGTCGGTTCCTCCGCCGCCGAGCGAGATGCGCAAGGGCGAACGCACAATGATCATCGGCGATACCTTTGATAGACCTGTTCGACGATCTCGAGATTGGCGAGCGCGTCATGAATGTCGCCGCAGGGACGCCGCCTGTCGCGGATCGCCGCGGCAAAGTCGGCGAATTCGGCGTCCCATGACGCGTCGCGGAACGGATATTCCCAGCTTGTCGTCTCGGGCGGCCCCATCTCGGGCAGCATCCTGTAGAAGGTGAGCCGCTCCGGCCCGTAGCTGCCGCCGAGCCCGTCGATCTGCAGCTTGCCGTCGCGCCCCGCGATCTCGAAGGAGAACATGTTCTTCCATTCGGTCCAGGAGGCGTGCAGCCAGGCCATCGCGCCGCCGGCCGAGCGCAGCGCCAGGAAGCAATTGTCATCGACCGGAATGCTCCAGAAATAGGTCGGCGCGGCAGCATATTCGAGCGCGAGGTCGCCGAGAAACCAGCGCGACAGGTCGATCAGGTGCGAGCCCTGATCAATCAGCTCGCCGCCGCCGGAGATTTCCGGCGCGCAGCGCCACTCCTTCTCGTAGCCGACCCGCCCGCCATGACCGTAACGCCCGCGGATAAACATCAGCGGCCCAAGCACGCCGGAATCCGCGATCGCGCGCGCCTTCAGCAGGGCCGGGTGGAAACGGTGGTTGAAGCCGACCTTGACGACGACGCCTTTGGCGGCGGCAGCTTCCGCCACCTTGCGCACCTCGGCGGCGTTGCGGCCCGCCGGCTTCTCGGCGAGCACATGCCGTCCGGCATTGACGGCGTCGAGCGCGATGCCGGCCAGCTGGTCGTGCGTGGTCGCGACGATCACGGCGTCGACCTCGGCGCCGATGGCCGCGCGGGAGTCGGTGACGGCGCGCGCCTTGGTCCTCGCGGCGAGCGCCTGCGCGCGCGCGGGATCGCAGTCGCACACGACGACGATCTCGTGATCGCGCGCCGCCGTGGCGCGCTTCTCGCCGATCAGACCACAGCCGACGATTGCGAGCCGCATCACTTGCCCCACATCACTTGCCCCACATCACTTGCCCCACATCACTTGCCCCATGGCTTGCCCCGTTCCGCCGGAACGATCCGGCGCAGCGTGTAGATGTCGGAGGCCTTGAGCTCCTGCTTGATCGGTTGGTCGAACGGCCACGGGTCCCACTGCGCGGCGATCAACCGGCCGGTCACGCCGTCGCTCTCGCGCGAGGCGAGGTAGACGCAAAGCGACGCACCGACATGGAGCGGCGTGCCGCCCTCCTGCTTCAGCTTGGCCATGCGCGCATGCAACGCCTTTCCGACGCGGTCGGGGCCGGCCTCGAGCAACTGGTCGGTCAGCCGTGTGGCGAGCGCTCCGGGCGCGACGGCGTTCACGTCGATCCCGAACTCCTGCACCTCGAGCGCAAGTGTCTCGGTGAAGCGCACCACGCCGGCTTTCGATGCCGCGTAGGCGCTGATCCCCGGCAACGGATTGGTCGCGCCGCCGCCGGAGATATTGATGATCTTGCCCGCGCGCTTCGGCTTGAGCGCCTCGACCGCCTTGCGGCAGCAGTACACTGTCCCCATCAGGTTGATGTTGATCGCCTGCACCCAGTCGTCCCAGTCCACCGCGTCGATCGTGCCCATCGGGCCGTAGACGCCGGCATTGTTCACGACGATATCAAGCCCGCCGAGCTCTTTCTGCGCGGCATCGAACAGCGCATCGACCTGACGTGCGTTGGCGACGTCCGCGAGCGCGCGCGCGATCCGCGCCGCCGGATGGGCTTTGGAAAGACGCTCCACCTGGGCGTCGAGCTCGGCGGCGCTGCGCGCGCACAGCAGCACCGCCGCGCCCGCCTTGAGGAATTCCTCGGCGATTGCGGCGCCGAGCCCCATGCTGGCACCCGTAATGATGGCGCGCCGACCAGCCAGATTCATGTGACCCTCCCCACCGAGACGAGCGACAGGCGTTGGTCGGCCGCAACCGACGGATCGAGGAAACGCGAAGGATCGAGCACGAGCTTGCGCGCCATGGCGCCGGCAAGATCGTCAGCCGTCAGGTTGCGGAATTCCGGCCACTCGGTCGCGATCACGATGGCCTGCGCGCCGCCCGCGGCCAGCGCGGCATCAGCCGCGACGGTAACGCCCGCGTAGTCGTCCGGCAACGCACGGACCTTCGGATCGAACACCGTGACGTGCGCGCCCTCGCGCAACAGGTTGCCGATGAGCGCGAGCGAGGAGGAGCGCCGCAGCGTGTCGGTCCCGGGCTTGTAGGCGAGGCCGAGCACCGCGATGGTCCGGCCCGAGAGATTGCCCAGCAAACGACGCAATGTGTTGAGCGCCCAGGCGCTGTGCGCCCGGTTGCTCGCGCCGATGGCGTCGACCACCGGCACCGCGACGGCATTGCGCCGCGCGATGGCGCTCAGGAAGCTCACGTCGCGTGCGAGCGTTCCGCCCGCGAACGCCGCCCCGGCGCGCAAATAGGCCTTCTGGCCGATCCGCGGCTCCGAGCGCATGCCGGTCTCGACCTCGGAGGCGTTGGCGCCGACGCGCTCGCAGATCGTGCCGAGCTCGTTGGCGAAGGTGACGGAGAGCGCGAGGAAGCCGTTGATCGCGTGCTTCACCATCTCGGCCGACTCGACCGACATCCAGATCAGCCGCGTGCAGAACTTCGACAGCAGCGGCTCGAGCACGCTTCGGGTGCGTTCATCACGGATGCCGACGATCATCCGGCCGGGATCCTGGAACGCCGCAATCGCGTTGCCGAGGCGCAGATTTTCCGGCGAGCACGCGAAGGAGACCGTGCGCCCGCGTGCCTGCGGCGCAAACGCCTGCTCGAGGCGCGCCATCGACCCGACCGGCAGCTGGGACGACACCAGCACGACCGCGCCGTCCTGCAGGTGCGCGAACAGTGCGTCGACCTGGCGCAGCACGTAGTCGACATCGGCGTTGTCGTCCTCGTCGACCGGCGTGTCGTAGGCGATCCAGACGACGTCCGCGTCCGCGACCTGAGCGACGTCGGCGCTAAAGCTCAGCGTCTTGCTCGCCAACCCGGAGCGGATCAGCTCCGCGAGGCCCGGCTCATAGAGCGGCGGCTCGCCGCGCGCGAGACCTGCGATCCGCTGGGCGTCCGGGTCGATCGCAACCGTTGGCACGCCCGCGGCCGCCGCGCAGGCGGCGGTCACGGTCCCGAGGTGCCAAAGGCCGGCGACTGCGAGTTTCATTGGCGCCGCCCGAAGACCCAGTCGTTCGTCTTGAGCCAGTCGACGGTCTTCTCCACCGCCTCTTTAATCGTGAGCTTCGGCGCCCAGCCGAGCGCGCGAATGCGGTCTGTGGCGAGAAAGATGAACGGGCTGTCGCCGATCCATCCGCGCTCTCCGCCCGCGAAGGTGAACTGCGGCGCGGCGCCGAGCCGGTTCGAGATCCAGCCGGCGGAATCGACGACCCTGCAGTACTCGGCGGTGCCGAGGTTCAGGATGTTGACGCCGGCGGCGGCGCGCTCGATCGCCATCAGCATCGCGTCGATGCAGTCCTGGACGTAGAGATACGACTTGCGTTGGTTGCCGTCGCCGAGGATGTGCAGGCGGGAGGGACCCTGCGCGAGCCGCTGCACGAAATCGAACACATGTCCGTGCGTATAGCGCTCGCCGAGGATCGAGACGAACCGGAAAATGTATCCCTGCATGCCGAACCCGGTTCCGTAGGCCTGGATCAGGCCTTCGCCGGCAAGCTTGGAGGCGCCGTAAAGCGAAGTCTGAAGCGGAAACGGCGCATCCTCGGGAGTCGGGAATACCTCCGGCTCGCCGTAGATCGAGCCGGTCGAGGAAAAACCGATCCGGCGGACGCCATTCTGGCGCATCGCCTCCAGCACGTTGAACGTCGCGATCGTGTTCTGCTCGAAATCCTTGCGCGGATGCTCGGTGCCGAAGCGCACATCTGCGTTGGCGGCGAGGTGAAACACGAAGCTCGCGCCGCGCATCGCAGGCACGAGCGCATCGGTATCCAGCAGGTCGCCTTCGACGAGGCGAAAATTCGGATGCTTGCCGGCATCCTCCAGGAAGCGCGGCTGACCGGTGGAGAAATTGTCGTAGCCGACGACCTGATCGCCGCGTGCCAGCAGGCGATCCACCAGGTTGCTGCCGATGAAGCCGGCGGCGCCGGTGACGAAGTAGCAACTCATGCGCGTCTCAGCGGTCCTTGCGCGGGCGTGCGGCTCTACCCGGGCGGGCGTGAGCGTTCGCCGGACCGCCAGCCGCCCAGCAGGAAGACCCCGTTCACGCCACCGGTCACGAGCAGGGTCATGCCCCACGCAGCCGAAATTGCAAGCGTTTCGTTGAGCGAAAGCCCGCCGACCGTGCCGAGCGTTGCGGCCATCGCCAATTCGCGGCCGCCCCAGCCGAGATAGAGAAACGGCACGCTGTTGATGATCTGGAGGAACGGCACAAAGCTCGCCACCAGCCACCAGTCGGCCTCAAGATGAGCGGCGCGGATCAGGCAGTAGAGCGTCGCCCACACGCTCAGCGCCCCGAGGAACGTGATCGCGAGCTGGATGAGCACGCGGTCCGGCGCGAGCATCAGATAATATCCCTCGAACATCCGTGCGACGCGCGAGACGAGCGCGATGCGCAGCCAGTGAAGCAGGTGCGGCAGCGCGAGCAGAAGGAGCACCCCGACGGCGATGCCGAAAAAGAGAAGAAGCTGAATGCCGATCACTTGCGCCGACACGCCATGCGAGGCCTGGAACGCCGCACAGATGAACCCGAAGACGCCCATGCATTGGATCGGGACGACGCGATCAAACAGCGTCGCTCGCGCGGCGCTGGTGATCGACATGCTGCCGGAAAGTCTCAGCGCTCCGACCTTCGCGACGTCCGACACCAGCCCGATCGGCGCGACAACGGCGATGAAGCCGGCCGCGCAAACCATCCGGAAGATGAAGGCGAAGCTCACAGCCAAAGGCGCGCCGCGCGGCGCCAACCAGCGCGCCACCAGCATGAAGCGGACCGAATTGATGACGTTGGCAAGCCAGTAGGACACCATCGCGAGCGCCAGCCAGGTCTTGTCGAGCCCGAGCAGGATGCGGTTGATGTCGTCGAGGTCGACACGGCGGTAGAGCAGCGCGATGCCGAGCCCGAGAAAGGCGACGCTCAGCGCGATCGAGGATATCGGCAGCAGCCATCGGCCGAGACCGTCGAGACGCGGATCTGGCATTGGGTTACGCCGGCCCGGGACCGACGGGGGTCAGGCGCGCCTTGAGGATCGTCCATACCCAGGTCGCGCCGTCGCGGAAGACACGCACCTTCTTGCCGTCCGCCAGCGAGCGCGACACGTAGTTCACCGGCAGCTCGATCGGCACATAGCCCTTGCGGATCAGCTTGATGACGAGCTCGATGTCGAGATCGAAGCGGTTGCAGGTCAGCGCCATCCCGAACAGCGCGTCGCGGCGAAAGACCTTGAACATCGTGAACGGGTCCGCGATCCTGGTGCCACAGGCAAGGTTGACGCAGTCGCGGAAGAAGACGTGGCCGAGATTGAAGACCGCCGCGGTGAGCGGAGAGTCGGAGAACTTCCGCATCTTCCATCCGCCCTGATGCCGCGAGCCGAGCACGAACATCGATTGCCACGCGGCCAGCGGCTCGAGCAGGCCGCCATAGTCCTCCAGATCATATTCGAGGTCGGCGTCCTGAATGATGATGACGTCGCCGGTCGCGAGCGCCAGTCCCTCGCGAACGGCATTGCCCTTGCCGCGCGGAGCGGGCTGCAGCACGATCCGAACGTCGGGATAGTCGGCGTAGCTCTGCACGATCTCGCGGCTGCCGTCGGTCGAGTTGCTTTCCACGATGATGATCTCGCGGCGAAAGCCGGGGACCTGCTTTGCCATCAGCGCGTCGAGCAGCGACTTGACGGTCGCGGCCTCGTTGAAGACAGGCACGATGATCGAAACGGTCTTCTCGCCGCGGATCGGCGCCGCAACCGCCGTCGTCACCGCGGTGCCGGACGGCAGGCTGAATTCGCGCGCGCGCAGGTATCGCGGCGAGACGCGATGGATCGCCTGCAGCGGCACGATCCAGCCGCTCACCTCGTCGCTGTCCCGCATGCGGCTGACCAGCGTATCGAGCGAATATCTGCGCCGCTCGTCGCGGAACCACACCTGCGCAAAGCCGCTCGCAAGGAGAAGGAGCTGAAGGGTCTCCCGGGTGAAATACCACCGGTTCCAGCGCTGCCATTCCGGCCAGCTCCGCCCCATCAGGCGGGCCTGCGCGCTGTCGAGCATCGGCAGGCTGGCGACGAGCGGGGCGCCTTCCTCCAGACTCTTGCGAATCTTCGCGAGCGCCGCGCGCGGATCGCGCGCGCGCATCAGCGCGCTGGTCAGAACGACGCCCTGATAGGGGCCGCCGAGATTCTCGCCGTCGAGATCGCGATGGCCGACCACGCGCCCGGCGCTAGGCCCGCTTTCCTCAATCAGCGGAACGATCTCGGTGTCGTCGGCAACGACCAGAAGTTTCTTGCCCTTGAGACGCGACAGCGCCGCGCGAAGTGCCGCCTGGCGATTTTCGCTGCCCGCGCGCGGGGCCGGCGGCAGCTCGGCGATTTCGTCACCGTCCGCCGCCGTCGCCGCGAATGTCAGCGCACAGCCCGCGCAACGATGAACGCGAAATGTCGAGCCGCCGAACACATAGGCCGCGTGCTCGCTGCCGCACAGCGGGCAGGCGAACTTCGCCGCCTGCGCGGGCTGGACGATCAGGCGAAGCGGACGTGTGACGGACGCGGCCATCCGGGACTTCTAGCATCGAGAGCTTTTGTTTCAACTGCAAAGATTTTCCCCAATCCAGACCCCGAAACGCAGGTCATCCCTGATCACTAGATTGCCGTCGGGTGACCCCTTTGATATGGCCTCGTCGAGTTTCGCCTCGCGACGAAGCAGGATGAAATGGACGTTGGGTACAAGTCACGGCGCCCCGTTGAGAGCTGCCCCGTGTGCGCAAGCCGCGCGCTTGCGCCGAAGCCGCCGCGCGGCGGCATCCCGATTGCGGTATGCGGCGGCTGCGGGCTCGTTCTGCAGAGCCCGCAGCCGAGTGACGAGGAATTGGCCCGCATCTACGGGAGCAACTATTTCATCGGCTCAGGCGACGACGCGGAGCTTGCGCGGCAATTCCAGCAGGTCAAGCGCGCGACTGCGCGACTTCAGCTGGATGAGATCGAGCGCTTCTTGGCCAAGCTGCCATCCGCCCTGACGTCGAGGCGGCTGTTCGAGGTCGGTTGTGGTCACGGCAACCTCCTTAATGAGGCGCGCCGGCGCGGTTATGACGTTTCCGGGCTCGAGTTCTCGCCGGACGCAGCACGCATCGCCAACGCGACGCTTGGGCTGCGTGACGCCGTAAGGTGCGGCACGGTGGAAGGTGGCGGCCTCGCGGGCCTCGCGTTCGACGTTTGCGTCGCTGCCGACGTGATCGAGCACACGCGCGATCCTCGCAGATTTCTCGAAGGCCTGCGGCGCCAGCTTGCGCCAGGTGGCGTGCTCTTCGTTACCACTCCCAGCTTACGAAGCTGGTCGGCCCGACTGCTTCGCTCGTGGTGGGTCGAATACAAGCCCGAGCACCTTTTCTATTTCGACGAGTCGACGCTTAGCAGGCTGCTGCGCGAGGTGGGATTCGATCGGATCGAGATCAGCGCGGGAGTGAAAGCGCTCACTCTCGGCTACATCGCCGGGCACTTTGCCAAATTTCCGACGCCGGTCGTTTCACCTTTGATTCACACCGCAAGCAAACTGATGCCGTCGAGTTGGCTCGCGCGCGAGATCAGAATTGCCGCGAGCGGTATCAACGTGCTGGCCACTAGGAGCGATTGAAATCCGACTTGAATGTCACGGCGCCTTCGCCGGAGGCTTGGCCGGAGGCGGCTCGGTAACGATCGCATAGACCTCGGCGAGGAAGGGCTTCCATTTGTTCGATGCGGCGCGCAACTTGATCAGCAGCTTCTCCTGCTTCTCGGGTGAGAGGCCGCTCTGCGGATCCGCGATCCGGTCCAGCTCGTTCTCGAGCTTGGTCCAGAATGGAGAGCCGCCGATCGAGAAGCCTCCCGACGCCTCCTTGAGACGTTCAGACGCGCGGTCGATGATTTGCAAGACATTGCTCGACAAGTATGAGGACGACACGATCAGCGCCGTCGTGCATACCGAAACCACGATGATCGTCTTCGCCGCGAACATCATCAGCGGCGAGAGAGAATTGGCCGGCGCGATCGGCTTGTCGCCTTGCTCGGATGTGCTCGAGGACGCTGCCATTGACTCAGCTCCGGATTGCCGACACACCGAGATGGTCTAGGCCACATCAAATGCCTGTTCAAGAGCCTCACGCGAGCAGGGTTCGGAGCGTAACGTAATGCGGCGGCATGTTCCGTTTTCGACATTTGTGCTTCTGATCGCCGCGATAAATTTTCTCCTCTACCCGGGTATTTTTCTTTTCCAGGAAAGTCCGCTCTTCGCAAAGTGGTGGACGCTGCAGGATCCGGCGGTCAGCTGGATGAACTTCGTGCCCGGTGTCTCCGTGCTGCGGCATGAGCTGTTCGCGCACGCGACCGTTCTCTGGTCCAGTCTTCGCAACATGGGCGCGCCGATCCTTTCGAACGAGATTCAGGC
>Ga0187784_10004936_pt1 | contig 10805 bp, 12 predicted proteins | sample 1015_SJ02_MP15_2_FD_132964 | JGI IMG/M metagenome (GOLD analysis project Ga0187784, IMG submission 132964) | Tropical peat soil microbial communities from peatlands in Department of Meta, Colombia - 1015_SJ02_MP15_20_MG | ecosystem: Environmental > Terrestrial > Soil > Wetlands > Peat | place... | reverse complement strand
CCGCGCGCGGGTCCCTCATCTTTGAGAAAGCGTATGCGGGCATGCGAGATTCCGGCCTCCCCGAGCACGCGCGCATAGTCGCAGCCGTCGTCGGAGACGATGAGGAGCTCCCATTCCCGGTGGCTTTGCGCGACGACGCTCGCGGCCGCCGCCGCGATCGTGGCCGCGGCGTTCCACGCCGGCATGATGATGCTGACAAGCGCGCTCATGGGCTCGAGCGGGCAATCGCGGGCGGGAGGGCTGCTTTAGTTACCGTCATCTCGGTCGCCCGCGGCCGGCGAGCGGCGCTCGGCGATGTTGAGGACCCAGTAGGTCGCGCCCAACGCGGCGACGATGACCGCGAGCGCTATCAGCGTCTCGGCACTCTTGACGTCGATGTCGATGATGATGAACTTGCGCGCGATCGCGAGGATGGCAACCAGCACGACCGTGCGCACTTGCACGATGTGCTGGCGCGACGCGAGCACCTGCGCGATCGAGACGTTGAACTCAAGGGCGATCAGCACCGTCATGATGCGTCCGAAGATCTCCTCGAATGCGATATCGCTGAACGAGGCGAGCCCGCCCGCGAGGATCTTGGCGATGTCGATCGCCAGGCTCAGTGTGGAAGCGGCGACAACCAGCGAGATCAGCACGATCAGGATGATGGCAACGACGTGCTCGAACCTGGCGTAAGGGCCGAGCTCGCCCCACAGCTTCCGGTATTTTGCCGCGAAATTTGCCGCTTTCATGAGACGCCTCCCGCTCGGGCTCTCGCCCACCTGGCTCTTGCTCCCACAGTCACCGATCACACCTCCTGCGACAAGCAGCACCATGCCGCCTGAGAAAATCTTGTTGACATCATATATCTTACGATATATTTTTAGACCTATCTTATGACAAATACGGAGATCATCATGCGTCATCACACCAGGGAATGCCGGCCTCACGGCGGCATCGCTTTCATCGGCCGCCACCGCGGCGGCCACGGCTTCGGCCGTTTCGTGGCCGGCTTGGCCGGCGGGGCCGGCATGGGGGCGCAGGGCTTCGGCGCCGGGCGCAAGCTCGCCTCGGGCGACCTGCAGCTCGTCATTCTCGCCCTTCTCGCCGAGGCGCCGCGCCACGGCTATGAGATCATCAAGGCGCTCGAGGAGCGCTCCGGCGGCTTCTACAGCCCGAGCCCGGGCATGGTCTATCCGGCCCTCACCTATTTGGAGGAGCTCGGCCACGCCACGGTCGAGGCGGAGGGTACCAAGAAGCTCCATCGCATCACGGAGGCGGGACGCGCCCATCTCGAGGCGAATCGAGCCTTGGCGCAATCGATGCTGGAGCAGCTCGCTTGGATTGGCCGCCGCATGGACCATATGCGCCGGGCCTTTAGCGGCGAGGAGGCGGGTGCGGCCGGCGCCGAGGCCGAGGAGGCGTCGGATGCCGGCCATGAGATGGTCGCGGCATTGCGCGCGGCACGGCGCGAGCTCAAGGGAGCGCTCAGAGAAAAGCTCGCGAGCACGCCCGAGGAGCAACGGCGCATCGCTGAGATCCTCACGCGCGCGGCCGGCGAAATCCGCGGCAAGTGAGGCTGCGCGGGCGCTTCCGAGCGCGGCGCATTTCGCGATTTGCAGAAAGGCCGGCCGAGGCGTTAGGCTCGCTTCGATCTGGTATGCTTCGCAGCGTTCGCGCTTCCCCTTGGCGCGGCACTCGCTGTCGGAGAGGTGCTATGGCGAAGCCGCGAGACGCGCGCCAGAAGGACCTGTTCCGCCCGGCGCTCGATCGCATCATCGACATGGGCCACCCGCTCGTGCGGCTCGGGGCGCGCATCGACTGGAGCGCGCTCGAGGAGCGCCTGGGTGCCGTTTGCCGCGCGGGCTACGGCCGGCCGCCCCTGCCTGCGCGCCTCGTTGCGGGCCTCATCATCCTCAAGCACATCGAAGGCTTGTCGGGGGCGGCGCTCTGCGCGCGTTGGCTGGAGAACCCCTATTTCCAGTACTTCTGCGGGGAGGAGGCCTTCCGCCATGACCTCCCCTTCGAGCGCTCCTCGCTCAGCCGCTGGCAGCGGCGCCTGGGCAAGGACCGGCTGCAAGCCCTCCTCGCGGAGAGCGTGCCGCTCGCAGAGAGGCGGAGGAGGGCGGCAGCGCGCAAAGGGCGGCGCTAAGGCGAGCGCCCGGCGCGATCTTCAGCGCCGCTTGATGGCTTCGCCGCAGATCGATTTGGGCCAGCCCGCCGTCTGGTGAATCACGGCGACGACGTCGCCGATGCGGAGCTCGATCGTGGCGGGTGCGGCGTCGCACGCGCTCCGGGCGTAGGCGACAGCCTGGCTCAAAAGTGTGAAGCCGGCGCCCGCCGCGCGGCCGGAGGCCTCGACGTTCCAACGGTGATCGTAGCGTTGGGAAATAAGAAAGCGCGTGGCCGCGGGGGATACACCTGCGGCCGCGGGCTCGGCCCCGGCCGCGTCCTGCGAGTCGATTGGTGAGAAGCGTTTCGTAAGGCGAGACCACCAGGACGGTTTACGGCCTGCGGTCCCCGTCCCTAGTCTCGCTGGCATGTGGATCGTGCTCATATCACCGGTCCCGAGCGCGCGGTCAGGGATGGAGAGCCGTCAGGCGAGATAGGCCCAGAGCCGCACGAGGATGCCCGCGAGGATCAGGCCCGAGAAGATTACGAGCGCTGCCGCGGCGCCTGCGGCCGCCCGCACGCGCGCTCCATCAAACTTGAAGAGCGCGGCGCCGCCCCCCCCTTGCGGCAGCTCGCCCGAGCGAAGCCCGCGTTGAGAATCGTATTGAAGCTGCGAATAGCGCATGGTTTGCCTGCTCCATGGGCACGGCGCTCGCGCCGCCGCGCACGCAAAAGATTAGGGATTTGCCGCATATAAATTCGAGACGGAACTGAGCCCCGCTTCATAAAAAATCCGTTAAGGAGCGCCGAGGCCGACTTTGGCGGCTGATCGGGCACGCGCGGGCTTGCATTTCCGGCCATGGCGGCTCGTCGCGGCAGACGTTGCACGCGATCCTTGCCGAGCGAGCGCCGGATCACGGAAGTGCTAAACCGGGAAGCCGCAGCGTCTTCTGGTCGAAGGTGAGAGTGCCCGAACAGCCCGCGCGCGCGCCGAGGGCGCCCATGAGGGCGTCGGCGAAGGAGCCAAGTCCCTCCTTAAGCGCAATCATGGCGGTGAAGACCTCCTGCTCGTGTTCGACCAAGAGGACGTCGGCCTGCAGCACGCGCTCGATAGCCGCGGCGACTTCAGTGTCCGCGAGGCCATAGGCGCGCGCGAGCGCAAGGTTAAAATCCGCTTGGCCGGCCGGGCCAGTGCGTCGACACCGCAATGGCCGGCCTCGCAAGATGGAGGGATTAGATGAAAGACGGCTTTCAGGGCGGCTGTGCCTGCGACAAAGTGCGCTATCGCCTTGCCTCGGCACCGATGTTCGTGCATTGCTGCCACTGCCGCGAATGCCAGCGTCAGACGGGAAGCGTCTTCGTCATCAACGCGCTTATCGAGACGGACAGGATCGCTCTCCTCGCGGGCGAGCCCAAGGCCGTTGCGGTGCCCGCCGAAAGCGGCCGCCCGCAGGAGATCTATCGTTGCCGCGATTGCCAGACGGCACTCTGGAGCCAATATGGCGGCCGCACCACGCTCTCTTTCGTGCGCGTGGGCACGCTCGACGATCCTGCCGCACTGCCGCCCGACGTGCACATCTACACCCGCTCGAAGCTCCCGTGGGTGACGCTCCCGCGAGCGATCCCGGCATTTGAGGCCTATTATGATTCGAGCCAGCTCTGGCCCGCGGCAAGCCTCGAGCGCCGCCGTGCGATCCTGGGCTGACGCGACGACCCGCGCGCCGATGCCGACGTGGCTTTGTGCGGCCGACGGTCGCAGGCGGGCGCCCTCGAGCGCAAACTGGCGTCCCCGGCGGGATTCGAACCCACGACCTACAGATTAGGAATCTGTCGCTCTATCCTGCTGAGCTACGGGGACGGCGCGAGGTGGGCCCTATATAGCACGGCACGCCGGGGCGAGGGCTCGATTTCGCGGCCGGCCCGGGGCCGCGACGGAAATCGGCCTGGTCGGAATCGGAGGCCACATCACCAGGATCGGCTAGGACGAGGCGCGCGCGGCCGGCGCCGGCTTGGCCTGGCCTTTGGCCGCCGGCTGAGGACCGCTCCAGGCGGCCGTCCGGCAGTCAGACGCGGTGGCGGCCTGCCCTGCCCGTTTTTGCGGCAAAGTCGCGGAAAATGCCGGCTGGACTCTCCTCGCCGTCCCGGTCAATATCTACCCACCGAAATGACCCATGCATAACGCTCATAACGGCTTTGGGTCATTCTCATCCTGGGAGGTGGCAACATGACAAGCATACGACGCAGACTGCTACTTGCGACCGCGCTCGGCGCGGGCGTTTCACTCGCGATCGCCGGGCTCGGCGGGCCGACGCCCGCGCAAGGGGCCGAGAAAAGCGTCACCATCGGCATCGACCTTCCGCTCACGGGTGCGGACGCGGAAGGCGCCACGCGCATCAAATACGGTGCGGAGATGGCGATCGACGAGGCCAATGCGAAGGGCGGCGTGGCGGGCTACAAGCTCGACATGATGACCCTCAACGACGCCACGGCGTCCGCCGGTCAGTACGACCCGGCCCAGGCCGCGACCAATGCCAAGAAGTTCGTGTCCGATCCCAACGTCGTGGCGGCCATCGGACCGGAGATGAGCGGCGCAGGCAAGGCCATGGCACCGATCCTCTCGGCCGGCGATCTCGCCATCATCACGCCGTCCTCGACCAACCCCGACATCACCGATCCCAAGTTCGCCGGGCAGTTCCGCCCGGCCGGCAAGGCGATCTATTTCCGCACGGTGACGACGGACGCCTTCCAAGGGCCCAACATGGCCAACTACATGCGCGACACGCTGAAGATGAAGTCGGTCTACATCCTCGACGATTCGGGTGCCTACGGCGTGGGCATCGCGAACGCGTATGAGGGCCAGGCGAAGAAGATCGGGGTTAAGGTGCTGGGCCACGACCAGCTCAACCCGAAGGAAGCCGACTACACGACGGCGCTCACCAAGATCAAGGCGCTCAATCCCGACGCGGTCTACTACGGCGGCGTGGCGGGGGCCGGCGTCAAGTTCGTGAAGCAGAGCTACGACGTGATGCCCAAGACCATCAAGGCGGGCGGGGACGGCGTCTTCGGTCCCGAATATCTGTCGGCGGTCGGCTTCCCGGCGGCCGAGGGACTCTACGCGACCAACGCCTCGCCGCACGTCACCGAGGATCCGGCGGCGCAAGAGTGGGTCAAGCGCTACAGCGAGAGGTATAAGGTGCAGCCCGACGACTATGCGATCACCGCCTACGACGCCGCGCTCGTCATCATCGACTCCATCAAGCGCGTGGCGGCGAGCGGCAAGCCGGTCAACCACTCCAACGTCCGCGACGCGATCCAGAGTGCGAAGGTCAAGACGCTCCAGGGCGAGGTGTCGTTTGACGAGAACGGCGACATCAACAGCCGCGTGGTCAGCGTTTTCCAGATCAAGCACAACCCGAAGTATCCGGTGGACGACATAATCCACCAGTACAAGTACATCGGCGTGGCGCCTCAGTCGCCCGCCAGCTGATGGCTCAGCTGCGTCTCGCTTGGCAGCGGAGGGCGGATACCGTCCGATGACATTCGGGGACGTACTGATCCAGCAGGTTATCAACGGGGTGAGCCTGGGTGCCATATACTCGCTTTTGGCACTCGGGTTCACCATGGTTTACGGAATCATCGAGCTGATCAACTTCGCCCACTTCAACGTCTTCATGGTGGGCTCCTTCCTCGCGATGTATATCCTGGAGGCGCTGGGACTCAACGGCCAGAACGTCATCCTCACCGGCTTTCCCCTCGTGGGCGTCCTGGCAGTGGCTCTTGTCGGCACCATGCTGCTCTCGGGCGCGCTCGGCGTTCTCATCGAGCGCACGGCACTCAGGCCTTTGCGCGGCGTGCCGGGCACGGCGGCGATGATCACCACGATCGGCGTCTCCTATATCCTCTTCAACCTCGTCCTCCTCACCATCGGTGCCGACGCGTTCAACTTCCCCAATCCCATGCCGAAGGTGCGCTGGGGCGAAGGGGGCGTGGTGCTGCAGCTGCGCGAGGTGCTGGTCTGGCTCGTCGCCTTCCTTCTCATGGCCGGCCTCAACTACTTCGTGCGGCACACCAAGATGGGCAAGGCCATGCAGGCGACCGCACAGGACCAGGAGGCGGCCCGCATGATGGGGGTCGAGGTCGACAGGGTGGTGATGATCACCTTCTTCCTCGGCTCGGCGCTCGCGGGGGCCGCGGGGCTCGTCTTCGGGCTTTATTACAACTACACGAATTTCGCGATCGGCTATACGGCCGGCCTGCGCGCCTTCACCGCGGCCGTGCTAGGCGGCATCGGGAACATCCCGGGGGCGATGATCGGCGGGGTCATCATCGGCCTCATCGAATCGCTCGGCGGACAGCTCCTCGAGGTCCGTTGGACCGACGTGATCATCTTCTCGGTCCTCGTCCTCGTCCTCGTGTTCCGTCCGAGCGGCCTGTTCGGCCGCGCTGCCGTTACGAAATCCTGAGGCCGCGCGATGGTCTCTCCCGGCACGCGCACATGGAGCATCGGCGAGGCGCTGGCCGCTCCCTTCCGGCGGCTCTCGAGCGATCAGCAAAGGTGGCTCATCCTCACGCTCTTGGCCATTGCCGCCGTCGTCTTTCCGCTCATCGACCGCAACGAGGGTGACATCGACGCCGCGGCGAACGCCACCGCCTTCGCCGTGCTCGCCCTTGGCCTCAACATCGTGGTCGGCCTCGCGGGCCTCCTCGATCTCGGCTATGCCGCCTTCTTCGCGATCGGCGCCTACTTCTACGGCGTCACCTCCTCCTGGCAGTTCCACCCGGAGTGGTCGAGCTTCTGGGAGCCCTTGCAATGGCTCGGTGTCGTCGTGCATTACCACGCCAACGGCGAGGACGTCGTCCACTTCACGCTCTCGTTCTGGATAGCGATGCCGCTCGCCGCGCTCGTCGCGGCCTTCTTCGGCGTCTTGTTCGGAGCCCCCACGTTGCGCCTCAGGGGCGATTACCTCGCGATCGTGACGCTCGGCTTCGGCGAGATCGTGCCGATCGTGGTGCGCAACTGGCCCACGCTCACCAACGGCGCGATGGGACTGAACGGCGTGCAAGCACCGTCCCTTTTCGGCTACTCCTTCGGCGTCACCTCGAGCCCCTATTATTATCTCGGCGTGGGCCTCATCGCCCTCCTCATCTTCGTCAGCTCGAGGCTCAAGGATTCGCGGGTCGGGCGCGCCTGGATGGCGATCCGCGAGGACGAGATCGCGGCCGGGGCCATGGGCGTCAACCGGGTCAAGCTCAAGCTGCTCGCCTTTGCCGTGGGCGCCGGCTTCGCGGGCGCCACCGGCACCTTCTACGTCGCCAAGCTGCAGACCGCGACCCCCGACATGTTCATGTTCCCCGTCTCGGTCATGATCCTGGTCATGATCGTGCTGGGCGGCATGGGCAGCGTCTACGGCGTGGTGCTGGCGGCCGTCATCCTGCAGCTCCTGCAATCCTGGTTTCTCCAGGACCTGTCGGGGTGGATGCACGTGCTCGGCCGCGCGGTGGGCAACGACTGGATGCAGCAAATCGACCTGACGCAGTCGATCGAGCTTATCTTCGGCATCATCCTTGTCCTCATGATGCTCTACCGGCGCCAGGGGCTCATCCCGGCCACGCGCGCGACCAGGGCGCTGACGCTCGAGCAGCAGACGGCGCTGCCCTCGCGCGGCACAATCGACGTCGATCTGCGCGTAGTCGCCCCAAGCGAGCTCAAGCCCGGAACGGCGATGCTCGAGGTCGAGAAGCTGGTCAAGGCCTTCGGCGGCATCACCGCGGTCAAGGAGGTCGACCTCCGCGTCGAGCCCGGCAGCATCGTGGCGCTCATCGGCCCGAACGGCTCCGGCAAGACGACGCTCTTCAACCTCATCACCGGCATGAACGCGCCCGACCGCGGCCGCATCTCGCTTCTCGGCGAGGACATCACCGCGGTGCCCTCGCATCTCATCGTCGAGCGCGGGATCGCGCGCACGTTCCAGAATCTGCGCCTCTTCAACAACATGACGGTGCTGGAGAACATCCTCGTCGGCCAGCATTCGCGCACCAAGACGGGGGCGGTCGGCGCGGTATTGCATACGCAGACCATGCTCGCGGAGGAGCGCGAGACGCGCGAGCACGCGCTCGAGATCGTGGGCATCTTCGGCAACCGCCTCATGCCGCGCCTCAATCAGGTGGCGAAGGAGCTCTCCTATGCCAACCGCCGCCGCCTCGAGATCGCGCGAGCGCTCGCCTCCCGGCCGAAGATCCTGCTGCTCGACGAGCCGACGGCCGGGATGAACCCCGCGGAGACGCTCGAGCTCGCCGAGCAGATCAAGAGCCTGCGCAGGATGGGGCTCACGGTCTTCCTCATCGAGCACAAGCTCAACGTGGTGAACGAGCTCGCCGACAAGATCCTCGTGCTCGACCACGGCGAGAAGATCGCCGAGGGCACAGCCGAGCAGGTCCATGCGAAACCCGAGGTGCTCGAGGCCTATCTCGGGCGCAAGGTGGCGCATGCTTGAGTTCCGCGACGTCGACACCTACTACGGCGAGCTGCACGTCCTCAAGCGCGTCAACTACGACATCAAGCAGGGCGAGATCGTCTGTCTCCTCGGCGGCAACGCGTCCGGCAAATCGACCACGATGAAGACGGTGCTCGGTGTCGTGACGCCCCGCGCGGGCAGCGTGGTTTTCGATGGCCAGGTCATCAACAAGATGTCCACCTCCGCGCGGGTGAAGCGCGGGATAGCGCCCGTGCCCGAGGCGCGCCGCCTGTTCCCGCGCATGACCGTGCACGAGAACCTCGAGATGGGCGCCTTCACGCGCAACGACAAGGATGGGATCGCGGAGGACCTCGAGCGCGTCTACCAGCTCTTCCCGCGCGTCAAGGAGCGCCTCAAGCAGCAGGCCGGCACGCTCTCGGGCGGCGAGCAGCAGATGGTGGCGATGGGCCGCGCGCTCATGGCCCGCCCGCGCCTTCTCTGCATGGACGAGCCCTCGATGGGCCTGTCGCCCGCCTTCGTCGAGCAGGTGTTCGAGATCATCCAATCGATCAACAAGCAGGGCACCACGATCTTCGTCGTCGAGCAGAACGCCAGCATGGCGCTCTCGATCGCGCACCGCGGCTACGTGCTGCAGACCGGCGAGGTGGTGCTCTCCGGCACCGCCAAGAGCCTGCTCGAGAACGAGATGCTGAAGAAGACCTACCTCGGCGAGATGGGGCATTGAGCGAAGCCGGACTCGAGAGGGTGCGCGTCAACCTCAGCCTCGAGGCGGCGCTCAAGGAGGTCGAGGAGCGCTTCAGCGCGGCCAATCCCAAGAGTGCCGCACGCCAGGCCGAGGCGGAGGCCGTCATGCCCGGCGGCAACACGCGCACGGTCCTCTTCTACACGCCCTTCCCCTTGACGCTCGTCAAGGGCGAGGGCTGCCGGGTCGTGGACCTCGACGGCCACACCTACGTCGACTTCCTCGGCGAGTTCACCGCCGGTCTCTACGGCCATTCCCATCCCGTGATCATCGAGGCGATCAAGCGCGCGCTCGAGGGCGGCATCACGCTCGGCGGCCCCAATCCCTACGAGGCGAAGCTCGCGGCCCTGGTTTGCGAGCGCTTCCCCTCCTGCGAGCGCGTGCGCTTCACCAATTCCGGCACCGAGGGCAACCTGATGGCGCTCGCGACCGCGCGCACGGTCACCGGGCGCAGCCACATCCTCGTCTTCGACGGCGCCTATCACGGCGGCGTGCTCGCCTTCGCGCACGGCGGCTCGCCCGTCAACGCGCCCTTCCCGGTGATCTACGGCCGTTACAACGACAGGGAGGCCACGCTCGCGCTCATCGAGCGGCACGCGAAGGAGCTCGCCGCCATCATCGTCGAGCCGATGATGGGTGGCGGGGGCGGCATCGCGGGCGCGCCCGCCTTCCTCGGCGCCTTGCGCGAGGCCGCCACGCGGCACGGCATCGTGCTCATCTTCGACGAGGTGATGACCTCGCGCCTTTCCTCGGGCGGGCTCCAGAAGAAGCTCGGCATCACCCCCGACCTCACCTCCTTCGGCAAATACATCGGGGGCGGCCTCACCTTCGGCGCCTTCGGCGGACGCGCCGATCTCATGTCGATCTACGACCCGCACAAGCCCGGCTACGTCGGCCATGCCGGGACCTTCAACAACAACGTGCTGACCATGTCGGCCGGCATCGCCGGACTCTCGCGGCTCTACACGCCCGCCGCGGCCGAGCGGCTCAATCGCATGGGCGATGTCTTGCGCGAGCGGCTCAACGCGAGCGGCCGCGCAGCGGGACTGCCGGTGCAGGTGACGGGGATCGGCTCGATCATGGCCGTGCATTTCCAGCGCCGTCCGATCGAGCGGCCCGAGGATGCCGAGGGCACACCTCAGGCCTTGCGCGCGCTCTTCCATCTCGAGATGCTGGCGCGCGGCTATTACATCGCGCGGCGCGGCTTCGTCAGCCTCTCGATCGTGCACGGCGAGCGCGAGCTCGACGGCTTCGCGGGAGCCTTCGCCGACTTCCTCGAGAGCAACCGCTCGCTCTTGGCCGACTGAAGCATCCCCTCACCCAACTGCGGGTAGGCTCGGCTCCGCCTCGCCAACCCTTCGTATCCCTCTCCCCCTTTAGGGGGAGTGGGGAGGGTGAGGGGGGTCCGCACAGTCGAGCCTTCGAGAGCCGGCGCTAATTCCCGAACAGCGCGCGGATCTTGCTGAAGGGGTAGGAGTAGGTCATGAGCGCGGTCT
>Ga0187784_10004935_pt1 | contig 10808 bp, 7 predicted proteins | sample 1015_SJ02_MP15_2_FD_132964 | JGI IMG/M metagenome (GOLD analysis project Ga0187784, IMG submission 132964) | Tropical peat soil microbial communities from peatlands in Department of Meta, Colombia - 1015_SJ02_MP15_20_MG | ecosystem: Environmental > Terrestrial > Soil > Wetlands > Peat | place... | reverse complement strand
AGGTCTCGAAAACTTCAAACCCCAAGTGATCGTTCGGCCTGCCCACCTTCGCCGCGTTTGGTTCATCCCCGCTTATTTTCTCGACTTCCCCAAAGAAAGCGTCATGCTTCCTTCTTTCCGTCTAGAATTTCAGCGGAGCATTTTTACCGGGCTGCTTCCTCCGACCTCTTGGGGTCTATAGTAATTTAAGCACCGCAAATGGGCTGTCAAGGAGCCTCCTTCCTCAGGCACCGAGTTCTCCATAAAGCGGTCGATGGAGTTACAACGCCACGCAAAGCGCTTTCGCAGGCCCTGTTTTCGCAAAGCCCATTGTCTGGTTGCTTTGTCCTAATATAACCTTCGCCGATATTTCCATTTCCACTTTTTCACAAGTGTTTTCGAGAGCTATTTTTAGAAGTGAAAATGCTGCTTAGCAATACACATTATTAGTAGATTTTACTTGCGCAAATTTCAGTTTAGATATAGTTGATATTAACGTTTTTCTACCGCTGTTCTCAATTCCCACTCCAAAACCAAGAGGACAAGAGATCATGAAGGGGAGAGACGACAAGGATTTCATTGCGACCCTGAGGGATCATGGCGTCCAGGTAACCTTTCAGCGGCTAGCCATCTATCAGACCCTGCATTCCACCAATGAGGAACATCCGAGCGCTGACGTTATTTATCAGCAGGTCAAGAAGCGCTTCCCGATGATCTCTGTGGGAACCGTCTACAAGACGCTCGAGAAGTTCTACGAAGTCGGACTCATACAGAAGGTAAGCCCGATAACCGAAGTAGCCCGTTACGAGGTGGTAACCGACCCCCACCACCACATGGTTTGCCTGGAGTGTCAATCGATCCGGGATGCTGACGCTTTGGTTGAAGAGCCGAAGATATCGGTTTCCGAGCCAGACGAGTTCCAAGTGGTGCGGCGGCAGGTTTTCCTTCACGGGTATTGTCAGGCGTGCAAGGATAACATTGCCGATTCTCAGTCCTAGAGTGCTCGGAAGCGTCCGATCCCGGTGACCCAAATCCGCCCATCCCGCATTAAATGAGAAGAGCGGATCGTTGTTCGCCTGATGGAACGGCGGCATGCGCTCCCTTTTTAGCCGGGCCGTCTCCAAACGGCAAGGCAGGCGAATGTACCGATTGAGATCGAACGTACTCGGGCAAGGGTTTGCCCCGGGTTTCGGGCGTAAACCGAGGCACGAACAGACCGCTTTTCATAAGTGTATTTTCCCTTCTTTGCAGAAGAATCAGGTCCAAGAACCGCCAAACTTTTGACGAGAACAGCGTGTCCGGGCAATTCACAGGGAACGGTCCTTTCAGCGGTTTTCGGGCACGCTAAGAGGCGCTAGAGATTGAGGCGGATTTTTTCCATTACGCACGTTCCTGCCGGGACCGCACTGAAATCCCACCCTCGGAATCTATTAAAAAGAGAGCGTAAACGGTACACCGAGATGACCGTGTTTTAGAAAATTGGCGCTTATACAAGCGGACCAGATTTCAGTGACGAGACCGAAAAAATCAGTGCGATAACGCCAGGCAAATGAATCGATTCCATACTCGGCGAAGTGAGAATATCCGGGAGGATGATCGAGATAAATATCTCTCAGGGACTTTCCATTCAGACTCTGCCCCGTCAGTTCATGGAATGCACTCAAGAAGGGATCCTGAACCAATACGATGTCGTGGGTAAATTCCGTAACAAAGTCGATTGAACAGAGTCTATACCCATACTGGATGGCCAGATTCACACAAAAAGACAAGGACGCGCCGTAAAATCCGCCGTAATTCCCATTGGAGTCCATCGGAAGATATCTGGGATCATACTGAACACAAAATTCAAATGGTGGAGGGAACTCGGGATTTACCTCCATCTGAACGACTTTGGGCAAAAAACCCGACTCAAGTATCGCCTTTAAAATTACCCCATCAAACCCGTCGATATCGATCTTCAGAAAGTCAAAATTCAAAGGACACCCTGATGACTTTAACAAATACTCTGCATTAGCGGGAGTTACCGGTAATCCAATAAGTTTTCTGACGTTTTTGGATGCAATATTTTTGGCAAGGTCCAGATTCAAGTCGTTTTCTATGGCCAATCCGCTGTAGCCATCCCGGAAAAGAGGATAAACAGGATCATTACAGGAACGGCCGTCTCCTGCACCTATATTTACTGCGTAGTGAGTCGCTAAATGTGGAAAAACCTCATTTACATGCTCGACGAGCCGATAAGTGGGATATAGCGTGGAAGTGTAGATCTTATCTTCCAGCGGATGCTTATACTGTTCACTAGTGAATTCAACCAGTTCCACGTCTTTTGCGCATCCGGTCTGCATAGCCCCTCACGTCGATTCTGGTTAAAACAGTAACTAATCAAAAGTATCATTTTGCCATCTGCCTCGAAACGGGGCGGAGATGATCGTTACAAGTGAAATTAAGCAATTTTCGTGCCCTGTTTGACCATCAAACCCAGTAGAACACCCTTGACTTCCCTCCCCCTCACCCTCTACGGGCTATCGCCGCAGAGAAACTCTCAACCAACCCGGCCCAATTTTTGACGGACCGAAAACAGCCGAGAAATTTCGATTCCTCAACCCACAAATTTTCGTTGACAATTTTGTTTAGCAGCTATACTATAAAATTATGGAAAGAGAAGCAGAGAGCAAAGAGATCATGGACAGCTTCATACGTCTTGTACACGGGTACAACGCTATGGAGAAGTTACCGGTGAGACACGGGAAGGATTTCGATCTGTTTCACTCGGAGCGTCACATGCTCGATAAAGCAGGCGAAAATCCGGGGATCAATGTCACTGAATTCGCCCGGATGGTGGGAGTGACCAAAGGGGCTGTTTCGCAGGTAATAAAGAAGCTCGAGAACAAGGGCCTCGTTCGAAGATACAAGAAAGAAAACAATGACAAGGAAGTTTTCATAGACCTGACTGAAAAAGGCAAACAGGTCTGCGAGGAAAGGAAAAGAATAAACCGGGAAACGATCCGGGAGATATCCGAGGAACTGAGACGTTACTCGGATGCCGAAGTGGCGTTTCTTCTCGGTATGTTTCGCTGGTTCGAACAGTTCCTGGACAGAAGCAGGAAGATGATGTCCGGTGAAGGCTGAAGCGTTAACAGCCCGGGGTGGAAAAAATGAATCGACAGGATGGAGAGATTGTTTTTTTTGCCATAATAGTTTAGTCTCTAAACTAAATAAGGGGAGGATACGAGCGATGCCAGCAATCAAAGGAAGAATCGTCGAATTTCGACCGCCGCGCATAGCGATGTTCCTGATCGTAGTTACCGGCCTGATTTACGGACTGTTTCCCGTCACGCGGATGTCTTTGTGGAAAAACCTGTGGTGCGGCTTTGTGGTTTTGCTGGCCGGCTTTGCCGTCATGATTCGGGCCTGGGCCGAGTTTGAAAAAAAACACAATCCCATTTCTCCGACGGCAACACCTGCCACTCTTATTCGCTCCGGTCCCTTCCGATTTTCTCGAAACCCGATGTATCTGGGAATGCTGCTGATGGTGTTCTCGCCCGTGATCGCACTGGGGTCTCCCCTGTTTTTATTTCCACCTGTGGTGTTTTTCTGGGTGATCAACTTCGCCTTCATTCCCTGCGAGGAAAAGATACTGGAGCACTCATTCAAAGAAGCATTCACGGATTATCACGGTTCGGTCAGAAAATGGGTATAGATGGGTGATCAGTTGGCGCTCTTCGCTTCCAGCTTGATGCTTACCGGTTACTCACCGGGCGGTGGAAACTATTGCCAAACATTTAGAAGCCCATGTCAAGGAAGGACGGGTTTCAGGAACAGGACCGCCAGAGGAGGCAGTGTGAGCGTTATCGAATAAGGCTGATCCTGCCATTTACCGGCTTGGGCTTCAATGGGCCATGCATTGCCCTCATTGCTCCCGCCGTAGATTTCGGCATCGGTGTTGAGCAGTTCGCAATACCGGCCGGAACGAGGGACGCCGATGCGACAGCCGTAGCGCACTACGGGAGTGAAGTTTGCAGCCACTATTATGAATTCATCAGGGTTTGCCGACCGCCGGATAAACGAGAGAGTACTTCGTTCCGCATCGTGGCACTCGATCCATTCGAATCCTTCCCAACTGAAATCCGCCATGTACAACGCCGGTTCGGAGACGTACATCCGGTTCAGCGCCGCTACATAATCCCTCAACTTCCGGTGCAAATCGTAGTCAAGCAGCGCCCATTCCACCCCTTTTTCCAAGTTCCACTCATTCCACTGGCCGATCTCACAACTCATAAACAGCAGTTTCTTTCCGGGGTGTCCATACATATAGGCGTACAGCGCACGCAAGTTGGCGAACTTCTGCCAGTAGTCTCCCGGCATCCTGGAAAGCATGGCTCCTTTGCCGTGCACGACTTCATCGTGCGAGAGGGGCAAGGTAAAGTTTTCGGTAAATGCATAGGTGAGTGAAAACGTCAGTTGATTGTGATGGTGGGACCGGTAGACGGGGTCTTTCAGGAAGTATTTAAGAGTGTCGTGCATCCAGCCCATATTCCACTTGAGATCGAACCCAAGGCCACCATCATCGACGGGTCCCGTCACATTGGGCCAGGTGGAAGACTCCTCCGCAAAAGTCAGGACGCCCGGAAACTGCTCGTGCACCAGCGTGTTGAAACGTTTGAAAAACTCTATGGCTTCAAGGTGTTCACGGCCGCCGAACTCATTGGGCAGCCACTGGCCGGGCCCGCGGGAGTAGTCCAAATACAGCATCGAGGAGACGGCGTCCACACGCAGGCCGTCTATGTGATATTCTTCCAGCCAGAACAGGGCGCTGGAAAGTAGAAAGGCGCAGACCTCCGCGCATTCCAAGTTGAAGGCAAGCGTGCCCCAGTCTTGCTGATGGCCCCGGCGTGGGTCGGGATGTTCATATAAGGGCGTACCGTCAAAGTACGACAGCCCGTGGCCGTCTTTGGGAAAATGTGCGGGCACCCAGTCCATGATAACCCCCAGCCCGGCCTGGTGTGCCGTGTCCATGAAATAGCGGAAATCATCCGGAGTTCCATATCGCGAAGTAGGCGCGAAGTAGCCCACGGTCTGGTATCCCCACGAACCGTCGAGAGGATGTTCGGTAACCGGCAGAAGTTCGATGTGCGTGTACCCCATATCCTTGACATAGGGGACCAGCTTTTCGGCCAGTTCACGATAGGTAAGCCAACGCGCGGTGTTCTTCTCCCGTGAAGCGGCGAGCATCCAGGAGCCCAGGTGGACTTCGTAGATCGAGATTGGGGAGTCGAGTTGCTGGCGCTGCCGGCGCCATGTCATCCAGTCGGAATCGTTCCACCGATAGGAATTCAGGTCCCACACGACCGAGGCAGTGCCAGGGCGCAGCTCGGCAGCGAAGCCATAGGGATCGGCCTTTCGAGCCACTTTGCCGCCGAGAGACTGCACTTCGTATTTGTATAAGGCCCCCGGCGCCACGCCGGGGATGAAAAGCTCCCACAAACCGGATTCACCCCTGGCCCGCATGGGGTGGAGACGTCCGTCCCAACCATTGAAGTCAGCAATGACACTGACCCGCGCGGCGTTGGGGGCCCAAACCACGAAGCGGATGCCCTGGATGTTTTCGTATTCGATGGGGTGCGCACCGAACACGTCATAGAGTCGATGGAGGCTTTCCGCGCTATGCTCCGCGTCTCGCATCAGCCGCAGGTCGGAATCCGTAAGCGAGGGGGGAAAGCGGTAAGGGTCGTGGATCACGTAGTTCCGGCCATCGGAGAGGGTGACGGCCAACTGGTACGGGAAAAACTCGGTCTCACCGGCAAATACGGCTTCGAAGACACCCTCGGGATGAACGCGCTCCATGGGGAACAACGCAGGCTGCAGGCATTCCGCCGGGACGAGAGGATCGGGCTGGACCTCCGTGCCGAGGCCTGACAGCACATCGGTCAACTCGGGTTGAGGTGAATGAAGTTCAAGCTTTAGATCCGGTACTTCAAACTCCTCCACCCGGCTTTCCATCACCTCCTTGCCGGCTGCCGTTTCCTGCCTCTGGATGGCCACGCTCTGAGCATCCGGCACAAAGGCACGAATGACAATGCCCGGCCCCTCGTTCACATTTACGGAATGGGGTCCATAGATTTCAAGCGGCACGCTGCCCGAAAGCGTGGAGCTAGCCCTCACAGTCTCAGCGGCAAACCGCAGTGCAGCCTCGATACCTTCGCGACATAACCCAGAGTTGACCTCGAGGATTTGGTCGATCGTCGCACCACCGGCCAGGCTCTCAAGCAGCTCGTCCACCGTGAGCCGCGTCCCGGCGATGACTGGTCGACCCGCCATCACCTCAGGATCAGACACAATGAGTTTTTCTCGCACAGCCGTTTCCTTTGCCTGGCCGAAAGGAGATCAGTATCCGAGAAACATACGAGATCTCAGTCCTGACCGATAGTTCCGCCAGGGGGACAGCAATGAAAGCGCGGATTCCAAGTTGACTTTGCCGTCCTTCGCCCATGAGCTGAAAGCTAATCCCTGGACTTCAAACTTGAAATCCGAAACCGATCTTACTCAAAGTCGTGTGTCAGAATCTCAATCGCACGGCGACAGATTTCGACACCATAGTCAGTCCAGCGTCCCTGCCCCCAGTAGCGGAAGCAACTGGTTTGGGCGGCCAACAAGTGGAACAGGGCATTGCGATAGCGATGCTCCCAGGTGGGGACGCGGCCCTTGACGGCCTTCTCGTAAAACATGGTACTGGCCTGTTGCATATGCCCCGTCACGTTGTCATAACCGTAGAGCCAGGATATGTTATTAGTCCAGCTGCCCCCCTCAACACTGAAGGAGGGGTCTTCCGTGCACAGTTCCTCGATCACCCGTGTGAGTCTCTCGGGGCCATCCCCGGGTTTGCAGCGATCCCACATTTGTTTCTGGCGGACGGGTTGAACGACCGGAAAATCTTCTTCCTTCCAACCTGAAGCAAAGAGGTACTCCAGGTATTCGGTGGCATTGACCAGCGGGACGTCCGACCACGAGGCTTCACGCACCACCTGGAAATATTTGGATGGGAACTCGTTCATCATGACGTTTCCGTTTTCGCCATCGGCAATCTGCGCCACCATAGGCAGGATTTTACGCCCGGCATAATCCCAGCGGCATTGGGAATAAGCCTCGTCATAGGGCTGCATCTGGCCAATGAGCTTGGTATCGCTGCCTCCGGTTTTGATCAGGCAAATGATGCCGATCTCTTCGCCCATCGAATTTCGGCACACCAGCCGATTGGGAATATGCAGCCATTGAGATCCCCAGCCGTTGTCCGGGCGCTCTACCGAATGTTCCTGCACAATCATATACTGATAGCCGCACTCTTTGACCGATTTCACCAGGTCGTAAGCCACATCCGGATGATTCGGCAGACCCATTTCCGAGGGCACAAACCCGCGCACCCGGTTCAAAGCCTCCCGACCGAAAACGGCGCAAAAATGATGCTGCCAGGCCCTGATATGCAGGCCGTAGTCCCGCGGAGGCGTGGACGGGGCGACGGCATGGCCCCACGTAGTACCCAGCCATTCCACGCACCGTCGATAGCGCGGGTCGCAGGTAACGGTCATAAGGGGGTCTATCACATCCCGGGCCCCCATCTGACGAAGCCCATGGAGCAAGGTGCCAGTGTAGTCGATCATAATCCGCGGGTTTTTGCCTTCCTCCACCAATCGAGGAATGAACTCACCCATGCGCTTGTAACACCGGCGAAAAACTTCTGCGTTGTACCGGTCTTCTTCGTACGGACTTTCATTCATGAATTGCAGATTGCCGATGAGCGGTTCATGGCGCATGTCGCTCCCTCGCCCCGGCCCTCCGGCCGGAATGAGCGGCTGGTGCATGTGCAGGGCAATGGCGGCGCTGCTTCGAGCATTGCCGAAATCAATCCCGCTCTCGTGCAAAAAAACCGTTTTGTGCCGGCCGGCGCGAACAGTTCGTTCAATGATGCCTTCCGAGCCGCACAGATTTGGAAGTCCGTTGTAGTATTCAACCATCTCGCTCACAGAAAGCCGACTCTATTTGAAAGACCATGCATAAAGCACGCGGAAGAAACTAAAAGGCCTAATTCTCCATGCTCTCCTGCCCTCCGCCATCCGCTAACCGCAAGGCGCTACCTTTCGGTCGGAGCTAGAAGTCGTGGGAGAGAATCTCCTGCGCCCGCCGGCAGATCTCCCGGGCATAGTCGGTCCACACCCCCTGCCCCCAGTACCGATAGCAGCTTGTCTGCGAGACCAGCAGGTAAAACAGGGCATTGCGATATCGGTATTCACCGGGTGGAATGTTTTTGCTGATGACTTTTTCGAAAAACAGCGAGCTGACCTTTTCCATGGGACCCAGCACATTTTCATACCCGCGCACCCAGGAAAGATTGTTCGTCCAGCTGCCACCCTCCATATTGAAACGATGGTCTTCTTTTCTGAGTTCTTCGATAGCCCGCTCCATCTTATCAGGGCCATCCCCCGGCTTGAAGCGTTCCCAGATTCGAAATTGCATAATCGGCTGAAGCTCTGGAAAATCCTTCTCCTTTACACCGAGCGAGAACAGATACTCGAGGTACTCGCTAACATTAACCAGGGGCACGTCCGAACCTGAAGATTCTCCAACAACCTCCATATACTTGGACGGGAACTCGTTCATCATCACACCGCCGTTTTCACCGTCGGCGATCTGCGTTACAAGCGGCGGGGACTGTTTTCCGGCCAATTCAGTGCTGGAAAGACCTTTGGCTTCGTAGTAGGGCTGCATCTGGGCCACGAGTTTGGTGTCACTCCCCTGCGTCTTGATTATAGCGATGATGCTAGTCGTCTCGCCACGAGAATTACGGCAAACCAGGCGATGCGGGATATGCTTGCGCTCAGGCCCCCAACCGTTTTCAGGCCGCTCCACGGAATGTTCCTGGACAAGGACCCATTTGTAGCCGCAATCTTTCAACGTCTTTACGAACTCGTAGGCCACATCCGGGTGGTTGGGAAGAGCCATCTCCGAGGGAGAGAACCCGTGCACGCGACTGAGGGCTTCGAAACCGAAGATGGCCGCAAAGTGATTTTGCCATGCTTTGACGTGCAGGCGATAATCCTGGGAAGGGGTGGAAGGGGCAACGGCATGCCCCCAGGGGGCCCCCAGCCATTCCACTGCGCGTCGATAGTTATGGTCCAGGGTGATGGTTTTCAGACGATCGAAAACATCATCTGCCCCCATCCGGCGAAGACCGTCCAGCAGAGTGCCCGAGTATTCCAGCATCACGCGCGGCTGCTTGCCTTCATTCATCAACTGCGGGATAAACTCGCCCATGCGTTTGTAGCACCACAGAAAAACCGGAGCGTTATGGTTGTCACCGATCCCCTGGTTATCCATCATATACTTGAGATTACTAATAAGTCCCGCATTGCGCAGGTCGCTTCCGCCAGCCGGGATGAGCGGCTGATGCATATGCAGAGCGATGGCCGTCGCGCTCCGGATGCGCCCAAAATCAATTCCGCTCTCATGCAGGTAGATTACCTTCCCATCGTTGGCGCTCATGGCTTGCGCGCACAACTCCTCCGCTCCCGAGATGTTCGGGAGGCCGTTCACGTATTCAGGTAAATTGGTCATAGGCAGGTATTCATTCCTTTCATTCTATTCGGGGTCAACTAATCAAGGTGCCTCTCGATACTTTTCCACCATTGTTTATTTGTGGCGGATATAATCGTAAATTGACAGATACTTCGCACCCGGGCCGCTCCAAGAGAAATCATGCTTCATTCCGTTGACAATAAGCCGGCGGAACTCTTCCGGAAAGTGATACCACAATCCTATCGCACGGTGCAGCGCCGACTCGAGTGCATGATAATCGGACTGGTGAAAGACGTATCCATTGCACTCCTGAGGCGGTCGATTACCGTAGTCCCGGTCAAACACGGTATTCACCAAACCGCCTACGGCACGCACTATGGGTATGGTGCCATATTTCAAGCTGATCATTTGCGGCAAGCCGCACGGCTCGAACAAACTTGGCATGACGATCATATCCGCGCCGGCGTAGATCATGTGGGAAAGCTCTTCGTCGTAGCCAATCTCCAGGTGGCAGTCGGGATTGTCATTGAGATGATTTTTGAGATGCCAGAAATGCGCGTTGATATTCATCTCCGGACTGCTGCCCAAAAGTACGAATTGGGCATTATGCTGCAAGCTGTAAAATAGCGCGTGCCTTATCAGGTGCAAGCCCTTCTGCGGGTCCAGTCGGCCTATATAGGAAATGATTGGTTTGAAGTCCTTGCGCAACAACAACCTGTCCCGCAGGGCATCTTTGTTCCGATATTTTTCCTGGACGGTTTCCATGTTGTAATGAACGGGGATGAAGCGATCGATCTCGGGGTTCCACACGTCATAGTCCACGCCATTGAGCACCCCATCGAATTTCACGCGGTGAATTTGCAGCGTTCGTTCCAGGCCGAAACCCTGGTCGGTACTGCACACCTCCCACGCATGGTGCGGCGAAACGGTTGTAACGAAATTAGCATAAACAATACCGCCTTTCATCAGATTCACAGCACGCGGATTGAAGTTGTCGAGCATGCGGTCATAATGCAGAAAGTGGCCTGGACGGCCTAAACCGGCAGCCCACAGCACGTCTTCCCCGGTGACTCCCTGGTGTTTAAAATTATGGATGGTGTAACAGGTCCGCTGGTACCACATCCCCAAGCGTTGGTAGATTTCGAAGAGCAGGACCGGGACGATTCCGGTTTGCCAGTCGTGGCAGTGGATAACGTCGGGGCGGCGGTTGCTCTTGAGCATGAATTCCAGCGCAGCCTTGCTGAAAAAGGCAAAACGCCTGACCT
>Ga0187784_10004933_pt1 | contig 10810 bp, 7 predicted proteins | sample 1015_SJ02_MP15_2_FD_132964 | JGI IMG/M metagenome (GOLD analysis project Ga0187784, IMG submission 132964) | Tropical peat soil microbial communities from peatlands in Department of Meta, Colombia - 1015_SJ02_MP15_20_MG | ecosystem: Environmental > Terrestrial > Soil > Wetlands > Peat | place... | reverse complement strand
CCGCTCTGGTACTCGCTTCCAGAATTGAAACACATCGTCTTACCAATCTTCACTTCTCCCGCGGACTCGTGAATATGCCCATGCATGCCAACTAAAGGTTGGTACTCTTCGATCGCTTTTAGAACCGCCGTGCTTCCTACCGGTATCATCACAATTCCTCCTCCTGACACGACAGGCCTCAGGTTCACATCGAGTTGGGGCGCCGTGTCCAAACCGCTCCCGTATGGTGGGCAGTGCAAATTGAAAATGCTGTTCCCAGGATCCTTCAGGGAAGCTGCCATACGATCGATCTTTGCCTTAAGCTCCTCCTCCGAACACTCTCTATGCGTCTTCCAGGGAGTCGGGTTACTGTAGCCTGTGCTTATCATCTCGTGCCCCTCCCCTATCTCAAGCGCCCTCTCTTCAGGGTTCACAACATAGCTCGACTTGTCAAGTACCTCACCAATTTCTAAGGGGTCGTCGTTGCCAGGCATCATGTAGCATTTGACTTTAGTCTTGGCCAATCTTTCTTCCGCGATTCGAACCCACCGCTCCATATTTGCCACAAGTTCTTTGAGCAGTACACTCTGCTGCTCAGCAACGTTCGCTTTTAGTTCTTCTTCGCGTTGCTTGTTCATTACCGTGTAATAGTAACCTACATTCCTCACGCGTTTTGTAAACTGGCTCAGTTCATCCTTTGACTTCATTACCTCAGAAGAGCCGAGGAATTCAGCCTCGTATGTTCCATCGCCACGTTCGATTATTGGAACCATAGCCTTTCCGGTGAGGTCGCCGGCGGCAATTATTACGTCTGCTTTGTAGACTCCGAGCTTAGCCGCGTTTACGAACTTCAGATAAGTGCTTTCTGAGCCGTGTAGATCGCAGGCGAAGTAGACCCTGAGCGTCAAAGGCATCGGTTCCCTATTCTGGGGGAACCGACTTGAACAGGAGGCTCATGTCAATTCCCCGCTTCGCATTGTACCATCTTGACAGCCAGTAGATAGCCGCACCTACGAGCATGACGGCTACAAGCGTCCCAACGCCTTGCGTTATGGCGTATGTTACCGCGCCCGATATGCTGCTTAGCCCAGAGGCTCCCGCGATAATCGGCCATGCCATGAAGAGACCGAAGGCGGGAATTATGAATATCAGCCAGACGATACCAATCACGGAAATTAGGTGTAACCCTCCGACTTTCTTGCGCATTGATTGAGGTATCAATTCGTACAAGTCAGGCCTTCGGTGGGGTAATAGAATTGCATTGAAGCCAGGCAGTACCCAATACAGTACGGACAACATCATGTAGATGTAGGACCCTGTGATGAAAGTGACTCCATAAACAGAACCGACGAAAGCGATGTACCAAAGCCCCGCGAATGCCGCTACCAGATACAGCGGACTCTTCGTCTTGGGATTGATCTCGGAGAACTTAGTGGGAATCAATCGATCCATCGACCAAGCAAATGCGATCCTCGACATGCTTACAATAATGCAGACCATCATCGAGAAACCGATAAGCAGGGCCGCGATCGTTGAAAGAGCCATTAGCCCGGCAAGCTGAGGATTGCTTATCGCGACGAGCAATTGACCTAGTGGGATCAGCGGAGTCGAAGCGGGCGCGTTGTAGAATATGTAACTCAGGCTGGCCAAGAAGTTGTATCCTAAGACGTTCACGTACGCTTGAAGGTATATGGTGTGAATTAGCAGGACAACTATCGCGGAACCAATCATTGCCGTAAGAATGACCTTACTCGGATTGCCTTTGATCTCACCTGACACGACCGTTGTGAACTGAAATCCCGAATATTCAAGAAAGCAGAACCCAAGAAGTGGGCCTAGCGAGGCGACAGTAAATGTCCCTATCGTCAACCCTTTAGACGCGGCCAACTGTTCCGCAGCACTCATGCTAGTTCCCGTAATCGCCTGGAAGTTGTGCGCGAATGTGGTTAAGTTGAAACCGAAAAGAAACGGCACCACTAACAGACTAAGCACTAGCCCAACTATGACCAACAGGGAATTTATGTTGTAGAATCTTCTCGCAGGCATCGCGGAAACTACGAATGCCAATACCATAATCACTGTGCCCGCAACAAGTGTCCCCGTCGTTCCTTGAAGCCAAGCCGCGTATGAACCGTAGGGTTGTGGAGTGGCAACCGCAAGAGTGGAAAATGTCGTGCTAAAATTGTAAATCACCGTGACTAGAGAATACCCCATGAATGAAAAGACACCGACTACCAACGTCCATGTTTCGAGAAAGCCCACCGCAGGGTGAATTATTCGAGTCGTAAAAACCTGATCGCCTCCGCTCCGAGGCATCGCGGTCACAAGGTATCCATAGATTGGTGCAAGGAGAAAGACCAGAAATGGAAACGACATCAGAACACCCACAGCCAACGAGCTCCATCCAGCTATCGTGTAAGTGGGCACGAGAGAAACCCATGCCGTCACCCAAACGGTTTCCCACGCTACGGCGGAACCAATGCTGAAGAAAAGGCCCTTACTCGTACTAACTTCACGAACAAGACCTGAGGCGGGACGGACGAAAAGCTTCTGCTTATCCACAATCAAGCCCCCAAAACGATGCGAGTTGGCGTGAAAATATAACTTGCGAATAGACTTTTCGCGATGCAAACGCCGGTATATAGTCTATAAGATGCCCGTTTATCTATCAATCATAAAGCCGCGCCCGACTCCCCATTTCAACCCGCCAAACACCAGTTCCCGAAAGCACATGACTGGAATAGCGACGTGAGGCTTTACAAATCGTCTCTGCACTTCAGACTCCGGTTTCGCAACAAAATGTCACACAATTTTAACGCTTCACTATCACTTCGATTTTGAAATGTCTTTCGTCGAATCTGCTAGAGAATGTACAGTAAGTACGAAAGTGTTTTGACAAATGTAAGCCATCCGAAATTCGGTTCGTTGATAACTTGTCAAAGAAAGCTAGCCCGACCGATAAGTCGCGGATTCTAGAAAGGGGATTGACCCAAATAGAACGCGAATCCAAATCTCTCGCTAGGTTTTGCGGCCAACTTATCCAGTTTCCCACCGAGAATCCTCCCGCAGTCATGACTGAGATAACCGATTTCATCAGAGATTGGTTGAAAGAGCACGGTATCTCATCACAGATTCACTTAAACGAAAAGGGCAAGGAACATCTCGTCTCAAATCTCCAAAGAAAAGCTAACCCTGGGCTGATATTCTACGGACATGCGGATGTTGTTCCGGCGGGAGAACGAAAGCGATGGAGTTTCCCACCGTACTCCGGAAAGAAGACTGCCTCCGGGCAAGTTCTTGGACGCGGAGCATCAGATATGAAAGGCGGTCTAGCCGCTCTGTTGCTAGCATTCAAAGTCATAGCGCAACTCGACGTCAAGCTTCGAAGGAACTTACAAATGGTGACAATACCTGATGAAGAGAACTTTGACCCCGCCAGGAAACTACTCTACAAACTGATCGACAACAAGATCGTAACCGGCGAGGGCTGCATCATGGGCGAACCAACTGGCCCGCAAGCCATTGGCGTGGGGGACAAAGGAGACCTGTGGTTCAGGCTAAAAGCCACAGGTAAACCAGCACACGGTTCCTCTCCAGTCCTAGGTAACAGCGCGATTTTGAGGTTAAACGGAGCGCTGGACGCGCTGGCTGCCATCTGGAACGATCAACCAATTGTTCCAGATGAGGTGAGAGAGGTGCTGCCATTTTCAGAGGAATTAGTAGAAAAATTCGCGACGATGGCCGGAGCGGCAGAACGAATTGGTGAGGCCAAGAAACTTCTAACGCACACCTCCGTGAACATAGGAACGATACGAGGTGGGACGATGATTAACATGGTCCCAGACAACGCTGAAGCCGACATCGCACTCTGCCTTGCCTCCAGCGTTACAGCGGACAAGGCGATGGAGCGCGTGAAAGAACTCCTTAACAAGAACACTGGAATTGAAATCGAGCAGCTTCTTATCTCTGATCCAAACTTCAGCTCACCCAAGACTGAATTCATCAAAGTATTGATGGAAGCTTCTCACGCCATTATGGGCGGAGATGCGAAACCCTTTCTCTCAACCGGAACAAGCGACGCTCACGCCTTCAGGCTCAGAGGAATACCCACCGTTTGGTTTGGCCCGGGCAACTTAGCAGTTATCCACGGTTACGATGAGCAAGTCGATGCAAGAGACCTAACAACATTTGCAAAAATGTACTTCAAGACAGCAGTTGAATTTTGCCTTTAAAACTCGTTGTCGCATGGGCTGATGCATTTTAGCTAGCGTAGGAGGAATGATGATCATGTTGGCGCTGATTTATGGCCTCTCGTTTTCTTTTTTACTTCCTAACCGACGGGCAGTTCGCAACGAGAACTGAAAAGGCAAGAGAGCGAGCAAGAGACTTCGGTCCGTCTTTTGAAGGATCCTAATGGGTACATGAATCAGGTCCACATTGGTCATATAGCGACCTCATGACGATGTCAGCCTCTTATGGACAAGTTTTCGCGCCATGAAAATTCATGATCGGTTCCTGTTCCAAAAGCTAACTAACACTCGGCTCATGGAAAACTTCGGCGGATATTTTGGATACTAAGCTGCTCAAGACCAAAAGAGAACGCTCAGTAAAACTACTGAAAGAACTAATCACCATACCGAGCTCGAATCCTCACATCTCAGACAAAGATGAACGAATGATTGCCAAGTTTCTAAAAGCAGAGTTAGAAAACTCGGGAATGGAGGTTGAGCTCCAACAGGTTACAAGCAAACCATACTGGGAGTACGAAGGCGGGCGAAGTCACACCCGCCCCAACGTGGTCGCTAGAGCTGGTCCGAAGGGTGGAAGGAAATTGATTTTGAACGGCCACATAGACACCGTCTCCGGTTCCACCATGAAACACCCCTTTGAACCTAGAACCAATGGTGACAAGTTGTACGGTCGAGGCAGTTCGGACATGAAAGGAGGCGTGGCCGCCATTATAGCGGGTACAGAGACGGTTCTTGAGTCGGGCAGAAGATTGAAGGGCGAAGTTGTTCTCTCTCTAGTCGTCGATGAAGAGACGCTTGGAACAGGGACGACCGACTTCTTGAAATCAGAACGTGGTGACTTTGCTGTCGTAGCTGAACCTACGGATAATACTTTGGGCATTGCACAAGCGGGTTATATTGATTTCAATATTTACTCGTCAGGCAATTCACAGCATGGCCAAACTACCGTTCCCCATCGTTGGGCAAGCGCCTTCGTCCAGGCTACTAACGTTTGCAATCGAATTTTAGCCGATAACCATCTAATCCAAAGGGTCCAAGGAGAACCTAGGATGGAGACTACGTTCAATTATTCACCAACATCTTTCTTGCCACCGCCCTCTCTCGCTTGGATGACCATGGAAGAGTATCGGGTCAATTGTTTACTGGGCCTCATTCCACATAAGACTCATGGGGAATCCGAAAGAGCCGCGAGGGCGGCCGTAAATCGCGTAAAACGATTGATTCATGAGTGCAATCGAGAGGGTCAGCGGAACAGGTTTGAATTAGTGGATGTGAAACCCGGGTTCATACAGGCCAGCAACCAGTATACTCTTGCGTTTGAAAGAGCGATGCAAACGGCACTAGGACACCATAAGCATAGCTACGTGCTAAGCTTCTGCGACGCCTCATACATCTATCTGGCAAACATACCAACGATTCTGTTCGGCCCAGGGAGAATGGAGCAGGGCCACAGCTCGAACGAATACACCAGCATCCGCCAAGTAAGAAACGCGACAAGTGTCTTCGCCCACGCAATCGACAATATACTGACATGAGTTATCGAGTGCCATCGAGTGGTACGAAAACACCAGAGTATCTCAAACCCAAACGCACAAGAAGATCTTCGCGACCGATGTTACGAATGGATCGAACTCTCAGTGGTCCCATCTCACCTAGTTTCGTCACATGATAAACGCCCTTAAGGCAGACGAAACTCACTGTGACACGCAACGGTTCAACGGTCAACTACGCCGTCATTGTTCACGTCGAAATCTGCATCTAATGGCTTATTTCATCGGCGAACCGCTTCCAATCCAGAATGTAATTCGGCCATGCAGCTGGTAGCGCGCGTTATAGCAAGTCTCTTCTGATCCAAACGGACAACCAGCATGGAACCACACGTCTAGTTTCATTCTTGAACATCCTGATCACACTTTATCATAACGACACCAATTGTTCTGCGTGACAACCGATGGTCGCAGACGTCATAACTGGCACGAACTCAGGAATTGGTCAGTTGGCTGCTTCGGCCAAACAAGTGTACCTTGACGGAACGTTTCGTCCTGAGGCAGACGCGAAGATTTCTGTGTTCGATCATGGACTCTTATATGGCGACGGAATATTCGAGGGAATCTGTGTTTACGGTGGGAGAGTCTTCAAGCTCGACCAGCACCTGAAGAGAATGTATGAATCCGCGAAGACAATTGGGCTCACGATCCCTCTCACTATGGAACAATTCAAGGCAGCCATAGTAGAGACAGTGCGGCGAAACAAGATGGAGGATGGATACATTCGACCCATCGTCACCCGCGGAGTTGGTAAGCTCGGCTTGAACCCCAATAACTGTGAAAAGCCTACGGTCATAATCATACCGCAAAATGCCGAGAGCTATCCCCTCTTGACCGCGGGGAGGAAGCCTGCGAAAGCTATCGTCTCCTCCATACGACGGACTCCCTCCTTCTGTTTGCCCGCCTCCGCCAAGACCCTGAACTACCTCAACAATGTCCTAGCAAAACAGCAGGCAAATTTTGCCGGAGTAGACGAAGCAATAATGCTCGATTGGAGAGGCTTCGTTTCCGAAGGAACGGGCGATAACCTCTTCATCGTGCGGAACGGCACGCTGATGACACCGCCGCTTCACTCCAGCGTGCTCGCAGGCGTTACACGACAGGTTGTTTTAGAGCTCGCTAGGGCGTTGGGCATCAGCGCAGAGGAACATGAACTGACTCTTCATGACCTCTACAATGCGGAAGAGGCGTTTTTCGTCTCCACCTCACTTGAGATTCAACCGCTGGTAATGATTGACGGCCGCGTAATCGGAAGCGGAGTCGAAGGCGCTTCCACTAAACGCTTGCGGGAGAGATTCAACGAGTTCAAGCGGACTGAAGGAACACAATGACCTACAACTTGGAGATGAAGTAAACGTGACCGCTGAAGTTATGACGTCGAAAGAGGCAGTTGAGAAGTTCGTTAAGGATGGGCAGCTTGTCGGTTTCGGAGGATTCACGCATGGAATACCATTCGCCATCGCCCACGAAATGATTAGGCATAAGAAGAAACACTTGGCCATCTGCAAAGAAACGCCGGACCTAGTCGTGGATCAACTCTTAGCCGCCGGCTGCGTTGATAAGCTGATGTTTAGCTGGGCGGGCAACCCGGGCGTCGGGTCCCTGCACGCATTCAGACGCGCCGTTGAGCAGCTTGTTCCCCACCCCTTAGCCACCGAAGAGTACACGCACTTCATCACCGGAGCAAGATACTTGGCGGGCGCAAGCGGCTTACCATTCATGCCCGTGACGACGGCGGTCCTGGCTTCAGATTTAGCAAGACATTCCAATGTGTTCAAGACGATTGATTGTCCGTTTACCGGGAAGAAAATCTGTTTAGTGAAAGCGATCAACCCCGACCTCGCAGTCATTCACGCCCAAAGATCGGATCGCGAAGGAAACACCCAGATGTGGGGAATTGTGGGCTCGAACCGCGAGATAGCAATGGCGAGTGAACACGTCATCGTCTCGGTGGAGGAGATCGTTGACTCAGAGCTCGTACGCAGGGACCCGAACCGAACAGTGATTCCAGGGTTCCACGTAGACGCCGTGGTAGAGGAACCCTGGGGAGCACACCCATCATATTCGCAGGGATACTACGACCGCGATAACCAATACTACATGGACTACGAAAAAAATACGCGAACCCAGGAAGAGCATGAGAAATTCCTCGAAGAATGGGTATTCAACATCTCCGACCGGAAGGAATACTTGAAACACCTAGGTAGAGAACGAATGAGCAGCCTCAAGACAAAGACGTACTACAGCGCACCAGTCGACTACGGCTATTTTGGATAAGGAGCGGTTTGGTTTGAACAGTAAGTACACAAATGAATTCTCGTTTCAAGAATTGATGGTAGCCGCAGCTTCGAGAGAGCTGAAAGATCATGAAACAGTCTTCGTAGGAATTGGCATACCCCAATTAGGAGCACTGTTAGCCCAACGGACGCACGCACCTCATCTAACGCTCATATACGAATCCGGCGTTGTCGGGACGCAACCTCAGAGGCTGCCGCTATCGATTGGAGATCCAACCCTAGTCAGCGGGACCTATGGAATATTCAATTTCTACGAAACATTTTCCATGCTCCTTCAGCGAGGATTCATCGATGTTGGATTCGTCGGGGGAGCCCAGGTCGACAAGTACGGAAACATCAATTCAACGGTGATTGGAGATTATGACAAGCCGAAGGTTAGGCTTCCGGGAAGCGGTGGCGGGTGTGAGATTGCAGGGCTCTCGAAACGGATTGTGATTATCACTCCGCATGAGAAGCGAAGAATGGTTGCGAAAGTGGATTTCATTACGAGCCCCGGCTTCCTTGAAGGTTCGAACACAAGAGCGCAGTTTAACCTGGGCGGCGGACCGTCCGCAGTAATCACGACGATGGGAGTGCTACGCTTTGATGAGCAGACGAAGGAGATGCGACTTGACAGTTACCACCCCGGCCTCTCACTGGAGCAAGTAAGACAAAACACGGGGTGGGACCTGAAAGCCTCTCCTAACGTGAAGGAGACAGAACCGCCCACGGCTGAGGAAGTTAGAATATTACGTGAGGAGCTAGACCCTCAGGGAATCTTCCTCAAGAAAGCAGTCTCATAGAAGGAAACCATGGCGATGCGGCAAGTAGCGGTTATTGGTGTCGGCCAGACCAAGTACGGAGACCATCCAGACCTCTCAGCCGGGGACTTGTTCGCGAAAGCGTTCAACGATGCGGTGGCTGATGCCGACAAAGGATTTGATCCCAAACTAATTCGAGAAGCTCACATCGGGACTTTGGGCGTTGGGGGCGGGCAACTGGGGAACTTCGCAGCAGCGGTTGGAGAAGCCGCTAGGATCACCGGCGTCCCCATAACACGCGTCGAAAACGCCTGCGCCTCAAGCGGCTTCGCCTTTCGTTGCGCCTTCCTCGCAATCGCATCAGGAATATGCGACGTTGCACTTGCAGGCGGGGTGGAGAAGATGCGAGACCTATCACCGGACAGACTCCGCTATTGGCTTGGTGTAAGCGGAGACACGGAATGGGAACGCCTAGCAGGAATGACTTTCGCAGGAGTCTATGCGCTCATGGCACAGAGGCACATTCACCAATACGGCACCAAGGAGGAGCAACTGCACATGGTTGCGGTAAAGAACCACAAGAACGGCGCAGATAACCCCAAGGCCCAGCTTCAACGAGCCATCACACTCGAACAAGCGAGCAAGTCTGCCAGCGTCTGCCACCCACTCCGACTCTTTGATTGCTGCCCAACAACCGACGGCGCGTCGGCGGCAATTCTTTGCAACATGGACCTCGCCCGAAACTTCACCGACATGCCCGTACGCGTTCTAGGCGCGGGAGCCGGCACCGACCGGTTGGCGCTGTTTCGCCGCGAAGACTTCACCACTCTGAAAGCTACGACATCCGCCGCGAAACAAGCGTATGAAATGGCGGGTTTGAAACCGAAAGACATCAGCCTCGCCGAAGTTCACGACTGCTTCACAATCGCCGAGATCATGGCCTGCGAGGATCTCGGATTCTGCACGAAAGGAGAAGGAGGCAAACTGGTGGAAGAAGGCGCCACACAAGTCGGTGGCCGTATTCCCGTCAACGCAAGCGGAGGATTGAAGGCCAAAGGACACCCGATTGGTGCAACTGGGGTCGGACAAATCTATGAAATCACAAACCAGCTGCGCGGAAAAGTGCAGAAGAGTAGTCGCCAAGTGCCCCACGCGAAGATCGGCCTCGCACAGAACGTTGGAGGCTCAGGCGCCACCGCAACCGTTCACATCCTGGGAGTATGAGGAGGCCGACAGTTTTGACGGTGGGTATCGTTGGTTGTGGAGTTTATGTTCCGACGCAGAGGATTAAGCGTGAGGAATACCAAAAGTCATGGGGCTACTTCGCTCCAAGGTGGCTTGAAGAAAAAACCGTCGCCGACTTCGATGAAGACCCAATAACCATGGCCGTTGAAGCGGCGGCCAATGCGCTACGAAGCACAAGCTATGCCGCCTCACTGGTAGACGCACTTTATTTCGCATCCACCTCGCCACCTTACGCCGAGAAACAGAACGCAGTAACGGTTGCCGCCGCGCTGGGTTGCAGAAACGACACGGCCGCATTAGACATTTCATCATCAACACGATGCGGACTATCGGCGGTTCTGAGCGGCCTAGACTACGTGGAATCATCCAGAGGCAAAACATGTCTTGTAGTTGCAAGCGACGCCCCATTCGGCGACCCAACTGGATCGTTTGATCATCAGCTGGGAGCAGGAGCAGCCGCGCTGATTCTGGGGCGTGGAGTGACCAACGGAGTCGTGGAAGGGTCCCACTCAGTGTCGATCGAAACCCTCGGTGAAAGATTCAAGAGGGAGGGGCACAGATTCACGGCTACAATGGAGCTGGGCCGTTATCAGGACGTGGCGTCGGAGACCGCCATCCTATCTTGCCTGACCGGTCTCATGAAGAAACTAGGCCGTTCTCAAAGAGATTATGATTTCCTCGCAATCACAGGGGTTGACCCCAATCGAGGAGTTGAACTCGGCAAGAAACTGGGCTTTGAAGAGACAAAGATG
>Ga0187784_10004932_pt1 | contig 10810 bp, 7 predicted proteins | sample 1015_SJ02_MP15_2_FD_132964 | JGI IMG/M metagenome (GOLD analysis project Ga0187784, IMG submission 132964) | Tropical peat soil microbial communities from peatlands in Department of Meta, Colombia - 1015_SJ02_MP15_20_MG | ecosystem: Environmental > Terrestrial > Soil > Wetlands > Peat | place... | reverse complement strand
CGTACCGCCATTTCTGATTGAACCTGCGCTTCTGCTCTCGGCGGCACTCGGGCCGACCACAGCTCTTTTGTCGCTCCTTGAGCCGCGAATGGGGACGAAACCAGCGACGACAGAAAGGGCACCTCCGCCTCGGGAGCATACGCTTCTCCTCCAGCGACGAGCTTGCGGAGAAACAATCCAGAAGACGCGGGAAGGAGAACCAAACAAGTAAAAGGGAAAGGCTTCCCTAAACTGAACGAAAAGGAAAAGAAGAAAATCATGGCCCGAAGAAGACGCGCCATCGAAGAAGACAGATTCTCTCCGACTATTGGCCGGTTAACTGCACGATCCATGAGATCGGAAAACAGGGTGATCAAACCTTCATCGTCATGGAGTTTCTGGACGGCCTTACCCTGAAGCACCGGATCGGCGGGAAGCCTTTGGAGACCGCCGAGGTGCTGTCGTTGGCGATTGAGATCGCCGATGCGCTCGATGCCGCTCACTCTGCGGGCATTATTCACCGAGACATTAAGCCTGCCAACATTTTTGTGACGAAGCGAGGACACGCCAAGATTCTGGATTTTGGAATAGCGAAAATGACGCCCGTGCTGAGCAACGCGGAAGTGGCAGAATCGACTGTTACGCTCGAAGAACACCTGACCAGCCCCGGCACTCCGGTCGGGACTGATGCCTACATGTCACCGGAACAGGTCAGGTGCAGTGAATTGGATGCACGCACGGACTTGTTCTCATTCGGAGCGGTTCTCTATGAGATGGCGACCGGGGTTATGCCGTTCCGTGGAGAAAGTTCAGGAGTCATTTTCAAAGCTGTTTTGGATGGAACGCCCACGCCAGCGGTGCGGTTGAACCCCGATATCCCGCTTGATCTGGAACGGATCATCAGGAAGTGCTTGCAGAAAGACCGCAACCTCCGTTACCGGCAGGCGTCGGACATTCGCACCGACCTGCAACAGCTGAAGCGGGATGCGGAGTCGGCACGGCTGCCAGCGGTAGCAAGTGTCGGAGCTGCGAGTCCCCTTGGAATGTTCTGGAAGGTGATCATTCCAGTTGCACTAGCCGTCGTGCTACTCGCAGTGGGCGGTTACTCCTACCTTTACCGCACTCCGAAGCTCACCGACAAAGACACCATCGTTCTCGCCGATTTTACCAACAGTACGGGCGATCCGGTGTTCGACGATACGCTCAAGACGGCGCTCAACGTTTCATTGCGGCAGTCACCTTTTCTGAATCTGCTGTCCGACAGTGAAATCGCCAAGACCTTGCAACAGATGACCCGTCCAGTCGGCACGAAACTGACGCCCGAAGTGGCGCGCGAGCTTTGTCAGCGGGCGAGCAGCAAAGCCTACATCGCCGGATCGGTTGCCAGTCTGGGCAGCGAATATGTGCTGGGGTTGAAAGCGGTAAATTGTGAGAACGGAGACACGCTGGCGCCTGAGCAAGTGACGGCGGCGTCTAAGGAGAAGGTGTTGGACGCACTGGGCTCGGCAGCGTCCAAGTTGCGCAGCGAACTTGGCGAGTCGCTAACTTCGGTGCAGAAGTTTGATGTTCCATTGGCGCAGGCCACCACGTCCTCGCTCGAAGCGCTGAAAGCGTACAGCCTGGGCGCAAAGAGCCTGTACGAGAAAGGCGAAGCCGAAGCCCTGCCTTACCATCAACGAGCCATCGAACTTGATCCGAGTTTTGCCATGGGGTATCGGGCAGTGGGTTGGGATTACTATTTCTTGAATGAGCCAGGACGCGCCAGGGAATATTTCATCAAGGCATTCCAGTTGCGGCAGCATGTGGGCGAGCGGGAGAGGCTACTCATCAGCGGAGCCTACTATCAGAATGTAACTGGGGAACTCGACAAGGCGGCCCAGACATCTGAGGAGGAGATTGAGAACTACCCGCGAGATTACCATTCACACTTCCAACTGGGAGGCGTGTACATGCTGCGCGGGCAGTTTGAGAAGGCGAGAGAGGCATTTGGCGAAACCCTCCGCCTTGCCCCCGATAATGTAGGCCCATTCGTCAACCTCGCCAACAGCCTGCTTGCCTTGCAGCGCTTCGACGAAGTGCGGCAGACGGTTCAGCTGGCGCAGGCGCGAAAGCTGGACGATTTCGTACTTCACAATACTCTTTACGCTCTGGCCTTCCTTGGTGCAGATTTTCCGGCCATGGGGGAACAGCAACAGTGGTTTGCAAGTAAGCCCGCATACGAGAACGTTGGGCTAGCGCTCTCATCTGACACGGAAGCGTATACAGGTCACTTGCGGAAGGCGCGGGAGCTGACCAATCGCTCTATAGATTCCGCCATCCGTGCTGACAGCAAGGAAACCGGAGCAATATGGCTGGAAAATGCGGCTCTGCGCGAAGGCGCCTTCGGCAAAGCGACAAATGCGAGGCAGGAAGCGGCAGACGGCTTGAAGCTTGCTCCCACGAGTCCGGGTGCTGCAGCCGAAGCGGCTCTTGCGTTTGCGATGGCGGGCGACACAGTACGAGCCGAATCGCTGGCGCAAGACCTAAACAAGCGTTTCCCAGTGGATACGCAGATGCAGTCTGTCTGGCTGCCTGCAATTCGGGCGCAATTGGCGCTTAATCGGAAGAACCCGGTTCTCGCCCTGGATACCCTGCAAGCTGCTTCACCCATTGAGTTAGGTCAAGTCATGTTCGTCAACAATTTTTCTTGCCTCTACTCCCTTTATGAACGTGGCGAGGCCTACTTGGCATTAGGACGGGGTAATGGTGCCGCAGTCGAGTTTCAGAAGATTCTGGATCACAGCGGCATCGTCTGGAACTGCTGGACCGGAGCGTTGGCGCATCTGGGCGTGGCTCGCGCCAACGCATTGGAATCGAGAACTTCGCAGGGAGCAGATGCTGATGCATCCCGCGTCCGCGCACTCGCCGCTTACAAAGATTTCCTCAAACTCTGGAAAGACGCCGACCCCGACATCCCCATCCTGAAGCAAGCCAAAGCCGAATACGCGAAGCTGCAATAGGGTCGTTGCTTTCAGGCCTTTGCACGTCCAGCGAGGGTCTGATTGAAGGCCACCCGGCTTGACGATAGCCTTAAATCGGCGGGCGAATTTTAGAGTTCGGGAGGGAATCTGCGAACCCCGTTTGTGGCGAGGAATCAGAACCTAGATGGCTGTAGACGCGATTTTCACGTGGACTCAGAGCCACGCCAACGTAACTTGGACTTCAGGCCTGGGCAAACTAGCATTATCACCATGTCAATGCTGGCTCAATTGAGGTGGATCGTTGTGGCCACTCTTCTCGGCTCCCTGGCAGGATTTCTGGCCTCGTATCTCTTACCCGCGGAATACGCTGCGCGAGCGTCGATCGGGGAATTTCCCCCTAGGCACTACGACTACTGGGGGCCACGCAACGAGTCCGAATCCGAGAAACTGGCGTCTTACCTGAAACAAGCGTTCTCTCTGAATAACCTTCGACCGCTGATTGAGCGCGAGGGTACTACGAAGCCCGATGAAGTGGAAAACGTTTACGAAGAGATTCGCAAGAACACAAAGCTCCAGCCCGCTTCGGCCGATAATGCAGCCTCTTACGGGCAAGTAATCGTCGATGTCACTTATAGGGATTCAGCTCCATCGCGGGCCGAGCGGCTATGCAGTGCCTTGACATCAGTGATGTTGGAAAAATGGAGAGCTGAGCAAAAAGTTGATTCCGATGGCGCGATTCTCTTTCTCCAGCGAGTTGCTACAGAGGCTAAGGATCATTTGCAAGAGCTTCACACCAAGCTATTGAAATGTCCTTTGGACCACAAATTGGCCCTCGAATACGCGAGGGAACGGGAATCCTACGCCGACTTAACTTCCAAGATGGAAGAGGCGAATCGAGCACAACTACTCATAAGGGGGGAAGCTCCTCCCCACGGCTTCGAAGGCTTGGGGATGCTTTTACCATGTGGGACCTCCACGATTCCCGATTTCCCCAACCGAGTTCACTGTGCAGCGATTGGATCGGCATTGGGTTTGTCGATCGGGATCGCTCTGAATGCGGCCCGCAGAAAATCATTCAGTCACTTTGCCGAACCTCGTCGTTGACATAAACGCATGCGATAACACATGTTTGTGCCGTTTGTTTCGCCCGGGGGCTAGGGTGCAACAGCGAGACTTGCTAGTTCGAGGCCGCGCTTCGCAAACTCCAACGACAGAATAGTATCGGGGTTCTCCTGAAGATGCATCACGCAACCTCCGCCCGTCTGGTCAAATGAAATTTTTGGCTGCTCACTCAGCAATGCAGATGTGGACATTGACAGGGGGAATGAAAGGAAAAAATTGACGGTATCGCCGTTTCTTTTAATTGGTTTCCTCATCAGCAGGCTCCAGCGGTGGTGAGAATCTTCTTCGAGGTGAACGGTATAGTCACCCGAAGGCAGGTTCCATTCTTTAGCCACAAGGAGCGGTCCGTCAGTTGATAAACGAAATTGCCGAAGGTCGGGCGAATACGTGACCGTAATGGTGCTTCCATCAGAGAACCTGCACTGAGCTTGGGTCGGCGACTGCACCGCAGTTTGAGAAGCGGCTCCGATTGCCAAGAACAGGGGCGCCAGCATTATTGCTGCCTTCATACATGTCCCTCCTGACGGTCAATTCTATTCTCCAGGTGTTGCGTATGGCCATCAATTCTCCGTAACTTTCGCCATCACTTTATATCTCCAAATCCCAAATTTTTCAGAGCGGCGGGTCCCTGGGTTGATTGCGACCACCCTCGATGACATTAGCTTAAACTCGCTGCAAAAATTCCACGGTTTCTTCTGTCGCGCAGAACTCCGCGCTGAATTCGCAAGAGTTAATCGGCTGGCTCTCCGCTTCCCTTTCTGAATTCGCAGGAGGGCAGCATGGAAAACCGAGCAACAGAGCTAAACACCAGCATCGACGCACAATTGAGCAACTGGCGAACGAAACGGATAGAGCACGGCAGTCACAGCTATTCCGCGATTACCTGAGAACCTCAGCCGCATTCTGGGATTATTCCTGGCATAACCAGATGTTGATTTGGCGTCAGAAGCCAGATGCGAGTTTCGTGGGTGGATTCCACACTTGGATCAAGTGTGGGCGACGCGTCCGCTAGGGCGAGAAGGGAATTGCGATTCTTGCGCCGATGTTCTTCAAAGACAAAGGTCAGACGGCAGACGGGAACGAAGGCGAGATACAACGCCTCTGGTTCAAAGTTGTCTACGTATTTGACATCTCCCAGACAGATGGTACACCACTGCCAGAGTTACCCACGAAGTCTGTAGGCCAGTGTGGCCAAGACATGTTGAATCGGCTATTGCGATTCGCAGAATCACGCGTTATCGCCGTTCGAGTCGTCGAGAAGTGCTCCCTGAATGGCGCGGCTGGCACCTCCAAGGGAACCGAGATCGAGATCAGAACGAACGAGACGGATGTCACGACTCAAGCAGCCACGCTGGCCCATGAGATCGCGCAGTCGCTACTGCATTTCACGGCTGACGGCAAACGGATCACGACCCGAGACGGCAAGGAAATCGACAAACAGCAACGGGAACTAGAGGCTGAGGCTACGGCCTACGTGGTGGGCTCGTACTTCGGGGTTCAGTCGCCATCGGACTTCTACCTCGCGAGCTACAGGGTCACTCCGACAATGCTTCTTGAGGCCGTGGAGACCATTGCTGCCACGGTCAAGACGATTCTGAGCGGGTGCCAAGAGCCAGCTCAGCTTTGCGCAGCATAGGCCGACCCGGCCCCCGGTCGCCGAGTGCAGGCCAAACCTAGACGACAAGTCCTAAACCTGGAAAAAATATTCCTCGAAGAGGGCGACGGAATCCGCCCTTCGCCGGCTACTAATTACATAAGGGCAGAACTTTGGGCACGAACCCGACGGGCACGTCTAAACACCTCATTTCACAAATGTCTGATCCCCGCTGAGCACAGTCAGAGCACAATCCAGCCCTTAGAACCTGCTATTTCATCCCCGTAATCTCAGGAGTTTCCCGCCTTGAACCAGCTCTTAAAGCCGCAGCAACTCGCCTCACTCCTTGGAGTGCCAACCTCGTTCATCTATGACCGGACCCGCCAGAATGCGCGGGACCCTATTCCGCATTTCAAACTGGGGAAGTACGTCAGATTTGATCTTGCACAAGTGCAGGAATGGCTCGCGGAGCGGATGCGATGAGCCGAGAACCATTAACCTCACTCCGACCGCAGAGCTTTCATGGGGTCGATAGAAGCAGCACGACGGGCGGGCAGCACTGAGGCTACCAAAGCCAGCATCACCACCGAAACGGCAGCGACAGCCAGTACCAGTGGGTCAAACGGGCTCACCCCGAATAGGAATGACTGCAGCAACTGCGAGGCTGCCACAGCACCGAGCAACCCTAGAGCGCAACCCGCGAGTGCAAGCTTGGCCGCCGACCTAAACACGAGGCTTAGAATTCCCGATCGTTGCGAACCTAAGGCAATGCGGATTGCCATCTCCTGCGTGCGAAGAGCAGCTGAGAACGCAATCACGCTGTAGATACCTAGGATGGCTAGCAGCACTGCTGCAAGCGCGAAGCCGGAAATAAGAGCGGTGTTGAAACGGCGTGGGGCTTCGCTGTCGGAAACCGCGTGCTCCATGGTTTGAACCTGGGACAGCGGTAGCTGGGGGTCAATGGAGCGGACTGTGGCGCGCAGTACTTTTGCGATCTGCTCGGGCTCCGTCGCCGTGCGTATCGCGATGTAGCCTCCGTTGCCATTTACATCCGTGGGAGAGGCGAAGGGTCCTATGGACTTTTCATACTGTTCGACCGGCAGGTAGTACTGTTGTTTGCTAGCTACGTCGGGCGACGTCTCCTTTACGTCCGCAACTTCACCCACAACCGTCAGCCACGGTATCTTCGTTTCGTGCAACCCCAGGCGCAAACGCTTGCCGACCGGGTCTGAACCGGGCCAGCAATGCTCGGCGAGCTTGTGGTTAACGATCGCGACCAGTTGCGTGTCCGCTGTGTCAGCTGGAGTGAAATAACGCCCGGACAGCAGCGGAACACCGATCGCCTGCAGATAGTCACCCTCCACCGTCACCTGCGTGGCCAGATTCATGCCGGCGCTCTTGGGTGCGACATAGCCTTCCGCGTCGAATACAGTATTGCTGTCGCCGCCCGAAGCCGGCAGAAACGAGGTCAGGCCCGTAAACTTCACTCCGGGAAGCTGCCGAAGACGGCGAATCAGTTCGTGATTGAACTCATCCACAGCCGCTTGCGTTGCATACTGCGTCTGCGGCAGCGAGTAGGAAGCCGTGAGGACATGGTCTGGGCGGAAGCCGAGATCGACGGCACGCATCTTCTCAAAGCTCCTCAGCAGCAAGCCAGAAGCGACGAGCAGCGCCAGCGCGATGGCAATTTCGGTGACAACCAGCGCCGAGCGCAGCCGCGCGTGACCGCCGCCCGCCGTGCCCGTACGTCCACCTTCCTTGAGAGCCTCGTTCACACTCGTTCGCAAGGCAGCAAAAGCCGGAGCCAGTCCGCAAACGATGCCGGTGAGCACGGCTAGGATGATCGTGAACACTACTACCTGCCAATCAAGGCCGATCTCGTTAATACGGGGCAGCGTCTCGGGCAACCAGCTCACGCCGACCCGCAAAGCGATGGCGGCCAGAACCAGACCGAGCAGGCCTCCGGTGATGCTCAACACTGAGCTTTCCAGAATAGCCTGGCGCAGCAGCATCGAGGCGCGCGCTCCCAGCGCTAGGCGCATGGCGATTTCGTGGCGTCGTCGGATGGCACGGACCAGCAGTAACCCGGCGAGATTGGCGCAGGCAATCAACAAGACGACGACAATGGCCAGAAACAAAGTGCGCACCAGTTTACGAGCTTGCTCAACGGTTTCCTCGTGCAGCGAGCGCACCACTGCGCGTATGTGCATACTCGCCATAAAGGCGGGATAGTTGCGCATCGTTTCCTGGGCCACGCGCTGCGCATCACTCTCCGCCTGAGCCGGAGTGATCCCCGGCTTGAGCCTTCCCACCATGTTGAAGTTCCACCCGGCGGCACCGCCCGCGCCGAGTTCCTGCTGCCCCAGGCTCAAAGGGATCCATAGCTCGCTGCTGTTTAAGTGTCCGGGCACCAGCGGGAACTCAAAGTTGCGCGGCATCACGCCGATCACTTCATAGGGCTTACGGTCGAGCAGAATCTTAGTTCCCAGCACGCGGGGATCGCCATGCAGGCGGCTCTGCCAGAGAGAGTAACTGAGCACCGCTACGTGCTCTTTATTGTCATCTTCTTGCTGGGTAAAGAATCGGCCCATTTGAGGCATAACTCCCAGGGCCGGAAGCACCCCGCCCGAAAGCCGGGCTGCATTCACCTGTGCGGGGTCGCCAATGCCCGACAGTTCATAACCAGTTTGCGCATACCCGCCCAGACTCTCGAAGCTGTGCGTATCGCGTGTGTAGGCTTGGATGTCCGGAGCCGTGACTCCGGCCTCTCCATTACTTCCCACCTCCCCACCTTGCAGAATGTCTGAGAGCTGCACCAGACTCTCGGAATGCGGAAAGGGCAGCGGGCGCATCAAAACGCCTTCGACGACGGAGAAGATGGCGGTCGTGGCGCCGATTCCTAGAGCGAGCATGAGCACGGCTGTGGCCGTAAAGCCAGGCGACTTCAACAAATGGCGAATTGCGATCCGTAGGTCATGGAAAGGCATCGGCACCGGCTTCATTCGAGATGGTATGGGTGGGTAGATAGCGCCCACGTGATCAGATACGGTTTAGCCTAAAGGATTGTTCCCTCAAGACTTTAACAGGATCACGTGCGAACATTCGGTGTGACACCCGCTGACACGATTTTCAATGATCTTCCTATAGGGGAAAATACATAGAGGACTTTCGGGAAACGTGCGTCAGCACATGTCAGCACGTCAGCAGATCAGTTTGTTGGCATCTCATAAGCCTCAACACGGGCTTCTGGCTCGGTTTCGTGCGCAGGGAGGGCCGCTCGGGCAGCCACCAGTTCGCGCACGATGGCTCTGGCCTTGGCGATGTCGTCGGCGCTGACGGTCACGCCCAGCGAGGTGACGTTGACTTGCTGGGCCGCACGCCGGGGACAACCCCGTCGATCCCGAAAAGGCGGGAGCGTTTGTTAAGAAAGCTCAGCGTATCAGTGTCCGACTTGTGATTTTCTGGAGCCTGTTGTTTCTCTACGGAGCAGTGCAGACCGCGAGAGGAAAGTTTCCGCTGGAGCGAGCAATTCCTGCAGGGGCGTTCTTGCGTCTTTCATAGGACTATTTGCCTGGAGTATCTACCGTGCCAAAGGCGCAAGGAAAACTTAATCTGGGATGATTGAGGTTGTCAGGTGAGTTCGCTCATTGACCGGATGATGATCCCGGTAGGGATATCGCTCACGCGATACCCCCCGGACGGACCCGGACGGGCGCTCATTAGCGCATCCGGTTCTTATCGCGGATGTCTGGCGGCAAAGCGAACTGCAGGATATGGGTGGAGCACTCTCGGTTGCGGAAGCCAGCGATCCCCTAACGCTAGCGTGCGGGTCCACGAGAACGGATGCTTCTGGCTCCGGCGACGCAGTCTGCGCCACCACAGTGCCAGCAAGCGTTGTCGGAAGGCCGCGAGGCTGTCGAGGTTTCCTGGTACCGCATAGTAGTTGAAGTAGCCCTGCACGACCGATCGGAGCCATCTTCCCGTTTGAGCTATGGGATCATGCATGCGTCGTTGAAGCTCCTGCTTAAGCTGCCGCAGTTTGCCCCGCATGCGCTTGCGGATCGTTTTGCGTCGCACGGTGAAGTACCCCAGTCTATTCTTCCCGCTGATGTGCGTGAAGCCTAGAAAATCGAACGTCTCGGGTTTCCCTTCTCCTCTCCGTTTCCGGTTCTCGTCGGCGAATCTGCCGAACTCGATCCGGCGCGTCTTATCTGGGTGTAACTCCAGTCCAAACAGAGCGAGTCGTTCCCGTAGATTCTCCAGGAAACGATCCGCGTCCGTTTTGTGTTGGAATCCCAGGACAGTATCATCGGCGTATCTGATGACCACCACCTCGCCTTGCGCCCACTTCTGGCGCCAAACGTTGACCCAGAGATCGAAAGCGTAGTGCAGGTAAATGTTAGCGAGGAGCGGTGAAATCACCGAGCCCTGCGGACTCCCTGCTTGCGGCTCCGACCACTTGCCTTCCTCCATGACCCCGGCCTTCAGCCACTTCTGGATGAGCCGTAGAATGCGAGGATCGGCGACGCGATGCTCCACGAACTTGACCAGCCAGCTTTTATCGAGGTTGTCGAAAAAGCCTCTGATGTCAGCGTCCAAAATGTAGTTCACCTTCTTCTTCAGTAGCGCGTACGACAGCGCATCCAGCGCATCGTGCTGGCCGCGCCCCGGGCGAAAACCGTACGAGAAGCCGAGAAAGTCCTCTTCGTATATCTGGTTGAGGATGGTGACCACGGCAGACTGGACGATTTTGTCCTCTAAGGCCGCGACTCCCAATGGACGTTGCCGTCCATCTTCTTTCTGTATGTACACTCTTCTCGACGGCAGCGCTCGATACGCTCCTCGATGAACCCGGCCATGGAGATCGACCAACCGATCTTCAAGTCCGGTCTCATACTCCTGCCAGGTGACCCCGTCCACTCCGGGGGCGGCTTTCCTCTTTAGTGAGTAAAAGCTCTCCCGCAACAGATCGACGGTCAGATGGTGGAGCAAGGCGGTGAACCTCATCTCCTTGTTTTCCCGTGCTGCTTGCCGCACGCCCGCCAACCCCTGGGACACGCCCTTCCCGCTCTGTGTCGGGTACGTGTGTGGTTGACCAGCGTTCTCCTTGATCGACGGCCTTCCCTCCTCATTCTCCGCCAACGGTCTTTTGTCT
>Ga0187784_10004930_pt1 | contig 10812 bp, 9 predicted proteins | sample 1015_SJ02_MP15_2_FD_132964 | JGI IMG/M metagenome (GOLD analysis project Ga0187784, IMG submission 132964) | Tropical peat soil microbial communities from peatlands in Department of Meta, Colombia - 1015_SJ02_MP15_20_MG | ecosystem: Environmental > Terrestrial > Soil > Wetlands > Peat | place... | reverse complement strand
TTGGAAGCAGCAGCCCGCTCTCACCCGAACAGCTTGCCGATCGAAATTTCATGACATCTCTGGCCACGCATCAGGGCAGCTACGTCCTGGTCGCCAGTCAGCAGCCGGCCGCCGCCGAGACGGTGCTGGCGCATTTCCAGGCGTTCGGCCTGTCAATGCACGCGGAGCCAATCTCGGTGCACCACGGATCATTGAAGCTGGACTTCATCGTGCTCAGGCCCGTTGCAGCGCAGCGCCCCCCGAGCTGACCGATTGTCGAATGAGACGGCTTGCGCTTTTCCTCTTGAAGCTCGGCGTGACCGGGTCCCTGCTGTATCTCGCGCTCAGCCGCGCCAATACCGGCATGCTGGTTGAGCGCGTCGGTCGCCTCGATCTCGCGTGGATTGCGGCAGGGGTCGGAATTGCGCTGCTGCAGACCGTCCCGTCGGGCTGGCGCTGGGCGATGCTGGCGAACCGATGCGGCGCATCCCTCCCGTTCGGCGACGCTGTCCGCTTTTCCCTGGTCGGCACGTTCTTCAATCAGGTGCTGCCTTCAACCATCGGCGGCGATGCCGCCCGCGTGCTGCTGCTGGCGCGCAGCGGCGCAGGTTGGCGCGCGGCAACCTATTCGGTCCTGCTCGATCGGTTCGCCGGCGTTTTCGTGCTTGCCATTCTGGTCTCGGGCCTGTTGCCGTGGTCGCTCGCGCTGATCCCGCAGTCATTGGCGCGATGGGCCCTGCTAGCGGTCGGAGTTGGCAGCCTCGCCGGCGCGCTCCTGTTTCTTTCTCTCGCAAGCCTGCACTGGCCTTGGCTCGCCCGTTGGTCGGCCTTTCGCCATCTGATCGAAATGTCCCGCCTCGCTCAGGGGATCCTGCGATCGCCGCATGATGCCGCGCGCCTGCTCGGCGTGTCGATCTTCATCCACATGATGTCTGCATCAATTGTCTGGAGCGCCGCAAAGGCGATCGCTGCGCCAATCGAGTTCGTTCACGTCCTTCTGCTCGGATTGCCCACCATGCTGATCACCACAATCCCGATTTCGGTTGCCGGCTGGGGCGTGCGCGAGACCGCATTCTTGTTTGCCTTCTCGTTTGTGGGAGTGCCCGAGGACAGCGGCGTGCTTGTCTCGCTCCTGTATGGATCAATCCTTTTCATTCTGGGAGCGATCGGCAGCCTGGCGTGGTTTTTCGAGCCGCGCAGGGCCGCCCTTTCCGCGGGTGTCCCCCAACAATGACCGTTTGAGTCGATCCGCGCAGCCGCCGCGGCGCCGGCCCGCGCGGGACCCGCCCGATGGCGGTTTGGCCCGACAGCCCTCAAAGCCTGCCAAAGTGCAGCCGATACGCGATCTCCACGACCCCGATCGAGGCCTTCACCAGATCGATCACGCGCAGCTTCGACAATCCTTCATTGCGCCCGACATAATGCGTGGGAAATTCAGCGATCCGCATTCCATGGCTGATCCAGATCGCCATCACTTCGGTCAGATAGATCGGGCTTCCGTACCTGATTTTCGCCTGCCCCACCAAGGCAGCCGCATCACGCGTGTAGAAGCGATAGCCATTCGAGTAGTCCGTCACGCGAGGGCTGATCGTGGCGCGAACCGAAAGGTTGCAGATGATGCTCACAAGCCGCCGGCCGATCGGGCGGTTGGTGACCTTGCTGCCCGGAAGGTACTTGGAGGCAATCACCACGTCGGCACTGCCCTTCTCGATCAATGCCAGTCCGCTCGCAAGCTCCTCCGGGCGATGCGAGAGATCGCCGTCCATTTCGACGAAGATCGAGCCGCCGCCCTCGCACAATCCCCATCTCATTGCCGCGAACAGCGCGCTGCCGCGCTGCGATCCATGATGGGTCTTGCGGCGTTCGATCAGATGCAGGCGGTGGCCCGGCCGCGTCATGGCATCCCGAATGAACTCCGGCGTGCCGTCGCGGCTACCGTCATCAACCAGGCAGATCGTGTAGTCGCGATCGCCGAGATGCTGCCGAATGCCGTCGAGCAAGGGGCGGATATTTTCTATTTCATTGAGCACGGGCAGCACGATGATGATTTTTGAAGAAATGCTCATGAAGGATACTGCTGCTGCTCAATGACGACGGGCGACCATGCAATGCAAGATTTCTGTCCCGGCGAGGCGGTCGAGAAGTTGCAGCAATGCCATTGGAAGGCGGACCGCGGCGGACGCGGCGATGTCCTCGCCCGGCAGTACACGGGTGTCAAGGCTCACGACCTGAAGCCCGGCAGAGCTTGCGGCCCGAACAAGCCCATCATGCGAGAAGTACTGGATGTGCTCGGGTGGAAACAGTCGCTCGAACATCCATGCGGGTCTGCCCCCGGTAACCTTCGCCAAGCTTGCTCCAACGAGAAAAACCAAGGAGGCGATATTGGGCGTCTCGATGTAGCACACGCCACCCGGGCGGAGACGTCGCTGCACCTGCTCGAGAAATCCAGCCGGGTCGACGACATGCTCCAAGACGTCCACCGCGGTTATCACGGCGAGATCGACGAGATCGCCCGGAGCATGCTCGATGCTGCAGCAGTGAGCCTCGATCCCGGCGCCCCTTGCTTTGGCGATCGCGCGCTGCGCGACGTCGATGCCGATCGGCCGCGTGCCGGCCAATCTGGCCATGGTCAAGGCGAGAGCCCCGGTGTCGCAGCCGATATCGAGATGACGCTCGCCGCGCAGCGTCGACGGATCAACCGCCTTCGACAAGCGCTCGAGCAACAGCTCGCAACGGCGTTCGGCCGACGCGGATATCCGTCGGTCCTCAAAGTAGGGATGGTCGAAATATTGCGCGCTGTCATGAAAGGCGATTTGATCGGACGTCGCGGGACGCGGCAGCGCCGTCATCGAGCCGCAGGAGGGACAGCGATAGATCGCGACCGCGCGGTGACGGAGGTACGCGGTGCCTTCGACCGGCGCTCCGCAAGCCACGCATGCCTCACCACCTGCCATACGTCTTGTCCTCACGACTTACGCGCGAGAGAGATCAGCGTCGTTCCGAACGAAAGGCGCCAGCCGGCTACGATCGCGGCGCCCTCCGCCCGCGAAAGCGCCAAGAAGGCGCTGTTTATCAGCGGATTCAACGGCTTCATGTCCGCCGCCACGGCCTCAGCCGTATCATTGCGGTTCCGGCCGCTTCGCACCGCCTTCAACGCGAGCAGCAACGGAAACCCGAAGCTGGTAAAATAGCTCGCGCGCTCGACCCGCAGTCCGGCCGCGGCGCACCAGTGTGCAACATCGTCGGTGCGGTAGCGCCTGTGCCCCATCGCGGCCGCATCCATCTCGCGCGCCAGGATGCGAAACGCCGGCTCGGTGATCAGGAGCACGCCGTTCGACCGCAGCACGCGCGCAATCACGGCGACGACGGCCGCCTCGCTGCGCACCCAGTCGTGATAGAGAACGTTGAAGACCGTCACGGCGTCGAACGACGCGTCCCGAAACGGCAGCGCATGGCTCAGGTCGGCCTGAACGAGCCGCGCGGCCGGCTGCTTGCGGCGCGCCAGATCGATCGCGATCGGCGAGAGGTCGAGGCCGACGGTGATCTCGGGTGCAAAGCCCTCGGAGAGAGCCAGGTTCCCGCCCGGGCCGCAGCCGAGATCGAGCCACCGCCCGCCATGCGCGACACCGCAGCGCTGCAGCAGGGCGACCGACATGGCGCGGCGTGCACGATGCCACCAATAGCTATCCTCGCGCGCGGCGAGCATCCGGTAGGTTTCGGGGCGCATCTCAAGCCCGCGCCCGCAGCCGCTCGGCAGCGAAACCGCTGATGACGAAGAACACGAAGGCGGCCGCCGAGAACGCAGCGAATCCGGACGCGAGCCCGACCATGTTCGGCGGAAACAGCCAAACGAAAGGCACGTAGGCGAGCGCCGGGACGGCAAGCCACAGGGCGACGAGGTCCCTTCCCCAGGCGAACTCGAGCACGACCTGGGTTCGCAGCAGCGACAGCGGCACCACGGAGAGGAGCAGCACCGCGAGCAGCTGCGGCTGGCACAGCTTCAGGCCATAGCGGCTGCCGCACACCCAGTCGGAGACGAGCCACACCATGATCGAGCCGGCCGCGGTCAAGGCGAGGATCGCGCCGCCGATCCGCAGCATCACCGAGCCGAGATAACGTTTCGAGGGACCGCCCGCGATCATCATCGGAATCAGCATCTGCAACAGCGGCGTGATCACGACCAGGGCGGCCTTGGGGAACACCGAGGAGGCCGAGTAGACGCCGAGATCGGCCTCGCTCAGCAGAAAATAGCTGAACAGCACGTCGAGATTGGATACCAGCACGAGCAATCCGTAACCGGCGGCCGCGGGCACCAGGGGCAGCAGCGAGAGCTCGATATCTTCCGGATGCGGCACGCCGCGCGCGCCGGGAAGGATGATGAGGTGGAAGACCGCGAACACCACGAGCGCGGAGAGCACGATGCCGGCGAGTGCGCCCCAGACCGTGCCGAACATGAGGATGCCGGCGAGACAGAGGCCGAGCCGCAGGAACATCCAGGCGATGGTGTAGATCCCGAGCCAGAACGTGCGCCGCAGGCTCTGCAACAGCACGCGGCCGAGATCGGTCACGTAGGCCGTGTAGGTGTCGAGCACGACCAACACGATGATGATCGGCGACTGCACGCCGATCTGCTTGGCGGCGAGCACCAGGGCAAGAAATACCGCCGCGCTGCAGGCCGCGCCGGTCACCGCGATGTTGCGCTCGAGCCGCAGCGTGGTCGGAATGATCGCGCCGGCGCCATGCGCCTCGCCGACGCGCACCAGATGACGGGTCAGGAAGACGTTGAGAATGTTGGCGCCGGAGTAGAGCACATTGCCGATCGTCAGCGCGACGTAGAACAGGCCGAACTGATCGGCAGGCAGCAGCTGCGCGGAGAAGAAGTAGACGAGAAAATTGGCCGCAAAGCCCGGCACGACCAGGCCGCAGAGGATGGCGGTGCGCCGCACGATCGATTGCTGATAGTCGGAGCTCGCCCGATGTCTGACATAGGCGAAGAGCGCGCGGAGCTTCTGCACTGGGTCAACCGCCAAGTCTTGAGCGCCAAGTCCTAACTGCCAAGTCTTAGCCGCTAAGTCTTGGAAGGCTCGGCAGGCCTTTCACGGGTTAGAGCGGGGCGTTGCTGGCGATGCGATATGCATTCGAGATCGCCGAAAAGGCAAGCGTCGTCCCCGGAATCGAGGGAAGCACGCTCGAATCCACCACGAACACGCGCGACCATCCGAACGGCCGGCCGAGCGCATCGGTATCCATCGGACCGGAAGGCTTCCCCTTCATCGGGAAGGAAGCGCCGCAATGCGTGCCGGACCCCGGATTCGAGAACTTGATCATCCAGTGGCAGAACAGCGTGCCGAACAGGAGGCCCTTGTGGAACAGGTCCTTCGCGGCGAGCCGCGCCTCGAGCCGGGCTCTTTCGGACAGGCGTACGTCGAGCTCGAGCCGATCCCCCTCCCCGTCTTTGCGCAGGCAAAGCTCGACATGCGAGGAATGGTCGGAGTGCATCCCGCACCAGGCCGCCATCATGCGCCGCAACAGCGGCCGCCACAGCGGGCGCAGCATCGCGTTGTCGGTTCCCGGCAATCCCGCGGTGCGCACGATCATCGGATTCATCGGCACGATCTGCGCGTGAATCCAGTGGTCCGAGACCGCCGCCGCCTTGGTCTCGAGAAAGACCGAGGCCAGCGTGATCGAGGGGTGCTCGAGCGCGGAAGGCGCGCCGCGCAGCCGCAGCATCGGCAGCACGAACTTCTGGCTCTCCTTGAGCAGGACCTGCTGATCGTAGAGCCGGCGCGAGCACAGCAGCAGGCGCGTCGAGTTGATCGGCCCGCCGGCGATGAACAGCGCATCGAACGAGGCGACCTCGCGCGCGCTCGATTGCGTATCGACGAGCGTCAGCGTCGGCCGCCCTTGATCCTCGGCGACCGCCTCGACGTAGACGCCGGTGCGGTGCCGCACCCCCGCCCGGATGAGATCGGCGAGCATCGGCTGCGTCGCGTAGATCGCGCCGCGCACGCAGCCGGTGAAGCAGAAGCCGCAGCCATTGCAGGCAAGCACGCCGTGCGCGGCATCGGGCGTCGTATGGACCGCGAGGCGCGCCCTGCCGAAGACGGTGTCGCGTTCGAGCAGCGTAGGTTTCGCCCGTTCGAGGTCGGCGAGCAGCGCCTCGCCCTGCGGGCCGGGGTCGAGCGTGCCGAGGTCCTCGCGGTAGGCGGGGAAATTGCGCTCGAGATTGCCGCCGCCACCGCAGATCGGCATGAGCTGCGCCACTTTGCGAAAATACGGCTCCATCTCGGCGCGGCTGACCGGCCAGTCCGCCATGTCGCAGGCGTCCGGCGGCAGCACCGCCGCGCCCCAGATGTTGGAGAAGCCGCCTTTCGCGAAGGTCGGATAAGGGGCGCGCCCGGCAACCTTGGTGTCGATCCGCGCATAGGGCCGCGTCTCGGCGTAGATATAGTCCGAGCCGAAATGGACCTTCTTCGGCAGCACGCCCTTCTGGTAGGTCGCGTTCTCGTCGATCAGCGCAAAATCGTCGTGCGGCCATTGCTCCGGCGGCAGCGCGTGTAGCCGGTCGACGGCGGCCTGGCGGCGCGGCTCGAGCGTCTCGCCGACGTCAAGAATGGTGACCGAAAGACCACGTGCCGCCAGTGCATGAGCCGCGAAGACCCCGGAAACGCCGCTGCCGACGACGGCTACCTCCATGCATTGGATTCCCGGACGAAGGCGCGGACGGTCTCGACATTGGCGCGCACCTGGTCATCGCGGTAACCGGGATAGGTCGGCAGATAGATGACCTCCCTCGCCGCCTTCTCGGCGTTCGGGCAATCGCGGTAGTAGTCGGCAAAGCACGGCAGGCTCGCGCAATTGCGGTGATGGCTGATCTGAACGTCGCGCAGCCGCTCGGTCATGAAGCGACCGAGCCGGTCACGCTGCTCGGCCAGGATCGGGTAATAGAAATAGATGTGCGAGCCGTCCTCGCGCAGCGGCGGGCGCACGATCCGCGGCAGATCCGAAAAGCCCGCGTCGTAGATCTTCGCGCGCGCGATGCGCCCGCGCGTTTCCGCCTCGAAGTGCGCGAGCTGCGGCAGGATCATGTCCGCCTGCACCCCCGCCATGCGCACCGCGTAGCGGTCGGGAAACTGCGAGTAGCTCACCGGCGCGCTGTCGGTATCGAGCTTGTTGTTGAAGAAATCGAGATCGTGCAGGTAGGCGTAGCGGAACAGCCAATAGACGAAGGCATCGAAGACCACCGGCATTGTGGCGATGTCGAACACCGCCCCGGTCACCATCTTCTTCATCAACGGCTTGCGCGGCGCGAGTGGAAATCCGCCGAGCTCCGCGCTGATCGCCTGCGCGAGCTTCTCGTTCCGGGTGAAGACCGCGCCGCCGAGAAATCCGGTGACGTTCTTCAGCAGCCCGAAACTGAATATGCCGACGTCGCCGATCGTCCCGGCGAGCCGGCCCTCATAGATTGCGCCGAACGCCTGCGCGGCATCCTCGATCACCGGGATGCCCTTGCGCGCGCAGGCCTCGATGATCGGCCGCAGATTGCAGACGAGGCCGTAGAAATGGGTGACCAGAACGGCGCCGACATCGTCCTCGCTCTCGAGCAGATCGAGCACGACCTCGGCGTCGATGTTGCAGCTGCCGCCTTCCTCCACGTCGGCGAAGACCGGCACGCCGCCGGCGCACAGCACCATGTTGACGACATCCGAGACCGTGTAGGGCGACAGGATGACCTTCTGCCCCTTGCGAATGAGATGCTTGATTGCGAGATAGATGCCGACACGCGCCATCGGCACCGCCACCACGCGGCAGCCATCGGCCATCGGCGCGAGCGCCTGCTCGAGCTTTCCGACACCGTCGCCGTCATAGCCGAGGCCGAGCAGCGCCGCCGGCAGGCCGCGCGCATAGGTTCCGGCGGAGGTGTAGAGGCGGGAGCGCGGTTGCGGGGCGTTAAACACGCTGCACCTCGCGGATCGGCGGGCGCGCCGGCTGGCTCAGCGCCGTGACGTCGTCGCGCGCGAAACGATAGTAGTGCACGCTGCCCTCGAACGGGACGTCGCGCATCACCCTTTGCAGCCGCCGCAAGGCGAGCAGATTCCATAGGACCTTCTTGATCATCAGATTGCGGGGCGGCCGCGACTCCCGATACTCCATCGGCACCTCGACCAGGCGCTTGCATCCGCGCATCGCGCGCAGCACGAGCTCGGTGTCGAACTGCCCGCGGTCGAGCTCGCATTTCTGGATCATGTCGTGCAGCGATTCCCGGTTGAGCAGCTTCGGGCCGTGGGTATCCGTGCCGCTATAGCGGAACATGACCTGCAGCGCGGCATTCAGCCCCGCGCTCAGGATGCGGCGATACGGGTGCTGGAAGTTGAGCGTCGGGTCGGCCCGCTTCGACGCGATGAACACGTCGTACTGGCTGCGGTTCGCCCAGGCCCAGGTCATGAACGGCAGATCCCACTGCTCGATATCGAGCAGATAGACCCATTTGGTGGTCGCGCCGCGCAGGCCGGCTTTGAGCGCCGCGCCGTAGTTCGGCTCGGTCAGATTGATCACACGCGAGAGCGGCCAGCGCGCCAGGATCTGCTTGAGCAGCGCCGGCGTCCCGTCGGTGCTGCCATTGTCGACGAAGATGAACAGCCAATTGCCGCGGCCGAGCGCGCCGTCGAGGTAGCCGGCGAGCGCCTCGGCGTTCTGCATCAGGATGTTCTGCTCGTTGAAGATCGGAATGACGATCGATACCGGGAGCTCGGGCGTGGCGGCGACGCTGCCGGAATTCACGACATTCAGCATTGCGGTCCCCACTCCCCCATTGTCCCGGATCAATCCGAGGCCGACAGAACCAGCTGGCGCGACCAGATTTCCTGGTTTTCAATGTACCAGTTCCACGTCGCGCGCACACCCGCCTCGAGGCTGGTCGGGGCGCTGTAGCCGAACTCGCGCGTCGCCTTTTCGATGTTGCACCAGGTCGAATGCACCTCGCCGCTGCGTCGCGGCCGGTACTGCACTTCGAACTCGCGTCCCGAAACCTTGCGCAAGACCGCGATCAGGGTGTTCAGCGTCGCCGGCGCGCCGAAACCGAGCTGATAGACGCCGGTGATCCGCTGGCTCAACGCGAGCTCGATCCCGCGCACCAGGTCGCCAACGTAGAGATAGTCGCGCTGCTGGCTGCCGTCGCCATAGACCGTCAGCGGCTCATTGCGGATGATGCTCTTGATGAAGGCGGCAACCACACTCTTCTTGTGCGCGGAACGCGGTCCATAGAGGTTGGAGAACCGCAAGGTGACACAAGGCAAGCCATAGGAGCCCGCGAATGCCGAGCAGTACCCCTCTACCGCGAGCTTGGACGCCCCATAGGGCGACAGCGGGCATGGCGCCATGCTCTCCGAGATCGGCGGCTGCACCTCTCCGAGCAATGCCCCGCCGGTCGAGGCGTTGATCAGCTGCCCGACCTTGGCCTGACGCGCAAGCTCGAGCAGCTGGAACGAGCCTTCCACATTGATGCGGAAGCTCGGCTCCGGGTCTTCGACGGAATCGATCACGCCCGAGAGCGCCGCCAGGTGGACGACGGCGTCGGTCCCGCGCAGACAGCGCGCGATCGTCTCGCGGTCGGTGTAGTCGCCGGCCACCACCTTTATCGCAGCCGGCAGCCGATGCTCGGACTGCCCGGCCGACAGATTGTCGAGCACCGTCACGTCATATCCGCCGACGGCGAGCAGATGATGGCACAGGTTCGAGCCGACGAACCCGGCACCGCCCGTGATCAGGATCTTCATCGGTCCTTCGCCCCCGATACGCGAGGCGCGCGCGGGCATGCCGGTCACCACCGCGAGACGCAGGGAATCTTGCTGCGATCGCAATTGCCGGCATATTTCTTCGCGATCTCGGTGATTTCCTTCATCAACCCGCCGCTCAGCGTGATCGGGTCGAGGCCGAGACCGAGCAGGCCGCGATTTTCCACCGCGAGGTCGTTGGCATCCGCCTCCTTGCGCGGATTGGGGACGTGGGCGATCTCGGCCCCGGTCATCGCGGAGATCATCTTCGCGAGGTCGATGAGGCGATGCGTCTCGGTCATCTGATTGAAGATGCGGACGCGCTCTCCGGTCTGCGGCGGATTGTTCACCGCGAGCTCGATGCAGCGCACCGTGTCCTGAATGTTGATGAACGCGCGCGTCTGCCCGCCGCTGCCGTGCACCGACAGCGGATAGCCGATCGCCGCCTGCATCAGGAAGCGGTTGAGCACCGTTCCGTAGTCGCCGTCATAGTCGAACCGGTTGATCAGCCGCTCGTCGCGCGAGGTCTGATCGGTCTGCGTTCCCCACACGATGCCCTGATGCAGGTCGGTGACCTTGAGCTTGTCGTTCTTGTTGTAGAACGCGAACAGCAGCTGATCCTGCGTCTTGGTCATGTGGTAGATGCTGCCGGGATTGGCCGGGAACAGAATCTCCTGCTGGATCTCGGTGCCGTCGGCGATCTGAACCTTGATCGGCAGGTAGCCTTCCGGGATCTTCATGCCGGCGGCGCCATAGCCGTAGACGCCCATGGTGCCGAGATGGACGACGTGCGTGTCGACGCCGGCCTCCACGATGGCGGCCAGCAGGTTGTTGGTGGCGTTGAGATTGTTGCTGACGGTGTAGCGCTTGTGGAACGAGGACTTCATCGAATACGGCGCCGCGCGCTGCTCGGCAAAATGCACGACCGCATCGGGCTCGAATTCCTCGAACAGGGTGAGCAGCCGGTGATAATGGTTCGCGACGTCGAGTTGGGCGAACTCGATTTCCCGGCCGGATAACTTCTTCCAGGCACGCAGCCGCGCCCCCATCGGGGAAATCG
>Ga0187784_10004928_pt1 | contig 10814 bp, 8 predicted proteins | sample 1015_SJ02_MP15_2_FD_132964 | JGI IMG/M metagenome (GOLD analysis project Ga0187784, IMG submission 132964) | Tropical peat soil microbial communities from peatlands in Department of Meta, Colombia - 1015_SJ02_MP15_20_MG | ecosystem: Environmental > Terrestrial > Soil > Wetlands > Peat | place... | reverse complement strand
GTAATGAACATCATCGGCATCCAGCCACTCATGGCGGCGATCAGGGCGTGATCAAGCCCTGAATACTGATGCCCCCAAGCCGTTGAATCTGCCTTCTCGCAAAGCGTTTCTACACGGCCAAGATCCAAAGCCGATTTTAGCCGGGTCGAACTCCCGCGTTGCAGCGCGTCCCTGACTTTTACTAGCCCATCGGTTATCCTGTCACGGACCAGATGGCTGGGGCCAGTCGACAATCTTGGTCGCCGGACCAAGATAGAGATGAGGCAAAAGAGATTTTTTCTGTTGTCACAGGATCGTTCTTGGATGCGTCGTTACCCGCCCGGCCCGGGCGATAAACTCTGCGGCATCACATTTTTTCAACCGCTGAAAACTGACCCCTTAGCATTCGCCACCAAAGTAGCGAAGGACTACGGCGACTTTGCTTACATCCGCCTGGGGTGGATCAACCTGTACTTCGTCAGCCGCCCCGAGTTGGTCCGGGAAGTTCTTTTGGCCAAGGTGAAAAGCTTTCGAAAGCTAGGCCGGCAAATGCGGGCGCTGCGCAAGATCGAGGGCGATGGCTTGGTCACTACAGACGGCGAGACCTGGACCCGGCACCAGCCGGTCGTCCAGAGCATCTTCCATGCCCGCCATCTCCCGCACTACGCCCGCATCATCGTCGAGTGTACTCGCCGTCGGCTCGATAGCTGGGTACCCGGCGCCCGCTTCGACATGGCCGCGGAGATGAACGAGCTGGCGCTGGAGATCATCAGCAAGCTCATCTTCGGCGCGGACCTGTCGGGCGAGGCGACGCGTCTGCGGCACGCAACGAACGTTTTCCGCACGGAAATGCACGGTGGATGATCTGATCTGGAAGCAGATCCGCGAGCACCGCAAGATCGGACTCGTGAGGACCGGCATGCTCGCACAAATGCTGGAGGCCGCTGCCGCAGTTCACTCCGATCCTCCCATCACGGATGCCGAGATCCGCGACCAGGCAGCCATGCTGTTCATCGCTGGCCACGACACGACTTCGGCCGCTCTGGCCTGGTTCCGGTACCTCCTCTCGCAATACCCCGAAGTCGAGCGCAGAGTACTGCACGAAGTCGATACGGTCATCGGCGAGCGGCCTGCCGTCAACGATGACGTGCCGAAGCTGAGCTATCTAGAGATGGTAGTACGGGAGTCGATGCGTTTGTACCCGGTAGCCGGCTTTCTCTACGGACGGGAGGCGGTCGAAGACGTGCAGCTGGGTGGTTTTACCCTGTGGCGCGGCAGCTGGGTCTTTATCGCGCCATATATCGTCCACCGCGACGCGCGGCTGTTCCCGAACCCCGAGGTTTTCGACCCCGACCGCTTCGCCCCTGGTCGCATCGACGAGATCCCACCAAATTCCTTCATCCCTTTTGGCGGCGGCCCGCGCATCTGCGCCGGCAATAGGCTGGCTTTAATGCAGATCGTCTTACTCGCGGCGACCATACTGCAGCGGTTCCGGATCGTGCTCGATCCGGCGCCGCCGGAAAAGGAATTGGGAATTCTGCTCCGACCCAAGGAAGCACTGCACATGTGCGCGCTGGCGCGATCGAATCGCGCAGCGTGCTAGAGTGCGGTGCACCTGGGTGGTCTTTGTCAGGAGGCGACCATGACCGCATTTAACGCCGTACGTTTCCGCGTAAAGTCCGGACATGATCAAAAATTCCTTGATGCTCACAAAAACGCCGACTGGAACTGGCCCGGCCTCAAACACGTCCACATGATAAAGACGGGGGACCGCACCTACTGCGTTATTGCTGAATGGGTGGACATGGAATCGCTCGCGAAGGCGCGCGCGAACATGATCGCAACCCTAAATTCATTTCGAGATACTCTCGAAGACTTTGGTGGGGGTCTCGGTGTCACCGATCCAGTTTCAGGTCCGGTCGTTTTGACGCTCAAATAAAGCGTTGTATTCGAGGAGCGAGGGGTTTCCACGGAAAAACATACGCTAGCTGCCGGCAGCGTCTGCTTTGAAGTAAGGCGGGTAGCTGCTGATCAATTTCCGCCCCAAGCTGACATCAACTAAAGGAACGGGCTTTCTGCCCCAATACGTGCTTGTTAATCTGGTGCCGCTGAGGGCGCACCGATGGACACGAATAACACGAACGGGCAGGACGCCGGGCCCACGGCCAAAATCTTCATTTCCTATTCCCGCCATGACCTGGCCTTTGTCGATCGTCTCGAGCCGGCGCTGGTCGCGCGCGGCTTTGCGGCGCTGATAGACCGCCAGCAAATCTACGCCTTTGAGGATTGGTGGCAGCGCCTGCAATCTCTGATCACGCAGGCCGACACCGTGGTGTTTACGCTTAGTCCGGATTCGGCGGCATCGGAGGTCTGCCAGCGCGAGATCGCCTATGCCGCTTCGCTCAATAAGCGCTTTGCGCCAATCGTCTGCCGCGCCGTCGATCACAAACAGGTGCCGGAGGCGCTCTCCCGGCTCAACTTCATCTTCTTTGACGACGAAGCGAAGTTCGAGGACAGCCTCAACCGGCTCGTCGATGCGCTGGAAACCGATATCGATTGGATCAGAAAACACACCGAGTATGGCGAAGCGGCACGGCAATGGGCGGCGTCCGGTCGCGCCGGCGGACTGCTGCTGCGCTCGCCCAAGCTGGACTTGGCGGAGTATTGGATTTCCTCGCGCCCTCGCGGCGCGCCAATGCCCAACGCGGAAACTCAAGAATTTGTCGTCAAAAGCCGCCAAGGAGCACTCGCTGCGCAGCGACATCGGCGGCTGGTGCAGATCGCAATTTATACTTTATTGCTTGGAATCATCGCTGGCCTCATCGGTTGGATCAATCAGGCGTACATCAAGGAGCAGTGGACCTGGTACGCGATCATGCGGCCGTATGCGATGAAGAATTTCCGTCCCTACGTGCTCGCAAGTACGGCCGAACGCTCGCTCAAGCCGTTCGCGAGTTTTCGCGAGTGCGTCGGAAATTGCCCGGAGATGATCGTGATCCCGTCAGGAAGTTTCGTCATGGGATCGTCTCAGACGGAACAAAGCCGCTTCGATTCCCTACCGAAACGAATGGGCGACAACGATCTGCAAAACCATGAGGCAGGCGGCTTGAGCAATGAAGGACCGCAGCACAAGGTCGTAATTGCCCAGTCCTTCGCGGTATCCAAGTTTGATGTGACATTCGCCGAGTGGGATGCCTGCGTCTCGGTCGGCGCTTGCGTTAAAAAAGGCGACGCCGCCTTGGGCCGAGACACAAAGCCGGTTGTCACTGTGTCTTGGGTTGGCGCCCAGCAATATGCCTTGTGGCTGTCGTGGATGACCGGCCGGTCCTACCGCCTTCTCACGGAGGCGGAATGGGAATACGCCGCGCGGGCGGGGACCACGACGGTCTATTACTGGGGCGACGAGGTCGGCAAGGGAAACGCCAGCTGCATGGGCTGCGGCGGCGAAGAGACCAAACAGACCTCGCCCGTCGGATCGTTTCCTGCCAATCCGTTCGGGCTATACGACATGGCCGGCAATGTGTGGCAATGGGTGCAGGATTGTTATAGCCGCAACTACGATCAGGCGCCCACGGACGGCTCCGCATCGGCTGATCAAGATTGCGTCTATCGGGTTGCACGCGGCGGCTCCTGGAACCTCGGGCCCGAGTATGCTCGATCGGCCATCCGCTTTCGGTTTCCGTCCACCTATCAAGCTATCAACCGCGGCTTTCGAGTCGCCAGAACGTTGAACCAATGAGAGAGCTTTTCGATCGAACCATTGCTTCCCGATTTTGCTGTGATGCACAACAGAGCTCTCGTCCCGCGATGCGGTAGAGCATGGCCCTCAACTTTGCGGTCCGATCACCGCATCGGCGTGCGCCGACAGCTTCGACGGTGACAACCTCGCACGGTCTGTCATAAGATGGACAAGCGACGTATTTAGGTTCGGGCACATGCATGGAGCGCGCTCCATGAGACGAGTCTTGGCTTCGGTCGTGCTGCTTACCGCCGCGGTCTGTTACGCGGGCATGCAGGCGTCGGCGCAGCAACCAAGCGGGTCACTCTTTGAGAGCGTGCCGTGGCTCGTCAAGAACCATGGGCCGGGCACCGCCAAGGGAGTCATCTATCTCATCCACGGCTATGACCGGCTCAACGCGATCATCGATGAGTATGATGGCGTGCAGCCCTTTGTCATTGGCCTCAACCGGCAGGGATGGGATGTCATCGGGGCGAAGGTCCCCTACCGGGCATCGGGCGCAAAGGCAACGGACCTGAGCGGCGCCATCGGGCCCGGCCTTCCCGCCAGGGCGGATGCGTTCCGCAAGCAGGGTTATAAGCGCGTCGTCTTCGGCGGCCAGTCCTGGGGCGCCTGGCTCGCGCTCGTGGCCACAACCCGGTACCGGATGAAGGCCGACGGGCTGATCCTGATCGCTCCCGCCACCTATGGCACGCGAAATAACAAGGAGGGCCAGCCGAACCCCAATTATGCCCGGAACAAGAGCGAGTTTCTCCCCTTGATTGCTGCGGATTCGACGCCCTCAATCGTCGTCTTTTTCAAAGATGACGACACCGACCCTGGCGGCCGCGGCGCGTTCACACAATCGACCTTTGACAAGCGCGCCGTGCCCTACATCTTGATCGACGAGCCGGCGGGCTTGGTCGGACACGGCGCGAGCTGGTTCCCGCTGTTTGACTATGCGTTCGGCGACTGTTTCGCGACGTTTCTCGCAGCGCCAGCGACCACGACCTGCAGGCCGCCACCCTTGGACGATTCGGATTTTCGCTCGGTGCTGGCGAAGTCGCAGATCGCCGACACGCAACGCCATCCGGGCGTCGCGCCGCCCGACCTCTCCGGGCGCCGGTTCGTGAGGTACTCCGACGGCACCGCAGGCCTGCTTCACTTCAACGCCGACCAGAGCTTTCAACTGATTGCTCCAAGCGTTAGCGCACGTCGCGCGGTGTCATCGGAGAACGGCGCCTTATGCCTCAACAATCAATGCCGCGATGTGGTAAAATGGGATTTACATCGCATGATTACATTCGATTCCAAGAGCGGCGCCGCGACCGCGTGGTGGATCGAGCTTGACGAGGCGCCTTAGAGGCTGACGAACGCGCCAAGCTGGCGCTGATCGTTGCGGCCGCGAAGATTATTTGGCCCGGGAAAAAGCGCGTCTCAGAATATCTCACACGCACAAGAAACGCGGCTTGCCGAACTTGACGATGGCACCGCAGACCATTTAGGCGTTTTCCGGAGACCGCTAAACGGCGCACATGCTTTCGAGGGAAGGGCGCAATGGCCATCAAGCTCTACTATCATCCGCTGTCGACTTTTTCGCGTCGGATTCGCATCGCGTTTGCCGAGAAGCAGATTCCGCACGAGCTCGTCCTCGTCGACATGGCGGCGGGCCAGCATCGCCAGCAGCCTTATCTGTCGCTCAACCCTTATGGCCGAGTGCCGACGCTGGAGGAGGACCGGTTCGTGCTCTACGAGTCGACTGCGATCCTCGACTATTTGGAAGCGACGCATCCGACGCCGGCGCTGGTTCCGGCCGACGCGCGCGGCCGGGCGCTCGTCGACATGCACATGAAGCTCTGCGACGTGCAGCTTTCCCGCCATACCTCGACGATCGTGTTTCCAAAGCGCTTCCTGCCCAAGGAGAAATGGAACGCCACCGCGATGGCAGATGCCAAGGCCGAGATCGAGAAGCATTTCGCAATCCTCGACCGGCAGCTTGCCGGCAAGACCTATTTGGTCGCCGAGGCATTTTCGCTCGCCGATCTCTGCTACGTGCCATTTCTGCAATTTCTGGGGCTGATGGAGATCGCCCCGCCGAAGGCGGTCGCGGAATGGAGCGCGCGACTGCTCGAGCGCCCGAGCGCTGTCGCGACCCGTCCGGAGAAATAGCCGGAAGTTTTACCGGCTGTGCCGGTGCACCCGCTGCGACGGTTGATTGTCGGCCGCGGCAATCCTGACGCGCTGCCATTGCTTGGCGCGGGCGTTTTCGGAAAACTGCGCCCGCTTGCGGGTTGGCGCAGCCGCGATGATCCGCTTGTGCGCGATCACGGCGCGATGTCGAACTGGAGCATGGTCGGCGGCGCTCGCCGCAGCGAGCGTTGATTGCGGCGGCTCCGGCTCATCGGCGAGGAGGCCGGGCGCAATACCGGGCGGGCAGGGCGCATTCGGATCAAGCCCCGCGTCCGCGGCTCCGGGATTGAACACGTAGCGGTGGCCGCAGACCGCGACGATCGGCGGCTTCCGCTCCTCCAGGAACGCGTCGCTTCCCGTTTTCAGCATCGCCCAAAACGCCGCATTCGGATTGTCTTCGGTGTGCGCCGCCAGGTTCTCGGCCGTCATGCGGAACGGAAAGGCTTCGAGCTGTACCTTGTCCTGGCCGCCCTCGAAGGCCTCGCTGATCAGGGCGTAGATTTCGTCGATGCTCTGATTGGTCATGGCGTAACAGCCGATCGAATGGCAGCCGCCATGCACCATCACCACGCTGCCGGTTCGCCCGAGCGACCGGTCGAAGGCGTTGGGAAAGCCGATATTGAAGGCGAGATATTCGCGCGAGCGCGGGTTCAGCTGCGTCGGGGTGATCTCGTAGAAGCCTTCCGGCGCCTGACGATCGCCCTCGCGCATCTTGGGGCCGAGCGTTCCGGAAAACTTGCAGATCGGATAGGATCTGAGCAGCGCATATTTGCCGTCGCGATCCGCTTTCCAGACCTCCAGGATGCTTTCAGTCTTATAAAGCCGCAACGCAATCGGCGCGGCGCGATCCATGTTGAGGCCGGCCATTTGCTGCAGCGTCGAGGCGCGAACCGTTCCGCTCTTGAACGCCGCCCCGATATCGTCGAGCGGCAGCGAACAGCCGCAGAGGCCGGCGAGGGCCGCCGTGAGCACCACAGCGTCGACCAGAAACGACGTTTTCCGCCGCCGCGCCGCCCGTGCGACCTTAATCAGTGAGCGCATCAAAGCCTGGAACCTTTGGCGCCACCTTGGGCGTCATCGACCAACAAATTGCCATTGCGGCTCCTAGTCTAAGCCATTCCCAGGCGATTCGGGAACTGACGGAGCGCCGTGTCAAGGCCGGCCGGCGGTTTTTCCAACGCGCTGGTGTCGAATGCGTGTCGTCCGGGCGCGCCACGACGCCGCAGGCGAGTTCCAAATGGGGGCCTCCCATCGATCGGTCGCGACGACCGATGCCCAAAAGCGCCTTGCTCGTTCCGCTGGCGCCGGCTTAGTTTGCTGCGCTTGCCGCGGCAGAGCGCGCTCGCCGGTATTCAGCCAATCGAGCAGGAATGACGACTGAGAGCGCCGAATCCAACGAAGCGCCGCTTGCAGGCGAGCCGGCGCCTGCCAGGAAGGCCGCGCGATTTTCGAGGACGACGCGCTGGACGCTGGCGGCGATCGCGGCCATGGCGGCCGCCTTGATTGTGGTGATGGCGCTCGGCCTCACGCTGCGGGAATCATACCGAGCGTCGCAGCGCGAGGCTGGGATTTTCGCGAGCCTCGGCGCCGCCGCCTACACGCAGGGCTTTTGCGATCGCGCCCTGCGTCTCCTCGTTGCCGGACTGCCGCCGGGCGAGGGCGCGTCGCCGTTGTCGTTTCGCTCGACCGAGCTCGAGGGCGACCTGGCGTTCTTTGCCTCGCGGCGCGATTGTTATTTCCAACTGGCCTTGACTGGGCATGCCGGCCTCGTCAACAGCGCGGCGTTCAGCCCGGACGGCACTCGCGTGCTCACCGGCTCCTGGGACGCGACCGCGCGAGTCTGGGACGCCAAGAGCGGCGCCACGCTGGCGAAGCTCGCGGGCCACAAAGCCTGGCTCAGCGGCACGGCATTCAGTCCCGACGGCTCCCGCGTCGTCACCGCATCCTGGGATAAGACCGCGCGCGTGTGGGATGCGCGGACCGGGGCGCGTGTCGCTACGCTTTCGGGGCACGGCGATTCGGTCAACAGCGCGGCGTTCAGCCCGGACGGCTCCCGGATCGTCACGGCCTCCAACGACAACACCGCGCGGGTGTGGGACGCCGCGACCGGCGCCGCGCGCGCGACGCTTACCGGACATGCCGACGCGGTCAACAGCGCAACCTTCAGCCCGGACGGCTCGCGCATCCTCACTACGTCGTTTGACGGCACCGCGCGGCTGTGGGACCCCGCGACCGGCGCGGCGCTCATGATATTTTCAGGGCACGCGGTCTGGCTGTGGAATGCCGCATTCAGCCCGGACGGCTCCCGGATCGTCACCGCATCCGAGGACAAGACGGCGCTCATATGGGACGCCGCGACCGGCGCCGTTCTCGCCACGCTCGCCGGGCATACCGGTCCGGTACTGGAGGCGGTGTTCAGCCCCGAGGGGTCGCGCATCGTCACCGCCTCCTTTGACGGCACCGCGCGAATTTGGGACGCCGAAAGTGGCGCGGCGCTCGCGACCTTGTCGGGCCACGCGGGTTGGGTGTGGAGCGCGCGCTTCAGTCCGGACGGCTCGCGCATCGTCACCGCGTCGAACGACAGCACCGCGCGGGTGTGGGACGCCAAGACCGGCACTCTCCTCGCCACTCTGTCCGGCCATAACGGCCCGGTGTTCAAGGCGGCGTTCAGCGCCGACGGGACGCGCGTGGTCACCGCCTCCGCCGACGCAACCGCGCGCGTCTGGGCCCTCGACCGTGGCGCGGCGCTCGCGGTCGTCTCCGGCCCCGGCCACGATGACGCGGTGAACGGCGTGGCGTTCAGCCCGGACGGCGGCCGCATCGTCACGGCGTCCGAAGACAAGACCGCGCGAATCTGGGACGCTCGAAGCAACACTCTCCTCGCCAGCCTCTCCGGACACACCGACGCGGTGAATGGCGCGGCGTTCAGCGCCGACGGCTCGCGCATCGTCACGGCCTCCGACGACGAGACCGCGCGAGTCTGGGACGCCGGAACCGGCGCGGCGCTGGCAACATTCTCGGGCCATGCGAGCCGCGTCGTCAGCGCGGCCTTCAGCCCGGACGGCTCGCGCGTGGTCACTGCGTCTTTCGACGACACCGCGCGAGTCTGGAATGCGCGCACCGGCGCGGTTCTGCTCACGCTGTCGGGGCACCGCGGCTGGGTCAACAGCGCCGCGTTCAGCCCCGATGGCTCCCGGATCGTCACCGCATCCTTCGACAACACCGCGCGGGTGTGGGACGCCAAGCCCGGCTGGACCATCGCTGTCCTCTCCGGGCACACCGACCGCGTACTCGGCGCCGCGTTCAGCCCCGACGGCGCGCGCGTCGTCACCGCCTCGGCGGACAAAACCGCGCGGGTGTGGGACGCCGCGTCCGGCGCCGTTCTCGCCACGCTGTCGGGACACGGCGATTGGGTGAACAGCGCCGCGTTCAGTCCCGACGGTTCGCGGATCGTCACCGCCTCGTTCGACGGCACCGCGCGGGTCTGGGACGCGAAGACCGGCGCCGTGCTGGCCAAGCTTTCGGGGCACCACGATCGCGTCATCAGCGCGGCCTTCAACCGCGACGGCTCCCGCATCGTCACCGCCTCGGCCGACGGCAGCGCGCGGGTCTGGGACGCGAAGACCGGAGCCGCGTTGGCGGCGCTCTCGGGCCACACCAACCAAGTGGTCGGCGCGGCCTTCAGCCCCGACGGCTCCCGCGTCGTCACCGCCTCGGTCGATGGCAGCGCGCGGTTGTGGCTACTCGATCCGGTCGTCCTTGCGGCGGCGGATCAACGCCTGGCCTATGTCTGCCGCGAGCGCCTGATCGGCGCCCAATCATTCACCGACCGGGAGATGCAGGATCCGATCCTGCGCGGCCGCGAGGATCTGCGCGATCCGTGCGTTCGCGTCGGCACGTTCAGCCTCGATTATTATTGGCGGACCGCGATCGGCGGATTGCGCCTGATCGGCGGCGTCTTCTCGAATTCGCCGCGGTCGCGGCCATAGAGCATGATCCGGAAAAGTGGAAGCCGGTTTTCCGAAAAGATCATGCTCCGCTAAAGAGTTTACGCCACACGCGCCTGCGCCGGCGGTGCGGCTCCGGCGATCGCCACGATTTCCGATTCGCCGAGGACACAGTTGCGGCCGTTGTGCTTGGCGCTGTAGAGGCAGGCGTCGGCGCGTTCGAGCAATGATTGCGCGGTATCATCGCTTCGCAGCACGGCGACGCCGATCGAAATCGTGACCCGCCCGAGACGCTCGCCGCTCGATCGCTTCATCAATTCCTTGTTCATGACGGCGCGGCGAATGTGCTCGGCGATGGTCATCGCCGCCGGCAGCGGCGTGTTCGGCAGCGCGACCACGAATTCTTCGCCGCCATAGCGCGCGGCGATATCGGCGTCCTTGACGTTCTGCTTCATCGACACGGCGACCAACCGCAGCACCTGATCGCCGGTCAGGTGGCCGTATTTGTCGTTGAACGATTTGAAGTGGTCGACGTCGCTCATCAGCAGCGCCAAGGGCTCGTTGCCCTTCTTTGCGGCCGCCACCGCCTTGTCGAATTCCTGGTCGAAGAACTTGCGGTTCGACAGCATCGTCAGCGGATCGGTCTGGCTCTCCGAGCGCACCGCCTCGAGATTATGCTGCAGCTGCTCGATCTCCTGCTTCGATGCCGACAGCCGGGCCTCGAGCTTCTTGTTGTTGAGCTCCATGTGCTGGGCGCCCTGGATCAGCCGGTCGATGACGGCGCGGAGCCCTTCGCCGTCCTTGGCGTGCTCGAGCTTCTTGCTCACATCGGCGAGGCTGTCGGAATAGCTTGTCGCCGAATCGGCGGCGACGTGGATCATGTCCAAGACCTGGGTGATCTCATCGAGGACGCGCGCTCCGACGGTATCGATCCGGTCGGTGATTCGGTTCGGCGCGATGAAGCTTTCGTAGATTTGATC
>Ga0187784_10004927_pt1 | contig 10814 bp, 8 predicted proteins | sample 1015_SJ02_MP15_2_FD_132964 | JGI IMG/M metagenome (GOLD analysis project Ga0187784, IMG submission 132964) | Tropical peat soil microbial communities from peatlands in Department of Meta, Colombia - 1015_SJ02_MP15_20_MG | ecosystem: Environmental > Terrestrial > Soil > Wetlands > Peat | place... | reverse complement strand
CAGGGCCATGCGGCCATTTGTCTCCAGAACTTTGGCACAAGCTTCGCGGAAGCGATCGACGGGAAAAACGTCGGGGGCCGGCAGGCCGCCGGCAAAGGAAATGATTTCGGGTCTTTGCGTGATCTTGAGAAGCTCGCGAATAGCTGAGCTATGAACGTTCTTGATGCGCTGCGCGTAACGGGATGTCCAAGCGGTTGACATAAGTTCACTCCCGTTAATTAAGTGTACATGGTCACGCAAATGCTGGCGGTGATTTTGGGAGCCGTGAAAGTGACGGGGATCACAGAACGAGGGTGACCGGAGTGACCGGTCGGATTGTCGCCTTCGCCTCGGGGCGCGGCAAACGAGCAGATGCTTGCCAAAGCGTAAAGTCCCTAGCAGACATCCTATTGCACCACCCACTCCTCCATCCGGCGGAGGAGCGAGGCGGGCGCGTCGGCTTCCAACTCCACCAAGCCGTCGTGATACCGGCGTGAATAGATACGGGCGTGGGCCGCCAGCATGGCCAGGGCTTTGCCCTCTTCTTGCGGAATGCGAAGGCGAACGCGGCTGGGACGGTCCGTTTCCAGGGCCGCATCAATCCGCTCGAGGAGCGTCGAGAGGCCGATTCCCTTCACCGCAGAGACGTGGACGGTACGATCGTCGTCGCGCAGCGATTCCCGCTGTCTTAGAGGCAGCAGGTCGATTTTGTCCATCACCCGGAGGCGTGGTTTTTTGTCGGCTTCAAGTTCCTTGAGCACACTCTCGACCTGCGCGTCCTGTTCGGCAGAAATCGGGCTGCTGGCGTCGGAAACCTGGAGGATCAGCGTAGCAAGCTGCACTTCTTCGAGCGTGGCCCGGAAAGCAGAGACAAGGGTGTGGGGCAGGTGCCGGATAAAGCCGACCGTGTCCGAGAGCAGCGCTTTGCGTTTCGATGGCAGTTCGGCAGCGCGAAGGGTGGGGTCGAGGGTGGCGAACATACGCGAGGAAGCCAGAACGTTGGCGTTGGTGAGAGCGTTGAACAGAGTCGATTTACCTGCGTTGGTGTAGCCGACGAGCGCAACCGTGGCGACGGGAACCGACTCGCGCCGCTGGCGCTGCTGCGCCCGGATGCGCCGTACGTTTTCAATCTGTTGTTTGACGTGGCGAATGCGGCGGTAGATCCTGCGGCGATCGGTTTCTAGCTGCGTTTCGCCCGGGCCGCGGGTGCCGATTCCGCCGCCGAGTTGCGACATTTCCTTGCCCCGCCCTGCCAGCCGGGGCAGCAGGTACTCAAGCTGGGCAAGTTCCACCTGCAACTGGCCCTCACGCGAGCGGGCGTGGCGCGCGAAAATGTCGAGGATCAGCTGCGTCCGATCGATAACTCGCGTATTGACCACGCGCTCGATGTTGCGCTGCTGCGAGGGGGAGAGATCGTGATCAAAGAGGATGACGTCGGCGGAAACCGAGGCAGACGCGGCGGCAAGTTCCTCGAGTTTGCCTTTGCCGATCAGCGTAGCCGGATCGGGCCGCTCGCGATGCTGCATGAACTCGCCGGCAATTTCGGCTCCGGCGCTGGTCGCCAGCGCGCGTAATTCGTCGAGCGATTCCTCCGAGCTGAAGTCAGGCGAATCGCTGCGCTGCCCCTTGCCGATGCTGGTTGCATGATCGCGAGCAGCTTGCGCTGCGGGGGTGATGGCTATGCTGCTTGTCTTCGCAGGACGGCTGCGCGTGCGGAAATCGACTCCCACGAGGAACGCGCGTTCACGGACCCGGGATGGGTCCGTAACCGCCTTCGGCTCTTTCCCCCTGAACCGTCCGGCCCCTGACCTGGAATCATCTTTACCCAAGCAGATTCACTTCACCCCTGCGTGCCGGAGCCGGGAATTGCAGAGTCACCGCCGATCGTCGTCACCGCTGAAGGCTTGCCATCGGCGTGAGCGTGGCCGGGGCGCGTAATGACGACGGTGGAGATGGCATGCTTGAAAATCAGCTGCTCCTGATTGCTGGTTTCAAGGACGACCGAATACTTGTCAAAAGACCGGATTCGGCCGGTCAATTTCACCCCACTGACCAGATAGATGGTGATGTTATGGCGCTCTTTTCGAGCCGTGTTGAGGAAGGAATCCTGAATATTCTGTTGCGCCGGCTTAGCTTCCATTTGCCGATCTCCTTTTCGATGCTGCGCCGGAACCATGGGAAGGGCAAGTAGCGCAGTCATTGTGTAGGCTCTTACAATACGGCCTTGCCCGGCGCTTTTCAACTTCATAAATCAACGCGCAGGCCAGTTACGCCCAATGGGCACTAGAAGGGTCGCGGCGAGGATACAAGGATAAGAGCGGAAAAACGCCCGCAGCGACTATCATTTCACTTCGCATGGGTCTAGAATCGTCGCGTTTGGAGCGCGAGACAGGAGCCTAACCCTTGGTCAATATCAATTTCCCCTCCGACTTCAACACAAACCTCCTCATGATGTTTCGTTGGGTGCATTTTGTGGCCGGCATTACGTGGATTGGCCTGCTGTATTTTTTCAACCTGGTCAATATTCCTTTCATGAACAGCCTCGATCCGGTAACCAAGGGAAAGGTTTTGCCGGGTCTGATGTCACGCGCGCTGTGGTGGTTCCGGTGGGCATCGGTGCTGACCGTGCTGATGGGGTTGGCTTATTGGGGCGACGTCGTTGGGTCAGATGCACACAATGGAGGGGGATCGGCGGGCATGGTGTTCGGGTCGTTTTTCCTCATCTGGACGGTAGCGTGGGCCCTGATGTATGCCTGCCTGATCCCCGGCAAAGGCGCGCTCAGTAAGGGACCGGTGCTGGCAGTGATTTATGTAGTAATTGTGGTTGCGGCGGCGGCGGCATTTTTGCAGATCAATGCTCATGGCTGGGAGAGCAATCGCCTGCTGGCCATTGGGATCGGCGGCGGGATTGGCTGGATGATGATGCTGAACGTCTGGGGCGTAATCTGGCGTATCCAGAAACGAATCATCCAGTGGACTGCCGATAACGCGGCAAATGGCACGCCTATGCCCGAGAAGGCAAAAGGCATGGCGCGGCAAGCGTTCCTTACGTCGCGGGCGAATTTCTGGCTGTCATGGCCACTGCTGTTCTTTATGGGCGCGGCCAGCCATTATCCGATGTTCGGGAAATAGAGACGCAACCTAACCTCGCCTTCCGGGAAGCAGGAGTGCCACGGAATTCTCGCACCACCGTATTTTGGCTGTAGTCGTTGCTTCTGCAATTGTCCTGGGTGCGGGATGCGTTGCGTGGCTCGCCACTCGTTTGCGAACTAAGTCGCAGGCGTAACCGCGGCAACCTTCGCCGGCGCGGAATGCGGAGCCAAGTTCCACGGCTTGCCGTCGAAATGCGAAGGCAACGAGAGGCCAAACAATTTCAAGATCGTGGGCGCCACATCGACGATCGCTGGTTTCTCCTCGATAAACTTGTGGCTGGAGAAAAGCACGCCCGGCACGAGCCGCGGATCGATGCAGTGGTCGCCGCTCCAAGCCTTGACGTTATCTTCAAAAACCTTGGCCGTAACCTTACCCATCACTGAATCCCAGCTTGCGCGATAACCTGCCCCGTAGCCAACGAGAAGATCGGGCGCGTTGTCCGTATAGGGTCCGCGATACACATTCCCGGTAATGAAGACGCCGGTAATTCCAATGGCGCCGGAATCGGGATCGACCAGGCCATCGAGCTTCTGCTTGATCTCTTCTTTCAGCGCTTCGGCTTCGGCGGGTTCGACGGTGCCCTGTTTCTCGCGGCCTTTGAGATTGAGATAGAGTCCGTTGAGGCCCATGGTGTAAGCGCGGGTGCGCGACCAGTCGACATCCTCGAACCAGTCGCCGCTTTCGGTCTTGCCGTCTTTCAGCGCCAAATAGCCGTTCTGGTGCAGCCAGGCATTCAGGTTCAGGCAGCGCGCGAACGACTTGAAGCCATGGTCGGAGATCACCATGAGCAGCGTGTCGTCGTCGATCTTCTCCATGACGCGGCCGATCAGTTTGTCCATGCGCTGATACAAGTCCTGAATCACGTTCGGGCGCCGCTCTTTCGGCACTTCACGGGCCGCGGGATGATCTTCTTCGAGATAACGCCAGAACATGTGCTGCACGCGGTCGGTAGTATCGAAAACACAGGTGCAAAGGCCTTGCTTTGTTTTGTCGAGCGCGTCAAAGAGCATCTTTTCGCGGTCTTGGTGATTGCCATAGGCCTGGGCAAGAAAGGCCTCATCGTCGAGGACGTGTTCGTTGAGCGCCCAGGTATCTTCGGCGAGGCCCAGTGTCGCAAACGCGCCGTAGAGCTTGGCGAGATAAATCGAATACGTGACCGGATGGGAGATGGGCAGGTCCGGATGTCCGGGATCGATGTTTACGGGCGTAACGTAGACTTCGACTTCCGGCGAAACCTCTTTCAAATAGAAACGGCAGATGCCGTGCGCGTTAAAGCCGAGGCCGGCCTTGAATTCAATGGGAATCCACTCGGAATATTCGCCGAGCTTGAGGGTGAATTTCTCAGAACCGACGGTCAGACGCGCCTGGTTTACGGTTGGATCAGGACGGATCTCGTATTCCACGCGCAATTCGTGGCCAGCCTTTGCCGCGAGCGGACTGTCTGGGCCGGGAACATAGGAATGGCAAATCCCATTCTTGCGTTCGACGGGCACGCGCACGCCCCCCTCGCGAAATTTATCGTTCGAGCTACGCGTAGTGCAGAGGCAAAACGTCCCCTGGCTTCCTTTCAGGTCAGGAACGCACATTCCGGAAAGCAGGACGCCCTGAAATTTTTCCGGCGGGAAAGTGACAGGAACGCGAATTACGGAACTGAAGATTCCGGCTTTGCCCAGCCAGTGCCAGAAGGGCGTGCCTTTGCGCATGGCTTTAATTTCAGTCTTGCCGAACGGAATCGAATATTTGCCGATCTTGATATGGCGCTTGGGGCCTTTGATTTCCGCCGACGACAGGAAGGGCAAGTAATGATTCCGATCGCACGCCAGGAAGTCGTAAATGTTGTGCTTGCCCGGGTTCACGCCGGTCATAAACGTTGACCACGCGACCGGCGAGATCGGCGGAAACGTCGTGCGGAGTTTGGTGAAAGTGCCTTTGTCGCGCAGCTTGGCCAGGTTGGGCAGCAGACCTTCCTTCATGAAGCGTTGGGCAAGATCGGGATCCATACCATCAAAACCAAGAACTACGGCGCGCTCGAAGGTCGCTTTTCCGTAGGCGTTGCGCCGCCGCAAGAATCGGAAAAGCTGGCGGAATGGCCACGTCATTAACGCATAGAACGAATAGAGGAAGGCGACGAAGATCGCCCAGAAGGACGACAGGACTGCGAACCCAGCGCCGGGACCGGCATAGGCGTGGGCGGCAGAGGGAAACAGCACGAAGGCCCACAGCAGAAAAATAGCGGCAGAACGGGATCGTGCCGAAACCAAGCCGAAGCTGGCCCGATCGGCGCCCGAACGGCGCGTGCGCTTTTTATATAGCCAAAATGAACAAGCGACCATGTCTGCCCCACGCGATGTACTCATACTTTAATCCCCAATAGTTCCTTGAAAATGAAGCCGGCAATCATCGAAAGGATGAAAAAAAGCCAGATCCAGTTCATTTCGTAGCCGGCAATGCCCAACGCAATATTTCGTTCCGGGTAGTCGACGGAAATGGACTCCAACGGACTGTTCGCCGGCAGCGCCGATTCTGCCGATGAGAATACTCTTTCCCAGAAATGGTCGCGCCAGCGCTCTTGGGAAAGCCATGCCAGTTCCGACGAGACGCGAACCGTTTTGGTTGCGCTCTGCCCGGCGGCGTTCACTGTGATTTCATAATCGCCGTGTCGGTTCGCCACCAGTCTCCACACGACCTGATTCTCAGCGGCGATGTGGACCGGAGGAGCGCTTGCTGCGATCTGCGGCGGCAGGCCGACTGAGACATCATCGAGCACACGCGGATCGTTCACTCGAACGGTCAGCAAAAACGGAGCGTTGGCCTGAATGGCCGTCAAGCCCAGATAGTGATCGAGCTGCACAATCAGTAAAGTAATGGGAATGATGACGTACAACAGCGGTTTGAAGGCAAGCTTCAAATAGCGGCCCGTGCCGCGCAAGACCCTGCCGTAAGAGCCCATCACGACATGAAGCTGATCGCGATACAGACGGACCGCCAGCAGGTGCGCTTTCAACTGGTCCTTGGCGATGCCGATCGCCTTCTGGTCCGACGTGTAGCCAAATAACAGGACCATCACCAGACCCACAACCACGGACAGCATGACCACGACCGCCAAAGGGCTGCTCAGCAATGAGAAGGCGAGCAATGCCGGGCGGAAGGAGTTCGCGGCAGGCAAAGTTGTCGCTACCGGTTGTATCAGGATCGCCAAGCTACTCGATATACCCCAGCCCGCGCAGGCGCTTTTGTATGTCTTCTTTCGACGTGTTGCTCTCCTCCGGCGGCAGAATTTTATTGGTTTCCTTCTCTAGCATGTGGATGACGAATTCGTCGATCGATTCGTATCCGGCTGCGTCGGAACATTGCTTGACCTTTTCCAGCAGTTCGCCTTCGATCTTCACTTTGTATGAGCCAAACATGATTTCTCCGTCTATCGAGCCTGAAACACCGACTGCCCTTTCATTTCCGGTAACTTCGCGATGCCGTATTCGGCCAGAATCGTCGGCGCGATATCGGTAAGCGCGGGAGCGTCGGCGGCAATTTTCCGGTTGCTCAAAAGGACTCCCGGAACTTTGGTGTAATCCATGCAATGGTCCCCGCTCCAGGGATTGGTATTGTCTTCGAGTACGTCGGGCGGAATGGAACCCAGGATCGTCTTCCATCCGGCACGATAACCGCGATTGTAGCCCATCAGCGCGTCCGGGCCGCTGTGTGCATAAGGGCCTTGGTACACTTCGCTCGCCAGATCGACCCGCGTGATCACCTGCGAATTGTCCTTCGGATCACGGACGGCCAACAATTTGTCGCGAATTTCGCGAAGCAGCGCATCGGCCTGGGCCGGATCGACGATTCCCTCTTTTTCGCGGCCCTTGAGATTGAGATAAAGGCCATTCAATCCCAATCCATACGCGCGGGTATGGCTCCAATCCATGTCAGCAAAGGGCTCGTTGGAATCGCCGCTTGCGCCTTCTTTGCGCGCGATATAGCCATTGTTCCACAACCACGTGTTCAGGTTGAATGAGCGATGGTAAGGGGCAAAGCCGTGATCAGACAAAACAAGCAGTGTGGTATTTGCATCGAGCCGAGGCAGCACTTCGCCCAGCACCTGGTCGATCTGCTCATAGAACTCTTCCAGCGCGCCTCCGTATTGGGCCGCAGCTGTGGCGTCGTAGACAGGACTTTGCGGATCGCTCAGGCGCCACAACATGTGGGCGTTAAGGTCGAGGCTCGAGAAGTAGAAAAAGAACAGGCCGTCGTGGAATTTCGGGAACTCTGCGTCGAACGCCCGGCGATGTTCGGCCAAGACCGTGCGCGACTGCTCCAGGAATTCCTTGTCGTCGAGCACCGCGGCCATCAGAGCTTTCGTGTCTTCGGCGATGCCCTGGGTATGGTATTCGCCGATTTCTTCTGCCAGGTCGCGTGAGTAATGGGAAGGCGTCGAGATCGGCAAGGCGGGATTTTCGGGATCGATATTGATGGGCGATACGTACAGCTGGAAACGCGGATGCGCTTGCTTAAGATAAAAACGGCAGATGCCTTTCACATTGCCAATAATCGGGCCGATAATCGGCACCAATTCGAATTGCACGGGAAGCCAGCCGGTCCATTCACCTTCTTTCAAAACAAATTTTTGATCTTGCAGGCGAATGCGGGCGACCGGTTCGAGCGGATCGATGTCGACGGTGAACGGCTCCGTGGAAGGCGGCGCATTCTTGAGGAAGGTGTTGTCGGGACCGATCAGATTTGTGGTCACACGATCATTTTTAACTTCCACCTGGACCACTTCCCCGCCCTCTACGGCGCCGGCCGCCGCGGTCGGATCATCGGTATAAAACGTAAATGTTCCGTAGGTGCCGCGCAGATCCGGAGTTCCCATGCCGGATAGCGTCTTGCCCTTGGCGTCGATGGGTGGGAAGTTGGCAGGAATGCGGTAAACAAAGTTCGGGATGTGATTCTTGTCCAAGATCTCCCAAAACGCTGCACCGTGGCGCAACTGCTCAGCCGAACCGCTACCCAGGGGAATGACCCATTTCCCCACCTGAAAAGTATGCGCGGGCCCTTCCACCTTCGAAGTTGAGAAATAAAGCTGAAAGTTCTTCGGATCACGATGAATAAAGTCGAAAATTCCATGTCCCCCGGCGTTCATGCCGGTGATCAGGTTTGACCAGGCGACGGGGCTTTGCGGGGGAATGCTCGTTGTCAACCGCCGGAACGATCCCTCTGCGGCAAGACGAGCGAAGTTGGGCATCTTGCCATCGGCCATGAACTTCGCCAACAAGTCCGGATCCAGGCCATCTACGCCCAGAATAATCATCTTTCGTGTGGCCGCTGCCCCCTGAGCGCGCTGGCAAGAGAGAAGCGCGAGCGAAGCCGCTGCGCACAATGCGAGCAGGCACACGAGCCGAAGAAGTTTTCCTGTTTGAACGATCACTTTTTCTTAGATCCAGCTTTACGCGGGCGGCATCGAGCCAACCCTGGCCCACGATGCCCGTAAGCTCCATTCTTGGTAAACGGGGCAATACCAAGCGGTTACTTAGATTTTACGCGGAGTAACGGGGCAGTCAAGGCAGGATTGCGGGCGAGCGCGCTTTCGTACTCGCGGTCATTTTGGGTGTCCTGGCGGCAAGCATGGCTTGAAATGTTGCAGTTTTCGATTTTGGCGAAGTGGCCCCGCACCTTTACACTTGCAGCATGATTTGGAAAGCCTTAGGAAATGGCCGGGCGGTGCTTGTCTCGCTGCTTGGACTGGTCTCATTTTCGTTCGCTGCGCCCAAACCCAACCTTTTGCTGATCACGCTGGATTCGGCCCGTGCTGACTACATGGGATTTCTCGGCGCAAAGGGCAGTCTCACGCCGAATCGCAATCATCTTGCGGAAGAAAGCATCGTCTTTGAACATGCCTATGCCCAGGCTCCCGGCACGGTGGACTCGCACGCAACGATTCTCTCCGGGGCCTATCCGCAAACTACCGGCATGAGCGCTCTCGGCGGGATTTTGACGACCACGCTTCCCTTTACCCCGGAACTGCTGAAGTCGCAGGGCTACAAGACAGCGGCGTTCGTCGGCTCCATTGAGCTCGACCCGGCCAACGGTATGGCGCAAGGTTTCGAGCGTGGCTTCGATACTTATGACGCCGGTTTTCGTCCCGTCGTTCCGGGCGACCTGCATCCGCCCCTTCTCCAGCGTAGTGGAAGTGACGTGGCCGGACGTGCACTTACGTGGATCAACCACAATGCAGATGGGCCCTTTTTTGTGTGGATTCACCTCAGCGATGCGAACGCGTCCCGGGCTTCTTATGCGTCGGGGATCGCGGCTGCCGATGCGGCCTGTGGCAAGCTGATCGCTGGCTTGCAGGCCCGTAAAATCGCGGCAAACACGGCGGTCATCGTGGCTTCCGACCATGGGCAGAGCCTCGGCGCCCATGGCGAGGATGGACACGGTATCTTCCTCTACGACGAGACGATCCACGTGCCATTGCTGATCAAACTGCCGCAGGCAGACTCCGCCAAACGCGTGGCCGCCCGGGTTCGGCTCGTCGATATTGCCCCAACAATCCTTGAAATCGCCGGAATCCCCGTCCCATCGCAGATGCAGGGACAATCGCTGCTGCGCATTGCCAAGTCCGGAAGCGGCGCCGATCAAGCTGTGTACTCGCGCAGCGACCTTCCGCAGCGCGGCTTTGGATGGAGCACGCTCGAATCGTGGCGTGCCGGGAAGTACCTGTATATCCGCGCGCCCAAGCCCGAACTTTATGACACTTCTGCCGATCCCGGCGCAGCTCACAACCTGGCGCAAGCTTCGAAGGCGACGCTCGACACAATGGCCTCGCAGCTCGATAGTTTCGATCGCCGGTTCAGCGGCCAGAGCGGAAAATCGTTCTCGGAGTTAAGTTCTTCCGAGATGCAAAAGCTGGCGTCGCTCGGATATGTGGGCCTGCAAGCTTCATCCAGTGCGGCAACCTCGGTGGCGGGAATCGATCCCAAGGATAAGATCGCGACGGCGAACAAGGTTATCGAGCAGGCGCCCTCGATCATTGCCTCATCCAAGACCGAACGCGCGGTGCCTGCGCTGGTCGCTGTAACGGCTTCCGATCCACATCTCTATTTGGCAGAGTACACGCTCGGGGTAGGACTGGCGGAGAAGGGCCAATATGCCGAAGCGGCGAAACATCTTCGTAATGCGATCGCGTTGCAGCCTGACTCGGGATGGGCTAATTACGAAACCGGTGCAGTCTTGCTCAAAACGGGCGACTATAAGACGGCTGCCGTGCACCTGGAGATCGCAGTTTCGCGACTGCCCGCCTTCGCTGCTGCGCACCTGGCGTTGGCGCAGGCCTACGACCATCTGAGCCGCGCCGACGATGCAAAACGCGAACGCAGCAAGGCCGGGCAAAAGTAGTCTGAGAAAATAAGACTGGCGTCAGGCGATCAACCTAATGGTCGGTAGTCAGGCTAAGCAGTTTGCAGCTTCCACATTTCAGTGCTTGAGGGTAGCCGCTGTCGCCCGCTCTTGCGCTGCATCCTCCGTCCTTCCCAGTTGCTGATAAGCGTCGGCCAGAAAATTGTGGGCGTCCGCCGACTCCGGCCTGGTTTCAACTGCCCGTTGCAGCCGGGGCAGTGCGCTGTCGGCATGGCCTTCACGAAGCAGCAACCGCCCGTACACGATATTGGCTTCAAAATACGCAGGATCGATCT
>Ga0187784_10004926_pt1 | contig 10814 bp, 12 predicted proteins | sample 1015_SJ02_MP15_2_FD_132964 | JGI IMG/M metagenome (GOLD analysis project Ga0187784, IMG submission 132964) | Tropical peat soil microbial communities from peatlands in Department of Meta, Colombia - 1015_SJ02_MP15_20_MG | ecosystem: Environmental > Terrestrial > Soil > Wetlands > Peat | place... | reverse complement strand
GTAATAAAAATTTTGAGATTGACCCTAAAATCCCCTTGACAACTAAACAAATGTATAGTATCTATAAATACAGTTCGGAGTGATGAGTTCGCCTGCCTGCACGAAGCGTTTCGGCGAAGGCAGGGAGTTGGGAGTACGAATTAATAAAGATGGAATGATGAATGCAGAGATATTTTGAAAACGTGGGAGTCTGTTAGATGAAGGGGGAATGATGGAACTGACATCCCGGCAGAGAGAAATCTTCAATTTTATTAGAGGATTTATCAAAGAGAGAGGCTATCCCCCTTCGGTAAGGGAGATCGGCGAGCACTTCGATATCTATCCCCGCGCAGCCTTTGATCATCTCAAGGCGTTGGAGAGAAAGGGCTATTTAAAACGGAGGGGTTCCATGTCCAGGGGCCTCGAGGTCCTTGTCTTTCTGGAAGAGAGATTACACGGGGAACCGCTGAGAAAAGAAGGAAGGCTACAGAGTCGGGAGGTTCCAATCTTAGGCAAGGTGGCTGCGGGGAAACCCACCTTGGCCATAGAACATGTGGAAGGGACGATTCCCCTTCCTGCGGAATGGGTGAAAGGGAAAGAGGTCTTTCTTTTAAAGGTAAAGGGCGATAGTATGTCCCCCTACATCCTCGCCGATGACTATGTCGTCGTCCGGTCCCAACCTTCGGCAGAGAATGGGGAGGTGGTGGTGGCACTGATGAGGGAAGAGGCAACGGTGAAGTGGTTTTTCAAAAAGGGGAGGAAGATCGAATTGAAGCCGGACAATGAGCGCTGGGAGACGATTCAGATTGAAGAAGGATCAGGAGAAGCTCAGATTCTTGGCAAAGTCATCGGGGTGTTCAGGAAATGTTAAATACAATGCGGATTGGTCAAATCTTTGAAGAAGGTTTGAGAAAGACTCAGAACTATGAATTCTAAACTCCGAACTCCTGTACGGAACGGGTTTAAACCGTTCCCTACCGAACTCCGAACTATCTTCCAGAGAAAACATTCGTTTGATGAAATTTTATTGGAACTGATGCGGGTCGATCTATCCGCTCCCCGAAAAGTTCTTTTGTGGGGGGAGCAGATAGGAGAAATTTCATCCTATGTGGCGGGATGGCTGGCGGGCAAAGGAAGAGCAGTCATCGTCTTGGATGGGGCCAATCGTTTCGATCCTTACACGGTCTCATCCCTCGCAAGGAGGGCATGGATTCCTCCGGAGAGGCTTCTCAAAAGCATTCGGATCGCAAGGGCCTTCACCTGCTATCAGATGGCCACCCTGATGGGAGAGCAATTGACCTCCTTGTTGAGGCGAGAAGGGATAACGGAGCTACGGCAAAAGCCATGGGTGATCCTCCTGGGACCGCTCACCACCTTTTTGGACGAGGACGTATCAGAAAGGGAGGTTCGTCCTCTCTTTGGAAGATCTCTGAAGAAGATAGAAGAGATGGCTTCGGAAGGGGTTCCTTTTCTTCTATTTCAGTCTAATCCTCCCCACCCTCCTTTACGAAAGGGGGAAGAGGGGAGATCTATGAGTTTAAAGAGAGCTTATCTTATGAAAAGACTCTTTCAATTTTCGAATCTGGTCTGGAGGATAAGTTTAGACGAAGAGCTGCAGATCGTCCTGGAGAAAGGGCTGACAGAAAAATATCAAATGACAAGCACCCAATCCCAAATAAGCTCCAGTTAATCCATATTCAAAATTCCAGACAGAACCATTTTGATCATTGGGTCATTGGATTTTGAAATTTAGCGGACACGAGTCACGGACACGGAGCACGAGTGATGGGAAGGACCGTTCTTCCTTTTAGCAGAGTTCTGGAACAGGAAGCCCAGGAGTGGAGGAAGTTTCGAAGAGGGCTTAGAAGAGAGGATCAGGAGTTCCTCGACCGGCTCTTTGAAGAGGCGAGGCTTCATGTCCAAGCCGGGGTCTATGCTTCGAGACCCTGGCCTTTTGAGACAATTCTGATCTCTATTCTCCTTGAGCACGAGAAGGCCTTGGTGGAGTTGAGGTCGAAGTTGAAAACAATAGAAGAAAAAGAGCAGAGAGAGTAAATCTCCGAACTCCGAACTAACTCATCGTTAGGTAAACTCATGCAAATCCACGGACGGCTTTTCGATCTTTATCCTCTGGAATCTTCGATGATCCTGTGGATCAAGGAAGAAGACAGGAGGCTCCGCCGATTCGAAGATCCTTTCCGGCCTCGATTCTATGCGCAGGGGAGAAAAAGCGATCTTCTCGATCTCTTCCACTCTCTCCAGAAAGAGCGGTGGACGGCGGGATATCAGTGGGCCAGAAAGAAGGAGTTCTGGAGCGGTGATGAAGTGGAAGTGATGGAGATCGAGGTCGTCGGTTCGGAGCATTATGCCCAACTTCCCAGAATTCTCCCTCCCTGGGAAGAGAAAATGACTTTCTACAATTGTGACATCCCTCTGCCCCAGACTTATCTTTACGAGAAAAAAATTTTTCCAACAGGCCGATGTATGGTCGAAGTTGAAGGAAATCGAGTCTTTGAAATTCATCCTGATCCATCCGAGTCTGTGTGGATCGACGACGAAGACCTTTCTGACTTTCGGATCCTGGAATTGCGGACCGAAGGAGACCCCATTTGGAAGAAACCTCTTATTTTAGAGTGCGAAGGGTATCGTGTGGAAATGGAGACGATCGATATCGGAGAAGTCGAGAAATTTCTCAGACATTTCGATCCCGACGTGATCCTGAGCGATGATGGGGATGCCTCTCTTTTGCCACGTCTCTTTTTTGAAGAAAAAAGATGGAACCTTTCCATTCCCTGGGATCGGGAGCCTTACCCTGTGAAAAGACAGATTCATCCGAAAGGCTTTTCCTATTTCTCCTATGGCAGAACCTATTACAAGGCCCCTGCCCATCTCTTTCTTGGAAGGTGGCACATCGATCGTAGAAACTCTTTCATCTACGGAGAATCGGGAATGGAGGGAGTGGTCGAGCTGTCGCGCTTAGCCAAAGTCCCGATTCAACGGATGGCCCGGACCTCCCCGGGAACAGCGATCACCTCGATGCAACTCGACCGGGCCTTTCAGGATAAGATCCTCATCCCCTGGAGAAAGGGGGAGCCGGAACGGTTCAAGACGGCGTGGGATCTGCTTGTTGCCGACAAAGGGAGTCTTGTCTTCCAGCCCAAGTTGGGGATCTTCGAAGATGTGGTAGAGATTGACTTCGCCTCGATGTATCCCACCATGATGGCGATTCACAATATCTCCCCGGAGACCGTACTCTGCGGATGCTGTGAAAACCGCAGTGTCCCGGAAGTGGGCTACACGATCTGTGAGAAGAGGGAAGGAATCGTGCCAAAGACACTCAGGCCCATCTTAGCAAGAAGGGCGTGGCTGAAGAAGAAAGTCAAAGAGTTGGAAAGTCGAAGGTGGAATGTGGAAGGTGGAGATAAAGAGATTGCCACGCTCTCTTCGTTCGCTCGCAATGACAAAAAAAGGATTGTGACACAGTCCCCGAGGGGAGAGGGGAAGAGTGAGGGGGAGGATTGGGAAAAGAGAAGAGAAATCTACAATCGAAAGCAGACAGCGCTCAAGTGGATGCTCGTGACGTGCTTTGGATATTTGGGCTATCGAAATGCCCGCTTCGGAAGAATTGAAGCCCATGAGGCGGTCACTGCCTTTGGGAGGGAAAGCCTCCTCCAAGCCAAGGAGATCTGCGAGGAGGAGGGGTTCGAACTTCTCCATGCCATTACCGATTCCCTCTGGATTCGTAAGAAAGGATTCAAAGAGGAAGAGGTTCTGGAGCTCTGTCAGAAAATCAGCGAGGCCACCGGGATCACGATGAGTCTGGAGGGAATTTATCGATGGATGGCTTTTCTCCCTTCCAAAGGGAACCGAGAGAGTCCGGTGGCCAACCGCTATTTCGGGCTCTTCCGAAACGGAAAGATCAAAGCGAGGGGGTTAGCGTTTCGACGGGGCGACACACCTCCCCTGATTCAGGAGGCTCAGCTTCGAATGCTTGAGATCCTGGCAGGGACAAAGGATATGGAGGATTATCGGGTGAAGGTTCCAAAAATTTTAGACCTTCTCCTCGAATATAGCCTGCTGCTAAAGGACGGACGGGCGAAAAGCGAAGAGCTGGCCATCGGGAAGAGGATCTCGCAGGAACCCAGCGCCTACAAGGTGGATAGTCTGACCGCTCTTGCCGCTCAAGAGCTTGAGGATCTTGGAATTCCGATCCATTCCGGAGAGAAGGTCAGGTATGTGATCAAAGATGCCCTATCGAAGAACAAAGCTGAAAGGGTGAGACCTTTTCCGTTGGTGGGGCCGGATGACACCTACGATGTCAAGAAATATCTGGAGATGCTCGTGAAAGCGACCGAAGAGATATTGATCCATGTCGGCTATGATACGAAGCGGCTGAAAAAGATCACCTCCTCCCTATGTGCCTGCGTGGCGGTAGGCAGAGGTAAGAATGAAGGCGGGAGGTGTTTGTTTTAACGCTCGTATTCCGTATCTATCCCCAAGCTGGACTTGATTGCAACCCTACAACCTCACCAGATTGGCGCCGTAAGTCAGGCCGGCTCCGAAACCGACAAGGATCACAAGATCCCCTCTCCGGAGCTTCCCCTCTCGAATGGATTCATCAAGAGCAAGAGGGATGGAAGCAGTGGAGTTGTTGCCGTACTTTTCAATCGTGACGATCATCTTTCTTTTGACGGCCCCGGTGGGAAGTTCGAGCTTGGATTCAAGTTCCTCGGCGGCGCTCACGATGATCCTCGCATTGGCCTGATGGGGAATGATTCGGTTAACCTGATTGAGCAGCGTCCGAAGCTCTTTCTTGTTCGCCCTCCCCTCAGGGTCAAGGACTCGCAGGCAGCTTTCCGCCATCGCGCCCTTGGCAAACGCGTAGACTTTTCTACCCTCCATCCACATGAATCGATGGCCATTGTCCTCATGATCGCGAAGCACAAGGGTATGGCGCAATTTGTATTCCCCGCCCAGATAGGATCGGATAACACCTTCCTTAGCCCTCCGCCGCAATACCACGGCTCCTGCTCCGTCTCCAAAGAGGACGCACGTATTTCTATCCTTATAATTCGTGATGGCTGAAAGCTTGTCCGACCCGACCACGGCGACGGTTTTGTACTGTCCTGATTTGACGAATTGCTCTGCCACGGCCAGAGCATAATTGAAGCCCGTACACCCCGCCTGCACGTCAAAAAAAGGCAGGTTTCTACGGAGGTTGAGGAGATGGGCGATGTGGCCCGCCGCAGAAGGCCACATCGGGTCAGTAGTATTGGTGCCCACCACGAGCATCTCAATTTCTGCGAGGTCGATGCACGCTTTCTCCACGGCTCTTTCAAGGGCAAGTCGGCCCATGGTTACGTTGGTTTCTTCTTCTGCTGCGATCCTTCGCTCACGGATGCCCGTCCTTTCCAAGATCCATTTGTCACTGGTCTCCACCATCTTTTCCAGATCGTAGTTGGTGAGGACTCTTTCCGGAACGTAAGAACCTGTTCCGATAATTCCTGCGTGATGCATGTCAAGCCCCTTTGGGAGTTAGTAAAACCAAGGGTAACATTTTCTCCGGTTTGTAGCAACGGAACAGCGAAACTTTTTCTTTCGTTTAGAGTTGAGCATCGCTCTGGGATCGAGTAAAATACGATCCAGATTAATCATTCCAGGAGACCGCACTGGATGAGAATTTTAGATTTCGTTCAAAAAGCGTTAATTGAGGAATTCAGGGAAATTCGACAAGACGAAGGCCATCATTATATTTCATTTAGCCTCATCTGCCAGGGAATAGAATTTTTGGGAGCGTGCCTTGATTCAGAGCCTTTTTCAGCTAAAGGTTTAAGCGCTGCGCGCTTCAGAAGAGCTATTTACGATCTTTTTCCAACATCCTATCGTAAATTTAATCAAGGAAGTGGGAGGCCCTTTGATTTGTATGAGAATCTGCGTTGCGGTCTACACCACGCTATTTTGCCGGAGTCACCAACAGAGCTCATTCAGCAATCCGAAAAGGAAAAATTTGATGTCAATCATCTCGAAGTAAAGGAAATTCGGGGGATAGATAGACTTGTCTTGGTATCGGAAGATCTGTTTGACGATTACGAAAAAGCCTGCAAAGAAATCATTACAAGAATTCGTAGCGGTCGTTTAAGGGGATGGAAGTTTGAAGGAGATGTTTTAATCACTGGATGACCGATGGAGTATGTGATGGTCAGAACGGTTATTCTCATGCCCCGGCGCGTTTCCCCGGCACAAAGAGGGATGCCGACCGCGGAAGGATTTTTCCGTTTATGTGAAACCTCTTGACGAGGCAATCCTTAGATCGGATATAATACAAAATATTTCCATGGTGATGTAAAAAGTGTTATGTAACGAAAGCAAATAACGATGGACAAAGAGACGTTTTTTGAATCCCCCGTGACTTCGCTGGGCAGGATGGCGATACGCTGGGTCAACGAACTCGGCGCCATGGTGTTTTTCCTTCTCAGGGCCTTTCTGATGATCTTTCATCCGAAGCAGTTCCCGGTCATCGCTCACCAGGTCTATTTCATCGGAGCCAGATCCGCCACGATCGTGATGCTTGTCGGCCTGTTCACGGGCATGGTTCTGGGACTTCAACTTTTTCATACACTCGTGAAGTTCGGGTCAGCGGGCGTTCTGGGCACAGCGGTCGCGCTATCGTTGATCAGGGAACTTGGCCCCGTGCTGACGGCCATTATGATCACGGCCCGAGCCGGTTCCTCCATGGCCACAGAAATTGGTATCCAGCGCATCTCCGAACAGATCGACGCTCTGGACACGATGCGGATTGATCCACTCCGGTATCTGGTCAGCCCAAGGATTGCCGCTTCCATTATCAGCTTCCCCCTGCTGACAGCCTTCTTTGATCTCGTTGGTATCCTCGGCGGGTTTATCAGCGGAGTGATGATGATGGGCCTCAACGTAGGCACCTACTTTTACCGGGTCCGGACCGGCGTGGAATTGGAGGATATCACGGGGGGTTTTGTCAAGGCGCTGGTGTTCGCCATTCTTGTGTCGATAATCTGCTGCTTTCAGGGTTACTATACCCATATGCGAAGGGATAGCTACGGTGCGAAAGCGGTGGGGCTTTCCACCACGTCGGCGGTCGTCCTGTCGTGCGTGCTCATCCTGGTCGCAGATTATGTGGTGACGTCGCTTCTTCTTTAGGGATCGATGGAAACTCCGCTGATTGAATTCCAAAAAGTGAGCAAGCGTTTTAACAACCATGTGGTCCTCGATCAGGTTGACCTGACGATCTACGAAGGACAGGTCACCACTATCATCGGAAAGAGTGGCAGCGGCAAGAGCGTGCTGCTCAAACACATTATCGGGTTGCTGAACCCCGATGAAGGCACCATCCTGTTCCGGGGTCAGTCTGTTCAGAAAATGAGCAAGAGCCAAAGGGATCGTACCTTCAGTCAGATCAGCTATATGTTTCAGAATAACGCTCTCTTTGACTCGATGACCGTCTTCGAAAATATTGCCCTGCCCCTTCAGCAGACCACCCATCTCAGCCAGAAAGCCATTGGGGAGCGGGTAAGGGCGAGAATGGAGCAGATGGAACTTACGGAAGTGGCCCGGAACTATCCGTCGGAGCTTTCGGGAGGCATGCAGAAGCGAGTAGCGTTGAGTCGGGCTCTGGTGACCGATCCGAAGGTTGTCCTTTTTGACGAACCCACCACGGGCCAGGATATTATCCGCAGGAATGCTATCCTGAGCATGATCGCTCAGTACCAGCGAAAGCTCGGCTTCACAGCGGTTCTCATCAGCCATGACGTCCCGGACGTTTTCTTCATCTCAAACCGTATTCTCGCCCTCAACGAGGGAAAAATCATTTTTCAGGGAACGCCGGGGCAGTTCGAGGAATTCGAGAATCCTTTGATCGACGAATTTGTCCAGAGCCTTGAGGACTTCCAAGAACATCTTACCGGAATTCAAACCAAGCGGCAATTCAGGATTCGGAATCAGATGGGCCTCAGAAAGAAGCGGCCTCAAGAAAGCTATGTCATGGCGTTGTTTACGCTTAAGGACTTTGATGAACTCTGTGAGTATCTGGGGCACACCCGAGGGCAGGAAGTTCTCAATGCCATGGGAGCATACCTGAACAAGCATTTCGGTGCCGTCGGAGGGTTTTCTGCGCGTCAGAGCAAGAATCAATTTAGCACCTTTCTTCCCTTTTCAAACCTCAGCGAGGCGGAACGAATTGTGGAGAAATTTGCCCTGGATCTTCGGAAGGAAGGATTACGCACGATCCAGGCGGAGGCAAACATTTCTCAGGATAGCTGCTTCCCTTTCGCTATCTTCGCGGGTTTAGCCGAGAGCAAAGCAGGGAGTGAAGGGATCGATCTCGTTTTTAAGAAGGCCGAGGCTAACCAGAAGGAGATTGCCAGGGTTTACTGTGAGATACGGAGGTAAATGGGAATGAAGAAGTATCGTTATGAGACGGTGGCCGGGATTTTTGTGCTCATCGGGCTAATATGCGTGGGATATATGACCGTGAGACTCGGAAGGGTGAAACTCTTCGCGCACGATTCTTATCCTCTTTACGCCCGCTTCACCTCGGTATCCGGGCTGAGGACAGGCAACCCCGTGGAGATGTTGGGGATCCAAGTCGGGGAGGTCGCGGGTTTCAGTCTCGATCAAGAAAAGCAAGTGGTCATGGCCGAGCTCAAAATAACAGAAGGCATCAAGGTGTATGAGGATGCGATTGCCTCCATCAAGACATCGGGCCTCATCGGCGACCGGTACATCAGTCTCGACGCAGGAGGATCGGGATCGATCCTGAAGCCAGGAGGGGTTATACTACAGACGGAATCGCCCCCTGATCTGTCGGATCTCATCGGGAAATATGCCTTTGGCGACATTGGAAAAGATGGAAAGGAGAAGAAATAGCCATGAGAAAATCGCTTATTGTGTTGATCCTTTCTGTTGCCGTTGTCAAGCTCTGGCCGGTTTCTGTCTCTGCGGCCCCTCCTCAGGAAACCATTCAGACACAGGTCAACCGAGCGCTGGAGGTGTTGCGGGATCCGGCTCTCAAGGGTGAATCCGCCAAGGAGACTAAAGAAAAGAAGATTTGGACGATCATCGATGGTGTCTTTGATTACACCGAGCTTTCGAAAAGGACATTAGCCCAACATTGGAAACAGTTCGCCCCTGACCAACAGGAGGAGTTTACACGTCTTTTCGGGAAACTTCTGGGCAGCGTTTATATAGACAGGATCATGGCCTATAAAGACGAGAAAGTGGTTTTTGGCAAAGTCATTAACCTCTCAGATAAAACCGCTGAGGTCCAAAGTGAGGTCCTTAGGTCCTCGAAGTCGATTCCGATCCACTATAGAATGATCGTTGGGAATGGAGAATGGAAGGTCTACGACGTGGTGATTGAGGGGGTCAGCCTGGTACAGAATTATCGCAGCCAGTTCAGAGAAATCCTGACGAACAAACCCCCTGAGAATCTTCTAAAAATGCTCCGGCAAAAGACTCACAAATAGGCTTGCCCTAACGCTTGGTTTCGGAGGAGTATCAAAAACGACCACTACGAGGATTTGATCGCCTGCTTTGATAGTTTACAAACGTTCTCTTATCTTGGTAGCCCTTGGTATGAAAAAATCAAACCATAATAACGCTTGACAATATTATCGTCCCGCGTTAATATTTATTCATGACAAAAAGTTTTCGTTGCAAAGAGAGTGAGAAGCTTTTTCTACGGCAACGGTCACTTCGATTCCCTCCTGGCGTTCACCGTGTAGCATTGCGTAAGCTGCTCTTGCTTGATGCTGCGGAGAAATTAGAAGACTTACGTATACCACCGGGGAATCGCTTAGAGAAACTTGCAGGTAACCGCCAAGGGCAACATAGCATTCGTATCAATGACCAGTGGCGTATATGTTATCGCTGGTCGGCAGGGGATGCTTATGAAGTAGAAATCGTGGGTTATCATTAAGGAGGTCGCCACTATGAGAAAAAAAATGATTGCGCCTATCCACCCGGGTGAAATTCTTACGGAAGAATTCTTGAAACCGCTGGGGATCACTCAGTATAAATTGGCCAAAGACATCAACGTTCCGGCGCGTCGTATAAATGAAATTGTCCACGGCAAGCGTTCCATCACCCCCGATACCGCTCTCAGATTGTCTCGCTATTTCAACCTTTCAGAAAGGTTTTGGTTAAATCTTCAAGCAAGGTACGATCTCGAGGCGGAGAAAGACAAGCTCAATGACCGAATCGAAGTTGAGGTCAAAGTATTCCAAGCGCAGCGTGCTTAACACTTCAGCGGATGACTGGCAACCACCACTGACCTCTGACGCTATGCTCATTTTCAACGCGCAATCTCCGTTTCTTGAATATCGCCGTCGGTAATGACTTGTGGGAACTAAACAACCCTCTTCCTTCCTGATGCCGTGATTTAACAAAGGATCATATTGGGAAGCTTTAAATTTTTAAAAAGCGGTAGTGGAAAAGGACAATAACTAAACGAGTAGAGAATAGGTAAAAGTGAAAAAATGAGAAAACGATATCAAGTGGTAATTGTTGGAGCCGGACCATCAGCCATTTTTGCCGCTTTCGCCTTATCGAAAGTTGGCGTGGAAGATTTGGCCATCTTTGAGAGAGGAAAAGACATCCACGAGAGGAAGAGAGGCCGAGGCATGGAACTGCTGTGCGGGTGGGGAGGAGCAGGCGCCTTCAGTGACGGCAAGCTTACCTTGTCACCAAAGGTAGGCGGATTCTTAGGCGACTTTATCCCCCAGGTAGAATTGATGAACCTCCTCAGAAAGGCCGACGAGATCTACCTTTCATTTGACGCTCCGAAAGAAGTCTTCGGGCAG
>Ga0187784_10004925_pt1 | contig 10816 bp, 4 predicted proteins | sample 1015_SJ02_MP15_2_FD_132964 | JGI IMG/M metagenome (GOLD analysis project Ga0187784, IMG submission 132964) | Tropical peat soil microbial communities from peatlands in Department of Meta, Colombia - 1015_SJ02_MP15_20_MG | ecosystem: Environmental > Terrestrial > Soil > Wetlands > Peat | place... | reverse complement strand
GCCTTGCTCAGCCTCGACAAGGGCACTGAGGTACCGGTACGCTGGTCTGGCTGGGGCGTACCGCGGCCTTAGCAAAGTGTCGCACTTCTGGTTCACAGACACTCGCCCGTTTCAAGAGATGCGCCAGCCTTGCGCTGACGGGGTCGGCTTGTGCCCCGACCAGTCGGGGTGATCACTAGTTAGATTGGGATGCGATGGCGTGCCTGAGATCGTGAGGTCGCCCCGTCGGGGCGGGGAATCGCTTTCTCTGGCCTAGACGTAGTTGGGCCCACTATTTCAATACCATGCTTAGAAGTGCCATTCTGACGCAGAGGCCGTTTTGTGCTTGGCGGAAGTAGGCTGCCCGCGGATCTCTGTCAACTTCCATGGCGATCTCTTCGAGGCGGGGAAGCGGGTGCATGACGATCGCGTTGGGCCTCATGAGCCGCAGTGATGCTGAATTGATTACGTACACTCCACGGCACTTCTCGTAGTCGGCGATGCGGTCCCCAAAGCGTTCCTTTTGAATCCGGGTCTGGTAAACTACATTCACCTCAGGGAGGACTTTATCGAGGTCCGTTTCTTCGCTGTACCAGATGTTCTTTTCGCGCAGATGATCGAGGATATCTTCTTTCATTTTCAACATCGGGGGAGCGACGAAGTAAATTCGAATATCCTGAAATTTACTCAGCAAATAGGCCAGTGAGCGGACCGTGCGGCCCTGCGCTAAGTCTCCCACCATGGCGATGCGCAAGCCGTCAATGGCGCCGATCTCTTTATGGATGGTGTAGAGGTCAAGCAGCGCCTGGGTGGGATGTTGACCTGCCCCGTCTCCGGCGTTAATAACCGGGATGCGTGAAATGGAAGCCGCTCGCTTGGCCGATCCGACTTCGTAATGACGAATCACCAGGACATCGGCGTAGCCGTTCAAGATGCGGACGGTGTCCTCGAGTGTCTCCCCCTTTGCTACCGAGGAGAACTCCGCGGCGTTCTCGGTTGAAACTACACTGCCCCCCAGGCGGTGCATCGCCGCTTCAAAAGAGAAGCGGGTTCGCGTTGACGGCTCATAGAAAAGGGTGGCCATGATTCGCCCGCGGAAGCGTGTAGTTCCGCCGCCTGAGACAACTTTCTCCATTTCTTGTGTGGCCTCGAAAAGCCGAGAAATTGTTGGCAGATCGAATTGCTGGGCTTCAATGACGTGGTGCAAATCCATGGGAACAGCCTCCGCATCGAGAAGAAGTCAGGAGACAGGAGTCAGAAATCAGAAGGCCCGCGACTACGGACCGCATCTGGCGAAGACAGCCTGCCGAAGACCATTCTGCGCTCTTATCAGCGCAGCGAGCAAGATACTCCGAGGTTCGTCTATCGGTCAACTCTTCTTCTGCGCTCCAATCGTGCATTGCTGTGCCGCACCTCGATGCTTCCCCGCGGCCCCGGAACGGCACTGCACGGACCTGCTTTCCACGATTCTGATCCTGAATCCTGAATCCTGCCTTTTGACTGGTAATTCTGCGGCAAGGTGGTATCATTCTGGGGATTGACGAGATTGTACATGAGTTCTTTAAGTACGGAAATTGCCGCCGTCAGCAACACGACGGGCGAGTTCTCACCGCACCTCGAGGAACGTTCCGGCGAATCGCGCGGCCATCTTTGGCATTACCTTTTGGCCTTCTTCGCAGGAGCATTGCTCATCGCAGCTCTAGCCGGATTTCACATTCTGGAGAATCGAAAGGCCACCATTGCCTACTGGCAGGATCAACAGTCGACCATTGCCGGCGACCGCGCGCGTTTGGTATCAAACTGGTTAGGGGAACGCCGCGCTGACGCAGAGCTACTTTCGCTGTACCCCTCTGTTCAACGATTGCTCTGGCCTGTTGAGGAGTCCGGATTGACGGGCGCGCCTCGAGAAGAGGAGGTCCGCCACCTTTCCGCATTCATGGACCGGCTCGCCTTCACGCATAGTTATGCGGCTATATACCTGATCAGTACCGACGGACAAGTCGTAGCGCGTTCTGCGACTTCGGAAAGCATGGCGCCCGCAATCATTGAACGGGCACGGACGGTTTCGCAGGGCCGTGCGTTTTGGGTTGGCGCATCGGGGCAGGCCAGTAGCTTTGTCTATTTCCTTTCGCCGGTGTTTCCCGGGGCTCGCTCCAAGGCGGAAGTCCAAGCGCCGTCCTCATCCCTCGGCTTGCTAGTCTTGCAAATTGACCCCAGAAAGGGGCTGTTCCCACTCCTGATGGTGGAAAGCGTTCCCACGCGAAGCGGCGAAACGCTGCTCCTGCAACGCCAAGGGAACGAGTTGGTTTGTCTCTCGCCGCTGCGCGGCGCACCTCTCCCGCAGGGTTATGGGCACGGTCCCCTGACAGTTCCCGTGGCCGAAGCTGAGCGAATGCGAAAATCGCTGAGTGGCGAAAGGGTGGATTACCGCGGCGTTCGCGTCTTGAGCGCCGTGCTGCCCATCCCGTTAACCGATTGGATATTGGTTAGAAAAATCGATCGCCAGGAAGCACTGGAGGATTTTTCCACCCGCGCCCGGCTGGAAGCGATGGTGGGAGCGCTAATTATCCTCGTTTACGCCTACCTGTTGGTCGGATACCGTCGCACGACGCTGGCCCGCGCTTTAGAAGAAAGGGTGGCGCACCAGCAGGCCATCCTCGCGCTCCAGGCGTTTGCGCAGGAAATGGTGGACAACGTTCCGGTAGGCCTGTTAATGCTCTCTCCTGACCTGAACGTCCTTTCCGCCAACCGGACATTTCTCGAGGGATTTCACGTGCGTCCCGAGAAAGTGATCGGACACCCTTTGCCGGAGGTCATCCAGGCAGAGGGACCGCCCCGCCGCCTGATGGGGGCTACGGAGCTTGGCAGCGGACCACACGATGTGCTCTTGAACCTCGCGGCGTTAGGCGGCATGGGGACTCGGCCTGCCCGGCTCGGTCTGACCCAGATCTCCAACGGGCAGGGTAAGGGTCGTCTGCTGCTGACGGTCGAGGACCAGACGGAAAGCGAGCGCCTGCGGACGGCCGCCGAGGCTTCGGAGCGCCGCCTGCGGGAACTGGTGCAGAGCATCGATGCGATTGTGTGGGAAGCTGAACCGCAGACTCATCAGTTCACTTTCGTAAGCCAGCGAGCTGAACAGATCCTCGGGTACCCTGTCGAGCAATGGCTAAGGGAATCGGATTTCTGGGAACGGCATCTTCATCCGCTCGATCGGGAGCAGGTGGTGGCGGCGCGGCGCCAGGCGATGGCGGCGGGCCGCGATCACAGTCTCGAGTACAGGATGGTGGCAGCGGACAGCCGCTTGGTTTGGCTCCACGATACCACACACGTGGTGTTGGACGCGGAGCGGCGCCCCATCCATCTGCGCGGAGTGGCGATTGATTCCACCAAGGAAAAATCGGCGGAGGCAGAAAGAACCCTGCTGATCACCGCCATCGAACAATCGGCAGAAGGGATCTTCATCACCGACGCCAAAGGCACAATCGAATACGTCAATCCCGCGTTCTGTCGTGTTTCGGGATACTCGCGTGCGGAAGCCTTAGGGAAAAACCCGCGCATTCTCAAGTCCGGAAAGCAAAACGAGGCTTTCTATAAGCGGCTTTGGACTACCATCCTGGGCGGTGAAATCTGGCAGGACGAAATCACCAACCGTCGCCGGGATGGGAGTTTTTACAACGAGCATATGACCATCACGCCGGTGCGGGACCAGCGCGGCGAGATCACGCATTTCATTGCGATCAAGGCGGAGGTGACGGAGCGCAAGCGCCTCGAGCAGCAGCTTCGCCAGGCGCAGAAAATGGAGGCGGTGGGCAGGCTGGCGGGCGGGGTGGCGCACGACTTCAATAATATGTTGACGATTATCAGCGGGTACAGCGGGCTTCTGCTCGAGCACCCCGGCATGGGCGAACCGCTGCGCGGATACGTCGACGAGATCAGGAACGCCTCGGGCCGGGCCGCCTCACTAACGCGCCAGCTTCTCGCTTTCAGCCGGCAGCAGGTGCTCGAACCGCGCGTGCTGGATCTGAACGCCGTGGTCTCCAATGTCCAGAAAATGCTGAAGCGGTTGATCGGCGAAGATATCGATCTAGCCACGGCTCTGGGCGAAAACTTGTGGCCGATCCTGGCCGATCCTGGCCAACTCGAGCAGGTGCTCATGAACCTGGCGGTCAACGCGCGCGACGCCATGCCGGAGGGCGGAGTGGTGACCATCGAGACCGCCAATGTGAAAATGGATGCCGCCTCTGCGCTGGCCCACTTTCCCCTCAAGCCGGGGCCCTACGTTCTGCTGTCGTTCAGCGATACAGGCATCGGGATGGACGCCGAAACACAAGCCCGCATCTTCGAGCCTTTTTTCACTACCAAGGAGATTGGAAAAGGCACGGGCCTCGGGCTGGCCATGGTTTACGGCATCGTCAAGCAGAGCGGAGGGTACATCTGGGTTTACAGCGACGTCGGCAAGGGGACGACCTTCAAGATTTACTTGCCCCGCACCGAGGTTGAGGTTGACGAGCCGCGCTCCGGACGAGGTCGAGCCGAGGCCCAACGCGGCACCGAGACGCTGTTACTTGTCGAGGATGACGACGCAGTTCGCGAGCTGGTGCGCAATGTCTTGAGGGAGAATGGCTACAAAGTATTGGAAGCCAGCCGTGGAGAAGAAGCGCTTGAGCTCTCGGAGCTGTTTGCAGGCAAGATCGATTTGCTGGTGACCGACATGGTGATGCCGCAGATGGGCGGACGCGAATTGGCCCGCCGGCTGCTGAGTCAGCGCCCGCAACTCAAGGTGCTGTACATCTCCGGCTACGCCGATAACGCCGTTTGGTATCCGGGCGGACTGGATGGCAGCGGGGCATTCCTGCAAAAGCCTTTCACTCCTGAGGCGCTGACTCGCAAGGTGCGGGAGGTGCTGGGCGGGCCGTACCGGCGATCCTAACTGCAGTCGAGAGTCTCGAGCCAAGACCTCTGAAATCTCGAGTCTCGAATTCGAAATCCCCGTTTCGACCCGCGGGCCGGCGAACCCGCAACATTACCGGTATCGTCTAAGTGGCAATCGGGCTCTAGCAGCGGATGGTCTTCCGCTTTTTTCCCACCCGGCCAGCAGCCTCGTTCGTCGCGATGTACGCACTTGCCAGCGGCACTTTGCAAGCGGTGTCGCCCACGTCCACGGAAACCTTGCCGATCTTCTCCGCGGCCGCCTTGGTTTGTTTCAGCAAGGGTTTCACGTAAGTCCCCACCGCGATGACAAACCCGTTCATGGTGTACCGAACCCGGTTTGGGGCCGTATGGATTTCCTTCGCGACGGTCGCCAGCAGTCTCTCGATTTCCGGAAGAGCCAGTTCCGCGTCGGCTTTGGTGGCGACGAGCCCGGAATAGGTGCACCATCCGGAGGCGGCTACGTACTCGTTGTTTGACGCCATCCACTCCATGGCCAGATCGCGAGCGCGCGGATTCTCCACCGCCACCCACGGCACGGTGTATTCGGAAATCATGGGCATGCCCGACGCGCCTTCCGCCCAGGCTTGCAACTGTTGCTTGTTCATTTGCGATCCGTCGGCCACCATGCCGGCGAGGTACATGGCATCCAGGTTTCCTGTCTCATAAAGCTCGAGAGCCAGAGCCTGCTGTCCCTTGATGGTTTTTGCGATCAGCTTGAGGTCCGCCACGCTCACTCCGAACATCTGCTTGGCATGATTGCCGTGGCGCGCATAAATGCTGCACGTCTTCTCACTGCCCTTGCTGCCGAGTTCCGCCATGACGGACTTGAGGGTTGCCATCGAGATATCTCCTCTGCGGGGAAGCACCAAAACCCGCGGAAATCCGTAAACTGTGCTGAATGACCCTAGCTTCATCGTAATCTGCCCAGGCATTTGAAAGCAAGAAGAGGGGAGGCTGTCTCCCTCGGGAGGAGCGGCGATAGCCCTCGACCCTGCATAAGGCAACTTCGGGCACGCTCTCCGCTCCCGCCTAAAGGAGCGTGTGATGCCTTATAGGATAGCCGGAATTGACGTTCATAAGAGAATGTTGACAGTCGTGGTCTGCGATGTGGAAGTGGACTACTCATTCCAATGTCGCCATACGCAGCAAGGAGAACAGTTGATGGTCTGTCACCCTGAGCGCAGCGAACGGTCGCTACAGGTGCCTTCCGCGACGCACCGCTTTGTTTTGGCCGGCGGCTGAAGATATAATGAGCTCCAGTAGCGGAGGTGGTCTCGGTGCGTCCTCTCGGTCATGCGCAGCGACGGATTCTCATCCTCTTCGCCACGATCCTTTTAATCGTCGCTCCATCAGCTTGGAGCCAGACACTCCGGTTAACGGAGGTCAGACGACAGAATTCTACGGTTTCGCAAGTAGAAAAAGCCTTCACCGCGCCAGCCGCACGGCCAGTCTTGAAACCGCGCTCGTGATTGTGCTAATAACACCTGCTCATTATGCTTGTGCTCGACTACATGGCTTGTGCAGCGGGCTATGTGGGATGCTTCAATTGCGCCTCTGACGGCAATTTGAGGACCGGGAGAATGCGAGAGAAGGCCCCGGGAATTTGATCCCGTCATTAGGCAAGGACTTCCATAGCGTGCAACTTTCACCCGCCAGTTGGTCCGGCAGTCGCGCGAGCAACGTCGCTCGTGTCGGCGTGTATGCCACCACAATGTTTGTGAGCGCGGCGCTGCTCTTCCTTATGGAGCCCATGTTCGCCAAGCTGGTACTTCCGCTCCTGGGAGGGACTGCGTCAGTCTGGAACACCTGCCTGGTTTTCTTCCAGACGGTGCTGCTGTGCGGATACGCATATGCGCACGTTTCCGGGAAGCTTCTGAGTCGGCGTGGACAGGCGAGATTGCACTTGGTGGTGCTCCTGAGCGCCCTGCTGACCTTGCCGTTCCACGTCCCGGAAGGGTGGGCGCCGCCGGCGCGACACAATCCGGTGGCTTGGCTGCTCCTGTTGCTGACGGTGGCGGTGGGAGCTCCCTTTCTTGCCCTCGCCGCCAGCACACCCATGCTTCAGAAGTGGTTTTCGCATTCCGGGTACCCCGCGGCGAGCGATCCTTATTTTCTGTACGCGGCCAGCAACGCCGGCAGCCTGGTTGGTTTGTTGGTTTACCCGCTGCTTCTGGAGCCCGCTTTAGGTCTGAGCGCCCAGACGCGACTCTGGGCATCGTGGTACCGACGGCTCGTGTTGCTGGTGGTGGCCTGCGCAGTGCTTGTGTGGCGCGTGCCGGATACGGCAGGTTCTTCTAGGGGCGACCCGTTATCGAATGGCGTGGTTCCAGAGGGCGCGGGCGAAAACCGGGCCGATCTGGACCTGCGCCGCCGGCTCCACTGGGTGGCCCTGGCCTTTGTGCCCTCGAGCCTGATGTTGGGCGTGACGAGCGAGCTTACGACGGATATCCCGCCGATTCCCTTGATGTGGGTTTTGTCTCTCGCACTCTATCTTCTGAGCTTTGTTCTCGTCTTTGCGCCGAGACCGCTGCTGTCCCACCGCTGGCTTGTCCGGCGGCTGCCGTTGGTGATTCTGACGGCCTCGATACCTATAGTCTCGAAGACGTATCTACCCTTGATCGTTCTGATGCCGATCGACCTTGTCACGCTTTTCGCGGTCGCGATGGTTTGTCACGGTGAATTGTGGCGGAGTCGGCCATCCGCGCGGCACCTGACCGAATTCTACCTGTGGGTTTCGGCGGGAGGGGTGCTCGGCGGAATCTTCAACGCGATCATTGCGCCCTTGATTTTCCACTCCCTGGTCGAATTTCCTCTTGCACTTGTGCTGGCTGCGGCATTGCGCCCGCCTACCGACATCGTCAAAGATACTCCGCGAGCCCGCAAATTGGATTACTTGCTTCCTGTGGCACTGGGCGTTTGCGTTGCGACGCTGATTCTGGCGCTCGAAGCTGAGGGCCTGAAGCCGGGCCTCACCATGAACGTGATGGTCTTCGGGTTTTCCGCGGTCGGTTGTCTCAGCTTCGGCAAGCGGCCCTTACGCTTCGCCCTGGGGCTGGCTGCTCTTATGCTGGCGAGCGGCATTTACACCGGCCACTTCGGCCATGTCCTGCGCACAGAGCGCAGCTTCTTCGGAGTTTATCGCGTCGCCGAGAACGACACGAACACGCTTCGAGTACTTTTCCACGGCAGCACGGTGCACGGTATCCAGAGCCCGGACCCGGCGCGCGCGTGCGAGCCGCTTGCTTACTACACACGCAGCGGGCCGATCGGGCAGGTCTTTGCGGCTTACGCAGGGAAGGCCGTGGAAAACCGAGTGGCGATTATTGGGTTGGGCGCGGGCGCGCTGGCTGCTTATCAAACGCCCGGCGGGCAGTTTATTTTTTATGAGATCGACCCCCTGGTGGAGCGCCTTGCCCGCGACGTGCGTTACTTCACCTACCTGTCGAACTGTGCCCCGCAGGCGCGCGTGGTGTTGGGAGATGCGCGCTTGTCGCTGCGTGAAGCCCCCGATCATGCCTACGGCATCATCGTGCTGGACGCCTTCAGCGGGGATTCCATCCCTATGCATCTCGTTACGCGTGAGGCCTTGCGAATCTACCTGTGCAAACTCGCCTCCGGCGGTTTGCTGGCGCTTCACATCAGCAACCGCTACCTGGATCTTCATCAGGTTTTTGGCAATCTGGCACACGACGCAGGATTGGTGTGTTTGCTGAATCTTGATAGGGCGACGGGCGAGGACGATATGAAGACAGGAAAATTCCCCTCACTCTGGATGGTGATGGCCCGCAAAAACGAGGACCTACAGGTGTTGTCGCAGGACCCGCGCTGGATGCCAGTCTCCCCCATTCTGGGCGCAAGAGTGTGGAGCGACGACTTCTCGAATGTCCTGAGCATCATCAAGTTCCACTGACCAGACAGCACGGGCATGCTCGAATTGTGCCTTGGAGTCTGCCGGCGGGTTAGGGTCAAGTGATTTCTTCCGATTTTGAACCCGGCTCTTACAGGCTACGGAAAAACCCCTGCACCCTGTCATTCTGAGCGAAGCGAAGAATCCCAGCAGGTGCAGTTTCGATGCACTGCGGAGATCCTTCGTCGTCCGTCGGCTGACGGGCTCCTCTGGGTGACAGTCAAGAGGGTTTATCCGCGGCCTGCTTACGCCACGGCCACCGGCTCAGTCTGGAGTGCATCGAAGCGCACGGAAACTAGCTTCGACACGCCTGGTTCCTGCATGGTGACGCCGTACATAACACGGGCGGCTTCCATAGTGCGCTTGCTGTGGGTAATGAGGATGAACTGGGTGTGGCGGCTCATCTGTTCGACCATGCGGCTGAAGCGTTCGATGTTCGGTTCGTCGAGTGGAGCGTCCACCTCATCCAGAATGCAGAAGGGGCTTGGTGTGTAGCGGAAGATGGCAATGAGCAACGCGAGGGCCGCCAGCGCTTTCTCGCCGCCTGAAAGCAACAGCACGTTTTGAAGGCGTTTGCCGGGAGGCTGGGCGGCAATGTCAATCCCGCTATCCGGATCTAGCTCATCGGTGATCCGCATCTCGCCCACGCCGCCGCCGAACAGAGTACGGAAAGTCTCGGCGAAATAGCCGTTGATCGCCTCGAAGGCCTCCAGGAATTGCTGGCGGGAGACCAGGTCGATTTCGCGGATGGCCTGAGTGGTGTCCTCAATCGATGCCAGCAGATCCTGGCGCTGAGTGTCAAGGAAGGTGAGGCGCTCCTCAGCCTCCTGGAGCTCTTCGAGGGCCATCATGTTGACCGGCCCCAGGTTCTCGATGCGCGTCTTGAGCTGCCTCGCTTCCTCCTCCGCAACCTGCAGGGCTCCGCCCGCCAGTATGGATTCGGAGGGCAACTCGGCCATCAGTGCGGACGGTTCCGAGTGCAGTTCGTCGCGGCATTGCTGCTGCTGGTGAGTACGGTCGGAATCAGCGCGGGCAAAAGCCACTTCCGCTTCCGAGCGCCGGGCGCGGTGCGCTTCAAGCTCGGCTCGTGCCGCCTCCACCCGCGGACTCAGCGCCGCCCGCTGTTCCTCTTCGGCCGCGGATGTTTCTTCACACCGGCGAAGCTCGCTGCGCGCCGTCTCCAATCCGGCTTCTAGCTCACGCAGGCGAACCAGGTTAGCTTCGCTTTCTTTCGCCAGCAGCAACTGTTGTTCGCGCCAGCTCTCAGATTGTTGCCGGAGGCGCGCCATGCGGTTGCGGACTTCTTCGCACATGCCCAGCAGGCGCTCCACTTCGGCGCCGGCGGCGCGCGTCCGTTCCTCGAGCGCGCTGCTTGAGCCGTTGGCCTCCGCGAGCTTCTGCCCAAGATGTTCCATCTCTGCGCGGAGCTCGCGGAACGCGGCCATTGATTGTGCGACGGTTTCTTCGCGCGCCGTCTTTTCCTGGCCTGCCACTGCCAGTCCGGAGCGCAGGCCGGATTTACGTTCTTCGGCTGCGGCGAGATCGCGTTCGAGCTGGGCGGCCTCAGACTGAAGGACTTTGAGTTGGGCGGACGCTCTCTCGCAGGCGTCGCGCGTCTGGCGCAACTTCTCATCAGCCACCACGGCTTTCTTTTCCGCTTCCTGCTTGGCCGCAAGCAGGCTCGCGTGGTCCTTGGCGAGTTGCGCGGCGCGGCCGGCGGCATCGGCTAACTCCGCCTCGCACGCCTGGATTTTGCCCTCCAGTTCGGCGGTGCGGCGCTCGAGTGTCCGGAAATCGCGCCGCAAGGCCAACGGGCCTGCGCTCGAGCCTTTGCCGCCCGAGACCAGGCGATGTTGATAGTGCTCACCCGAGCGAGTCAGGAAGTGGTATTCAGGATAAGATCCTGCCAGGCGCTGGGCTGTGGCGGAGTCCTCAACGAGGTAAGCGTGGGCGAGCGCCGGCAGCGGCAAGTCGCCATTCAAACCCAGAGATTGCTGG
>Ga0187784_10004924_pt1 | contig 10818 bp, 5 predicted proteins | sample 1015_SJ02_MP15_2_FD_132964 | JGI IMG/M metagenome (GOLD analysis project Ga0187784, IMG submission 132964) | Tropical peat soil microbial communities from peatlands in Department of Meta, Colombia - 1015_SJ02_MP15_20_MG | ecosystem: Environmental > Terrestrial > Soil > Wetlands > Peat | place... | reverse complement strand
GCCTTGTCGTACTGCCCCATCAGCGTGTAGTTCACGCCGAGATTGTTATACGGACTCGCCGCGCGTGGATAAACTTCGATGCAGCGCTCATAGGACTCGTTGGCTTTTTCCAGTTCGCCGGTGACGTCGCTGTAATACATCGCTTCAATGGTGTAGCGCTCCCGCTGACTGACTCGATCGCGCAGATCGAACGCCTTCTTGAAGTTTTCCATCGCCAGGGTGGCCTGCTCCAGGTTGCTGTAGCTCACGCCCAGGTCGGCGTAGGCCATGGCGAAATTCGGATCGAGTTCGACCGCGCGTTTGTAATAAGGAATTGCGGCTTCATCTCCTTTTTCCGCGTCCATCCGTTGTGCCTGCGTCAGAGCCTGCAACGCTTCCAGGGAGGAAGTCGTGGCTTCCACCAGAGGCTTGTTGAACTTCTCCAGCGAGGCCAGAGATTCGCCCAGCTTGCCGCGCAATTCGTTTCCGGCCGTGCCGAGAGCCGACAGGACCTGATTGCGATTTTCGGCTTCAGCCTTGGCAGAGGCAACCGTGTCGCCGCTCTGGCAATGCACCGCCTTCAGTTCGATCTGATAACGGGCTCCGGCGCTAGAGATGGCACCGGCAATGAACACCTTGCTGTTGGTGCGCAGGCAAACCTCGCGCGCGACCTGCCGCGTCAGCCGCTCTTCCGCAGGACGATCCATCAGCTTCAGCGTCTCCTGCACGTTTCGCAGAGGAAGCACGTTGAGAAATGGCGACTGCTCAAGGTCAATGGCCAGGGCTCCTTTCAGCGTGTCATCAAAAACCGGGTCGCCGGTGTTGTTGGCAAAGTCTGCCAGAACGACGGTGTCCACGCCGGTGAGGCGCTTGGCGTGTTCATGGCGGCGATAGTAGAGGCTGCCCGCGATCACGCCGACAACCAGCACGGCCACCAGAAGTGGGACGCCAATCTTGCGGAGCTTCTTGCGTCCGGCAGACGGAAGCTTGGGCGCTACCGTTATCTTCGAAGGTCTCGTTGAAAATTTCGCGATCGGTCCGGTCTCAGTGTCGCGCTTCAGCCGCTGCAAATCCGTGCGCACGTCGGAAGCGTGCTGATACCGCAGCGCACGGTCTTTCTCCAGCGATTTGCCAATGATCTGCTCCAGCTGCGGAGGCACCTCACGATTCCATCGGCTGGCTGGTTCCGCGGGCTCGTGAAGAATAGCGCCGTAGGTGGCGCCTTGGGTGTCGCGATCGAACGGCAGCCGCCCTGTTGCCATCTCGTACAAAGTGACGCCAAAGGAAAACAAGTCGCTGCGTTCGTCCACCGGCTTTCCCGCCACCTGTTCGGGCGACATGTAGCTCACTGTGCCCAGGGTCATGCTCTTGGCGGTGAGATCTCGCAACGTAATCGTGGGGTCGCTCGAGGCCGAGTCTCCGCGGGCAACGGTTTCCGCCTTTTTCGCCAGACCAAAATCGAGTACCTTGGCGTGACCGCGCTTGGTGATGAAGATGTTGCCCGGCTTGATATCGCGGTGAATGATGCCCGCAGCGTGCGCCGCCTCGAGCGCGTCGGCAATCTCAATGGCAAGCGAGAGCAGTAGATCGATCTCCAGCGGCCGGCCGGCGATGCGGTACTTCAGCGTCACGCCATCCAGATACTCCATGGCGATGAAGACTCGGCCGTCCTGCTCGCCGATGTCGTGGATGGTGCAGATATTGGGATGGTTCAGAGCGGAAGCCGAGCGCGCCTCGCGGCGAAAACGCTCCAGGGCCAGCACATCGCGCGACACGTCCTCGGGGAGAAACTTGAGTGCGACGAAGCGCCCCAGTTCGGTGTCCTCGGCCTTGTAGACCACCCCCATTCCGCCGCCACCGAGTTTTTCGACAATCCGGTAGCGCGAAATGACAGGGTCGGTCATAAGGCTGAATCTTAGGTGGAGGAGTGGGGCAAGTCAACGCAGATTGGGCAGTTGGCGCGTTTCAAAGACGATGGTTGACGGCGCCGAAGAGACACTCAAACCAATACCTGCTGCAGCGCGGTGAAAATTGGAGTGATTGGATGTTTCCCATTCGTTGCCTGAACCCTGAGCAATTGCGTTACTGCGTGGTTCCCAAAGGGTGGCGGGAATGTGCAAATTTATTCACTTCTTTGAAACGAAATTTCACTGAGAATTCATATTTTCTCTTGTTGGCCTTCCGCCATCCCTCGGCTAAAATCTATCGATGGCACGATGCACGTCTTGAGGGGGGATTGCATGTCTGCAAAGCGCGCTGTGGTGGCGGGTTTATTGTTCGTTTTGATTGGAACAATGTCAGTGACTGCACAGGTGGCTCAAATCTATGCGGCCTGCGAGGGAAAATCTACACTTTCGCAATACGACTACGTGACAGGGGTGGAAACGACACTGTACAACACCACCGGGCACCCTGACGACTTGGTCCTGAACTCCCTGGGGCAACTCATCTACTCCGTTCCCACTCAGGGAACCGTCAACTTGTTTGATCCGACCACCGGCATCAATACCGTACTGGCCAATATTGGTGGCGCCCGTGATCTGATCATCACACCTGACGGCAATAACCTGATGATCGCCAAGAACACCGCACCGGCATCGATCTACGAGTACAACTTCAGTTCCGGGACCACCACCATTTTTTTCCCAAAGACCAAGGGAATCACGTCCATGAACGGGCTGTCGTTTGACGTGTACGGCAACTTTTATGCCGTGGCCAATAGGACGGAGATCCTGCAACTCAATCCCCAGACCGCCGCGATTGTCAACACGCTCGTTCTTGAAACGGGGAAGGCGGGCGGCGCCGATGGGCTCACCTACGACAGCTACACCAATAGCTTGTGGACCACGCATGACAGCAACACGCTAGGTGATGGTCTTGTGCAGATTCCGGTCCAGGCCTCGGGATTCGTATCCACTTCTCCCGGCTTCAGCTTTTATCCGATCAACATGGGGGGACTCGATGGTATTAAGTCCGATGGATCGGGCAATCTGTATATCGGTGCGATTTGGACTGCACCCGTTTACAACATCCCGACCAATACTCTCCTTTATAACCCAGTGGTGAAAGGCGCTGACGGAGTCGCGCTGGTCCCTGGCACCTATGGAGCCCAGCGAAGCAATAAAACGACAGTTCCGCAGAGTGCGAGGGACGCAGCCCAGAATCCCTAGATGCAGCAGCGTGTAGCCTCTGCAAGAAAAAAACTTGCGGCCGAATGCGGAATCTCCTGAGCGGACATGTTCTCCAGTTGCAGCGTCCGCTTCACAAGTTTAGGCGCCTCTGTTAGGGCTTTTCCTGTGTAGTAGCTATCGTACTCCCAAGTGATCTCTGCGGTATTTCTTTAGAGACACACCCCCGGCGCTCGCGCGGGAGACGAGAACCTTCGAAGTCTGCCGCCAACCACACAGAAGAGGAGTTCGCGGAAGTGCTTGAAATAGTTGGCTGCCCCCCAGGGATTCGAACCCCGATATGCTGATCCAGAGTCAGCTGTCCTGCCGTTGAACGAGGGGGCAAAAGCCTTTACTGTAGCGGGTTTTCGCGTCGCCGCGCGCCTTCGCTTCCAGACCGTGTAGGCACCGTGTAGGCGATTGGGCTTGACAGCAACACGTCATGATTATACATCGGTAGTCGTACGTGGTCATCCGGCTCCCAAGTGTCGGACACGTACATGGAAAAGATGGAAAAGAGGGTCAGAGACTCTCTCCCTGTGTCGTGGATGAGACCTCGCAGCCAGAAGGCGAGGTTCGTACATGGCGATCAAAGTTCCCCGGCCGAAGGCATCTCCAGAGATCGAAGCTCATGGCGCTGCTCGTCCGCGTCGTGCGCAAGTGGAAGCTCGCCCAATGGGGACGCTCTGATCGTTTGCGATGGCATCCCGCCGATCGCTTTTGGGCTGACGGCGTCCCGCCGCCGGTCACGGCAAAAACTTTCGTTGGATTGGATCGTAACGCCTTTTTGGGCCGTGCGGCTAACGGAATTTGCCAGCCACCACAGTTCCGTTCGAGTCCGCGCCCTTACTTTCGCGTTAGCTCCGATTTCACCGGCCTGCGGCTGCCGCATCGGCCTGCCTGCGGTGAGTCAGAAAGTTTTCCTGGCACTGAATTGCGGCTTGCCGCAGTTCCGCAAACTCTGGCCGCGGGCGTATGGAATCGAACAGCGGGTCTTTGTCCATGGCGGGATACGAGCAGTAGTTCCCTTTGATTGCTTTGCTCAACTGGCGCAGTGCTGCATCCGGCTGTTGGCAGAACGCAAGAGCTTCGGCGTTCTGGTACAAAAGTTCGGGATCGCCTAACGAAACCGGATCGGTTTCCACATTCGCGACGGCTTTTGCCACTTCTGCCCGCGGAGCATGACTTAACCAAGCCTGCGCCAGTTTCGCATCCACGTTATTGTAGCCAAGCTTTGCTGCTGTATTTGCTTGGCTCAAAACCGCGGCCGTGTCTTGCGTACGGAGCGCAATCTGCATACGCAACAGCGCCGCGAAACCGGAACGTCCGTCAAGATTAATGAACTTCTGCCCACCCGCATAGTCGCCCGCCAAAATAAACGGAATAGCGCAAGTCCGGTACCCATGCACAGGATCCACGGCGAAAACTGCTTCGCATTCCTTGCGAGATTCGTCCAGAAGACCGGCATAACGCAGTACATAGCTCATGTTGAAATGCGCGTTGGAGTCGGAATCCGGATGTCTGCGCAAAAAATCCGAGACCTCGTGGTAAGCACCATCCAGGTCTCCTTGTTCCACCCGGAGGCTGACCCACGGCGTTGAGTTCGGATCGAGTTCAAGCTCACGCTTGTGATTGGCGAGAGACTTTGCCAGTGCGGCCTCCTCCCCATTTCCGTACTTATACTCAATGTAGTAGCGCCAGGCGAGTTGGTGCCATGTGGGCGCGTATCCGCTGTCAAGCGCAACCGATTGCTCCAGCTTCTGGATGGCCACTCGATTCGGGCCTGGATCAAGGGAAACCATTGCGCTGTGCAGGAATAGATCGAAGGCTTGTTCGTTCTTCGGCGAGGGTATGTCGCCCGGCACGGCACCAGGGATATCCATAGCTGGAAGCAGCCGCTGGGTGGCGGAAGCCGCGAGCTTCTGGTGCAGGCCGATGAGTTGCTGCGGCCCGATCGTGACTTCATCTCTCCACACCGTTTTGTTCTGCGCCACGTCGGTCAGTTCCAGGGTTACCCGCAGATTCTGTTGGTCTTTCAGGAATCCGCCAGCCAGCACGTGCGTGACGCGTAGGTCCTGTCCCAGCGCAGCCAAATCGGGTGGTTGTTCCCCGTACCTGCTGGTCGAGGTGAAGGGACGCACGGTGACCGACGGAGCGTAAGTCAGATCCGTGACCAGATCGTTGGCAATCGCATAGCGCAGGTAGTCGTAGTCGGGCCCGGCGCCTTCGTTGGCAAAGGGAAGAACGGCGATCGCCTTGCGGCCCGGCGCGAGGGCGCGTGCAGTTCCGGCTGTATACCTCCAACCCAGGAATGACACCAGAGCAGCCACTCCACAAAGTGCCGCCCACACCCATCGCCGCGAAGGGTGTGTGGGGGGCGCTGCGCCCGCAACTTCCTGCGAGGGCAGTGATTCCGTGGTCCGAGCCTGCGCTGTTGCCGTTGCTCCGATTTCGGCGGGCTCGCATTCCACCGGAGCAAGGAAGCGGTAGCCGCGTCGGGGAACCGTTTCAATAAAGATGGGATTCTCGGCATCGTCGCCGAGCGCGAAACGCAGCTTTTTCAGGGCGGCGTTGAGGCTGCCATCGAACTCGACGTAAGTTCCTTCTGGCCAAAGCGATTGCCGCAGCTCTTCGCGGGGGAGGAGTTCCCCCGGGCGCTCTAATAGAAGACAGAGTACGCGCAACGGCTGATCTTGCAGTTTGACGGGCACACCCTGGCGCAGCAATTTCCCGTTTTCTGAGTCTACCTGGAAGAGGCCAAAGCGATAGATACGCTTCGGCAGGACCGGTGCTTCCATGCCGCAACGTCCCCCCACACCTTGGCCGCTAAGTTTAGCACAGCCGGAAAGGCGAGTCATAGCTTTTTGTGACTCCTTGCAGCGCAAGGGTTTATCAGGTCACACGCGCTTCACAAGCAAGTCCTTTGACGATTTGACAATTTCGCGTCATTCTCCCGCTCGCGTGGCACCGGACGCGTGAGTCCCAAGTTCCCTCCGGTTCGCCCTCGCAAATTTCGCCTCAAGAAAAGTCTCCGAGGAGGAAGTTATGCAGCTTCGCACCGGAAAACTTCGATTCAGTTTCATCGTTGCACTGGCCCTGCTGACCGCCCTGATCATTTCCTCGAGCGCGCAGCAGCCGGCCACCGTCGTTCCCACTCTCGTCAACTTCAACGGCACGCTTAGAGATCTCGACGGCAAACCCATCACGCAGATCACCGGCGTCACCTTCTCGCTCTTCAAAGACGAACAAGGCGGTGCGCCGTTGTGGATGGAGACGCAGAACGTAGCTCCCGACCGCAACGGCCACTACACGGTCGCGTTGGGTTCGACCACCGCCGAGGGCTTGCCGACCGATGTGTTCGCTTCGGGGGAGGCGCGCTGGCTGGCCGTGCAAGCCGAAGGGCAGCCTGAGCAGCCGCGCATATTGCTGCTCAGCGTGCCCTACGCCTTGAAGGCCGGAGACGCACAGACCGTCGGGGGATTGCCGGCTTCGGCCTTCGTTTTGGCAGCGCCCGGAACCGCGGGAACGAATTCTGCGGGAACAGCAGGGGATTCCGCAAACCCATCCGGCGCGGCTCCGGCGGCGAGTAACGCCTCGTCGGATGTAACCACCACGGGCGGCACCGTCAACGCCATTCCTCTGTTCTCCACCTCGACCAACATCCAGAACTCGATCCTGTCGCAGACCGGCACCACGGCCATCGACATCGCGGGTGCGCTCGACTTTCCCGCGCTGGGCACGGCCACCTCCAGCAAGAGCTACAACTCCCGGCCCCAGGATTTCGTGGCTTCGGTGTACAGCAGCACCAGCAAAGCGGCGGTGGCCCAGACCTTTCAATTGCAGGCCGAACCGCTCAACAACGATAAGTCCACGGCTTCGGGCACGCTGAATTTGCTCTATGGCTCGGGCACAACGACTCCCGCAGAGACCGGATTGAAGATTGCCAACACGGGCGTCATCACCTTCGCGACGGGCCAAACCTTCCCCGGCACCGGCGACGGCACGATTACCGGCATCACCACGGCATCGGGCAGCGGACTGACGGGCGGCGGCACCAGCGGAACGCTGAGCCTGAGCATTCCTGCAGCAGGCGTGAACAATACGATGCTGAAGGATTCCAGCGTCACGCTGAACGCGAACAGCGCCGGAGGGTTGACCACTCCGGGCGCGATGTCGCTGGGCAGCACCTACGCGATTGGACTGAAACCGTGCACGACGAATCAAATTCTGCAATACAGCGGCAGCGCGTGGAACTGCGCGAGCGCGGGCACGGGCACCATCACCGGAGTAACGGCGGGTTCCGATCTCACCGGCGGCGGCACCGGCGGCAATGTCACGCTGAATGTGGACACGACGAAAGTCCCGCTGCTCGCGTCGGCCAATATATTCAGCACGGGGCAGACGATCAGCGCTACTGGCAGCGTCGACGGTCTAGACGTCAGCGCGGCATCAGGCAATGGCATCACGGCTACCTCAACTTCGGGCGTCGGGCTTTCGGGCGGTTCCACGAATTCCACCGGTGTGGCTGGCGCGACAGGGAGCAGTCAAGCTTACGGCGTCTCCGGCGTTAATCTCGGCGGAGGCGTCGGCGTCTACGCAAGCGGGCTGACGGGGGTGTCTGCAGAATCAACCACCTGTTGCACCGGCTACGGCGGCGAATTCTACGGCTACTCCGCTCAGTCGGGGTCGAACAATAACGGTACCGACGGCGTGCTTTCAATCGGTGGGAGCCCCGATCCGTCCGCCACTTACGGGGTTGGCGGCGGCTCCGGGGTTGTGGGTTTTGGTGGCAGCGCATCCTCCGGATTAGGCGCCGGAGGCTTTGGAGTGGTCGGCTATGGCGGCGACGGGCCAGACAGTGACGGCCTGGGAGGAGTGTTCGTGGGTGGTGACACCAATGGTTCCGGCACCGGCGACGGCGACGGAATCGACGGGATCGCCGGCAGCGGCTACGCCGGGTCTTTTTACGGTGATGTCTACGTCGCCGGGACTCTCTCCAAGAGCTCCGGATCATTCAAGATCGATCACCCACTCGATCCTGCGAATAAGTATCTCTATCACTCCTTCGTGGAATCCCCCGACATGATGAATGTTTACAACGGCAACGTTGTGCTCGACGCGAACGGCGGGGCGGTCGTCGAGTTTCCTGACTGGTTTGGCGTGCTCAACCGCGATTTCCGCTACCAGCTGACCTGCATCGGCGGCTTCGCGCCGGTTTATGTCGCGGAGGAAATCAGCAACAACCATTTCACAATCGCTGGTGGGCGACCGGGCCTGAAGGTCTCCTGGCAAGTTACCGGCATCCGCCAGGACGCTTGGGCAAATGCTCATCGCATTCCGGTGGAGGAGGAGAAAGAAGCCAGGCTGAAGGGCTTCTACATCCATCCTGAGCTGTATGGCGCTCCGCCGGAGAAGCAGATCGAATGGGCGCGCCATCCGCAGATGATGAAGCGCATGAAGGAACAGCAACACGCGCCGCACCCAGCAGCCGCGCCCGTCGCACTGCCGGCGCCGGTCTCTGCGACGACCGAGCAGGCGCTGAAAGCCAGGAAATAGCAAGCAAGCTTGGGTGGGCAATCGCACGAGTTAAAGAAAGCGGCCTCGGCCACGCGCAGCCTCCGGTGCGGGTTCGCACGCGGCCGAGCAGCAGGGAGTTCACGCTCCTGTTGGTTTATCGCACTTCAAGTAACTGAAAAATCCCCTTCGTGGGGTAAGGAGAAAAATCATGAAACGTGCAACGAGCAATCTGTTGATCGCAGCGGCTGTGGTATTGGTGATGGGCTTTACGACTCTGGCGGTGGCGCAAGATCGGGACGAGATCCGCGCCATATTCGACTCCGCGCCGAAAGTGCCAACCAGCGTGGGCGGGGTGCAAATCTTCGCGGGCCCACCCAAAGGTTTCAATCCCATGACGGCCAGCGGCCGCGAGCTGGCGCAGTACGGCTTGCCACAACGGCCCGACCAGGCGGCGGACCCGAAGGGCTTTGCGGTGTGGCAGCGCGGCATGCTGGCTCTGAAGACGCGGGCCAGCGACGTAAAGGCGACCAAGTATTTCAGCCGCGAGTTCATGCCGGCCAAGAATCAGCCGGCCAGGACTATCGAGGCCGGGCCGTCGACGATCAATTCGACGAACTGGAGCGGGGTGGCGGTAACCAACACCAACACGTCCTGGAACAAAAAGACGTCGTTCAGCTATGTGACTTCGGTTTTCAATGTGCCGGCAGCGCAGCCGCCCATCGGCGCTTGCGACAACGGCATTACCGGGCCTTTCTATGAGGTGAGCTGGAACGGCATCGACGGCTTCAACATTCTGTTCGGCACCAGCGACGTGCTACAGGGCGGCAGCTATAGCTATGCCGACTGTAACGGCAACGTCCAGTATTTCGGATGGGTGGAGTGGTATCCCAGCTATTCGCTTATGGTGCTGTTGTGCGGTGTCAATCCCTGCCCCGTCAACGCCGGCGACGACTTCTGGGTAGTCACCTACGGTGTAGCCGGGACCGCAACCCAAAACGTGTATGTCGAGGACCTCACCACGCAATGGTATGGAAACATGTATCTTCCCTACGTCACCGGGCCGGGGCTGGTGGGGAACACCGCGGAATGGATCATGGAACGTCCCTACTGCTGCGGTGAAAGCGACCCGCTGCCGCTGGCGAATTACATCTACGCCTTCTTCGCCAACAGCTACGCCGAGGATGGCGCGGACAAGGTGTTCTACCCCGGTTCCACGGCGTCGTCGGCCTTTGACATCACCATGCTCGACGACAGCGGTTCGGATTACATCTCCGCCGTCACCGCCGGAACGGCGGGCGAACAGGGCAGGTACAGTCTGTTCTTCGGCGACGAGGGCTGCGCCTATCAAGGTGGCTGCACGCCGTAACAGCGCGAACGCACGCTCACACTCAAACCCGGCCTTCCTGAACAGCGCGTGCACGGGAGGGCCGCGAACCAAGGGGATCGGCAAATGGGAGTTAGGGAATTCTAAATCGATGTAAGGGGAGAACTTCAATGACTTGCAGAAATTTGATTCTGACTGCAACTGCCAGGTTCTCTCCGGTTCGCCTCCGCAAATTTCGCTCAAGAAAATTTTGCAAAGGAGAAAGTTGTGCCGCTTCGCACCGGAACTGCCAATTCACGTCAGCACCACAAAATTCCGCAGCTGGCCTCTGACAGGATGAAGCGCGCGTGGACTCAGCAACAACGGCCTCGGCCGAAGCGGGCAGCCCCCCGGTGCGGGTTCCCAGACGGCCGGACAGCAGGGAGCCGCAGGCTCCCTGCTGTGGAAGTTCACGCGTGAGTCGCACTGAGGCCGCCCTCCAAGTTCGTGAATCCCGCTTCCATCTTCCCCGTTTCCCAGCGCAAATCGCCCGAAAACGCCATCTGAGCCAGTCCGGCTTTGCGTACATCGTCAGGGCTGACCACTTTGCTCGCCGCCGGAACGCAGCTTTACCGCCCATGAGGGAAGAAACCGAGCATTGGGCAAGGGCGCGACCGGAGTCGCGCCCGGGTTCACGCACCTCTTATTGCGGCGATCTGGCCGCGACCATCGCAGGCGCGGGCACCAGACCTTTCGCGCTCGCCGGTTTGGTGGCCGCCGGACGAGCCTGCTGCCGCATTCTCATTTCCTGCATCTTCTTCATCTGCTGCGGATGGCGCGCCCACTCGATTT
>Ga0187784_10004923_pt1 | contig 10819 bp, 11 predicted proteins | sample 1015_SJ02_MP15_2_FD_132964 | JGI IMG/M metagenome (GOLD analysis project Ga0187784, IMG submission 132964) | Tropical peat soil microbial communities from peatlands in Department of Meta, Colombia - 1015_SJ02_MP15_20_MG | ecosystem: Environmental > Terrestrial > Soil > Wetlands > Peat | place... | reverse complement strand
GAACCAACCATTATTACACCAAACAATCCCCAAATAGTAGTGGTCGACCACAAAGAAAAAATCGAGTTTGAGCTTTGGTTTAAACCTGATGGCATTGTTTTTGATGACGAAACATTAAGACGACGTAGAAAAATGCAACTAAGTGAAGATGTTTCAGCCTGGGTTGTTTCCGCTGAAGATTTTATTGTAACTAAATTGGCTAGACCTGACCGCGGTGCCGTGGACGAACAGGACGTGAAAAGCGTGCTGGTTAGGCAAGAAGGCAAGCTGGATTGGAATTACCTTGAAAAAAGAGCAGAAGATGCGCAAGTCCTAACGATTCTAAAAGCAATTCAAAACGCATAAACGCTTTTAGCTTTTGACAACCGTTGCTGGTTGATTTAGGCTTTGAGCGAAGGCTTCTGCTTGTTTAACGTCATCTTCGTTGGGTCGCCCCTTATTTATGCCTCCAACTATTTTGAATGGTCCAAAAGTGTCAAACCCTGCGCAGTTGAACTCGTTAACAACAGTGAAGCCTTTGGATTGAAGTTTTTCTCTGAGTTGCTTGTGAAATTTAGACGCGTTTCCTGTTCGACCGCTTGTGGAAAAGATAAATGCCTTCTTGTCGGTTGTTTGAGGTAGCTTGTCTGTGAGTTGAAGCAGAGATTTATTGACATTTCCATAATATATTCCTGAGCCGAAGCCGACAAGGTCGTACCCGGATAGACTATTTAGGTCAACTTCTTGCGGCGTTTTAATTTCTGCCTTGAGGGGACCTGCAATCGCAAGCGCTATTGTCGCTGTGTTTTTATGATGATAAGAAAAACAGATGACAAGTGTTTTCATGATTTCACGTGCAAACAACCAGTAAAGGGTTGACTTAATATATTTTTTGTTTTAATATAGTCTTAATTTATTAACGCCTAGCCAACCCGTTTTTTCCGTTTAGCGGAGTTGTTAAAGTTTTGATTAAGACAGGGCCGTTATCTTGATTCTAAACAGTATCTTATTGTGATGACTTTTTGTGATTACCCAAAGTGAACTGACTATTTATGGTCCGCAGGCAACGTCCATTAAAAGGAATAGAAAACATGAAAACCAACATAATTGAGGCAGCAAACCTCACTAAAACTTACAAAAAAACCGTCAAAGCCGTTGACCACATTTCTTTTTCAGTGGAAGAAGGCGAACTTTTCGGCTTCATAGGACCCAACGGAGCGGGAAAAACCACAACAATCAAAATGCTCACCACCTTGGCATCCGCAACCGAGGGCAAGGCTTCAGTGGCAGGATACGACGTCGCCAAAAACCCGGGCGCAGTCCGAGAAAAAATTGGAGTAGTTCCTCAAGAACTCACCGCGGATGACGAATTGAAAGGCGTTGAAAATCTGCTTCTCTCTGCGAAGCTCCATCACGTTCCGAACGACAAAGCGCGCGGGAAAGCGAAGGAACTGCTTGAACTTTTGGAGCTTGAAGGTGCCGCGCAAAGGCAGGTTAAAACCTTTTCGGGTGGGATGCGGAGGCGTCTGCAACTTGCGATGGGGCTTATTCATGACCCGAAAATACTGTTTTTGGATGAGCCAACCTTGGGGTTAGATATTCAGACGAGGCAGAACATGTGGACCTACATTCGAGACCTTAACCGTAAAAAAGGCATAACCGTATTTATGACCACGCATTACTTGGAGGAAGCTGATTCGTTATGCGACAGAATCGCAATCATAGACAACGGCGTTATCAAGCTGTCAGGTTCACCATCAGGACTGAAAGCCAAACTCGGCGGCACAATTTTGACACTGCAACTCACTGATGGCGCTGACATATCCAATATGCTCGGCGAAATCCAAGATGTTACTGAAGTAGAAAAAGAAGCCGAAACTTACAAGATTAAGCTAACAAAAACTGAAAACGCTCTACCCGCAATAGTTGAAAACATAACAAAGAAAGGGCTCAAAATTTCCGATATTACTTTGGCTAAGCCGACACTGGACCAAGTTTTCCTCCAAATCACTGGCGATAACATGCGAGACGGTGCAGCAAATGGCGATTCGTTTGGTCAACGCATTTTGATTGAGAGGTTGAAGTAAAATGTTCGCCGATACTTTTGCATTAACAGCGCGTTCCCTTAAGAAGTGGATTCGCAACCCGGCCGCCATCATGCCCGGGCTTTTCATGGCAGTCTTTTGGCTTGCACTCTTCGGAAGCTCATTTAACCCTGTTAACCTTGTACCCACGCAAATCGGAGGCACTGCGCTGTCGCCAGTTCTGGTTGAGCAAATCAAGTCCGCAATGACTTCAGTTTTCGGTGGCGCTGCAAACTACATAACATTCCTTACGGCGGGCGTAATTTCCTTTATCGTCATAATCAACATGGCCTACGGCGGAATAGACATAGTCCTTGATAGGCAACTAGGATACCTTAATTCGCTGCTGAGTGCTCCTATATCTAGGGCATCAATATTTTTCTCCGGCGTGATGCAGAACTTTGTGAAAGCCATGTTCATAGCTTTATTGACATTCATAGTCGCGATTCTTCTTCCCAACGGGTTACAATTCGGCGCCGGCTTTGGCGTACTTAACTTACTCGGCATCCTCGTAGCCTTCGGGCTCTTAACGTTTGGGTTCGGCTGTCTCTTCACTGCACTAGCCTTCTCAGTGAAGAATGTTGATTCGCTGGTCGCCATCGTTAATTTCTTGGCTTTTCCCTTGATTTTCATGAGCAGCGCCATATTTCCTCTCGGGACATTTCCATCATGGCTCAAAGGAATAGCTGAAGTTAACCCTATCACGAAAGCTTCCGAAACTACCCGACTGCTCACAGTGAACGGGAATTTGACTGCAGCACAATTTTCTACGTTGACAGGAAACATGCTGTACCTTGCCATTACCGCCGTGTTGCTGGCAGTTATCGGATACTTGATTGCGCGGAAAGCTTTGAAGGCTGAATAAAGGAGTAAATACAGTTTGGTCGCAGTAACGCAAAGTGAGCCAACCTTAAAAGTAATAGAGGTGTAGATAGAAACATGTCAGATATCCATGTTCGACGAGGAGAAACCGCAATACTTGACCGCGTCGAAGGCGAACTCCAAATAGGTAACAATGCAAGAATCGAAGCTAGCAACGGCAAAAACGTCGTAGTCACCAAGGGCATCTACCTTGAAGGCAAGGCCTACGTGAATTGTGATTTGGAATGCGATTCATTAGAATCCAAAATTTTTCTTTCAAAAATCAAAGAGACTAGTTTGCAGTCTAACAGGGCACGACTTGAATTGACAGGTCGATATGCCGGAAAACTTGAAGTAAACGGAAACTTGACGGTTCACAACCAACTTAACGTTAGTCACTCGGTAAGAGTCAAAGGATTTATCGACGCTGGAGATATTGACGTGGGCGGAAAAGTGCAAGCCGATGCCGTCAAATGTGGCAATATTCGGGTTGGCGGTCGCGTAGATATCCAAAATACTTTTGAAGCCTCAAGCGTCAACGTCGGAGGCAAAGTAGCTGCCCTTGGAAAAGTCAAAATAGGGGACCTTAGCGTAGGCGGTGAAGTTGAAGTTGGGGGCGGATCCATAACAGGCAATATTCGAGTAGGCGGAAAATTCGTCAGTAGAGGGCAACTTGAATTCGGTGCACTATTAGTCTACGGCAAAGGGTTTCTACCTGGCGGATGTAAAGGACGTAAAGTTTCAACTTTTGGGAAGCTGGAAGTTGAGGGAAACATAACTTGTGACCGGATTGAAGTAGGCGGGGTTATTGAAATCTCCGGGGATTGCCACGCTGAGGATATCGAGGTAGGCGGAAAATTTGACGTTACTGGTTCCCTATTTGTTTCGGACATACTTGAAGGCTATGGTGTGGTTGAAGTAGTTGGCAACTTTGAGAGTACAAAACTACGCGTTAGCGGCAAATTGACAGCAACTAGGATTATAGTCAAAGAAGCCGCAGATATTAGCGGCAAACTGGAAACCAAAGAGGGACTGAAAGCCAGACTGATGACTGTATACGGAGGAAGCCGATGCGTAGGCGTGTTGATTGGCGAGATGGTTGAGGTTGGAAAAAGCATGGATTTAGCCTATGGCGGTGCTGGAATAAATTGGCTTATCAAACACCACGCAATCCTTCTTAATCAGGCAATGTCTGAGAGAGGCATATGGCCAGGGAGGGGTATGGCCAGAGTCGAAGACGTTTACGGAAAGGAAGTTGTTCTTGGCCCGATGTGCAGGGCAGAACGCATTTTTGCCGATATTGTTAAGATGGAAGAGGGGTCAGCTGCAGACCAAGTAACCTACACTGCTGAGTTCAAGATGGATTTTGGGGCTACCGTAAGTGAACCTCCTAAAAAAGTAACAGAACTGCCGAAACCGCCATTCTAACGTGGTCTGGGAGATATGCAGATGAGTCGCCGAGAAACGAAACGTTCAAAAACTGACCTTTACGCCGGGGTCTTAGAAGTGCTCATACGTTACCCTGAGGGAGGAAAAATCACTCGCATCTCATACGGCGTAGGCGTCCCCATTGACCGATTAAGAAAGATAATTGAAAATCTCTGCGACTTCGGCTTAGCAAGAAAACTCACTGACGGTGAACAGGTTTACTATTTTGCTACGCCCCGAGGGTTAGAATTTCTTGACACTTATTGGAAAATGAAAGGCTTCTTTGAAATCTTCGGAGACAAGAACCCATAGAACAATAGCTCAGCTGTCAAGATCAAAAACCCATTTAAAAACCAATAAGATTATCAAACACGCCGCTAAGGATCGATTTTCTGCATGTAAGCGGGTTTCACAAAAATCGTGATGAGCGGAATAGGGTATCAATTTTGTTGATGAATTTCACTAGCTAAATTGAAAGGTCTCCATTGGATAAGCATTCTTATTGCTAATTTTATGTGTTCTATTTAAATCAAAGATAAATAGTGGTAGTACAATCTCGTTACCTTAAAGGAGAAATAAACTTGTCCGTAGCGCAAAGAAAGTATTTCACCGAAGTCGCAGCGTTAGCAGATAAAACCGTGTCTGTAGTGACAACTACTGGAAAAATCTATAACGGCACACTAATCGGCATCAACCAGGACAACCTGAGCCTATGCCTAGCTGATGCAAAAGACGAACTTGGAACCTTGCTTCACAGGGTTTTCCTAAACGGGAACGTGGTTGCTCAAATTTCAAGCGCAGAAAAACCCTTTGACCTTAAAGCCTTAGCTACAAGACTTGAAAAAGTCTTTCCAACCATGGTTAAACTGTACGATGACAAGGGTTTCATCTGGGTCATGGATAAAGTGAAACTAACAGAAAAAGGCGTCGTAGAAGGGACGGGTCCAGCCGCTGACCGAGTGCAAAAAGTTTACGAACAATTCATGAGCGAAGTCAAAGCCTAAATAAACCAGCGCAGTTGTTCTTCCTCTTTCTTCTTTTCTTCTGTTACAGTTCTGATAATGCCGAAGGATTCTAAGTTTTTCTTTATCTCACTACTGCTTTCTTCAAGTTTTGATAAGTCAACATCAAGCTTCAAATATTTACCGAGGGTAGTTAACGCACATCGTGCAGCATTCACGTCAGGGTCCATTCCGGGTGTATCAACCAGCAAAGAGAAACCCTTCAAGTCCCTTATACCTGCTAAACCAACGGATAAGCCAGCGATACCGAAAACGTGGCCCACCATCACTTTAGTTCCCAAATCAAGCGCTTCCTGCATCGTGTCTAAATCCGTTGCTGTACTGTAAATTGCTGGGTTAGGTTGAACTTCATCTTTCTTGAAGCCGCCGATGGATATTACGAAGCGGCAGCCAAACTCCTGCGCTAAATCAAGCACTTTATCAACGAGCTCGTATTGCCCAACAGTTGTCAACGCCTGCGTGTTTCCATACCAAATAATCAAGTCGCGCCCACCATCCGGCCGCTTAGCATAGTAGAGTTCATTTATCGGAGAAAGCGCCCCGCCACCCTCAGTTGTAACTGCAAAATCCTGAAACGACGAGGAAAAAATTTGGACGAACCGTTTAGCCTTTAACTCCCTAATCAAATGTAGCGCTGCAATATTAGCCACAAACCCTATGCCAGGCAACCCTTCAATTAGAATCGGATCATTTAGTTCCGGTTTTTCACTTATGTCTATTGAGCAAACCATGGTTCGGCATCTCTCTTCGGTATTAGACAAATTAATGCGATATAAGGTTGCCTAATCCAAACACGATAGTTTTTCCCCCGCGACATTAGACGAAACGTTTTCATCCAAAAATAATCTAGTTTTGCAGCAAAAAAAAACCAATACATCCAAAACAGCTTGCTTTGACTAGAAAAGCTAACTTACATCTCTCTTCATTTTACTAAAATTTTCGTTAACAAAATTGAACCAACCTCGTACATGTGCTGACGATTCAGAAAGTCTCCTAAAAAATTGGCTCTCATCCAACACTTTTATGTCTATTTAATAATATTATTAACTGGTGTTTTTCATGAGTGTGAAGGAAGCTTTGTCTAAGCTGCAGAGTTACTCAAGTGAGCTTGACCTCGACTTGTCCAAAGCTGAGGATAGGTTCAAATGGTTCTTGGCATCGGTGCTTTTTGCCAAAAGAATCTCAGCCCAAACCGCAAAAGAAACTTACCTTTACTTTGAACAAGAGGATCTGACAAGCCTCGATGCGATATTAGAGGCTGGATGGGACCGCCTCGTGGAAGTTCTCGATTCTGGAGGTTACACTAGATATGACTTCTCAACCGCCACTAACCTTCTTGGAATCGCAAAGGCGCTTAAAGAAAAATACGGCAACATAGAGAGACTTCATGCGGAATCAAGCAGCCCAGAAGATTTGGAGCGGCGTCTGCAAGAATTCAAAGGCGTTGGACCTGTTGGTGTAAACATATTCCTGAGGGAACTGCGAGGAATTTGGGAAAAAGCAAAGCCTAAGCCTTCGCCAATGGCAGTGGCAACAGCACAAAAGATTGGATTAAACCCTAAAGACGTGGAAAGCTATGAATCTCAACTCGTCAGATTAAACCTTGAGTACTGCAAGAAACACCGAACCTTAGAATGTCCACTTAAGGAAAAGTGCCCCGACAAATGAAGCACTAAAAACGCGAGAAGAATTCAGGACTAAATCAATCCATTTTGTTTTAAGCCTTCGTTTGTATATCCTGTTTATCATTTTTGCGGCAAATTTTATATTTCAGGCATTCTATTGCATGACCCCATTTCATCAAGCTGTATTAGGTAAGTGGCGGTGCATATGCAAAAAAGGAAAAGTTTTACCTAATCTGCTTGGCGTTACATGGGAAATGTGTGAGTTAGAGACGTTTTGGGTAAAGCATAGATTTTTCAGAATGACAATCTAAATAAGAGTATTTCTTCAGAGTTTACTTTAGAAAAAGCAGTGAAGTTGTGAACGGATGAGCAGGAAAACGGGTTACCTCCAGCATAACTTTATGCTCTTCGCAATCTTACTAGCTGTATTGTTCATTGTTGTCGGCCTCATTTTTTTTGGAGCCCTAACCGTTGCTTTTAAAAGCATTGGCTTCACACCGGAAATTATTTTTTTGATCTTGATTGCCTCCTTGCTAGGAAGCTTCATCGATATTCCATTATTTAAAATGAAAACAGATGTACCAGTAGTTCGAAATGAAACCGTCAAATGGTATGGCGTTACCTACCGCATCCCCCAATTTAAGTACGGAGAAACCATCACAACAGTTGCAGTTAATGTTGGAGGCGCGTTAATACCAACAGGCGTCTGCCTTTTTCTACTCATCAAATCGGCGCCTTCAATGATTTTGCTCAGCTTGATTGGTGTGTTAGCCGTTGCGTTAGTAACGCATTTAGTAGCCCGGCCGGTAAAAGGACAAGGAATAACCACTCCATTTTTCATCCCGCCAATAGCTGCCGCTGTAGCCGCTGTAATTCTATCACCTGCACACCCAATAACAATCGCTTACGTGTCAGGCGTACTTGGAACGCTCGTAGGCGCTGACCTGTCAAACCTTCGAAAAATTCCCTCGCTCGGCGCGCAAGTTGCAAGTATTGGCGGAGCAGGCACTTTCGACGGCGTGTTCTTAACTGGCATAATCGCAGTTCTTCTTGCTGGATTATAAAAATAGGCCTGAACCCGTCAATACAGAGTTTATCATGGGTATTTCCGAAGTTCAGCGGATAGAAAATTGAGCGCGTGCTAAGTGTTGCTGGTGTTTAGAAGTCACAAATTAATATAAGCCGTCCTCAACGCTCTATTTTAATTGTAGGTTAGGGCTTTTGATTCAATGGTTTTCGATGGAGGTGAATGCTGATGGTTGATTATAAAACGGGTGAAGTTTATGTTTGTGCTGACTCTTCATGCGGTATGGAAGTTACACTTAGTAAAGCCTGCACCGGTGAGTCCTGTTCAAACTGCGGTTTACTGATGTGCTGTGACAAACCTATGATTAAGAAGAGCGCCTCAAAGAGAAAGGAATAAAAAAACCCGCTTTTGCTGGATTAGCAGCTGTTTGGGAGCGCGGCGTTCTGAATTATTCGGCAAGTTTGTTGGTTCGGGTTGGTTTGTTTGCTGAAATGTGCTCTGTTAAAATGGTAATTCTATGGTGAATTTTGTGCCTTTTCCCACTTCGCTTTCGAAGCTTATTGTTCCTCCAAGCGCTTCTGTTAAGCGTTTGACGGCGGCTAACCCAAAGCCTTGACCCTTGGCTTTTGTAGTAAATAGGGGCGTGAAAAGTTTGGGTTTGACTTCTTCTGGGATTCCTGAGCCGTTGTCTTCTACGGTTAGTACTGCCTTGTTGCTTTTCTGTTTTGCTTGCAGCGTTATTTGTCCTCCTTTTGGCATTGCTTGGATGGCGTTGTTGATTAGGTTTGTGAATATTCGTGTTATGAATGTTTTGTCAGTTTTCAGTTCGGGCATTCTTGGTTCAACGGCGTATTCGATTCGTACTACTGGGGGCACTTGAATTGTGCCTATTACCGTTTTGAATATTTCTTTTATGTCAATTTTCTCGAGTACTGGCGTTAACTTACGTGCGAAGTCCTGAAGGTCGGTGATAATTTTGTTTATGTAGCACACTTGTTCTTCAATGGTTTGCAGGCTCTCTATAAGTTGCTGTTTTGTTTCTATGTCTCGTACGTTTTTTGCTTCTTCGTTTGCGAGGTAGAGGCAGGCTATAATGCTTTGTAGGGGGTTTCTTATGTCGTGTCCCACCATGCCTGCGGTTTGACCGATGGTTGCTAAACGTTCGGCGTCTTTTAGCTCATCGGTGCGTTCTTCGACTAGTTGTTGTAGTTGCTCGTTGTACTTCTTTAGTTCCGATTCCATTCTTCGGGTTTCTGTGACGTCTCTGCATAAGACGCTTAAACCATTGGCCGATGGATAAACGTAGACTTCGAAGACTGCTTCACGGTTGCCGTGGTGTAGTTTCAGTTCGGAGTTTTTGGGTTTCTTTGACGCTAAAGCTTCCAAGAAGACGTTATCCAGTTCACTTTTTGACTCAGGCAGCAATTCTCGTATGTGTCTGCGTAATGCTTGTAAAGAAGGGATTTTTGTGAGTTTCTCAAAGTCTTCGTTCCAGTAAGTTACTTTTAGGTTCTTGTCTAAGCCGAAGAAGGGGTCATGTATGCTGTTTACTAGTTGACGATAGTTCTCTTCACTCTCGCTAATTTGTCTCTCAAGAAGAACGTTTTCGGAGATATCTTTGAATTGAACGCCAATGTTGTTGTTTTTGTTGTTGTCTTTCCAAGCGTAAATTGAGCAATCTATCCAAATTCCAAGTGGTGCGAAGTACTCTCTGAATTTGCTACTCCGATTTCTGCTGATTAAATGATGGTAAAACTTTGTTTGTTTAATATTTGGAATAATGCGTGTAATGTTTTGTCCCATGAGTTCTTTGCGGCTTTTTCCTAAGGCTTCTTCTGCTGCCTTGTTCACGTAGGTGAGCCTAAATTCAGAATCTAAAATCATGAAAGGTTCATCGAGTAATTCAAGTAACGTTTGAACTTGATTCCATGCTCTCTTATAGGCAAGGTCAGCCTCAACTTTTAGGGTTTTATTATATTTTTGTTCGTTTTGCTTTTCCGCCTGTTCGGTTATGTCATGAATTACGATGGCAAATCCAAGTTTCTGATTTTCCTCGTTGGTTAAGGGGAAAGTTCTGGTTTCAACCCATTTCTCCGACCCGTCTTTTCCAGTCATTAGATGTACCATTTTTTTTGGCTTCTGCCTTCTGTTTAATTCAGAATCGTCAAGTTTATTCGGAACCAGGACGTGGATTTGGCTGTTCAAACTGGCTATCTCGCCATTAGGTTCTTGTGCTGAATTCATACTGAAAAGCTTCGCAGCTGAACAGTTGTAATAAATAATTTCGAGTTTGGTGTCAACGATCACTAATGCCTCATTGAGACTGTGCAGTATGTCTAAAAATTGTTCGCTCCTAAAAACTTCATTCACTTTTAATGGTCGATTGTTCTCTTCGCTCTCAAGAGACAAAGTTTTTCACCTAAACCAAGTGAACTGTAACTTACTAATTTAAGTGAAACTAGTATTTACATCTTTAAAGCAAATAGTTTGCCAAGAAAAAATTGGCCAAAATTAAGGGTAGACAGGAACATTAATCAGCCGGTCTAAGTGTTTACGCTGTCTACGTTCACAAGGGACAAAACGACGCCTTCGATTTTCTTTTCGCCTGTCAAGTATGGTCGAATTCTCATTTGGTACAAGTGACCCTCCTCGTCTTTTATTTTCTGCTGTAGAGGCGTAAGGTTTTCTATGACTTCTGATAGATTTTTCTCCAGCGCAGGAACGTTGATTTTTAACCGGATGTCATTTATTGGCCGTCCGACATCAGAATTTATAAGGTTGAACATCTTTTCG
>Ga0187784_10004922_pt1 | contig 10819 bp, 12 predicted proteins | sample 1015_SJ02_MP15_2_FD_132964 | JGI IMG/M metagenome (GOLD analysis project Ga0187784, IMG submission 132964) | Tropical peat soil microbial communities from peatlands in Department of Meta, Colombia - 1015_SJ02_MP15_20_MG | ecosystem: Environmental > Terrestrial > Soil > Wetlands > Peat | place... | reverse complement strand
CCAAGGGAAATTTACGGTAGGAGAAGAAATAGAAATTCGCCCAGGCATCGGCGTTGAAAGAGAAGGCAAAACTGTTTACGACCCATTGATCAGCGAAATAGTTAGTTTGAACGCTGGCGAACGAAGCGTGAAAGAAGCCACATGCGGAGGTCTAGTTGGAGTGGGAACATTACTTGACCCATCCTATTCGAAGGCAGACGGCTTAACAGGCAGCATTGCTGGAAAAGCAGGAATGCTCCCTTCAACATTGACAGAGCTTACTTTGGAAACACACGTTTTGGAACGCGCTGTGGGAACGAAAGAGCTTTTGAAGGTTGAAAAATTTAACCCTGATGAAGTGTTGTTGCTTCATATAGGTGCGGCGGTAAATGTTGGAAAAATCGTGGCAATAAAGCAAAACGTGATTAAAGTAAAATTAACTAGACCAATTTGTGCATTGCCAGACTCCAGAGTTGCCATCAGCAGAAAAATTACTGCCCGCTGGAGACTTATCGGATACGGACTTATAGTAAAATAACCAACTGAGCTTAATCTGCCAGTTTTATTATGCCGTTTTTCTTTAAGAAATCGTGAGCTTTTTGCAATATATCCTTTGCATTTTTAAAAGTTAGTTTTTCCATGGCATGTTGGTAATCTAGCCATACGTATCCTACGTGCTCAAAAGATAACTTCACCTTATCGGTATATGCTTCCATTGCAAAGAATACGACTTCTTTGCGAATTGTTAAGCCTTGTCTCCTGTAGAAGTAAGCGATTACTTCTCTGAAATCATCTATGAATTGGGCTCCAGTTATGCTTGTTTCCTCGTTCAGTTCACGGACAACTGTTTCTTTTTCGCTCTCGTTAGGTTCAACATTGCCCTTAACAAAATCCCAATGACCCGCCGCATAATTAAGAAGAAGATATTTCGTCGCATCATCCTTTTTTACGAATACTACGGCGCCACACGATTTCTCGCGAAGCATACTTTCACCTTATTGTTTGCTCAATTCATTTGCTCAAGGTATTTAAACTAATAGTAATTTTAAGATTACGCTTACCTATCAACTGAAATATGAGTTTAGAAAGAAATGTTTTAAGCTTGCAGAAAACAGATTTTTTAGGAAATAGGAGCTATTCCGAGTGTCGGTTTCAAACAAGAGGAATGAAGCGTTAAAAGTTATCCTGGATTCAAATGCATTATTTGTTCCGATTGAGTTTAAACTTGATATTTTCGTTGAAGTCGAACGTCTGTTGAATCGGAATGTAGATTTTGTTTTGCTTTCGCCTGTTAAACGTGAACTGGAACTGCTTGCCACTAAGGATTCGCCTAAAATTCGCAGAGAAGCTGTTTACGCATTGAAGTCTGCTGAAAAATGCAAGTACGTTGCGGTTGATGAAGATGAAAAGTTATCGACTGACGATGTTATAGTTAAGGTTGCTAAAGCTTGGAATGTTCCTGTGTTCACTGATGATAGGCAACTACGGAGGAAGCTAAGAGATATAAGTGTGCCAGTGATTTATGTGAGGCAAAAATCGCGTCTAGAGATTGACGGGTTGATATAACTATGTTTAAGCTCATAACACTACAGGACACTATCCGTATTCCTCCCGAAACCTTCGGCAACCCTTTAGAAAAAGTTGGTCGTGAACAGGTTAAGCAGAAGTATGAGGGAGTAGTAGATGAGGAATTAGGGTACGTCATCGCAGTTACCAGTATTGAAGTAAGCCCTATTGGCAAGATAATTCCTGGCGACGGAGCAACTTATCATAAGGTGTCTTTTTCTCTGTTAACGTTCTACCCAGTAATTCAGGAAGTCGTGGAGGGAGATGTAGTGGAAATCGCAGATTTCGGCGCTTTCGTACGCATCGGTCCAGTAGATGCGTTGCTTCACGTTTCACAGCTTATGGACGACTACATCTCTTATGACGAAAAACAAGGAGTATTGCTGGGAAAAGAAACTAAAAGAAAACTAACGGCAGGCGACCAAGTACGTGTTAGAATAACTGCTGTTTCGCTCGGTAGAGCAGGAAGTTCAGGAAAAATCGGTGTCACCGCCAGACAACCATTCTTAGGTAAACTTGAATGGTTAAAGGAAACAGTTGAGACAACTGAAAAGAAACCTGAAAAGAAACAAGCGGAAAGCAAAGAAAAAACAGAGTAATGGAGTGAATTGAGATGAGTGAAAAAGCATGCATTAACTGCCATTTTATGACTAAAGAAAATGTATGCCCTAAATGTAGATCTACAAGTTTCAGCGAAGACTACAGCGGCTTAGTTGTCATGTTTGACCCTGATAACTCAGTTATTGCAAAAGCCATGAACATAAAAGAGAAGGGCAGATACGCCTTAAAAGTGCGCTAAGAGAATTGTAGGCGTAGAACGGCAACTCATTCGACCCTAAAATTATTTATTCACTAAGGTTGAAACGATGACTGTAGTCTACACTCTAACAACAAAGCTCCGAACGAAATTCAAAGAACCATTCGGCATCTTGATTCAAGGCTCATTTGATAAAACGATGGGTAAAATGAAAGAGTTAGTAGAAAAGGAAAAACCGCCAAAAATAATTTCAGTGGGAGATGTAGTTTCCCGCAACCTTCATGACCACAACATTAACCCGCAACTAACAATTATTGACACTAAATTTCTAAGAAACAGAAACATACCCGAAAAAGTTTCAGCAGAAAAAACCGTCCACGTAAGTAATCCCCAAGGAACAATCACTTCAGAAGCAATTTTTGCAACCAAGGAAGCCTTAGAAAAAAACGCACACACTCACATCATCGTTGACGGGGAGGAAGATTTACTTACGCTCATAGCTGTTTTGTACGCTCCAGAAAACTCTTTTGTAGTTTATGGGCAGCCATATACAGGCATGGTTGTTGTTAAAGTTACTTCAGAAAAAAAGGCCCAGGTTGAGGAATTCCTGAAAGCCATGAAACCCTTAGAAAAGCTAAATAGGAAGAAAACTGTATGAACTTACGCCTTAAGTGAATATTAATGCAAATCAACATAGAATCAACCAAGAATAACCCGCTTCTGAAACGGAAGGAAGTAGGCTTCACGATTATTCAAGGTCCAAAAGAAAAAACTCCTCCGAGGCTAGAAGTAAAAAAAGCATTAGCCGTTGAAATGAAAATCGGCGATGAAGTAGTTTTCGTTAAAAGAATGCACACAAAAACGGGAACGAACATAACGCAAGGAGTTGCTAACGTGTACCAAACAGTTGAGCAGGCCAAAGTAGTGGAACCTGAATACATCAGGAAACGTAACAGTCCGCCTGAAAAGCCTAAAGAAGAGGCGACAGCGTAATGTCCAAGAAAGCACCGCCGAAGAAAGAAGACAAAACCACAGCAGCTCCAAAAGAAGAGGCTAAACCAGCGGCAGCGGCTGAAGAAGCACCCAAACCGCAGAAAGCTGAGAAAGCAAAACATGAAAAGAAACATCGAGAAGAAAAAGGAGTCCATGCAATGTACAAGGTTGAAGATAACAAGGTCAGTAAAGCACATCCAACCTGCGAGCGGTGTGGAGCAGGATACTTCATGGCAGACCACCATGACAGGTACACTTGCGGTCACTGCGGTTTTACTCGTTACAAGCAGAAATAAGCAGTTTTAAATCTCCCTTTTACGATTACGTTTTGATGACCTGAAATGCTTAGAGTTAACGTCGTGATAACCAGCATTACTGCTGAACGTTTTTGGGATATAAGAAAGCCAATTCCGCCTATTCAGATAAATACTAACATTAACGTTGTTGGGATGGAGAAGAAACAGGATGAATCTTTGGAAGTACAGTTTGTCCTGTCAATCGCTTTTAATCCGTCAATCGCTCAAATGAGCCTAAAAGGGAATGCTTACGTTACCGGCGAGAAAAATGAAATTGAAAAAGCAATCAAAGATTATGAACAAAAAAAGCCGCCGCCACAAGTAATTATTCAATCAATATCCAACGTCGTATTCGTTGAAGCAGTGCTAATATCGAGAATATTGAATATCCCGCCACCGGTTCCGCTACCGCAGATTCCGGAAGCTGGAAAACAGCCAAGCTCTAAGCCTGAAGGCAGAGACTACAGCGCTTAACTATTAAAAGACGGCCCCGTTAAGCCAAATTTCCTTTTCCGTTTTAGCTACTCTTGAAACTATGTATTTTGACCCTAATAATGCAATCATCCAGTTGGACGTGCATAGAGTGCTTTAATCTTTTTGTTGCCTAAGCGTTTACTCGATGCTTCCAAACGCAATTTCCAAAATTGATAACATAATTAAAGAAGGAGCTATCAGGAGGCAAACAGTAGCTTAATCCTGCCCAAGCAAATCTTCCCTTAGTTTTCTCCCAGCCCCTAAAAAGCGAGCTATTGTCCTGCGCCTCCAAACCAAAACGCAGGTCACTTGCAAGACACGACAAAAATGCTTTCTTAGTTTTAACTTCTAACCAAGCACCAATCTGTGCATCATCTAAACACAGCCCTTCAGAGTCAGAATATTTTCTGAAAAAAGTTGATCCCTGCTCATTCAAAATAAGAATCTCATCGCACCCTTTCTTATCTAAGCCTGTGAGATCGACCAGAACCTTAACAGAATCAAACCTTACTGAGTAGGTTACACCTATAGTTCCCCTGTCAGGCACCTTAACAAATTGCGTTTGAATTCTTAAAGCCTGCCTGAGTTCCATAATATTACTGAAAAACGGAAAAAGACCTGTGTAACCAAGATAAGCCCTTTCAAAAACCCTATGAAACACCCGATAAATTCCATCATTAAGATAATGGGAATTGCCCATACGTTTGCGTGAGATCGCATCCAAAACAAAACGTTTTGTCAAATCAAATCCCTCTTCAGTCTTAGAAAATGAACAAGAAGCTGAACTTGAAAAATAGGTTTTGTCATTAAACTTGACAACAGGCGCCCCAAAGCCCATCCCCTCCTCTATAAGCTCTTTTTCATCAAACAAAAGCACAAGCCCCTTCTGAAGCGGCGCAACCTCAAGAAAATTCGGACGAGAATCCCTATACATTCTAACGCAAATTCGATCGTTAACCTTCAAGGTGAGAGGTTCCGAAGAACTATCAGACCCACTCATCTCAACACTTGAAAGGTAATCTAGCAAAGAAAAAGCTCCAAAGTGATAATTGGCTTTGACAACTGGTATTTTATTCTGAAGTGCTACTTTAAAACGGTTTGTGGTTGTATTGACACAGCACACTCAAAACTAAAAAAAAGCAAATCAGTTCAGATACACTCCAAAAACAAGACTAGAAACCGCACAATTGAACGAGTAACAGAAAGCGTATTTATTGAAGTTCGAACTAATGTTTATCTTAGTTAGGATCTAAAAAAGTCTTGCTAATCGTATCAGCTCTTTTGCCTATCAAGTTTTCCGTTTTCAACAAACCAGTCGAAAATGAAACTGCCGCATAAAAACTGCTTCATAAAGCATTCCAAAAAAAGTTGAAGAAGAAATGAAAGCCATAAATTTAGTTCAGGGAGAAAATAGGGATTGATACTTTTCAAGTACATATGGCTCATTTGGCTGTTTGGTATCCCAATCTATTACTCATTGGCATATGAGATAATAAGATATAGAAAAATATTAGTCAAGAAAACGTTTGTTCCTATCAATCCAAAAAGAATGATATTTCAGATAACTACGATAGGCAATATGGAAATTGTGCAAGATTCGGTTGACAACATTAATCGGATTTGTAAAGAAGTTGGATATGAGAATTACAGAATAGATGTAGTTTCAGAAGTGAATGAAAGTTTTGATGGCGCCGCTACAATAACTGTTCCTCAAAATTATTCCACGTTAAACAATGCCAAATACAAGGCAAGAGCATTACAATTCGCGATAGAACAAAGAGAGAAAAACGGAGGAAACACAGGTGATATATGGATTTATCATCTTGACGATGAATCAATGATTACTAAGCAAGGTCTCTTATCAATTCTAGACCACGCAGATAATAATCGAGAGCCAATAGCAGAAGGATTAATTACATATCCAAATAAAATAAATGTCGGTAGTAAATTGGTTAAATATTTGGATGCAGTAAGACCAACCTTTTGTTATACTTGTTGTGCAATGTTAAAATCACAAGGAAAACCCGATTGGTTACATGGCTCAAATTTACTTTTAAGGGCAGACATAGAAAAAAAGATCGGGTGGGATTTCCCCGATACGTGCGCAGAAGACAGCTTGTTTGGTTATGTTGCATATAAGAAATACGGAGGGATCTTTGGTTGGCACGGAGGGGTTCTCGAAGAACAATCACCATTTACATTTAACGACTTCATTAAGCAGAGACAAAGATGGATAAAAGGAACATTTGAAAACTTGGGCAAAATGGGGGTACGGGAAAAAGTAAAAACAACATACAGATTGACAAGTTGGTTTTTTGGTTCGGTAAGTTTCTTTACATTAATCCCTTCGTTATTCATAAAACAGTCATATCCTTCATTTCTCATTCCGTTTTTCGTTTTAGACACAATTATTCTGTTTTCTGTGTACCAAATAGGATTAGAGATGAACTTTGCGAAAGTTAATAAAAAGCAAAGGATACAAGAACATATCAAAATTTTAGTAGCGTCGCCTATTCTCTGGTTTCTAGAAGCAATTCCTATGGCGCTATATTTTTTCAAAAGAGCAACAAAATTTTATGTCATTAAGAAATAGCAGGAATAGAAAATGAATAATGGGCAGGGGTCTTACTGCGTTGATACCGCGAAACAAGTTTTGAAATTTTAACAATCTCAGCAAAGGCATTTATGGTTTTCATTTTGATGACGAAAGTTAAATTACAAAACAAACTCTACGCAGCGCAAAATCGAGGCTGGAAAAAAGATGGGTTGCCCACTTAGGACTCTCGTTTTTATTCATCATATCTTTCAATTTTTAACCTGTAGCCCATAAGAAATGTTTTTGTTATGCTGGCAATTTGTTGTTTGACCTTTTTAGTTTGAACATTCTAATAGTTAATCTCCAAGCGAAAATCTGGAATACTACCGCGACTATAAACATAGCAATAAGTCTCCAATTACGAATATACAGATCCGCATGTGCTAAAGACGATATTATTGATGGAGAAACGAGGAAAAAAAGCTGAAAAAAATTAGTTGAAAAAACCATAAAAATAAGGGTAATTACCCATATAAAATGAAAGTTGCGGAAATTCAATTTTGTAAATGGCAACGTTAAAAGAGCTAATGCAACAATCACATTCATATACGGCTCAGATAACCAAGAGAATGTAAGGAAAAACATAAGCAGTATACCGATTGCTTTTTGAGTCAAGTCATTAAATGTTTTAGGCGGATCACGATAAACAAGGTAATAACCAAAAAGCACCGCAGGTATCCAAATATAACCTAAAAAACCAAGACTTGATGGAAGCGTGACTTGATCTTTAAAGAGTTCAACTACGTTAAACGGTGTCATGCCACCCGCCCTCATGAAATAGGCTGCCGCTTGATTACTTGAGAACGGCGCTTTCCCACCAAGCATGTAAAACGGTAAGATCCACAAAAACACAATTATTACAACAGAAATTACAATGTACTGTAATATTTTAGACCAATCTTTTTTTGGCAAAAAAAGAAGCGGCAAGCCAAGTAGTGGAAAGCAAATGGGTTTTAAAGCAACACTTAAAGAAAGCAGTAATGCGCCTTTTTTAACCATTTTTTTGCTTAAAAAGTAAAGGGATGCTACACATAAGAGTGCTATAAGATTGTCGAATTGTCCCCAAGCAGTTGTTGTTAAAAGTGTGAAGGGGTTAAACAACAAGAAAAGCCATGCGAACTTAATTGTTTTTTCTGATGCACCTTGCTGCCGAAGTACGTTTTTAACAGTGTAGGCTAAGACCACGTTGGTGACGATAACCGGAATTTTGATTGCAAAGTTGTACAAAAAAATGTTTTGTGTCATATTGTAAGATAGTCTATAAATAGCGCCCAAAAGTAGAGGCCACAGCGGCGGATCACCTATGCTGGAAAATGCGCCGCTTAGGAAAGAACTGCTGAAGACACCTGAAATAATATGAGGCAAATAAGGATTCAAACCAGAACTAACCTCATATCCCGTGATCATAAAGACTGTTTCATCATAAAAGTGCCCCAGAAAAAAAGCCAAAGGCACTTGAATGCCTAGACTCAACAATACAGTTAGCAATTCTCGATGAAGTTTCAGCGAAGGCAAATGCAAAATTTCAGCCTCTAAACAAAAACCTGCAACAAAATAACTCTGACCCTGTTAAATAACTTATCAAAGCAGGTAAATAAAATGAGATGGTGCAAAGGAGAACTACAGGCCAAAACTGTTTAGTTCAGGCCATACCTTACGCATTAAAAAAAGCAAGACGTATCGCTTTTACTTGGATGACAGTATTCTTCAAATTTTTGCTATAGATATTCACGTCTTTTTCTTAAGGCCGCCGTCGCCAACCTTAACTCAGCAGGGTAACGAAAATACCTGTGTCTCCACCTGTATTTCGCGATTTTGTTTAACAAGCCATACCCAAGTCTATAAGAAAGTCGGCGCTCGCCGACTCGCGTGCGGGGATAAAACGCGTAAATCGAGACTGTTGAAACATCCTGAAGCTTATCCACATATCGCTTAGAATGCCATGGCGGCCTGAAATGGAAAACTTCGGCTTTGCCCCATTCTTCAAAAGATTGAGGAGGTTTAAATTCTGGTCCCAGTGAATCCAAGATTGGGCTGGGGAAAGGCGTGTATAGAAAGACTCCGTAGTGTTGGGTTTTCGGGTTGACTTCAGTCATTCTGTCCATTAAATCACATGTCTTCTTTAGATCGAACTCGGTTTCTGTGGGGAGACCGCACATCCAAGTTACAAATGGTTCAATAGAAGGGGCCCACCGCCTCAGTTTTTCCACAGAGCTAATCATTTGCGTGGTAGTGATATCTTTGTCGATGAGTGAAAGCAATCGTTCCGATCCAGTTTCCCCTCCAAAATCAATTTCACTGCAGCCTGATTTTGATAATAGTTCAAGGAAAGACTGGTTGTACTCTGACATATAATCAAATCTACAGTTTGCACGCCAACTCACTTTGATTTTTCGATTCAATATCTCCTGACAAATGGCAACTACTCTTGTTTGATCTACGAAGAAATTGTCGTCAATTGGATCAATAATTCTGATATGTGGAAATTTTCTTAGAACATATTCTATTTCGTCCACGACGCGACGGGCTTTTTTTCCACGCCAGGTCCGTTTGTTATAAATGGTATTGTAGCAAAATCCACACTTATGGGGACACCCCCGGCTCGTCTGAATATGGAACCGGCCAGACTTGAACGTGGGATATTTGTCTAAATGCAGCAAATCAAAAGGAAGCTCAATAGGAATCTTATCCAAGTCCATTAGTTCACGGTCAGGTGTACTTCTGATTGTTCCCGCCGACTTGAAAGTAATCCCTTTGATTTCATCAAGCGGCTCGCCAGTTAAGAATTTGTCCGCCAACTCCAGGATGGTTTGTTCGCCTTCGCCTCTCACTACTACGTCGACAAACTCGCTTGCCACAGTTTGTTCCGGCAGAAGAGTGGGATGTACCCCGCCCCAGACAAGAGGAATCGAAGAATCGGAAGTCCGAACCTTCCTTGCAAACTCGAGGCCGTAATGTATTTGAGACCCATGAATCGTACTTATTCCCACGAAAAGCGGCTTTCCAATGTCGAAATCTCGCAGACTCTCTAATCGCATGTCTAAAATTTTAACGGAAAAACCACCCATAATCAGAAAACTTGCAAGGTGGAGCAAAGGAAGTGGAATCTGCGGATTAGGAGAATTATGCTTTCCCGGAAAAACTAACAGCACTTCTCGTGCACTATCTTTTCTCAACAAATGGCTCTCATCAGTTTAGGCTTTTCTTTACCAAATTCAATCAGTTTATTCTTAAGCTTATGTGACTGCTACATTACAAGAACGGACACTAAGTACGTTAAGCTTTCTGCTAGCAAAAATTAAGAAAGGTTAAAATTTAATCCTAATCAATTACTAATGAAGGTTTTTTAGGAATGCTCAAGCCTCAGACGTGTGCATCACACTTCTGCAATATATATTCAGGCAATAACAAGAAAGATGCTTTGCTCGTTTTTCCTGGAAAGTTTAGAGCACCTGACCCACTGTTTCCTCTTTCGCTTTTGTATTTAGCTGCTTCACTGCAGGAAGAAGGTTTTACAGTGCGCATTCTTGATATGAGGCTTGAGGATTATCGTCACTTTGAAGTCGGCAACCCTGTTTTTGTTGGCATAAGCTGTATTACTGGTTTACAAATCAATTATGCCTTAGAGTTTGCCCGTTATGTAAGAATGCGCGCCCCCTCGGCTCCCATTGTTTGGGGAGGTGTTCATCCGACATTGTTGCCTGAGCAAACTGCAAGCAGTGACCACGTTGATATTGTTGTCCGAGGAGAAGGAGAATTAGTAATCAAAGATCTTGCAAACGCACTCGCTTTAAATGAACCGTTAGATGCTGTTACTGGAATAACTTATAATTTAAACGGCTTAATCAAAAATAACCCAGATGGAAGTATAAGAGATTTAGATGATCAACCAATAGCTCTGCCCTATGACTTGCTCCAGATGGATAAGTACCCATCAGTAAAAGCAGGCCGTTTTCATATACAAACAAGCCGAGGATGCCCTCACAGATGCGGTTTCTGCTACAATATTTATTTTAACAAAAACAAGTGGAGAGCCAAAAGCTCCAAACGTGTGCTTGACGAAATCGAGTATATATTAACAAAGTTTCCACACATTAAAATAATAGACCCAATGGATGATAATTTTTTTGTTGACAAAAAACGTGTTGAAGAAATATG
>Ga0187784_10004921_pt1 | contig 10822 bp, 9 predicted proteins | sample 1015_SJ02_MP15_2_FD_132964 | JGI IMG/M metagenome (GOLD analysis project Ga0187784, IMG submission 132964) | Tropical peat soil microbial communities from peatlands in Department of Meta, Colombia - 1015_SJ02_MP15_20_MG | ecosystem: Environmental > Terrestrial > Soil > Wetlands > Peat | place... | reverse complement strand
GGTCAAAGGCCCAGCCGGCGCGGCCGCGCGCTGTCGCGAGCCAATCGGCCTTGGTTTCGCAGCCGGATGCTAAACACGCACCTGCCGGCGTAGAGGTAGTCGTTGTGCCGTTGAGATTAGACCAGTCCCAATCGCCCTCGAGGCCGAGAACCGCACCACCCCAAAATTGGTAATTGCCGCCGATGGTGCCGCCGCCGAGCCAGCCGTTGGTATTGAAACTGTTAGTCGAAACGGGCCCCAGAGGAGGGGCGAAGGCCGTCCCAGCCGGATCGGTCCAAGAGCTATTGCCGAACGCATATCCGCCGTTGACGCCGATATAGATGCCGCTCCAGTTGTAGACCGGCACGGCCACCGGCACGTAGGTTGCGGGCGCCCGCGGCGCCGGCGGCGGTGGCGGCAGATCGGCCGCTAGCGCTTGTCCCCCGGCCAGGAGCGCGAATGCGCCGGCCCACAGAATCCGCTTCATGCAACTGTCTCCTTACTCGCGTGGTCTCGCATTATTGTTCGCATGACGCCCCGTTTGCCCATCACACCCAATTTAACGGTTTAGCCCCGGAATCGCTGTGACCGAGGGGCCACAGCCCGCGACATTCGGCACAAACAATGCGCCAATAAAATGTCGCCGATTTGATTAACCTCAAAACACCCCGATCCAGCCGTTTCTGGCGCGAAAGTCTGGCGAATTTTGGTTAACGGCACAATGCAGCCGGTCTCTGCCGCTATCGCGCTAGGCCGCATGTTTACAGAAATGGTTAACGGCTCGTTGACCTCAGCCCCTTGCGCCCGGGACGGGAACAAAGTAAGAACATAAATGCGGTGGGCCGGCGAGAATGGGTGGCCGATGTGGATAAAGCCGATGGGACTTGCATCGGTGGCGGCCAAGCCGGACTAGGTAGAGGGAGGCAAAGCCAACGGAGCGTGTCATGGCGGGAAGCGTCAACAAAGTCATTCTGATCGGGAATTTGGGCGCCGATCCGGAAATTCGCCGCACCCAGGACGGCCGCCCGGTGGCCAACCTGCGGGTGGCGACCTCAGATTCCTGGAAGGACAAGGCCACCGGCGAGCGTAAGGAGAAGACCGAGTGGCACCGGGTCGTGATTTTCAACGAAAACCTGTGCCGGATTGCCGAGCAATATCTCAAGAAAGGCTCGAAGGTTTACATCGAGGGGGCGCTGCAGACGCGAAAGTGGCAGGATCAATCGGGCCAGGACCGCTATTCGACCGAAGTGGTGTTGCAGGGTTTCCGCGGCGAACTCACGCTGCTGGATCGCGCCGGCAGTGCGGCCGGTGGCGGTAGCGGCGGTGATTTCGGCGGTGAAGAGGCAAGCGGGGAGTTCGGTGCCTCGGGTCCGACGCGGCGGGTGGCCGCGGCGGCCGGCGCCGGCGGGCGCGGCTCGCGCGCCGACATGGACGACGAGATTCCGTTCTAAAAGATCCTTCCGGCCGCGAGGAGGGCGCGTGGCAAAAGTCATTGCGCCCTTGTGCCCGTGCGTCGTTGTCCAACAATGACGCTGCACAAGCCGTCATGCTAACCACTGCTTGCAGCCGACGCGCGATTCTCGGCGAGTGCCGATGGAGCTGATCTTCATTTGGAAGTTCGTGCACGTGCTGGGCGCATGCGTCCTGCTCGGCACCGGTCTCGGCATTGCCTTCTTTGTGCTCGTCGCGCATCGCACGCATCATCCCGGCGTGATTGCGGTGACCGCGCGCTTCGCGGTCGTTGCCAATCTGATTTTCATCACCGCCGCCATTCTCGTGCTGCCGCTCGGCGGCTGGGCCTTGGCGCGCGCCATCGGACTCTTCCCGCTCGAGGAATCCTGGATCGTGCTGTCGATCTACCTCTACCTTTTTGTTGTGCTGTGCTGGCTGCCGGCGCTGTTCATCCAGATCCGCATGCGCAATCTGGCGCGCGAGGCGGCGGTGACGACAAAAGAACTGCCGGCCGAATACCGCCGCCTCTATGTGCTGTGGTTTTGTCTTGGCTGGCCGGCACTCGCCGCGGTGGTGGCAATTTTCGCACTGATGGTTTGGCAGCCGCGCTTTTGGTGAAATTTCCGGCGCGCCGCGGCCACAACGCAAACGGCCCGGCTCGCCCCGGCTCGGCAATTCGACTAGGATTTTCTTATGCCAGCGCACGACGCGGTTGCCCGGGCCAATACTTTTTGCGAGTCATTCAATCTGCGCGCGCCGATTTTGATGGCGCCGATGGCGGGTGCCTGCCCAGCGTCGCTCGCCATTGCGGTCGCGAATGCCGGCGGGCTTGGCGGCTGCGGGGCGCTGCTCATGCAGCCGGATGCCATCCGGCAATGGGCCGCCGAAGTACGCGCGGCGACGAATGGCGGCTTTCAGCTTAATTTGTGGATTCCCGATCCGCCGCCGCGGCGCCATGTGGCTGCAGAAGATGCTGTGCGCACGTTCCTCGCGCAGTGGGGACCGGAAGTCGCGCGCGAGGCCGGTGACGTGACGCTGCCTGACTTCGCCACGCAATGCGAAGCTCTGCTGGAAGCCGGGACGCCGATCATCTCCTCCATTATGGGACTCTATCCGGACGCGTTCGTCGCCAGGATGAAGCGTAAAGGCATCCGCTGGTTTGCCAATGCAACGACGGTCGCCGAAGCAAAAGCAGCGGAAAGCGCCGGCGCCGACGTCATCATTGCGCAAGGAATGGAGGCAGGCGGACATCGCGGCGCCTTCGATGCGGCTAATGCCGAGGCGCGCATGGTTGGTTTGTTCAGCCTGCTGCCGGCCGTGGCCGATGCAGTGAACGTGCCGGTGGTCGCGACCGGCGGTATTGCCGACGGCCGCGGCGTTGCGGCAGCGCTTTTGCTAGGCGCGTCCGCCGTTCAGGTCGGCACCGCATTGCTGCGCTCTCCCGAGGCGAAGCTCGCGCCGGCCTGGGCGGATGCCATCGGGCGAACGGCGCCGGAAGACACCGCGGTCACCCGCGCATTCTCCGGCCGTGCGGGGCGGAGCATCGCGACGGCCTACGCGCGCGCGGCGGCACATCCAAACGCGCCGCCGCCGGCGGCCTATCCGGTGCAGCGCGGCCTTACTCAAGCCATGCGCAACGCCGCGGTGAAAGAGAACGACATCGAGCGCATGCAAGCGTGGGCGGGGCAGTCGGCCGGTCTGGCCAAAGCGCTGCCGGCCGCGGACATCGTCCGCTCACTCTGGGACGACGCAAAAGAATTGCTGAAATGATTAGGCTCGACGAAGAAAGCGATGATTGCTGATCTGGAAGGCGGATGCGCCTGCGGGGCCGTGCGCTATCGGCTCGCTTCGGCGCCGATGTTCGTGCATTGCTGTCACTGCCGCGACTGCCAGCGGCAAACCGGGAGCGCCTTTGTGCTCAATGCGCTGATCGAAGCGGACCGGGTGACGCTAATGTCCGGTAATCCTGAGCCGATTACAGTGCCGACCCCGAGCGGCAAACCGCAGGAGATCTATCGCTGTCCTTCTTGCCGGGTGGCGCTTTGGAGCACTTATGGCGGCGTGCACAAGCTGCGCTTCATCCGAGTCGGCACGCTCGACAATCCGGCGGCACTCGAACCGGACGTGCATATTTACGTCCGATCGAAGCTGCCGTGGGTGACTTTGCCGGGAAACGTTCCCGCCTTCGAGGCGTACTACGACTCGCGCAAATTGTGGCCGCCCGAAAGTCTTGAGCGGCGCCGGGCGATCTTCGGTGAAGTGCCGGTGACGCTCAAGTGAAACGTCGCGGCCGACGGCGCCATGCGTCGTTTGCTTAGCGGCCTCCGTTCGCTGCGACTGGCGCGCCCCGCAGAATAGCTGTGATGTTCCGCGTGTTTTTTGGAAGCGTGCTCGTGGTGCTCGGTCGCGTGCAGTGAATGACCGTGCGCGACTTTCGAGTGATGGGCGGCTTTTTCGTGATGCCCGGAGCGGTGATGCTTCGCTGCTTCGCGATGGTGCTTTGCCGCCTGGTCGTGGTGATGCGCGGCTTTCTCATGGTGCTCGTGAATATCGTGATCCATGACCCTCTCCTCGGCTAGTGGTCCGATTCTAACATTCGCATCCGTTCTCGGTTAGCTATCATGCGAATGTTAGAATCAAAGGACCACTAGCAAATATAAGTTCTAGTGGAGCTTAGGATTTGACATTCGCTTGACGCGCTCGCGGCCCGGTGGGTAGCGAATGTCAAATCCGCTCCACTAGGATGGCGAAGGATTGCAAGCCAATATGAAACATTTGCGACCCGCATATTGCAAAAGAGAAACCGTGAGGCGGCGCGCTCGGCCTATGCGGGAATAAGCGCGCGAATTCCATCGACAACGAATTGCACCGCGAGCGCAGCAAGCAGCACGCCGAGAAGGCGTGACAGCACAATGTTTCCGGTGTTGCCGAGGAGCCGGCTGATTCGCCCGGCGAAGATGAAGGCCGCGAAGCAGGCGGCGGCGACCAGAACCACCACGGCGATCAGCATGCCGACCAGCAGCAGATGGCCGTCGGCGCGGCCGGCGAGAAGGACGGTCGCGGTGATGGCGCCGGGCCCGGCCATCAGCGGAATGGCCAGCGGAAAGGCGGCGAGGTTGCGCACGTGCTCTTCGACTGCTTCCTCGGCAGCCTGGCTCTCGCGGCGCATGCGCACGCCGAACAGCATTTCGAAGGCAATAGTGAACAGGAGCAAACCGCCGGCAATGCGGAACGCCGAGAGCGAGATGCCCAGCGTTCGAAACAGCCAGTCGCCGATCAGCGCGGTGCCGATCAGGATTGCGCCGGCGATGATGGCGGCGCGCAGCGCTACGCTGTGCCGGACCTTGCGCGGGAGCCCATGCGTGACGGCCAGGAAGGTCGGCGTGAGGCCGATCGGATCGACCACGACGAACAGAGTCAAGAATGCGGAAATGGCGAAGTCGAGCGGCATGCCGTGTAGCCCTTCCAGACGGGGCTAGGGTGGGCTGAGGCAAGGCGGGGAGCAAGCTCGCACGAGCGCAATTCTGTGCGACTTTGCGTCCTCGCGTGGCGCAAAAAACGGCGCACGGATGCTGGTTCGGACGCTCGGCAAAATCCGCCTCCATTGACGGCTCGAACATATTGAAATTTCAGCGGAAAACCATACATGCCAAAGGCCGAAACAAGTGGCGTCAGAACGCCCGATCGGCTATGAAAATAGGGCGCGGATTCGCGCTTCCGTTCTCACCAGGATTAATCGCGTGGCCGACGAAAATGATGCTCCGCCGACAGACGGCGGCCCCTCCGACATTCGCCCGGTATCAATCACCGAGGAGATGAAAAAAAGCTACCTCGATTACGCCATGAGCGTAATCGTGGCACGGGCGCTGCCTGACGCGCGCGACGGTCTCAAGCCGGTGCATCGGCGCATCCTCTATTCGATGCGCGAGAACAATTACACGCCGGACCGGCCGTACAACAAATCGGCGCGCGTCACCGGCGACACCATGGGCAAGTATCACCCGCACGGCAACCAGGCGATCTACGACGCGCTGGTGCGGTTGGCGCAGGATTTTTCCATGCGGCTGCCGCTCATCGACGGGCAAGGCAATTTCGGTTCGGTCGACGGCGATCCGCCGGCGGCGGAACGCTACACCGAGGTACGGCTGGCGCGGCCGGCGCTGGCGCTGCTCGACGATCTCGACAACGACACCGTCAACTTCCAGCCCAATTATGACGGCCGCGAGCTGGAACCGGAGGTGTTGCCGGCGAAGTTCCCGAATCTTCTGGTCAACGGCGCCGGCGGCATCGCCGTGGGCATGGCCACCAATATCCCGCCGCATAATCTCGGCGAAGTGGTGGATGCTTGCGTCGCGCTGATCGACGATCCGGGATTGTCGATCGACGACCTCATCGCCATCGTGCCCGGTCCGGATTTTCCGACTGGCGGCATTATTTTGGGCCGGCAGGGCATTCGCGCCGCCTATCACCTCGGCCGCGGCTCCATTGTGATGCGCGGCAAGGTCGAATTCGAGACGCTGCGCGGCGACCGCGAAGCCATTATCGTTTCCGAAATCCCCTATCAGGTGAACAAGGCGCAAATGGTCGAGCGCATCGGCGAATTGGTGCGCGAGAAGAAGATCGACGGCATCTCGGCACTGCGCGATGAATCCGACCGCGACGGCTACCGCGTGGTGGTCGAACTGCGGCGTGACGCCATGCCCGACGTCGTGCTCAATCAGCTTTACCGCTTCACCGCGCTGCAATCGACCTTCGGCGCCAACATGGTGGCGCTGGAAGGCGGCCGCCCGCAGGTGATGACGCTCAAGGATCTCATCGCGTCATTCAACGCCTTCCGCGAGGAGGTGATCTACCGGCGGACCAAACATCTTCTCGGCAAGGCGCGCGACCGCGCGCACGTGCTGGTCGGGCTCGCCATTGCGGTCGCCAATATCGACGAAATGATCAAGCTCATTCGCGGCGCCAAGGATGCCAACGAGGCGCGCGAACAATTGATGCGGCGTGACTGGCCGGCGCGCGATGTCGCCGCCATGGTCACGCTGATCGACGATCCGCGCCACAGCGTGTCGCCCGCGGGCACCACCAAGCTCTCCGCCGAGCAGGCCAAGGCCATTCTCGATTTGCGGCTGCAGCGGCTCACCGCGCTCGGCCGCGACGAGATCAAGGCCGAACTCGACAAGCTCGCGGCCGAAATCGCCGAATATCTCGAGATCCTGCGCTCGCGCGCGCACATTCAGAAAATCGTCAAGGAGGAACTCGCCGCCATCAAGCGCGACTTCGCCACGCCGCGGCGTACGCTGATTGTCGATCAAGAAGGCGAGATGGAAGACGAAGACCTCATCCAGCGCGAGGACATGGTGGTCACCGTCTCCCACGCCGGCTACGTCAAGCGCGTGCCGCTGTCGACCTACCGGGCGCAAAAGCGCGGCGGCAAAGGCCGCGCCGGCATGCAGACGCGCGAGGAAGATTTCGTCACCCGCCTCTTTGTCGCCTCGACGCATACGCCGGTGTTGTTCTTCTCCTCGCGCGGCAAGGTCTACAAGGAAAAGGTTTGGCGTCTGCCGCAGGCGGCGCCGCAAGCGCGCGGCAAGGCGCTGATCAACATATTGCCGCTGGAGCAGGGCGAAACCATCACCACTATCATGCCACTGCCGGAGGACGAGTCGAGCTGGGATCAGCTCGACGTGATGTTCGCTACGACCCGCGGTACCGTTCGCCGCAACAAGCTCTCCGATTTTTCCGACGTGCGGCGGTCCGGCATCATCGCCATGAAGCTCGACGAGGGTGACGGCATTATTGACGTGCAGATCTGCACCGAAAAGGATGACGTGCTGCTGACGTCCGCGGCCGGGCAATGCATCCGCTTCGCCGTCAACGACGTGCGCGTTTTCCAGGGCCGCACCTCCATGGGGGTGCGCGGCATCAATCTCGCCGAGGGCGACAAGCTGATTTCGCAGTCGATTCTTCGCCACGTCGAAGTGACCGCCGAAGAGCGCGCGGCTTATCTCAAGCGCGCCAATGCGGTGCGGCGTGGGAGCAACGGCGACAGCGAGGTCGAGGAGAACGGCGCGGATGCCGAGGAAGCAAGCGGCGCGATAGAACTCGGCCAGACGCGCTACGCCGAATTGTCGGCGGCCGAGCAATTCGTACTGACCATCTCGGAAAAGGGATTTGGTAAACGCACCTCATCTTACGAATACCGCACCACCGGGCGCGGCGGCAAAGGCATCGTCGCCATGGCGATCACCGAAAAGAACGGCCGCATCGTCGCTTCATTCCCGGTCGAGGAGACCGATCAGATCATGCTGGTCACCGACGGCGGACAACTCATCAGATGTCCAGTCGAAGGCATCCGCATTGCCGGCCGCGCCACGCAAGGGGTGATCGTGTTCTCGACCGCCGAAGGCGAGCGCGTCGCGTCGGTTGAGCGGCTGACGGAAGAAGGCGAAGACAACGGCGCCGAATGAAGCGGGCGCCGTGGCCATGCACCGCCGGCAATCAGATCATTCGTTGTCGAAGGTGGGCCCGACCGCGGGCCGCGATAGCTGAAAGGAACTTCGGGAAACGTCGACATTTAGCCTGCAAACCCGCCGGCGTCCAAGAAATCCCGTTCCGCCAAAGATGTCGGGCGGCCGAGCGCGCGGTTTCGATGCGGGAAGCGCCCGAACTTCGCAATAATCTCGCGATGTATGGCTGCATATTTTCCCAATCCCGCGTCTGCTAATGCCGCCATGAGCGCAACACAGCGATCCTGATGAGCGAGAATTTCAGAGTGCATGAACGGCATGTAGAAGAAGGTGCGCATCTCCTCATCCGTGGCCGCATCGAACCCGCGCGCAATCGCCCGGTCGGCCACAGCCTGCGCCAGAGGGTCCGTTGCGAAAGCATGCGGACTGCCGCGAAACATGTTGCGCGGAAACTGGTCGAGTAGAATGACCAACGCCAGCGCGCCCTCTGAGGTGTCCTCCCACCCCGCAAGCTCGGCGCGCGCGGCCGCCTCGTGCAGCAAGAGGAATTTCGACCTGACGAGGCGATCGAAATCCTCGTCCTTGTCCCACCACCGGTCAGGCCCCGCGTCGCGCCAGAACGACACGACCTCGGCTGCGGTACGGTCGCTCATCGCTGCAAAAGCTCGCTACTGCCCGCGGCTGCCGGCGCTGGCAAAGCGCTTGGCCTCTTCGGCGGCGCGGAACAGCGCCTTTGCTTTGTTGACGCATTCTTGCTGTTCAAAGCCAGGATTCGAATCGGCGACGATGCCGGCGCCGGCCTGAACGTACATCATCCCGTCCTTGATCAGCGCGGTGCGCAAGACGATGCAGGTATCCATTTCCGAGCCAGCCGAAAAATAGCCGACGCAACCGGCATAGAGCGAGCGCTTTTCCTTTTCCAGCTCGTCGATGATTTGCATGGCCCGCACCTTAGGCGCGCCGGAGACGGTGCCGGCGGGAAAGCCGGCGGTTAGTGCGTCGAGCGGCTCGCGGTCTTGGCGCAGCCGGCCTTGAACGTTGGAGACAATGTGCATCACGTGGCTGTAACGCTCGACGAAGAACTGGTCGGTGACCTTTACGCTTCCGATCTCCGCGACACGACCGACGTCGTTGCGGCCGAGGTCGAGCAGCATCAAATGCTCGGCGCGTTCCTTGGTATCGGAGAGAAGCTCAGCTTCAAGCTCCTTATCCTCGTGCGGCGTGGCGCCGCGCGGCCGAGTGCCGGCAATCGGACGCACGGTTACCGTGCCGCCACTGGCCTTAACGAGGATTTCCGGGCTCGAACCTGCAATCGCGAAACCGCCGAAGTCGAGAAAAAACAGATAGGGCGAAGGATTGACGCGCCGGAGCGCGCGATAGAGTGCAAAGGGCGGCAGCGAAAACGGCATTTCGAAGCGCTGCGATAAGACCACCTGAAAGATGTCGCCGGCGAGGATGTATTCCTTTGCCCGCAGTACCATGCGCTTGAATTCTTCCGGTGTCGTGTTCGAGCGCGGGGTCCCTCCAAGCGGACCGCCGTCGCTGCCATTGGCCGATTTATCGAGCGGCCGATCGAGGGCATCGACGATCGTTGCAAGACGCTCCGCGGCGCGGGCCAGCGCGGCTTTCGCGGTTACTTCCGGCTGTGGCCGTACCGGCGTGACCAAAGTGATGGTATTCTCAACGGCATCGAAGACCACTACCAGACGCGGCCGCACCAGGATGGCATCGGGAATGCCGATCGGATCGGGTCCTGGTGTCGAAAGCGAATCTTCCAGGAGCCGCACCACGTCGTAACCAAGATAGCCGAAGATGCCGGCCGCCATCGGCGGCAGCGTGTGCGGCAAAGCGATGCTGCTTTCGGCGATCAGTTCGCGCAACGCCTGCAGCGGTTCGGCATTCGCCGGCGCGAATCCTTGCGGATCGTGCGGTCTGCGGTTGATCTCGGCGGTTCGACCGTTGGCGCGGAAAATTGCATCTGGCTCAAGCCCGATGATCGAATAGCGCCCGCGCACTTCGCCGCCGGCGACCGATTCCAGCAAAAAGCTGATCGGCGACGAATTTGTCGTCTTGGCGGCGGTGATCTTGAGAAAGGCCGAAACCGGCGTTTCCAGATCGGCCACCAACGTGGTCCACACGACCTGCGGCTCGCCGGCGTTGTAGCGGGCAGCAAAAGCTTCGGGCGGAGGTTCAATCCGCACTAGTCGGCGTCCTAGTTGGTGTCCGGCGTGCTGTTGCCGAGCGCTTGCTGCAACGCGGCTTGGTTCACGCTCATGCCCAGATCGTCCTGCAGCCGGGCGACATATTGCCCGAGGATGTCATTGGTTTGCTGACTCTGCAGCGTCTCTTCGAGGTGCTTCTCTTCGGGCAGATTAGCCTCGAGCTTCGGCGTTGAGACCGCGGTCACGCGAAATACAACCCAGTCGCTGGGCTGATCGCCCTCGGCGCTGCCGAAAGCATCCTTTGCGGTGCGGAAAACCGAAGCGACGATCTTGGCGGACAAGCCTGCGGCCGACTTATTGCGCTGGAGATTGTCTGCCGTTTCCAATTTAAGATCGTTGGCTTTGGCGAGGTCGTCGAGCGAATTGCCGTTCTTGAGCTTATCAAGGATCTCGGCCGCTTTCGCTTTCAGCCGCGTGGCGATTTCGTCTTCGCGCCAGCGCGCCTCGGCCTCGCTCTTGACCTGGTCGAGCGTGCGATCATGCGCCGGCGCGATGGCAGTGACGTCGTACCAGACATAACCGCCGTTGAAGGAAATCGGGTCGTTATCGACGCCCACGTCGCTGCTGAAGGCTTGCGAAACGACGTCTAGTCCGCGCGGAATGTTCGATACAGGTTGACCGTCGGGCGTGCGGCCCGAGCGATCCAAGGCATCGATCGTAACCGCCTTCAGGCCGAGCTTCTGCGCGGCGTCGACCACGCTG
>Ga0187784_10004919_pt1 | contig 10824 bp, 3 predicted proteins | sample 1015_SJ02_MP15_2_FD_132964 | JGI IMG/M metagenome (GOLD analysis project Ga0187784, IMG submission 132964) | Tropical peat soil microbial communities from peatlands in Department of Meta, Colombia - 1015_SJ02_MP15_20_MG | ecosystem: Environmental > Terrestrial > Soil > Wetlands > Peat | place... | reverse complement strand
TATTGTACATAAGTATCATTTTGACACAGTAAACATGCGGTTCCGCGCGAGGTCATGCAGAAAACCGGGTCAGCCCGATTTCTGGAATGCCCATTGCTGCGCTTAGGGAGCCCGTAGAGCGACGCGGACCACTCGCCCCGTGGTCACCACGGGAGCAGGAAAAATTCTTCGCCAAATCGCGTTTAAACGCGTTCTACGAAAAATCAACAACTTCCACCAACTTTCAATCACTTCCACCAAGGTTCAACAAGTTACGAAAAAGCAGATTTCAACGGTTCACGGTTTCAAAGTTTCAAAGAGGAGACCTTTGCGTTACTCGGCAGCCATCCCCTGAGCGCGAAGATTTTCGTCTGCAACGGTCAGCACGAGGACACGAAGATTGTGTCTTTGAAACTTTGAAACTTTGAAACCTCTTAGGGTGCCACCATGTCCGCAATACTTTCCTCAGGCTGGAACTCCCCAAGCTGCTGCATCATGCCGAGCGTGTCCCACTCCACCCACTCCTCCACAATCTTTCCGTCCGCCAGGCGCTGAATCGATACGCCGGTGTTGATCAGGTACCTTCCCGTCGGAGCGACCCCCAGGAACGTGCCGGTATGAGTGCCGGCAAAAGTCCAGCGGCTGACGACTGTGTCGTCTTCGGCAATCTGGTCGTCGAGCGTCCAGTGGCCATCGGGAAACGCGCTGAACAGAGTCAGAAGGAATTGCAGATGGGTATGGTTGTGCAGTTCCCCAATCAGCGAAGCATGGAACACGACATCTGCATAAAACTCGGGATAAATATCAGCATTATGGCAATTAAAGCAGTCCTCGAAAAGACTGCGAACTACAGCCTTGTTATCTTCGCGCACAGCACTCTCCTTGGATTTTCATCAACGTGCCCAATTCGGAGACAATCGTTCTACGGTTCCCGTATAGCCTTTGCGGCCGTGGGCACGCTGTTCAGAGGAACTTCCAACTACCAGACAATTCTCTCTACCGCTGCCGGCGCTTGTCTGTGATCTAGGTCACCGCTTGCCGACTTGACGAGGAACCGGAGCCAGAAACCAGATGGAGGCGGTGTTATCGGATTTGAGGTAATTCAGCAACTGGGTTGCGACTTTGACTCGACCAATGGGATCGGAGGGATGCGTGCCGTCGCCAGTGAGATCCTGGCACGTCCAGACCAAACCATCGACCGCGCGTGGATTCATTCCGTTCGCCCAGTAATACGGTCCCCAATCGATCCAGGGCGCTTTGACCGGGCCGTTGGCGGAATTGAAATTCAAGTTGGCGTTTCCGTTGATCTGATCTTGAATGGCGTTCTTCACCGCGAAACCGGATTCAAACGACCAGGGCTCATTGCTCAGGTTCTTCAGCCCGTTGGAGTAGCCGGTGTAGTTGATGCTGGAGTAATACGCCAGCTTGATATTGGGAAATTTCGTCAGCAGGTTATTGGCAATCGATTCGAAGTTCGCCTGCAGCGTGGTCATATCGGCGGGGAAAACTCCTGAAGGTCCGCCGTTGACATCGTTGACCCACGCGATCTGTACCTGGTTGGGGGTGACTCCGGCATTGGGCAGGTAGTCGTTGATGATTACGTTCCAGAAGTTGTTGTTGATCAGGGCCATGTCGGAGGCGGTAGCGCCGCCGGTTGCGCCATCGACCAGCACAAGGTTCGGGTTCTTGCTGGGGTCGACATTCGCCAGTTCCATGAAATTAATGAAGGGCTGCTGGGCGACCGACTCCCCGAGCGACATGAAGACCACTTTCCCGGTGGGGCTTTGGTTTCCATTGCTATCGAGGGGCTGGATGCTCTGCGCGATGCTGACCCCGGAGGAATCATGGCCCGCAGGACGAGTGTTGCTGCCGTTGGCGTAGAGCCCGCCCTCTTCGGCTCCCAGGTAATAGCCGGTTCCGAGATCGATAAGGTCGACCAGCGGACCTGAGCCATTGGCTGCATCAAAAATAATGTTGTTGCATTCCGATCCGGTGGGAGCATAGACGGGCAGCGTGAACAGAGCGTTCGACGTGGAGGAAGCGCTGTCCGTTGCCGTTGCCGTGAAGGAATAATTACCTGTGCCGACGGTGGAGGCGAATGATCCTGTGATCAGGCCTGCGGAGGAGAGACTCAGCCCCGCCGGAAGCGATGAACCGGACGCCAGCGACCAGGCGTAAGGAGGCGAACCGCCCTGCGCCGAGAGCGTGGCTTGATAGGCAGCGTTCTGGGTGCCGCTGGGCAGCGTGGGATACGTGGTCACGGCGAGGGCCGTCGGGGCCACCGCGGTTCCTGACAGACTCAAGCCCGCTGGCGGCAGACTGTCGTACACGATCTCCATCGTTCCATTCGTGACTCCCGCCAAGGTTGGAAAAAAATTGACTTGCAGGCTAAGGGACTTGCCCTTGGCGAGGGAAACGGTGGAGGTGAATCCGGTCTGAGAGAACGGATACGTAACCGTTATTCCGGTGACTTTGAACGAAGTCGTTCCAGTATTCGTGATCGTGAGCGTCTGAGAGGCGCTGGCGCCGAGGGTCTGGCTGGGGAACGTCAATGAAGTAGCGCTCAGACTGGCAATCGCCGTAGTGCTGGTTCCCACCCCGCTTAAGGTTACTTGTTGCGATGGAAGACCGGTAATCGTGACGGTCAGGTTGCCACTGTAAGTTTTGGCCGAACTGGGGTTAAACGTAACCGTGAAGTTTGCCCACTGTGAAGGTGAAATCGTCACCGGCAAAGAGCCGCTGGGCACAAACTGCGGAATCGAGGACGTGATGCCGGTGATGGTGACGCTGGTTTGGCCAAGGTTGTAGACGGTGACCGTCTGCGGCAAGCTCACTGTGCCATAGGTCTGAGGATTGAAAGTCAACCCGGTGGGAAAAACGCTGGCCGAAGCCCCCGCGAAACTGGACACAGGCGCCGCAAACAAAACAGCCAGAGCCAGCAGGCGCAAATAGACCTTCGTTCGCAATGTTCGATGCATGATGTTTCGCCCCAGGGAGAGGAAGACCTTCGGCAGAAGTTGATTAGCTGGCATTGTCATCTGCAACACGGCCTCCGTCAAGCATGAAAGAAGTTGCATACTTTTGCGCACGCGGTTATGGCAGGTCGTTGGCATCGGTCAATGTATAAACATCCGAAGTGGGGTCCTCCGGTTCCACACTTGTTGCTCCACCGTAGGTAATCATCTGGTTCGTAGCGGGATCGTAGTTGGAGGTGTGGAACCTGACCGCCTGGCCCGCCAGCAACTGCGTCCATGTCGCCGAGCCGGCTTGGCCGTTGGCGCCGGAAAGAACCCAGGCATCGTCAAGGATGTTGGTTCCGTCAAAGCCTGCGTAGATGGTCATGATGTTATTGGTGCTGTCGTAAGTCGCGGTATGGCCGGAGCGGGCCACCGGACCGCCGTTGGAGGGGCTGAGCTGGGCCCAGGCTGGTGTTCCGCCGGTTCCGTTGGCATGGGAGAGGATCCAGATGTCGCCCATCGGTTCGCCTCCCGCGTCTCCGCCGTACACAACCAGGGAATTCGTGTTCGGATCGTAGATTGCACTGCTGCTCTCCCGCGAGCTTGGCGGCGTGCCTGTGGGCTGCAGTTGGGTCCAGGTGGGCTCGCCGGAAACGTCGTTGGCGTTGGAAAGAATCCAGACATCGTTGTAGTAGGTGGAGCTGCAGTTATATCCGCCGAAGAGAATGATGGTATTCGTGCTGCTGTCGTAGACGGAGGCCTGACGCACGCGGACCGGCGGCAGAGTGCCCGCCGCAGTGATGGTGAGCCAGGTTCCACCCGCGCCGTTTGCCTGTTCAAGCACGTAGTAGTCATTCATGCACGGACTTGGAAAGCCGGTGGCGCCGCCAAAAATCATCATGCGATTGCTTCCGCTGTCGTATAAGCCGGTGTGGCCGAAGCGTGCGGTGGGTTTGGTCCCCTTGGACGTAAGCGGGATCCACTGCAGGTTGGTGGAGCCGAGAACGGGCGCTTCCTCCCAGTAATCGTTGAAGTCGATTGCGTCGCCGGAGTGTTGACCCCCAAAGATGAACAGGCCGTTGGTCACGGCATCGTAAAAGGCAGAGTGAGAGTAGCGAACGGCTGGTCCGCCAAGGAACCACTTTATTCCCCCCGACGAGATTCCATTCGCACTTTGCAAAGTGAAAGCGTGATTGTTCCCCCCGAGCTTGCTTTGACTGCTGACCCCGCCGAAAACGTACATGTTGTTTTTCGACGAGTCGTAGACCGCGCTGTGATAGGCAACGCTGGGCGCGGTCCCTTGGGCCGAAATTTCGGACCAGGCCGGAGCGCCTCCGATGCCGTTGGCGAAGGTCAGGACCCATGCATCGGACAACGTGACTCCCTGGTAGATTCCTCCGAAGATGGTCATGCGGTCGTTGACGCTGTCGAAAATGGCGGTGTGACCGGTGCGGACGTTCGGGGCTGTGCCCGTGGGCAGCAGTTCGGTCCACACTGGCGTGCCGCCCGTTCCGTTGGCATTCGACAGGACCCAGACGTCGCCGAATGGCAGGCCGCCGGCATCCCCGGCATAGAGCATCAAGACGTTATGCGTAGAGTCGTAAACCGCCGAGGCGCTTTCGCGCGCCGACGGCGCAGTGCCGGAGGGGGCGAGTTCCGTCCAGGAAGATGTTCCAGACACACCATTGGCGTTGCTGAGCACCCAGACGTCGTTGAAGTACCCGCCGGAGCAGTTGCTGCCTCCAAAGATAATCATCGAGTTTGTGGCCGGGTCATAGACTCCGCCGGAGTAGACGCGCGCCGGCGGCGGGTTGCCGGAGGGAGTAACGCTGACCCAGGCGGGAGTTCCGTTCTGTCCATTGGCGCCGGTGAGGATCCATACATCGTTGGCACAGGAGGAAGAAGTTCCGGTGCGGCCGCCAAAAATCATCATGCGATTGCTATTGGAGTCGTAGGTGGCGACGTGGCCGTACCTTCCCTCGGGAGCGGCGCCGGAAGGAGATTCCGCGGTGAAGCTATCGTCCTGGCTGGTTGAGGTCGTTCCCAGCCAAACGTCGTTCAGGTTGGTGTTGGTGGTTGCCTGCTGGCCTCCGAAAATGATCATCTGCGCGCTGGTGGGATCCCACACCGCAGAGTGCGAATTGCGGCCGGACGGGCCATGCAGCGTCCAACTCTGAGCTGGCCACAGTGGGTCTACGGTGAGCTCGGTGGAGGCCGACAGCGAGTCGAATGAAGCGGTGATCGTCGACGTGCCCTGGGCGATGCACTGGGCCAGGCCCTGACTGCCAGCAGAGTTGCTGATGGTGGCGACCGACGGGCTTCCCGAAGTCCACGTTACCGATGTGGTGAGGTTCTGCGTGCTGCCGTCGGAATAATTGCCTGTCGCCGTGAATTGCTCGGTCGCGCCCACGGTTGTGAGCGGAGACTGTGGCGACAGCGTAATAGAAACGAGCACGAGGCTCACCGTAAGGTTCGTAGTGCCCGATACCGAGCCAAGCGTGGCCGTGATGGTCACCGTCCCTGCACTGACGCCGGAGGCGAGTCCAGGAGTTCCGGTGTTGCTGATGGTGGCGACGTTCGTGTTGGAAGAACTCCACGTCACCGAATTCGTGATGGTCTGCGTGCTGCCGTCACTGTAGGTTCCCGTGGCAGCGAACTGCTGCGTGGTTCCGGCGAGTATGCTCGGGTTAGTGGGCGTAATCGCGATCGAAACCAGCGTTGGACTTGTCCCATTCACGGTGAGTGAGGCAGAACCGCTAATCGAGTTCAAAGTGGCGGAGATGGTCGCGGTACCCGGGCCCGAACTTGTAGCGAGGCCCTGGGTTCCTGTCTGGCTGCCGATAATGGCAACCGTCGCCGCAGAGGAACTCCAGGTCACGACCGAAGTCAAATTCTGCGTGCTGCTGTCGGCATAAGTGCCGGTGGCGGTGAACTGCTGCGTGGTTCCCAGCGCAATCGTCGCACTCTGAGGAGTGACTGCGATGGAGGTCAGCGCGATCGAATTCACGGTGAGCGTAGCCGATGCGCTGACCGAACCGTAAGTAATGGTGATGGTGGCCGTCCCTGCTCCCACTGTGCTGCTCAACCCGGCACTTCCAGGCGTATCGCTGATCGTTGCGGCCGCCGCGGAGGTAGAAGTCCAGTACCCGGCCTGCGTCAGGTCCTGTGTGGTGCCGTCGCTGAACGTGCCGGTGGCAGTGAACTGCTGGGTCATGCCCAAGGGGAGATCTGCGCTTGTCGGATTGATGGCAATGGAAACCAGCGTGGCCGAAGTTACCGTCAGCGAAGTCGAACCGCTGATCGATCCCAAAGTGGCTGTGAGGGTCGAGTTTCCCTGAGCGAAGCTGGTGGCCAACCCGCTATTGCCGATCGTGGCCGTCGATGGTGTGCCCGACGACCAGGTGACACTGTTGGTCAGGTTCAGCGTGCTGTTGTCGCTATAAGTGCCGATAGCCGTGAACTGCTCGGTCGTACCCGGTGCGATGGAAGGCGCGGTTGGCGTGACCGCGATGGAAACCAGCGATGCGGAAGTCACGGTCAGCGCGGTCGATCCAGTGACAGAGTCGAGAGTGGCTGTGATGGTTGAGGAACCTTGAGCCACGGTGGCAGCCAGGCCCGGCGTTGCCGCAGCATTGCTGATCGTGGCCACCGCGGGCGTTCCCGAACTCCACTCGACGACCGGCGTGATGTTCTGGGTAGTTCCGTCGCTGAACGTGCCGGTTGCGGCGAACTGCTGCGTCGCGCCCGAGGGAAATGCTGGAATCGCCGGCGTGACCGCCATCGAAACCAATGAGGCCGAGGTGACCGTGACTGTGGTTGAGCCGCTCACTGAGCCCAACGTGGCCGTAATGCTGGTGCTGCCGGCGGCCACGCTGCCGGCGACTCCTTGATGGTTGACGGTTGCGACACTTGAGTTCGCGGTGCTCCACGTGGCCGCGGCGGTCAAGTTAAGGGTACTGCCATCGCTGTAGGTCCCAGTGGCGCTCAGTGGCAGAGTCGTGCCCAAGGCGAACGAGGGGCTGGCCGGAGTTACTGCAACGGAGACCAGCGTCGCTGACCCGATAGTAAGCGTAGCGGACGAATTGATCGAACCAGAACTCGCCGAAATTGTTGCTGTGCCTGCGCCAGCGCCTGTGGCCAGGCCGCCGGAAGTGATGGTCGCCACCGAGACTGGAGCGGAGCTCCAGGCCACGGAATTGGTCACATTCTGCGTGCTGCCGTCGCTGAAGGTACCGGTCGCCGTGAACTGCTGGCTGCCGCCACTGGCGATCGAAGCGCTCGACGGGCTGATCGACAGCGACGTCAGGGTTGCCGAAGTTACCGTCAACGCCGCCGATCCGCTGATCGTTCCTGACGACGCCGTGATCGTGGCTGATCCCGGTGCTATAGCGGAAGCTAGGCCTCCACTGCTAACCGTGGCCACAGCCGTGTTCGACGATGCCCACGTAACTGAGGAAGTGAGGTTCTGCGTCGAGCCGTTGCTATAGGTTCCGGTTGCGGTGAACTGCTGGGTGGTTCCGGGTGCAATCGATGCCGTGCTGGGAGTGACGGCGATTGAAACTAATGATGGGGTGACGGTTAAAGCGGCCGTTCCCTTGATAGATCCTGAACTGGCCGTAATCGTGGTGGTGCCGGGCGCGTCGCCCGTGGCCACTCCGGTGTGCTTGCCTACGCTCGCCACTGAGAGCGCCGAAGAAGTCCAACTGGCCGTCGTGGTGAGGTTCTGCGTGGTGCCGTTGCTGTAGGTTCCGGTGGCAGTGAACTGCTGGGTCGAGCCCACAACAATTGATGCAGCGGCGGGCGTGACTGCGATAGAAGTCAGCACCGCGGCGGTTACGGTCAGCGTTGCCGATCCGCTGATCGTGCCCGAGGTGGCTGTGATCGTGGTGGATCCCGGAACGATGGTTGTGGCCAATCCGCTGCTGTTGATCGTCGCCACCGACGTGGACGACGACGACCAGGTAACACTGTTCGTTAGGTTCTGCGTGGTGCCGTTGTTGTAGGTTCCAGTAGCGGTGTACTGCTCGGTCTTGCCGGCCGCAACCGACGCCGTGGCGGGAGTTACGGAGATCGAAGTCAACGTCGCAGCCGTGACGGTTAGCGGGGCGGATCCGTTGACCTTTCCCGAAGAAGCGGTGATGGTCGCCGTTCCCGCAGCCACGCCTTTCGCCAACCCGGTATGAAGGCCGACCGTAGCGGTAGGAGTGCTCGACGAAGTCCAGCTCGCGGTTGTGGTCAGGTTCTGCGTGGACCCGTCGCTGTAGGTTCCGGTAGCGGTGAATTGCAGAGTCTCGGCGACAATAACCGAGCCCGGATTGGGCGTGACCGCAATCGATTCAAGAATCGGCGCCGTTCCCGTGCCGGTCAGCGATACCGTTTGCGGACTGGAAAGTCCTGTGTCGGTAACCGTGAGCGTGGCGTTGCGAGCGCCCTGGGCGCTGGGTGTGAAGGTGACTGAGATCGTGCAACTGACGCCTGCCGCCAGAGTCGCCGGACTTACAGGGCAGGTGTTGGTCTGGCCGTAATCCGACAAGTTCGTGCTGATGTTGGTGATCGTGATCGCCGAAGTCTGCCCGTTCTCCAGCGTGACTTTCTTGACCGCGCTCGTGGTTCCCTGCGCCTGGTTGCCAAAGGACAGAGTGGTGGGACTAACTGTTGCCGACTGAGGGAAGGCCGGTAGAGCAGCCAAAACGGACACACAAAATAGAAATGGGGCACAAAAGAGTGCCGTTTTGACCATCAGTCGGGTCTCTTTTTCCCTCAGAACCAGTGGCGAATATACCATCATTCGGTTGGCCCTGACAGTGTGCAAGAATTTGCATGCTGATCAGCGACCCACCCAGACGGATTGGTCCCAGGGACCGACTCCAGGCTTCGTGTGCTTTGCGTCATCAGGCCTGTCCCGGGAAACGGAGCGAGATTCGAAAGCGAGTCAAGATTGCCATCAAGTGTGCGGTTTGCCGCCCGGAACGTCAGGTCCGATCGCGGACAAAATCATAGCCGATTGTGATTCTCGTCACAGCCCCTTGGCAGGTTCAAGGTCAGAATCGCTGACGGACATTTGCCACAGAAGGAGATTTTTATGGCGACTGCGAGTTCGGTCCGGCCCGAAGTAGTGCGCGCACTTCCGACTGACGCGGCGCGTCAGGTGCAGTGGGGTTTTGGCGATCGCTACGATTTGCAGTTGCTGGTGCAATCCACGCGTGCGGTGGCGCGCGGCCCGGTCGCCCGGCTGGTCGCGGGAGGAGGCCGCAATTCGCATGAGTGGACCGAGGCGAAGGCCGCCCTGCTGGAAGCTTTTGACGGAGCCGGCATTACCGCTGTGTTTATGGAACCGGAAGAAGGCGGGTTGTTTGCCGGTCCCAAGAATCTGGCGCTCGCGCTGGTGGCGTTTGAGCTGGCCTGGGTGGATGGAGGCGCCGCAACCGCCAGCCTGGCCGGATGCCTGGCGTTATCTCCCATTCACGAGCGGGGCACGGAAGAACAGAAACGCCACTATATGAAGCTGGCGGCGCCGGCTCAGCCCGGAGAAGACCGCAAACCGTGGCGCGGCGCGTTCTGTTTGACCGAGCCCATCCCTTATGTCGGCGTCGACACCGGCATGCTCAACGGCAAGGTTCGGATCGTGGAGTGGAAGCCCGGAGAAGATCCGATTCTGCAGGTTGAGAAACGAGGGCGTTTCATCACCAACATCGGCTTTGCGAACTTCGTGACCGCGGCGGTCGACTCCGACGATGAGCGCATCAAGGGCAGTTGCATTGTGATTCTCGAGGAGAGCGACCCTGGTGTTTTCGACCGCGGGACTCCGACTCGGAAGATGGTGCATCAGCTTTCTTCCACCGGCGATCCGGTTTTCAACCTGCGCGTCCCGGCCAGCCGAATCGTTGGTGGCTACGACATCAAAGACGGAGTGTTGGTTCCGCGCTACAACCACAGCGAGATCATTGAAGCCGTTTTTCGGCGGACGCGCGTGACCGTGGGCGTGATGACCGCGGCCAAGTTGCTTTCCTCCGTCGAGCCGGTGATTCGTTATCAGCGCGGAAGGTTCCGCGGCGCAGAGACCGCGACGCCGGGATCGGTTCGTTATGAGCTGGGATTGCAGGCCCGCGAGGACTCTCTTCACCGGCTCGTGGATGTTTGGGCAACGGGAGAAGCGAGCGCGTCGTTGGCGTTCGCGGCCGCTCGGGCATTCGATGAACTCGATCCGTTAGAGAAGGAAATGGACCAACTTTACGCTTCGCGCGGAATTGCCGGGCTCAAAGCCAAGGCGAAGTTCTTGCGGGAAGCTGCGGATGAAGCCATCACATTGATGCAGTTGCCGGCTAAAGATCCACGTCGAGATGCATTAAAGTCTGACTTGCGGCTGCGTTTCGTAGCGCTGGATTCTCTGGCGGATGTTCTTTGTCCCGCCGCCAAGCTGTGGAATACGGGCTGGGGAGCGCAGATGATGCGGGAAGCCGTAAGTTTGATGGGAGGATACGGCATCACCGAAGATTGCCCTGGATTTCTCGGCAATAAGTGGATGGATGCGCAGCTTGAGGCGACGTATGAAGGGCCGGAGGCCGTGCAGCGCCGCCAGTTGTCGGTGACCATGGCCAACCCGATGTTCCTGGCGCAATTCCGCAGTTGGATTCGTGAGATGCGCGGGATCGCGTCCGATTATCCGGGCACCGGAGCCTGCGCATTGGCCACTGCCATGACGATGTGGCTGTGGACTCTGAATCATCTGCAAAACAGCAAAGACGCCGATGGCGGCAAGTTGTACCAGAGCGCGCGGCAGGGGGTGACGTTCCCGCTCGCCGATGCCCTGTGCTGGCTGGTGGCGGCGCGCTGCCAGATTCTGGATGTGCTGCGGCTGGAGCAGCAAGGTGGCGACGATGCTTCGCTC
>Ga0187784_10004918_pt1 | contig 10824 bp, 11 predicted proteins | sample 1015_SJ02_MP15_2_FD_132964 | JGI IMG/M metagenome (GOLD analysis project Ga0187784, IMG submission 132964) | Tropical peat soil microbial communities from peatlands in Department of Meta, Colombia - 1015_SJ02_MP15_20_MG | ecosystem: Environmental > Terrestrial > Soil > Wetlands > Peat | place... | reverse complement strand
GACCTCAAACGCCGGCCCCTTGCCCCAGACCCCCATCCCCGCTACGCTGCGGGGCGAACAAAAACCGGAGAAAGTCTCATTATCCCTGGACTAAAAATGGGGGCAGGTCAACCAAACTTGCCGATGTTGACGAGTGTGCAAATTTAAAATGTCAAAAGAAGAAGGGCATCTGCGATCCTGATGTATGAATATGACCAGATTCGGAGGCTCCATTTGGAGGCAACTACTAAATGTAACGCAGCCTGCCCCCAGTGTCCAAGGAATTTGAATGGAGGTGCGACAAACCCGGCCATCCCTATCACCGAGTTCACTCTCAACACCGCAAAGCGGATACTGAGACATCAATTCCTTCTCCAACTTGTTCATGTCACAATCTGCGGAAACTACGGCGATGCGATGTTTGCCCAAGATATTTTGGAAATATGTAAATACATCCGTTCTACCAATCCTTGGATTGACATCGAACTGCACACAAATGGAAGTCTGAGAGCCCCATCACTCTGGGCCGAACTCGCCCAGACTATCAGCCGTTGCGTGTTTGCGATCGATGGCCTCGAAGACACAAACGCTCTTTATAGGCGAAAGACTAGCTGGAACCTCATTATGAAAAATGTATCCGCTTTTATAGGAGCTGGAGGGGCTGCAGAATGGAACTTCATTGCGTTTCGGCACAACGAACATCAGATTACTCAAGCAGCGGAGCTTGCTCGCAAACTTGGATTCAAACGGTTCTGTGTGAAGCGAACGAGCAGGTTTTTCAAGCGCGGGAAGGTGCATGACGTACTCCCGATATTGAACAACTCTGGGGAGAACGACGGCTTTCTCGAAATTCCGATGACCCCGGCTCTCCGAAACCCCGCTGTTGAGGAGATGCGAAATGCTATTGAACAGGGTGCCACATACGATGAGATCGTTGCATCAACGCCGATACAGTGCGCCGCCTCTGAACTCAAGAGCATTTACATTGGCGCCGAAGGGTTGGTATTTCCGTGTTGCTGGATGGCACAAATTTACCCATCTGGGGACATAAGCAAGAGAAAACTACAGGTGATTAAGTTAATCGAACAATACGGTCCCGGCCTCAGCGCAATTGACGCCAACCTGCGGACCATCGAGGCCATCGTAGGGAGCGAGGTTTTTCGGATCGAGATTCCCAACGGATGGCGTAAGGGACCTGAGAGGCTGGAGATTTGTGCACGCCAATGCGGGCGTTTTCGACTGAGCGGGACTCAGAAGACTTCGTCGCTCATCTAGTCTCAGATTTGATAGAAGGGGTGGATTTGTACGTTCAATGAACCCAGTGCTGGATTACTAGGCGTCTAAAGATGACACCAGAGGAAATTCTCGAACGGGTAGTGGTCCCCAGAGAGCCGAGGCTGGAATTTGGTCGACTTCTCTACGATTTTGTTGTAGGCAACAAACTAGCTCGAGGTCTGCAGTTGAGGAGGAGCCCTGGCATTTCAACCGTATACCTCGCAGGTGCAATTCGGGCCCAAGGAGGCGGTCGCCTCAATTCGGTCTGGTGTGCGCACTCAAGGCGAAAGGGTTATAACGTGGTTGAAGCTCTGAATGCCGTAGGGTTAGGCGATTTGGTTTGGATCCATGAAGAGCCGAGATCATATAACTGGCGGCTAATGACATTCTTGCAGGAAGGCCGCTTTGAGGAATTTGATTTTTGCGTGATTGAACGTGGGACAACCTGGTACGAGGTGGGATACGCAGTTTGTCTTGTGGAGAGACTCCTCAAGCCAAAGGGTTGGCTCATTCTGGACAATCTATTGTTTTCCTTTCGTGAATCGACGATGAGAGACAGCGCCTGGGTCAAGTGCAAGCCGGAGAGCGAGCAAACCACGCGTCAGGTTGAGTCGGTATTTGAGTTGCTGGTCGAGGGGAATCCATACTTTAGTGAATTCCGAAGACGAAGATCAATCGCTTTTAGTCAGAAAAATCGAGCTGTGTGGGCGCCCGAGTTGAGATCTCAGAATCAGAGAGCGGTCATTATTGGGAAAGCCGTCGAGCGCGCGCGCCGTGATCCTGAATTCCGTTGCGCACTCTCACATTCTCCACACAGTGCCCTCGCCGATATGTTTGACGGGCGAGCCTTTGACTACGGACCTTTACGGTTTGTCAACACTGACCACTTGTCGCCTCGACCGGGAGGCACTGATCCTGACGGCACGCAAATCATATATCTGGACCGCCCAAAATGGGAACGCAACATCGAGGAACTAGCTCTTATGCGTATGCTAAAGGATAGAACGAATAGATGAATGGGGCGTATTTTATCGCTAACGAGAGGGTGCGAGATCTGGCGGTTGCGTTTCTGAATAGTTTCAGAACGTTTGAGCCGGAACTCCCACTTTGCCTTATCCCCTACGATTCCCAATTTGAAGGTCTCCTTTCGTTATCGGCAGAATATGGTTTTTCACTTTGGTCGGATGCGGCGCTTCTTGAGCGCTGTGACGACATTAGTCGGACTTTTCATTCAAATACCTTGGGCCAGTACCGTAAACTAGCGATGTGGGAAGGGCAGTACGACAACTTTGCATACATTGATGTGGATACTGTATTACTGTCAAGCCTAGATCAGGTCTTCCCGTTGCTTGCAGTCGACGACGTAATTACCGGAGTTTCGAACATTGACTGTATCCGCAGATTTGTTTGGCTGGACAGTAGTACTGCGTTTATACCGGAAGTAGACACACAATACTCTGCGAACACTGGCTTCATCGCTTCGAAGAGAGGCGTCCTAACAGTGGAAAGAGCGGAAATGAAGGCGATGAACGCCACAATCGTGCGAGGACATATGGCACTAAACTACGCAGAACAGCCATTCCTAAATTACCTGATCGTTACTTCTGGAATAAAATACACAAGCCTTTCTCAACTCAGAAGACGTCCAAGCGGAAGATTCCTTCCGAAACAGTTGTGGGCAGGTTCACACGCAGCAGATTTACTTCTGTACGAGACCGCACCTTTGCTGATTCATTGGGCCGGCAAATGGCAGACGGGGGATCATTTCAAGAATTTGATTTGGCGGCACTTTCGAGGCTTGCGAGGTGACTATTGATCAGAAGATGAGACAACCGTGAGCGCTCCAAGGCGATGAATCTGCTTTGCATACCGGATATCTGAGACGAGTAGGTTCCAGCGAGGACGTGCAGCAAAGCCTCCTCAAGCCCGAGGAGAGACAGCCTATCGGGAAAGATGGCCTCACCCAGTCCATGGTGACGAATCCGCATCGCGTTGAATGGCTGGTCGCGGAGCATAGGTATCACTATAAGTGGCACACCCTCAAAGATGGCCTCCTTGATACTACCTAGGCCACCATGTGTAATCATGGCTGAGGCAAACTTTAATAGTCGACGTTGAGGAAGGTATTCTTGCACAGTCAAATTAGGGAGAGCACCGCACTGGACGAGAGACCCAGTGCTTGGTGAACTGCCGGCGGCCAGCACAAACTGCAGGTCCTGGCGTCGGCGGGCTAGCTTGCCGATCACCTCTATGCACGCCGAAAGTCTGCCATACCGCACACTCTGCGTGCCGAATGCTGCGATAATAAGGGGCCGACTGGTCCGAGTGATCTCTGCGCCTTCAGACTCCAGGTCGATAGGCTTTAGGCTAGGCTCAACATAGAACACTTGGTGTCTAGGAATTCGAAATTGTGGTAACTCGAAGCACTCAGGACAGAAGACAATGGTCGGGCCACCGACTTCGCCGCAGTTACTGTCATCCCAGTCAAACAGAGAGCTAGAAAAAAGGACAACCCGCTGTCTGCCAATGAGGTCGGCTAAACCACTTTTATACTTGACTTCGAGTATGCGATCACAAAGGACCAATGTGAATGTACCCCTATCCATAAGGGACTTAACCACATGCTGAAGCTGTGGTACGCGTTTACCGCTGGCATCACCGGACGCAAATCGATACCACACTGCTGATCCGGAAAGCTTCGGGGATGAAGCGTCCTGGTAAATCAACGGTTCATTAACTCCTCCAACCGACGCAATCTCTTGCCAAAATTGTGGCGCCGTTAGGTATACCACCCGATGCCCTTGATTTATCAGACCTCGGGTCAACGGTAGCGTTGGCAAGATATGACCAAGCTCAGGCAGAGGGATAATAAGGATATCGGCCATTGGCTTAGTCGACTCCAATGGCACAGAAACTCCGACTATTGTCCATAATCATTCACGAGTTGCCGGTCAGGATCATCGGTATTCAGGTGTAGCCTTTCTCGAGTGTTTACACCGATCGCCACGAGACTACTTGATGGCGAAGGACATACGAAGCCGCGATTGTTTAATCCGTGAAGTGTCAAGATACTCCAGGAGACCAAGACGCAGATATTCTATAGACTGACATGTGAGAGCGTGTGCATAAGTAGTGGTATTGATATCCAGAACGTAGGTGTTGCCGACGTCATCTTCCAGGAAATCTATCGCACCGAAATCAAGTTTCATGTAATCAATCATGTTGATGAGGGCTAACTGAAGACTGACGGGGTAGCCATGGACGGATCCCGATTGCAACTCGGTTCGGGTGGCATAAGTTATCTGCCGCAGTTTGTTTGTGCTAAGGCGCATAATCATATGGTCGCCAACTGTCGCGAAGAGGATGTGATTATCACCGGCGAAATAGCTCCGATATTTAAGTCCAGTCGAATTAGACACGTAGTCCTCTACGATGAGAGACGGATCGTTCCACCAGGAGGTCGGAACGTTGTCACGATGAACGATGCGATAATCCCATCGACCTCCCAGGGGACAAGGAGAGGACAGCCCGAGTGCGCGGCTCTCAGTTGCCGAGAGTTGTTTCTCGCCAAAGCCGCCATAATTCTGATTCGTCTTGACGATTACAACATCATTTGGTGCGCCGGCAAGAGAGGTGGTTTCCAACAGTCTTAAGCCCACAGTTCGGCAAACAGATTGTATTGCGCGTTTGCTGGTGTCGACGACGTGTGCATTTAGCAATCGGACCCCCCGCCGGGAAAGCTCGGAACACAGTTGGGCCCTACATAATGGAAAGTGATGCACGTTCGTGAAATTAAGATGGAAAACGAAGAGTAAGGTTGATGAGGGGATACGTTCCAGAATGCCTTCTAGCGACTCTAATGGTTTGGCTTGCAAGCGGTGGCCGTTTGGAAAAATGCGGGGTAACATGTATCCATCCCATGCGTACCATTCGTAGATGGTACAGTTCGATAACAACGATGAGTCCACTCTTTGCGCTGTGGCGGGCAGGCTGCTTACGGATGGTGCACGACTGGTAGAGGTGGAGGTGTAAACGGTGCAATCTCGCCGCCTCCATCGTCGGAGGCTAGCGACGCTTGTTAATGGGGAGCTACCATCTTCCTGACGGAGTCGGTAGTATCTTTCAGCAGCCTTATGCAACTCATGCTTTTCACTAGACCAGGACCAGGCGCCTGACAATGAAATGCGGAGATCTACGGAGGGGTCAAATTTCATTTGTCGTAGGATTTTCTGGCGGGACCGGTAATAGCGGTCTATTCTGTCTCCGTGCCATAGGTGATACACTCGGCCTTGAACAGCTCCCAAACCGCCATAGCGTATTGCACTGGCCACAGAGTTGGCCCACTTATCAAAGTGCTTCTTAAAGTGTTTGCGACCGGACCAGAAGTTCCTCAAACAGGGAGAGTCCGGTCTGAGGTCGAAAATATGCGCCATGAAATGGTCGGCCCCCCCCATTACACAGGCATCGTAGAGCCCGCACGCATTCAGCCACTCTCGCCTTCCCGCCCAAGCAAAGCCAGTTCTACCATGGTCCTTATAGTGAGCTCGCTGCTCTGGGGGAACGGTGAGTGACTTCCACGCGAAACTCGCAGAGACTGGGCCCGCAGAGTCCCCGGGGGTTTCGGACGGTCCCAATCGGACCGATTCGCTGTATGGCTGGATTACCGAACAAACATCCAATGCAGTAGCTGCTCGAACGTGCCAAAGATCGTCTTCGAAAAGAATGTCGCAATCAAGCCACGCCACCTTGGTAACACCGATTGGTATTGTCTCAATGGCACAGTTTAGAAGCCTTTCCTTTTGCCACATCACATCGTTTGCTCGAATGCGAAGCACTTTAGGGTCGAGAGGCAGTTCAAATGGGGCTCCTCGAAAGGCGCACTCGACGATTGTGTATTGAACATGCTGTCTTTCCAAGTTCTGTCGGAATAGATCTAGGTTCCTTCGTTTGGTGTGGTACCTTTCAGGATTAAAATAGCAGCTTACAACCCAGAGGCCCGACGAAGTGCGCTCCTGAGATTGCGAGTGTGATGCGAGACTAGAGCTCATTTTTGTGTACCGCCAATAATTTACAATGAGTTGTCAACCGACATTGGCTGTATTTTACTGCGAATGACAGTGCACAATTCGCACAAATTGGAGCTGATTCTGATTGAAAAATTGATCTGGGCATATTGACCTTGACCTGATCGCCGCTTTCCGAACAAGTCCGAGTATGATTTCGGACTAGTCATTGACAACTCTAGCAAATACCGTTGAGAACGATCCTCTCGCGGCCTAATCGGTCGTCAGGTGGTCCCAATCCCAACCAACAGCAACATTTCCGACCAGCGGCTTGTCAATCGCTTAAACGGTCTGACCGAAGCCAACGTCTGCGGTGGTGTCGATCGGTGAGGGAGAGAACTCCACGGCAGTAGTTTTGGCGACATCCTGCGCGAGCTTTTGGCCTAGACCTGAGGAATCGTTGGTGTAGATTTCCGCGTCGAGACTTGCGCGTGAAATTGCCACGTAGGCAAACCGGGAATTGATGAGATTTGCGCTCGCGGTAGTGTCGATGTTGATAAGCACGCGGTCGGCGGTCAGGCCCTGAGAACTGTGGCTCGTGACGGCGTATCCGTGATCGAAATGGCGGTGCTCTGACGCCGAGAAGCGGAGTGTGCGGTTGTCTTCAAGGCGGAGCGAGATGTTCCCCTTGGCATCAATGGCCTCAACAGTTCCGAGCTCTCGGTTGGCGACACCGAGTAGCTTATCTGGCGCCGTAAACTGAATACGCTCCCCCACAGAGAATGGCAGTTCGGCTTCGTGATAGATGCTCACGCCGGTGAGTCTTCTGGGGTCATAAGAGACTTCACCGCCGTTCGGCTTCTGGACTGTCAGCACGTTGTCGGCGGGATTGATCGCTGCGACAGTAGCGTAAGAGCCGGCTTCAATTCCCAACAGCTTGCTGCCGCGTGCGTACCGCACTACATCTTCCATCTGATAGCGGCTGGCCCATGCCCGTTCTGCGCCGGTCATGTCCTGGCGGGGAAGGAGAACGCGGAATGTGTGATCGTTCGATCCGAGCATTCCAAGGACCTTAAGCTCATGGCGGACGGCCTGATTTAACTCTCGGCGCGATGCGTTGTCAGGAGAGACGATTAAGGTATGTTCCGGGCTTGTGACGTAGTCTCGCGCAATTGTCCGAATGCGTTCTTGTGGGTCAGCGATTTCTCGCACTTTACCCCGATCTTGCAGAGATTCGATGGCAGCAGCAGTCTGTCCATGAGCCAACGCCTCAACCGCAGCTTTGAGCGCGGGGTCTTTCTGACGAACGATCTCGTCCAGCGTGGCGGTCCGCATCCCGGCTTCTTGGAGTTGCTGAAAGGGACGACCCGCTTCCACAGCCTGGTGCTGGCGGGTGTCGCCGATAAGAAGTACACGATCATGTGGCCCGAGGTGCCGTAGAAACTCCTGCACCTGATTCGTGCTCGCAAGACTGGATTCATCTATGAAGAAGAAATGCGTTTCCGTCGAATTGCTTTCGGTGTGCTGTGGGCGGACGAGAAAACCTTGCAAGGTCCCGGCATGGATGCCTGCCTGCTCTAGCTGTTTAGCTGCGCGCGAAGTTGGTGCGAAACCCTCCACCTGATAGCCCTCAACTTCAGCGGCGCTGCGGAGGGCTCCGAGTACAGTCGTCTTGCCACCTCCTGCTACCCCCTGAATTCCTTGAATGCGATCCGGGGAAGTAAGAACTTGTTCAATGAGCCTTCTGGCTTCGGTTCAGATGCGAATATTGGTGCGCAACTGCACCGCCATTCTGCGGCGATAGCATTGGGCAAAGCTCGCCTTGTCCGGCACGCATCTGGCGGACGATCTCTTGTTCAGTTGCGATGGTTCTAGCCGTAGTCAAGAGTTGGCCCGTGTGATGAGCGCTTCGCTTCACTCTTACGAACTCGCCTGCTACCTGTCGGCTATCAAGATTCGTTCGTACCTCAGCGTAGCGAATCTCGCCCATGCCGCGGCGGAGCGCATCTCGAATCAGCAAGCGTTCGTCCACGACTGCCTCGCGCTCGAAATTCTTGTCGCGGGCAAAAGTGATCGCTTCGCCCACGCGCTGGCTAGGGACCGCCGTTATCTGCACCTGCCGGGCGCGCTCTCGCGCCGCACGAACCACCGTGTCCGCCTGGTTGCCAAAATCTGCAGCAAGCCTACGGTGAGCGGCCACAACCTCACGAGAAGTCAGCAACTCTTTGCGATCTCGCGTGGAATGCGCGGCGATTTCCGCTGCTTCTTTGCTGCTCTGCCCCAGCTTTTCGAGGTATTCACGGATCTGCTGGCTGCGTGGGCTGGAAGCGTCAAGGTACTCCTGAGTGTATCCCTTGATCTGTGGTGCACCGCTGCGTCCGCGCTCGATTTCGTACCCGAGCTGTCGCAAGCGATAGGTCAGTTCCGATTGGTAGATCGCGGTGGCTGCCCGACGGAGAACTCGCCCTGTCACTGTTTCACCTCGAGGTCGGTGAATCAGGTTGGAAATTGTACAAGCGAACACACGGCAGCAATGGTTGGTTCGAGGTTTCACCGTCATTGTTTAGGCAGATGTTACGAGTACGGCAACGGATGGTTCGGCGCTGAGCAGCTTTTCAGCAGGTGGCTACAAGACGGTCACTGAAAGCAGGGTTAATCCGATGATCAGTTCGCCGGAATCGAAGACACTACCGATGGTAAAGGTTGCTCCAGTTGCCACGGTTGAGTCGACGTGGGATCCAGACAAAAGTCTGGCATCGATCGAATCCGTGCACCACGATGCACGCCGATTTGCTAGCCAGGCGTTCGAATGGTACTGCGCCAGAAGCAAATCGAGTGCGCGCGCTTCGCAAGTCTGTAGGGCATTCTCGGTAGCCCTCATTTCAATTGGTGGCTTGATGCCAATTCTTGGTTCCGTTGGCGTGATGTCCGAAAGATTGCACGGTTTTTTTGAGTGGTCATACCTGCTGCTGGCTGTCGGCGCTTCCTTCATTGCAGTGGACAGGTTCTTTGGTTTCTCTAGCGCACGTACAAGATATGTCTTAGCCGCCGAGGTCATTAAGAGAAGCGCCTATGCTTTTGAGTTGGAGTGGATCAAGATACGGGCCCACCTGGGAAGCCGAGCACCGAGACAGAGTGATATTGAGGAGTTTCTTGGTGCAGCAACGACCCTCTACGGCGTGATCTTAGGCGAGGTTACTCAGGAAACAAGACGCTGGGCGGAAGAGTATCAGCAGAGCATTCTGGATCTGGCGTCAATTGCGAAATTAAGAGGGCAACGCAATGAGCCGGACAACGCCGCGGCTTTCGAGAGAGATCTCTAACCCGCGTCAAATGACCTTGCATAATGCCCCCATGCCCAAAGGCGTGCGCAATGCGATTGTCGGGGTTGTATATGAGATACTGCGCGACTAGACGCTCCCGTACGGAAGAATAAACATGAAGCACGTAATCGTCCGCTACGAGGATGATTATCAGCCACCTGATAGATGATTATCTGACTATGCCTCAGCGGCATAACGCTCGACGAACCCATCGATCGGGCTTGCAGATTCTCCAGAGCACGTCTGGAGAATTAGCCCGGCGGATTTTTCTCTTCCTTTTTGAAAACCCGAGTCAGCCCCAAGTTGCAGGTCTCCCGAATCGCCTCTGGAGTTAGATTCCTGCTCTGGACGATCCGCGATGCGGAGCGGATGGAGTCAGTGACCTTACCGAAGAGCGATGCTGATACGCCTTCCATCATACGGACGCCATTTGCGTGCAACTCGCGCCGGATGTTTCCGACCCATTCTGCTCGCAGGTCATCGATTCTCGGCGCGAAAATCTGGATTGTGTCGTGCATGTAAAGAATGTCTTTGGCGCGCTCATCTCGGCTTCGCCGTCCGTGAATCAGTATCTTCTGTGCCAAGAAACTGACGGGGTTTGTGATCTGCACTCGGGCTTCGTGTGCGAGCGGGAAACCATCGTTTGCAGACAGAGTAAGGTGCCACGGCGCGGCCAAAAGGATCTCAACGTACCGCAAGTTTTGCGAAGAGATGCCGCCTATGTTCTGTGTTGCTTTCTGCCTCCCGCGTCTGGTGACTGCACTGCCTGCAAGTGGAGTAAGAAACTCTGCGTAGAATTGAGCACCCGGATCGGTCAGGCGATAGTGGGCAGCTGGCAGCCTGTGATGTCCAAGAAATTCGGCTTCAAATCCGTTCGCTCGAAGCCGCTGATAGATCTCATCTCCAGCCACTCTGAGTCGCCTGGGAAGAGCTACATCCGCGTCAAGCGTTGCAAGCGGCTCGTATTGAGGTCGTTCTGCCAAGGGATGCAAGCGGTATAGGCGATGCGCCCAACCGCCAATGATGACGACCTGACCTAGCCACGGCCTCAGAGATTCCATGAGCCTCGCGAATGGGGCATACTCAGGATTCGCGTTCATGCGTTTCCCTTATCGAAAACATGAGAAAACACCCGTTTACGCAGAAGATCGGCTTGAGCTTTGCCGCGGGCTGGATGGTTTGAGACATCAAGCCACACCTGCAGAATATCGCTGACCGGCACACCGTTGCGTTCCACTGCGGCG
>Ga0187784_10004916_pt1 | contig 10829 bp, 10 predicted proteins | sample 1015_SJ02_MP15_2_FD_132964 | JGI IMG/M metagenome (GOLD analysis project Ga0187784, IMG submission 132964) | Tropical peat soil microbial communities from peatlands in Department of Meta, Colombia - 1015_SJ02_MP15_20_MG | ecosystem: Environmental > Terrestrial > Soil > Wetlands > Peat | place... | reverse complement strand
TCCGCGCGCGGGCGCGAGATAGCAGGGCAGCCAGAAGCAGACCACGCGCTCACCGTGATACAAAACGACTGCAACTACGGTTTTGCTGAGGGAAACAACATTGGCGTTGCATACGTTTTACGCTGTTACAATCCAGATTACGTCTTATTGCTCAACAACGACGCCATTGCGAGCCCCCATTTCTTGAATGCATTGGTCAATGCCGCGGCCTTCGATGAACAAATTGGCTTGATCCAACCAAAATTACTGCGCTATGATGATGCAATCATCGACAACACGGGTAACGTGTGCGATCGCCTAGTGTATTGCGAACCCCGCGGCTTGGGAGAGGCAGATACAGCTCAATATGACTACGACCGGAAACAGGAGTTTTTTTATGCTAGCGGCGCCTGCGTACTGATTAACAGAAGGCTGTTATCAGCGCTCTCCGGCCAATGCTTCGATCCTCACCTGTTCGCATACTACGAAGACGTGGATTTATCGTGGGCGGCGCGGCTGATCGGCTTTAAAGTCGCTTACTGTCCTGAGTCCGTATGCTATCACAAAGGCAACGCTGCGTTTGGCGGACGAAATCCCTTCACCGATTACCTAAACGACAGAAACAGACTGAGAGTGATGATCAAAAACTACGAGCTTAGAACCCTAATATTCGTTTTGCCTTTCACAATAGTCTTAAAGTTAGCAATCTTGGCCGTCGAAAGTATCATCGGTCTTGATTACCGTCACCCCTGTAGCTTCGTCAAGGCGCTCCTGTGGAACGCTCAGCATTTTAGAAGCACGCTTACGGCGAGGCGTGGAATCCAATCGAAGCGCATCGTGCCTGACGGCGAGATTAGTAGACAAATGATCCCTTTTTCTTTCAGGGCAAGCTTGAAGCTCAAGGAACGCTGGGCGGTTACCACAGCAAAATAGGATGGCGCTCGACAAATTCAGCAAAGCGAGTAGCAGGATCGCAGAACCAGCAAGCCCTACCCACATTCAGGCTCGCCACTACTAAGAACTAATGAAGATTAATGCTATAGCAACATTCCCAAAAATCAAAGACGGGATACCGCGCGTCGCAGAAGAATTGCTGAAAGGACTTAGCGCGAAGGAGCAAGTGGACTCCATCTGGCTCATAGTGTGGCAGGATTTAAATTTTGTCAGTCCGTCTCTGTTAGGCAATAGGAAGATGCACCTGTTCGCTGCTCGTAAGTACCCAAGCCTCCGAGCGCTGGTAAAGCTCATAAAATTATACAAAGAAGGAGATTTCTTACTTTTTCTCGCGCCGCCGTGGCGCGTCTTTGATCCGTCCCAAGCGCTCTGGCTTTTTCTCCTGATCAAATACGGCTTTTTGCCTCGGTCAAATTGGGTTCAGGTGCTGTACGATTTTATTCCCTATGTGTGCCCGGAGGATGACGGAGGTGAAAAAAGGGCCAAAAGGCTGTTTGATGCTTTTAAGAGGCTCTTCGCAGATGTCCCCGCCCGCTACATCGCCGTGTCTGAATCAACGAAACGGGATGCTATGCGCTTTTGGGGCCTGCCTGCGAACAGAATTACCGTTGTTCATCAGGGCTCCTTTATAGCTACGAGACTGCCTCGAACCCATTTTGGGAGCAAGAAGATACTCGTTGTGTCTGACATCTCTCCACGTAAAAACCATTTGCGATTGATAAAAGCCTTTGAACTCGTTCATAGAGATAACCAATACAACGATGCAGAATTGGTCATTGCCGGTTCTGTGCGAAGGGATGTTCCCGAGTTCGAATCGACCCTGCAGGACATACGAAGGAGTAACGAGGCAATAAAGATAACACTACGCGGCTATTTGACGGACTCCGAGATACTTTCACTCTACAGCGAGGCCGACATCTTCGTTTACCCGTCGCTTTACGAAGGATTCGGACTCCCAGTGCTAGAAGCTATGGCGTGCGGGTGTCCTGTCATTGCCTCAAACGTCTCCGCGTTGCCAGAGGTGGTCGGTAACGCGGGCCTTCTCGTCGACCCCTATGATGTTGAAGCGCTCGCGCACGCAATGAGCACAGTGCTTGAGGATGATGAACTCAAAATAGAGATGAGCCGAAAAGGTATAGCACAAGCGCAGAAGTTTTCGTGGGATAAGGCTACTGCGGAAATGTTAGCGGTTTGCGAAGAAGTGGCGGAAGCGCGAGAGCAGCGATAGATTAGGCCCGTTAGCGGGTTTTTCACGAACTAGACTGCCCGACAGCAACAGGTTCGAGTCCTATTTACAAAGACTTATCGCTGCCAACAGTTCTGGGGAGGCTTGGGATTTTTGCGAGCTGAATGACACGCGGTTCCGCGTCAACCGATTTGTCAGGTCTCGACTGAACTAAAGTCGCAGATGTGAGCAGCCGCCGATTCGCGAACGTGTCCCTCACACGCAGTCACGACAGCTCCTTTAAGACAGTCCTATTACGGAAAGAGCCTACGAGCGATAGCGCGTGTTTTATGCCGTTTATCAAGTTGCCTCGGAAGCCGCTGCCACGGGTTCAGCGCTGACGATAGCAGCTGTGCTATCTGTAAGCTCTACGAAATTTTGAAACGCAACGCTTTCATAGAGGAGAAGAGAGAATAAGGCTGGCCCATATGGCAATTGATATACGAACGCTGGCAACAGCGAACCTTGTTGTCCAGCTCGTGCTCATCGTGCTGGTCATAGGTGCTGTTTACCTTGCGCGCAAGGGGAGGGTGACACGGCACTGCACTATTGTGCGAGGAGCTGTGGTCGTCCAAATCATTATGATATTGGCAGTGATGCTACCCTCGCTGCTCGGATACATCGAAAGCGTTCCGCCAATTCCATTCCTGTACCCTGAGCTCCTTATCCACCATGTACTAGGGCTTGCGCTGCTCGCGATCTTCATCTACGTGAACCTGGAAGTCGGACGCGTCATCCGACCGCTCGTTAATCGCAAGCACGTCATGTGGGGCGCTCTTGTCGTGTGGCTGATTACCACTGCTCTTGGAGTTAACATTTATCTCACCGTGTACTACGCGTGACCCAAACCGCTACAATCCAGACTGTACCACTCAGTAGAATCCAAGCTCAAAGCTGGAGCTTGATCACGAGGATTCCAGGTGCTAAGCGATTCCGTCCCTTCTTTGGCGCACGCGGCGCTGTCAAAACGTTTATCTATCTCGCTTAAGGCACCTGAAAGCGATGGCGACTATCCTACTAGCAAGTTACAGAAGGGGCCGACTCTCGTAGCTGGTATAGATGACTTGTGCGGAGGAGGAGTTGGGTTAGGAGTACCTATAGCTAAGTGCGCCCATCGTGCCGTCTTTCCTGGGGGAGCACGTTTGACCAAGCAACGAGCGGACAATCATCTTTGTACACGGGTTGTAGACTACGACCTTAACTTGGAGGAGCGTGTAACATCGAAAAGCGGTGATACTATACGGAATGATAGCTTCTACCGGCTCAAGGAGCGGTTTGCAGACCTGCATAAAGTGATCCCTATCTCACGCGGTCTCATAGAGAATTTTAACCGAGCTTTCCGCTTCACGTGGGGACTAGGTCTATTCGAGGCGACTTCTTCTGCTGGGATCGCACGTGTTTCGTACACCGTCGACCGCGCCTCGTCGCTGCCGCTCGATTACCTCTCCTTCACAATGCCGTATCCGCTGCGAATACGGCGCTGCACGAGCGGATAGGAGAGCGCATCAATAAATCGTGGAGGCCTCCCGAAAGCGGTTTTTTGGAGCATATCTGCATCTTTGATGGGGCTTTCTCAGAGACCAAGATGAAGTTCGCCACTATCAAGGGCCAGATCACATTCTTCCTGAATAAGAAACTCGCAAAAAGCGCATTTCTGGCCGCGCGACCATTCGCGGTGGTGACGGACTTCTTATTCGAGCACATGAAATGATCTGGAGCGGACAGCACCAAAGGCTCGGCCATTTCGCAAGACGTGCGTTGACGCTCCGTATTGCTTGAGGAGGATCGCGTAACACTACGACGTTGGATCGAAGTCCCACACGTCTCTAAAACAAGCTAAGACTAGATTTCGAAACAGCTTAACTCTACATCAATATTCACGGGCTAGGTGAGCTTAAACGACGATATCATCTGCTGCGCAGTCGCAATCTCTTGGTCATATTGGGCCGCAGTTCCGGTAAATTGAATTTCATAGACTGAGGTGCCTTTGTCCGTCCACACGATTAGTCCTTTATAGGGCTCTCCACTGGGTCCTTTAAGCGTGAACACAATTTCGTATCCAGGCTGGCCCCCCATGGAAGCAGTGTGATTCTCAAGCAAACTGACGCTGTTGTCGCTTTTCTGGAGATCGCTTATCAAGCTCGGCGCAAGGCTTTGAGGAGTTCTTCCTGATTGACTAAGTGGGATAAGTTGAATCTCGAACGAAATGCTTTCGGTTCCGGGCTGGAACGTAGCTATGGTGACACCCGCAGAATTACCGGTTAATTGCCAGTCGCTCGGATAGCTCATTTCCACCCCGGCGTTCTTATTAGTATATACCAAGAAGCCAGCAGGGGCGCTTGACGTCGGTGACTGCGTGGTTTGATTTGAAGTGCACCCAGCACTGCTTACAGCGGTGACTGACGCTGCAACGATGATGATTACCCACAGCAACCGAGCGTTTGCACCCATCTTTTCAGCTGCACAGTGAACCGCTCTTCGAACATATATTTTGTTATTCTGTCGCCTTTCGGACTCGCTACATGAGCTAATAGGGTGCATACAAGAAACCGCAGAGCCGCAAGCCGGAGTCAAGCGAACTTACAGTTTCTGGGCGCCGTTTTTCTAATTCTAGCTGTGACAAAATAATGAGCGAAGGACGCTCAGGACTTCTCAGCTACCAGCATGATGCTGTGCCTGGTGTGTTCCTTGCCTTTGTAACGTTTATGATTGACTTTTTCATCTAGCGCCTGCACAGCAAACCCCGCCGATTGAAAGAGCCGGCAGAGCTCCCGAGGCGAAAAATGGTGTTGTGGGATCCCTCCTCGAATGAAGGTATCTGCTGAGATCTCCATACCTTGGCCGTAGCGCATGTCGCGTCGTCCAAGAACTTCAACGAAGGCCAATCCTTGGTCCCTTAAAACGCGAAATAACTCCTTAGCACCTCTCGTTCTCGCTCTTCCGGCGAGGTGCCCGAGCAACCCGTAACACGTGACGGCGTCGAAGCTTCGGTCCAAAAAAGGAAGCTGCTGGACATCCGAAAGGACACGCGGGCATCGAAGATCGAGCAGCCTCAGTGCCTCTCGAGAGAGGTCCGCCCCTACCGCCCTGAAACCGTTCCTATGAAGCACAACGAGGTACCTCCCCGAGCCACAGCCGACGTCGAGGACATCGGCTCGCGCCGCAACCCGGCGCAGCAAAGGAGAGAGGTCATACGGACCTTTCCACCAGGAGGGGTGTGAAATGTACTTCTCATCCCAGACATTGGCCCGGAAGGTAGCGTGCGACCGCCGCGGCTCTTCGGACGTAGCTATGACGCCCCCTTTATTTCCACTGCAGAAAATTCCTCACACATAAAAAACGCTTATCGTGGCTCTATTTTGATTTTTATCGCGAAAAAAGGATTTGGATTAGAGATATATAAATGTTAATCCATTACCACTGTAGATGCTCTCGGTCATGACGGTCGCAGGATCAGACTCAGGAGGCGGAGCTGGGGTACAGGCGGACACGCGCACCTTTGCTGCTCTCGGCGTGCACGGAACCTCTGTCGTAACCGCCGTTACCGCGCAAAACACTCTTGGCGTTCAAGACATGTACCCGCTACCTGTCGACGTCGTGGTTGCTCAGATGAGCGCTGTGTTCTCCGACATTGATATTCGATGCGTCAAGACGGGAATGCTCGCGACCGTTGAGATTGCAGAAGCGGTAGCTGATGTGCTTTCACAGCACAAGGTTCCGATCGTAGTCGATCCGATTATAGTCGCCGAAGCGGGCGAACGGCTGGTACTGGGGGAACCTAGAGAAGTCTTTGCGCGACTGCTGCCTGAAACAGCATCTATAACGCCAAATATACGAGAGGCAGAAGCCATTTCAGGAATCGCCATACACGATCTTGATGATATGAAGCGTGCCGCTTGCGAAATCTATGCTCTCGGCCCGAGATCGGTTATTGTCACAGGAGGCCATTTGAGCGGGACCGACGTGCTATATGACGGCAGTTTTCAGCTGCTTAAAGGAGAGCTGCTTAAGCAGGGAACGCACGGAGCGGGATGCACCTTCTCGGCAGCTCTGGCCGTTTTCCTTGCAAAGGGCTACGCCGTAAACCAGAGCGCACTAAGGGCAAAGACGTTCGTCACCGACGCCATAAGAAACAGCGAACGCGTAGGCTCTGGCCCTGGCGCGGTGAATCAAGTTGCGGCGACGTTACACAGGGCGGAGCGTTACCTGGCGTTACTCGACGTCGAGGTGGGGCTGCGCACCATTAAGGCTATAAACCCAAACCTTATACCTGAGATTGGAAGCAACTTAGCCATGGCAATTTCGGGCGCAAAGAACTTAGGAGACGTGGCTTCGGTCAAGGGACAAATCGTGAAAGTCGGCGAGACCGTCACGCCTGTTGGCTGCGTAGGCTTTGGTGCAACGTCTCACATAGGGGGGACCGTACTAGCCGCATTGAACCACGATGCCGATATGAAAAGCGCGATGAACTTGCGCTACTCAGACGACGTGATTCGCGTGTGCCAACGGCTCGACCTTGCGACAGCGCGCTTCGAGGGACGGCACGAGCCGGAAGCAACAAGTACGATCGAAAAAGCCGTTGCGCACGCGATCGAGAGTAGCTTGACGCGGGGCATGGGCGTGCCGGACGTCATATACGACCGCGGAAGCGTGGGCAAGGAAGGCATGGTCCTCATTCTCGGACACTCGGCGCAGCATGTGGCCGATACGGTTGTGAAAATTTCATCGGCGCTGAGGTGACCAAGTAACGGCTTCTCGGCTAACAAAAGAGGACGGAGGTGGTTTCACGGGAAGTATCAGGCCTACCTACATCAAAAGCATATCTGAAGAGCTGCTACGAGGACATCGGGAGATATTCAGCTCTGATTATGAGAAAAATAAGTTGCTCGTGTCGGAATACACGAACATCGACAGCAAGAATATTAGGAACAGAGTTGCCGGATATATAACGCACAAGGTTGATATCGGCAACAGGAGAAAGTCATGAGATTCAAGGGCGTGTACGCTGCGATGGTCACGCCATTTGCGGGCAAAGAAGAAATCGATGCAGATGGGATGCGTTCTAACATCGCCTATCTCGAGAAGGGGGGCGTTGCAGGTCTGGTGCCATGCGGCAGTACCGGTGAATCCGCGACGCTATCGTTTGACGAGCATAAGAAACTCGTGGAACTTACCGTGGACGCCGCGAGCGTCCCGGTCATCGCGGGAACCGGATCAAACAACACCGCAGAGGCGGTCGAGCTGACCCGGTACGCGCAAGATGTAGGCGCTGATGCAGCCCTCCTGATCGTCCCTTACTACAACAAACCGATGAAAAGTGGACTGATCAAACACTTTAGCGCTGTAGCGCAAGCGTGTGAGATCCCCCTCATCTTGTACAACATTCCTGGACGCACCGGCATCAATATGGATCCGGAAACAATCAGCGCTGTAGCACACGAGTACAGTAACGTTGCTGGTGTGAAGGAGGCAAGCGCGAACTTCAGCCAGATTTCAAATATCATTGAGACTACCCGAGGCCTTGAATTTTCCGTTCTGTCGGGAGACGACGGGTTGACCCTTCCCATGATGGCCCTCGGGGCGACTGGAGTCATCTCAGTCACAGCAGATATCCTTCCAAAGCAAATGGGACAACTCGTAGAGTTATGCCTCGACGGCGACTTTGCGAAAGCGCGCGACTTACATTATCAACTTGCTCCACTTTTCAAGGCGCTATTCATCGAGACTAACCCGATTCCCGTCAAAAAGGCGTGTGACTTGCTCGGACTCGCAGGCGGGCCGCTCAGATTGCCTCTAACCGCGATGGCTGAGCCAAACGTCGTCAAACTAAAGGAGACGCTTGCGGCCTACGCAGATTAAACGCGAGACGCATTCATTCATGGGAGAGCAGCATGACTGCAAATGACAAGATAACGGTTGCAGTGACAGGCGCGTGTGGCCGAATGGGACGCATGATGGTTGACAACGTGACACAAGCTTCGGATATGGTGCTAGTGGCGGCGTTTGACAAACAGAGTTGCGGCCCGAACGTGACGGACGCGACTAAGCTTGAAAAATCGCTCAAAACCGTTAAGCCTGACGTTTTAGTTGACTTTACGGTCGCTGCTTCATCGGCGGAGATCATCAAAGCTGCAGCACGCGCCGGAGTGAGACTCGTCGTAGGAACTACTGGATTCACCGCAGAACAACGTGCAGAAGCTAAACAAGCGGTCGAAGGCCAAGTCGCGGCGATCATTTCGCCTAATTTTTCGATCGGCGTCAACGTTTTTTTTCAGTTGATAAAAGCGGCATCAGAGAGCCTTCCGAGCGCGGCGTACGCGACCGAGCTTATAGAAGCCCATCATAAGCACAAAATTGATGCGCCGAGCGGAACGGCAGTCAGAGCGATTGATATCATTAAAGGCGTTGATCGTTCGCGTACGATTGGATCGTACTCCATACGCGCAGGGGATATCGTCGGCGATCACTCCGTATCGTTCATTGGCGACGGCGAGCGGTTGGAGATTACGCACAGGGCCCACAGCAGACAAGCATTTGCCAGCGGCGCGATGATGGCGATACGCTTCGTCGTCAAGCAGTCGCCCGGATTATATTCGATGGATGATCTAATGGCCGCCATGAGCGTGAGTTGAGTTCAGCATAAGCGGCAGGGGTACACCGCGACGAGGTGCTACTTTCATGAATAGGAGTCGCTCATGTGCGAACCCCCGGAATAGAAAGCGCGTCGTACCGTTGTGAACAGACCAAGCGGTAGTCAGGTAAACGACGTTGAAATCTACGGTTGCTAACTTCTTCAGGCGGAATTAGTCCCGCTAGGTTCTAGGAAATTAACAAATGTCGTCTCCATCGACCCAAGATTACACACGGGCATAATCCCTGGTGTCGGGTTGATGTTTTGCGATCTTTGGTAACTCGTTTGACCCTGCCACGCACCTGAGTTAATCATCGTGACCCCCCTGTAGTGCGACGCGCCTACGGTGTGTACGTGCCCGCAATGAAGAATGTCGGGTATGCTGTCGATCAGGAAGTGATCAGTGCTTTCGGGGGCTATAGAAACCCTATTTCCATACACTGGGGAAAGATGCCGTCTTTTAAGCATCTCCCTCATCGCGCCATCCGGATTGCTATAAGAGCAGCCGGGAATCGCCGCGATGATATCATCCAAAGCCCTGCCGTGATAGATTAGTATCTTTACATCGCAAAGCTCAACCAACGAGGGGTTTCCGACACACGTGACGTTCTTACTGAAGCTTTTTGCGTAATCGTTTGAAAGCGCAGGCTGCGGCTCTGCTTGGCGTACCGCATCGTGGTTTCCAGGTGCGACGATGATGGCGACATTCGACGGCAGCATCTCAAACAGGGAGGCTGCCGCAGCATACTGGTCGTCGATGTCGTCGATAGCTAACTCGTCTTCTTGGTTTGGAAACACCCCGATGCCATCAACGACGTCACCTGCCACGATGACGTAGGCAATTTTTTGGGCTCTTTCGTCTTCGCTCGACGCTACCCACTCAGCAAAATTCTTCCACGCTCCTGTTAAGAAGGTCTTGCTGCCTGTGTGAATGTCTGAGGTCAGCGCCACGTACACGTCGCTTTGCGCGTGCGCAGGTTGGTGTTGCGGAGGGATGTCGGGCCACGTGATGCTGTCGATAAAGAGTACTTTTCCGTCTGATGAAAGAGACCCGGTTACGCCGACCACCTCGTCCAGCACGACCTGCATAGCAGCGTCATAGGCGCCTTTTTCTTTTAAAGCAATGCCGCTAAAATATCCTGTGGGGTCCTCGAGCTCGAGCAGTCGATGGCCGTTTGGCGTATCGCGTGTCTCGTTCACCAAGCCGACTATGGAGATTTTGCCGCCCGTCCCGCGCTCATCATCGAACCACCCTTCGCGCCTTCGGTTCCAATAGGTCAAGCTCTCTATGGGTCGGGAGTTCAGCCGTTTCCGTATGATTTCGCTGAGGCGATCGTATCTGTTTCTGAAATAACGCACGAATTCCTCGTATGTGCCGACACACGTGGAACTCTCGGTAATGTCCGCAAGAACTGCTAGCGGCTGTGTCTTCCAGCGAGGATCGAGATGGCCGTTAGCCGCGGTCTCGCCCACTTCAGTCGTTGCCAGCACGTCAGCGGATTCATCTTCGGTTTGAGTGAGGAAAGCTAACGACTTCACAGCTTTTTTCTGAGCGCTGAGCGATTCTTTTGCTGCCGTGACGTGAAGCTGATCGATGACGACCACAGATTCATCAACGTGTTTCAGAATCTCGTTGACTAGATCTAAGGGCAAATCAGCCTCTTGAATCGTCATGACAGCTTCTTGCGTGATGAGAAAGCCGCTGTCAGTGAACTTTTGAATTATGTCAGTTCGGATCATTGCAGTGCGTGATTTAGGACCTTTGCGCAAGATTGTGAACGAACACGACCTTAGCGAAATCCGTCCCTGCTTGTTCTTCGTGCTGGAAGCTACCTTCCTGAGTTAAGGCTGATAGCCTATCCAACGCCAGCTCACGAGCGCGTTTCGATAGGTTATATAAAGCATCATAGCTATGGTTATGACGTCAGCCGGCTTGGACCACATTTTATACGTGTTTGGCAGAAATACATGCAGGATCAAACCAGAGAACGTGTACAGAGATTCTGGAAGACTGACAATTACTGGTTAGCGCTTCTACGT
>Ga0187784_10004915_pt1 | contig 10831 bp, 6 predicted proteins | sample 1015_SJ02_MP15_2_FD_132964 | JGI IMG/M metagenome (GOLD analysis project Ga0187784, IMG submission 132964) | Tropical peat soil microbial communities from peatlands in Department of Meta, Colombia - 1015_SJ02_MP15_20_MG | ecosystem: Environmental > Terrestrial > Soil > Wetlands > Peat | place... | reverse complement strand
GGCCGGGCAAGTTGGAGCTAATGCCGCCGGGTCCGCCAGTGTTCCTTATCAAAACCAGTGCCCCCACTCGCTACTGGGTGGGCGTGCGAGTCCCGGTGTTGGGCGAGGCGGCAGCGGGCAGTCCCGGCCCCGAAACCTGGCCAAACCACCACGGCGGAGGCCCCCACCGCCCGGGAGAGCCGGGTGGCAGGCATGCTCCGGGAACCTTGCTCTGGACCTTCACCTCGTTGTGGACGAATCCGCTCCTTTTCGACTACAAGCCCTGGCTGGCGGTGATCATTGTGGTGATTCTACTCTCCGTGGCTTGCTGGCTGCCGCTCATCCGTGGTTTGACGCGCTCCATTTCTCAGCTCACCAGTGCCACGAGAGCCATCGCCCAGGGGCGGTTTGAGACCAAGCTGTCCGTCCGCCGCCGCGATGAGCTCGGCCAACTAAGCCAAGCCATCAACGATATGGCGGAGCGCCTGGCGGGTTTTGTGCGCGGCCAAAGACGCTTTCTGGGCGACATTGCCCATGAGCTTTGCTCGCCCATCGCCCGCATTCAGGTGGGGCTAGGCGTTCTGGAGCAACACGCGGAAGATAACCAGAAGGCTTACGTCTCGGGTGTTCAGGAAGAAGTCGAGCATATGTCCGGGCTTATTAACGAACTGCTGTCCTTTTCCAAGGCTGGCATGAATGCTTCCACCACTCCGCTGACTCGCGTCAATGTGGCTGACGCGGTACGGCAGATGCTGCAAAGGGAGGCCGGGGCGGAGGCGCGTATCGAGGCCCGGATTGACGCGCAGTTGGAAGTGATGGCCCACCCCGATTATCTCGTCCGCTCGCTCGCCAACATCGTTCGTAATGCCATTCGTTATGCCGGCGACGCAGGACCCATTGTGGTTTCAGCCAGCGAAAAGGACGGTATGGTCTCGATCATCGTGGCGGACAGCGGCCCGGGAATTCCTGCCGCCGAACTGGAGGAAGTGTTCAAGCCTTTTTACCGGCCGGAGTATGCTCGCCAGCGTGAGACGGGTGGCGCCGGCCTCGGCCTGGCGATTGTGAAAACTTGCGTGGAAGCCTGCGGCGGCACTGTGCAATGCCGCAACCGTTCGCCCAAAGGCCTCGAGGTCGAGATCCGGCTGCCGGCGGCGGGACGGCAAGACGCATGATCTGTCATCCTAAGTCCTAGTCCGGGACGAAGGATGTGGGTAGCCCGCGTCGAACCTCCGCGCGCAAGGCCGTCCCCAGAGGCGGTTCATCAGGCTGCCTGGGCCTTTGCATCAATGGGAAGGTCGAGCCGCATTTCGCATTCATCGCCCTCGCGGCTGGTGGTGCGAAAGCCGAGTTTGCGGAAAAGGCCGACCGCCCGATAGTTCGAAAGCTCCGTGCTAAGGAAGACCTTACTGAGCCCCATCTCGAGCGCCCAAGCCAAGGTCAGCTCGCTCAGCACGGTTCCCAGCCCGTCCTCGCGGTAGCCCTGAAGGACAAAAATCGTAAACTCCACCTCGTCCTGGCGAATGGGGCAGAGGATAGTGTGTGCGACAATCTTCTTCCCATCCCATGCCAGAAGTGCCTGGGAGTTGGTCTGAAGCTGTTCCAACCAGCGCGTGATGCGCGCGCTGTCCGGTGGAGGGAGTCCTTGTGCCACGCGCTTCGGCTCGAAGTTGGAGTACATTTCGACGAGCGTCCCTAAGTCTCCAGAACTGCAAGCCCGCACCCTGAGTGTCCGTCCCTTGCGAGTTCGGACATCCGTGGTCTTGAACAGAGTTTGCGGGGCGCCGGTCATAGCGTGAATTCTAGTGGAGCACGCCATCATCCAAAAATGCAAGACTAAACACCTGTGCCCCGCCAACTAAATGCAAAGACACTCGTTAACCCTGCCCCTACAGGCTGGATTTGGAGGCGCAGGTGAAGTTATGTACTGCCGAGGGGCCCAACCTGAGGCAAAAGTCGCATGGCGCATCGCGGCACCCGCTCCCGCAAGTAGCGCAACCAACTCGCATCCTTAGCTTGAGCCGATGCGTGTCACAGTGTTAAGCTTCGTTCATGCGTGAACTCGCGGCAAATCAGCCCCAAACGGTTACCGCCGTGGAACAATATCGCGCCTTGCTCGAGATATCGGAGTCCATTGCCACGCACCGGGATCTTTCTGCCCTCCTACATGCCATTGCCCAGCGCCTGCATCGGCTGGTGAATTTTGACTTCATCGGGCTGGCGCTCCCGGATGCGGGTCGCAATACGGTACGCATCCACGTGTTGGAGAGTTCTCTTCCCACCGAGGTGAAGGAAGGCTTCGAATTCCCCATCGAGGACGTTACCCACGAAATCGTCTGGGAACAGCAGAAGGCATTGGTGGTGACCGAACTCGAATTCGAGCGCCTTTTCCCACGCAATTTGGAATTGCTGCGCAAGGAAGGGATAAGGTCGGTGTGCCTGCTCCCGCTCACCACCGCTCAGCGGCGCGTGGGCGCGCTGGCCTTCGGGTCGGCCAGAAGGGACGCCTACGACCAGGCCGACCTCGAATTCCTGCGCCAGGTGGCGGCGCAAATTGCGGTCGCGGTGGACAATGCGCTGAACTTCCAGGACGCCCAGATCTATCAGGAGCAACTCTCTCGTGAGCGTGACCGCTTGCGGCTGCTCCTCGAAGTCAACAACGCGCTGGTGTCAAACCTCGACCTGCGCGAGCTTCTGAAAGGGATTGCTTCCTGCTTGCGTCGAGTCATTCGCCACGACTACACCGCCCTGGCTTTATATGATCCGGCCAGGCACGTGATGCGCCTGACCGCTTTGGATTTCCCCGAAGGCAAAGGACTGATCCAGGAAGAAATGGTCATTCCTTTGGAAGGCTCGGCCGGCGGCGAGGTTTTCGCTACACGCAAGCCTTTGCTGATAAACTCCTTGGACATTAACCGCTTCCAATCCCCCATCGCTCGCTTGGCGGAGGAAGAAGGCCTTAAATGTCTCTATATCCTCCCTTTGTTCACCTCCACTCGCGATCTCGGGACCTTGGCGCTTGGGGCTCTCGCTGAAGACTCCTTCCAACAGGAAGATGTCGAGCTTCTGGCCCAGGTGGCCAGCCAGATTGCTATTGCCATGGAAAACGCGCTGGCCTACCGCGAGATCGCCGAGCTGAAGAATAAGCTGGCAGAGGAAAAACTGTACTTGGAAGAGGAAATCCGCACCGAACACAACTTCGAGGAAGTGACTGGCGAAAGCGCGGCGCTCAAGCGGGCGCTGAGTCAGGTGGAGACCGTTGCCCCGACGGACTCGACGGTCCTGGTTCTGGGGGAGACCGGTACAGGCAAGGAGATGATCGCCCGCGCCATCCACGACCTGAGCCGGCGGAGGGACGGCACCTTCGTGAAGATCAATTGCGCGGCCATTCCCACCGGCCTGCTCGAGAGCGAACTCTTCGGCCATGAAAAAGGCGCCTTTACCGGCGCCATCGCGCGGAAAATTGGCCGCTTTGAACTCGCTCATCGCGGCACACTGTTCCTCGATGAAGTCGGGGACATTCCTCTCGAACTTCAGCCCAAGCTTTTGCGCATCTTGCATGAAAAAGAGTTTGAGCGACTGGGGGGAACGCGCACCATCCGGGTTGACGTTCGCCTGGTGGCGGCGACCAACCGCAACTTGGCTCAAATGGTCGGAGAGGGCCTTTTTCGCCGCGACCTTTACTATCGCCTGAACGTTTTCCCCATCTTGATTCCACCCCTGCGCGAGCGGAGCAAAGATATCCCTTTACTGGTACGCTACTTTGTGCAGAAATATGCGCGCCAGATGGACCGGCGGATCGAGACCCTCTCGGCAGACGATTTGGACGCGCTCACGCGCTATCACTGGCCTGGTAATGTGCGGGAGCTTGAAAACCTGATCGAGCGAGCCGTGATTCTCTCTCCCGGGCCTGAACTCTGCCTGCCCGTGGCTGAGCTGAAACAGCCTTCCGAGGTTCCTCCAAGCGTTACCTTGCAAGCCGCGGAACGTGAGCATATCGTTCGAGTGCTGCGCGAGACAAACGGGGTGGTGGGCGGCCCGCGCGGGGCTGCCGCTCAGTTGGGTTTGAAGCGAACCACGCTGCAATCCAAAATGTGGAAACTGGGCATAAGGCCGCGGAATCACAAGACTTAAGGGGGGAAAGGTGCCCAAACCACCTCGAGCCATAGCTCATCTTGGCCCCCTCGCAAGCCGGGCTGAAAACAAAGGGCTTGCAACCACGGCCAATGCCCTGTAGCCTTGCATGGTGAACCTATAAAGAACCCTGCCGCCGGGCGGCAGCGACTTCAGGGAGCCGAATATGCCAAAGACGAAGGCCATCGTCATCAATGGAGTTCGATTCCGGCATGGAGACGTGGATTGGGAAGACGCGCACGGCGCCACTCGCGATAAGCTGCCTGACTTCGCGGCCATGCGCCAAGGCGGTCAGTATATCGGCTCGAAGATTACATCCACCGGCCTCATTGCCAAAATCGGGAAGTACCTCCTGGTGATTACCGAGAAAGATGAAACGCTGACCGAATTCGATTACACGTTGATTCCGCTACGCGCCAAGGTCCAGATCCGTTACAACTGAGCTACGCAAGCATGACCCTCTAGCACTGAGTTTGGCAGCTCTGTTTAAAATCGCATCAAAAGGTCAGCTAATGTTCTTTCGAAACAACTTCCAGCCGGCGGCCTTTTCCGCCTCCGGCGACTGTAATCTCGAACCGGAGCCGAAAAGGTGACCATTCTTGCAGCAGGCTGGCGCAGCGCCGGAAGGGTCGGAGCGTCGTTTGGGGTTGCAAAACTGAATAATCGTGTTAATTTAGTCTAATCGGGCCCCGTAGCCCGCTGCATCCAGCCACACGACAGGCGGTTGGTTGCCCGACAAAGCGGTTGGTTACTTTAAGAATCAGTGAGGAGTGCAATGATGTTACTTAGACGTCTGGGGGTCGCTTTTGGCCTGGCCTGCTTGCTGGCATGGCCAGCGATCGCCGTTGGCCCCACAGGGACAATCATCGGGACGGTCTCTGATCCCAGCGGGGCAGTTATTCCGAAGGCGCGGGTCACGGTTCGCAACCAGGGGACAAACGCCACACGACAAGTGTTCACCAACGGTGACGGCGATTTCAGCGTTCCCCTGCTGCCACCGGGAGTGTACGAAGTCTCGGCGGAAACAGCCGGCTTTCGGCGCAGTGTTTATAGCGGCGTCAGTCTGAACGTGGATCAGACCGTGCGCGCGGATTTTGTGCTGCAAGTCGGCCAGCCCAGTGAACAGATTGTGGTCACGGAGTCCGTCCCGCTCGTGCAGACTGACACCTCGACCCTCGGCCAGGTTATCGAGCGCAAACAAGTGAGCGAGTTGCCCTTGAACGAGCGCAATTTCCTTACTTTCGCTCTGCTCGTCCCCGGCGGCCAATTGCCTGTCCAAGGCTCTATGAATTCCACTCAGGGGGGGGCCCTCAACGTCAATGGAGCGCGCGAGCAATCCAACGACTTTCTGCTCGACGGCGTGGACAACAACGACTTGTACATCAATCAATACAGTGTGCTTCCCTCGGTTGACGCCATTCAGGAATTCAAAGTGCAATCCAGCGATTATTCGGCCGAATTCGGGCGCAGCGGCGGCGCCCAAATCAATGTGGTCCTGAAGAGCGGCACAAACCAGTTCCACGGCAGCGCGTTTGAGTTCGGCCGTAACCGCCACCTGGACGCCAAGAATTTCTTCGATAAGCCCGACTGCACCGCCGACTCCATTCCGGGAACCTGCGCCTCCATCCCGCGCCTCGATCGTAACCAGTTTGGGGGAACCTTAGGCGGGCCACTCCAGAAAGATAAAATGTTCTTCTTTATGTCCTACGAGGGGCTGCGCCTTCGCCAAGCCTCCACCCGCGAAGCTACGGTGCCTTCGCAAGTTGAACTCGAGGAGGCCAGCGACTTGTTGCAGGGGCTCGGTTACCCTCAGAATCCCGCCGGCATGGCCGCGCTTAGCCTCATTCCGGCTGCCAACGTCGCCGTACCGGACTTGGCCGATTCAAATACCTATGTCGCCTCCCCGGTCATCAAGAATACAGTGGACTTGATGACCGTCAAGGTGGACCGCCAGACCGGTTCGAACAACACCTTTTCAGGTCACTACTCGCTGTTCAATGAGAATCGCTTCAATCCTTTCGATCCCGTGAATGCTTTCACCAGCCTGCCGGGCTACGGCAGCTTCACCGATAACCGGGGGCAAAACGCCGGCTTTAACTGGACTCATGTCTTCAACTCCCATTGGATTAACGAAGCGCGCCTGGGTTATAACCGCCTGCGGGGAGCTGCTTTTCAACAGGGCTCTGGTGTCAATTACACACAGCAACTGGGATTCCCCACCGTGTCCACTAATCCGCTGGACTGGGGATACCCCAATGTGAACCTCTACGGCTTTGACGGCCTCGGCGAGCCGGTGAACTACCCCCAGGACCGCCACGACAACACCTATGAGGTTGCCGATAACCTTGCCTGGAATACCGGGCGCCACCAATTCAAATTTGGAACGGATATCCGCCGCTTTCAGTTGAATTCCTATCTCGACTTCCTCTCGCGCGGCGACTGGTTTTTCGAAGGCCTTCAGCAGAATGGAGTTTGCCTGGGCGGCGCCGCCCCTTGCCCGGTCGCGGCCTTGACTTTTCTCATGGCCGGCGTTCCTGATTACGTGGTGTCGGAAACGGGCAACACCAACAATGGACTGCGCACCACCGGCCTGGGGGTGTACGCGCAAGACGATATACGGGTTTTGCCGCGCTTCACCTTGAACGTCGGCCTGCGATGGGAATACGACAGCCCGCCCATCGAAATCCACAACCGCTTCAGCGTCCCCGACTTCAGCGTCAACCCGGAAACCTGCAACGCTCTGGTTCCGGCTTACCCCGACTGCGCCTTTATTCAGGCGGGCACGGACGGGATTCCGCGGGCGACCTACCAAAAGAACTTTCACGATTTCGCCCCGCGTATCGGAATCGCCTGGCGGCCTTTGAAGTCGGAGCGCTTCGTGGTTCGCTCCGCCTATGGCATCTTCTATGACGAGAATATTCTGAACCTCAATATTCTGCCGCGCTTCAATCCTCCTTTTGTGGATATTTCGGCCGTGCCCCAAAACAGTACCGCCAGCCTTTTCATTCAGGACATCTTGAGCCAGCCAGGACTGGCGGAGCCCCAGGCCAATTTTGTTGCCCCCAAGTTCCGCGACGCTTACATGCAGCATTGGAACGTTGACCTCCAGTACGAGGTGCAACCGAACTGGATGATGGACCTGGCTTATGTGGGCACCAAAGGCACGCATCTTCCCGCCACCCGCGATATGAACGAAGTGAATCCCCTTACCCAGGCTATTCCCTACCCGGAATTCAATACCATCTTGGTGGTGGAGCCCCGCGCCAATAGCATTTACAACGCCTTGCAGTTCCGGACTGAAAAGCGCATCAGGGAAGGCATGGCTTTCCTTGCTGCTTACACCTGGTCAAGATCCATCGACGACAATTCGGCCGTTTTCGCGGGCAGCGTCGGCTCGGGCGTGCCGCAGGATTCCTATGATTTTCGCCTTGACCGGGCGCTTTCGGACTTTCAGGTCGAGCAGCGCTTTGTCCTCAGCTACCTCTATGACCTGCCGTTTGGCACTGGCCGGAGGTGGCTCAGTACTCCTGGGATCTTCACCCACATCTTTGGTTCCTGGCAAGCCGCCGGAATTGCCACCATGCAAACCGGCAACCCCTTTACCATCAATATGCCGTCCACACAGGCCGGAACCACGATCACCTCCTTTGGAGTCCCCTACCGCCCGGACCAGGTGGGCGATCCCAACAAGGCTGGCCCCGTAGCAGCGAACCCGGGGTGCTCGGCCCCAGCTCAAATTCACACGCCGAACACCTGGTTCAATCCTTGCGCCTTCGCTAGTCCGCAAAACCCCTTTTTGGGAACCGCCGGCCGGAATTCCGTGATCGGACCCGGGCTGAACAATCTCGACTTTTCCTTGCTGAAGGACATCCCCTTCCGCCACGAAGGCCGGCACCTCCAACTCCGATTTGAGTTCTTCAACGTATTCAATATTCCGCATTTCGATATTCCCGGGAGAACCTTCGGAACGGCGGCGCTGGGCGTGGTGCAATCAGCCAATGAATACGGCAATAAGCCGCCTCGGCAGATTCAGCTCGGCCTGAAGTACGTGTTCTAAGAAGTCGATAGTCGACAGTCGAGAGTTCACCGTAAGAACAAATTAGGCGGCGTGTACATCGCCCTATGTACGCGCCCCGTGACCAGTGTCATTCCGAGCGAAGCGAGGAATCTCGCTCTGAGCATTTTCAAGGAGGGAACCACGCCGCCATTTCTATGCCTGGCGGTGAGCCGAGGGATCACGAAGCCTTCGCTCGGAATGACATGCGGTTGTCGGGGGAGTTACACCGGATGGATCGCACCGAAGCTTGGAATCTTCTCTGTCAATACACCAAGAACGAGAACTTGCGCAAGCATGCCCTGGCGGTGGAGGCGTGCGTTCGCGCCTATGCGCGCAAGTTCGGCGAAGATGAGGAGAAGTGGAGCGTAGTCGGCTTGATCCACGACTTCGATTACGAGCTGTATCCCACCGCGCCCGACCACCCGCTGAAAGGAAGTGAAATCCTGAAAGAGAAGGGCATTTCAGAGGAAATCCGCCGCGCCATTCTCGGCCACGCTGACTACACCGGCGTACCGCGCGATACGCCGCTCGCCAAGGTCCTTTTCGCGTGTGACGAGCTTGCGGGATTCATCACCGCTTGCGCCTTGGTGCGGCCCGACCGGATCGCCACCCTCGAAGCCAAATCGGTGCGCAAGCGGATGAAAGACAAAGCCTTCGCCCGCTCCGTAAGCCGTCAGGATATCATCAAAAGCGCGGACGAACTGGGCGTCCCTCTAGATGAGCACATCAGCTTCTGCGTGGATGCCATGCGCGCCATTGCGGTCCAATTGGGCCTTGAGGCCTCGGGAGCTTCTCGCAACCTAAGCGCCTCCGCCTGAGCACATCCCTCCGGACGCTGCTAGGCCCTCCAAGATCTGTTCTGAAATCTCAAATCTGAGATTAGAAGCGAATTTTGCCCAGCCCAAGCGCCTCCGCCTGAGCACTACGGGTGATCGTCCGCGTTACCGCCTCTTATCATGTATCACCGTGACGGGACGCCAGTTGGAGCGCGATCTGCCCGCCACGCGTCGAGGAAAACCTCGAGATTACTCCAGGTCTTGGGCGCGTCGAGGGTGATGTTGTCCACAGGCGAGAGGATGAAGCCCTGTGGTCCCAGGATGCGTAATGCTTGCCGCACCGCCGCGCGCACCTCCGCCTCGCTTCCCATTTCCACCGTGATGGCGCCCGAAACGCCTCCCCACAGACACATCCCATCGCCTACCTTCCCTTTGATCTGTTCCAGATTGGTGTTAGTGCCCTGAATGGGGTCGAGGCCGATGAGAACGTCCACGCCGGCTTCAAGATAATAATCCAGCATGGGCAGCAGGCCGCTGCTGCAAATGTAGCCGAATTTGGCGCCCTGCTGGTGCGCGAGTTCTACCTCGGCTTTCAGCCGGGGGAGCACGGCCTCGCGATAGAACTTCCGCGGAATGAAATCGCAACCTTCATACCAGGCTCGGCGGATGTACAAATCGACGCCTGCGGAAAGCACCACCTCCATTCTCCGCTTGTTCCATAAGTGGATCATTTCGAGCAACTGTGCCGCGAAATCCGGGTTCGTCTGCATGAAGATCATCAAGGGGTTCATGCCGCACAGCCAGTCGAGCATGTCCGCGCCCACTCCCCAGCCGCCCACCAGCAAGACTCCGCGGCGCGAGGCGAAGGCGCGGGCGCGTTCCGCCTCCTGCTGGAACGCTGCGATATCCTCCTGGGTGGGCGGCACAAGAAGGTGCGCCAGGGCAGGCAGGTCGGCGGGGCCGGTCACCAGTTGCTGAAGAGCGCGCGGCACGCAATAGTCGCCCACAAACGGGATTTCGCCGCCATACGGCCAGTCGTCGCTGAGCTGGATGCTGGTCGTGAGCACGCCGTCCGGCGTCCGGAACTCTCGGTGCAAGAGGCATGCGCCGCCCGCTCCTTCTTCCTGCCAGGAGCGCGACTGCACTCGGGGGCCAAAGCGCACCGGCAAACCGCGCAAGTCGGGATGCTCCGGCCGCTGCGCGCGCGAGGCGGCTGGAAGGAACAGCATCGAATCCAAGCCCAGGGCCAGTTCGGCGTCGACTAAGGCATAAAGATCTTCGTTCACGCGCTTCCGCAAAGCCGTAAAACTCATGAAGCAGCAAGGCACATAATCACAAGCCTCACGGTTGAGAGCGCGCAGCATTCGTTCGCGAGATGTTAATGGTTGCATAAGGTTCGACTCACAGAATCCATTTTCAAGGCGAAGCGAGCCGATGGCAACTCCCTGCCCTAGCCCTGCGGCTCGCCGCCTCATATGAAAACGTACCTTGCCTATGATATTCCGGCGGTGGGGTCAGGCGGGTAATTCGGACAAAAAGTCCCAAGGCTGCCCTCGCCCTGCCCTTTCGGACGGAACAACCTATCTCAAATTTCAATCCCACCCCACTTGTTCGCTCAAGGCACAAGCAGTTTGTGAAACCGCCCCAGCCAGTAGGGCAAAAGGAAAAAAGCTCCTTCGTCCTTAGACCCGCCTGCAGAGAGATCGTCCAACTGGAAAGGATTGCCGTTCCACTTCATCACACTGCGTTCGTTCGCGGCGAGCGCGCGCCGAGATTGCTCCTCGCGAAAGCGATCCGCGCTCGGCGCGCGGGGCAGATCCACGCGCTGTGAATTCTTGACGCTCCACGCGATGGTATCCAGAGGAATGCGCTCCAGCGTCTCGAGGGC
>Ga0187784_10004913_pt1 | contig 10832 bp, 11 predicted proteins | sample 1015_SJ02_MP15_2_FD_132964 | JGI IMG/M metagenome (GOLD analysis project Ga0187784, IMG submission 132964) | Tropical peat soil microbial communities from peatlands in Department of Meta, Colombia - 1015_SJ02_MP15_20_MG | ecosystem: Environmental > Terrestrial > Soil > Wetlands > Peat | place... | reverse complement strand
TCGGTGTCGCCGATCAGCGGATAGTTAGGCGCGAAGCCGACCACGTCCTTGATGTCGGCGGACCATTTGGCGTGATCGGTGACCGGGTCGACCGAGAGCCCGACGATCTTGACGCCGCGCTTGTCGAATTCCGGCTTCAGCCGCGCCACGGTGCCGAGCTCGGTGGTGCAGACCGGGGTGAAATCCTTCGGGTGCGAGAACAGCACCACCCAGTTGTTGCCGATGAAGTCGTGGAAGCGGATCTTGCCTTCCGTGGTTTCGGCTTCGAAATCCGGAGCGGTATCGCCAATCTGCAGGGCCATGAAAACCTCCGTCGCACGGTGGGTTTGGGGTCTCTAGCGTCTTTTTCGCCGCTCTTGGCGAAGCACGCAATACTGCTTTCTCATTTCGCCATAATCCGCTACCGCGCCCCGCCAGGTGGCAAAATCCGGCTCGTTGCGTGGTTGGCCCGAAAATTTTCTTCCGCAGGGTTCCGTGGCTGGCCTGCCGCATTTTGCGCCATCTGCGCCGATTACCACCGAACGTCGAGGACGACCAAGGATCGGGGACCGCGCCGCGAGTTTGCCCAACTGCGGCCCACGTGCGGCCCTTGGGCGGCCCATGGGCGAACACCCTGCTGTTCGACCGTTTGAACCTGAAGCGCGAATCGAACGACTAACTTATTTCAGCGCGGAACGCGCGAGCCCTGTGCGGGTTGTTCGAGAAGCGGAGCCGGAGTGAGGCGATGAAGCCTGCCGAGGTGGCCTTTTCCGATCTGGCTAGTCTGCTCGCGGTGATCGCGCGCTCGCAGATCGTGGTGGCGCTTTCGACGTGGGCGGCGCCGCGGATTTGGGCAAAATCCGGGGCGCGAATCGCGCCAAAATCCGCATTGGGAGTGCCGGCCGGCTACGACGACATCGACATCGCGGTGCTCGAATGGATCGCGGCCGAGGGCCGATGCGCCGGCCGCAATCTTACCTTGATGTAATCGCGCCTTACGGCACGCTTACTGGGTGGCGCCCGGCAGCGGCGCCGCCGAAAGGCCGACGGTGCGGCCCGGGAAGCCCGCGGCGTCGAAGTAGCGGGTATTTCCCACCGTCTGCATGTTGAGCACGGTGACCAGGCCGTTGGGCGCCGCTTCCGACGTCACCACGCGGCTTGTCACCTCGGGCAGCGCGCCGTTCGGCAGCGTTTCAGTCAGCACGCGGCCGACGAGCTTGCCGATGTCGTGCGGGTCGAGCTGCAGGATCTGCGCGATGGTGCGGCCGAGATCGGCATTGCTGGTCGGCGCCGGATCGATGAAGCCGGATTTGAAATCCGGTCCTTGCACGGCCATGAAGTTCCAGGTGTCGGCGCGGCTGAACGAGCCGTGCATGCCCTGGCCCTGCTGCAGCACGGTGTCGGCGACTTCGACCGTGCAGCGCACCGGTTCGCCGCACACGGTGTCGAACGAACGGAAGTTGACGGCGATCGCCGGCGTCGGCGTGATGGCGGTGCCGGCAAGCGCGATGTCGTCGAGGCTGAGCGTGCCCGGATACTTGCCGAGCTTGGAATCGACGAACAGCCCGCTGACATAGTCCTGGGTCAACAGATAATCGACGATCTTCTTGGCTGTCGCCTTGTCGCCGTCGGGGATGTAGACGAGGTCGGAACCGCCGTTGGCGGCCACCACCACCTTGGGCTTGCTCTCGTCGCCGCCGATGATGGCGTTGGCCAGTTTGGTGTGCTGGCCCTCGGGCACCGTCTTGTAGCCGTCGTCCGGGTCGATCAGCGGCAGGTTCAGCGCATGCGCCAGATCGATGGCGACAAAGCCCATGGGCAGATGGCCCTCGAGTGTGTCGGGGAATTTCATCTTCACCGTGGACGAAGTCTGGCTTTCCTTCGAGATGGTCGAGAAGCCGTGGTCGGAGGTGACGATGAGGTCGGTCGAGTCAAGGAGGCCGAGCTCGCTCAGCGTCGAGCGGATCCGCGCGAGGTCGTCGTCGGCATTGCGGATGGCGGCAAGCGAGGTGGGGCCGTTGATGCCCGGCACCAGCGAGTTGAGGCTGTCACCCTGATTGTGCTGGCTGCCATCGGGGTCGCGCGACCAGAACACCAGCACGAACGGCTTGTTGCGCTCCTTGAACAGCGGCAGCACCACCCGCGTGGTCATGGCGGCGAAATAGTCCTGCTGCACACCGTTGGCGGTGAGCGTGCCCGGCGTCGTCACATTGCCGGCCGTGCCGTTGGCGCCGCGCCCAGGCGCCACGAGCGGCAGGCTTGCGGCCTTGGCGCGTTCGGTGACCTCGGCCGAGAGCGGAATGCCTCTGAGCTTGCCGGTGGCGGTATCGGTCACGCCCGTGACGTCGTCGATCACGACGGTCTTTTCGCCGCTGCGTTCGGTCGGATCGAAGATCAGCGCCGGCCCGACCTTGCCGATGGTCGCGGTGCTAAAACCATTGTCGCGGGCGAGCTTCAGAATGGTGGCTTCGTCCAGGTAGTTGCCGGAAAAGTGCTCGTCGACGTCGCCCAGCACCGCGTCGTTTTCCAGAAACGGCGTCTGGGTCTTGTTGACGCTCGGCACCTCGAAGCCGGTGTAGATGGTGTTGGAGAAATCGCCGGTGTCGCCCAGCATGTGGCCGGTCGCCATGGCGGACGCATTCGCCGTGGTGAAGGTCGGGAACAGCGCGTGGCCGTTGCGCATGTTGACGCCGTTGCGCGCGATCGCCGCCATGGTGGGCGCGGTGGCGTCGTCGACCATGCGGTAGCGCAGGCCGTCGGCGATGAAGAGCACGACATTATGGGGCCGCGCGCCGGGCGTCTGCGCGTGAGCCGCCGAAGGCGAAAAACCGCTCGCCAGAACGCCCGAGAGCATCGTTGCACCAAGAAGGAGCGCACGCATGGAAAGGTCCCTCGATGATTGGATGATCCGATTTTGTGACGGCAACACGTGACGATCATGTGACGGCCCTGTGGCCGCCGGATAGACCGCAAGAGGAGAAGGCCCTTGCACGGAAGATGAGACGGCACCCGGCCGCTGCTGCCAGGCGCCGGCGTACTGCCGCTGCTTGAAGGCGATGCTGTTCACACCTAAGTAGCGCACTCGTGCTACCATTTTGCGGCGAATCGATTCGTTCCGGGACAGCGTATCGAGCAGGGGACGATCCGAACCGGCATGAATATTCACGCGACGCGCGCTCGGAAAGAGCGTCCGCAGCCTTGCCTTCTGATGTGCCCGCCGCGCCACTTCGCGGTCACCTACAGCATCAATCCGTGGATGGACCCCGACGCCTGGGCCGCCGGCGGCGCGGTTCTGCACGCCGAGGCGGAGCGGCAATGGGCGGCGCTGCACCGCGCGCTGCGCGCTGCCGGCGCCGCCATCGAGATGGTGGAGCCCGAGCCCGGCTTGCCCGACCTCGTGTTCACCGCCAATGCGGCGGTCGTGCTCGACCGCAAGGCGGTGCTGGCGAACTTTCGCCACGGCGAGCGGCGCAGCGAACAGCCGGTGTTCGAAAAAGCGTTCGCGGCGCTCGCCGCGAGCGGCCTGATCGACGAGGTTTTTGGGCTTCCCGACGGCGTGATGCTGGAAGGCGCGGGCGATTGCATCTTCGACCAGAGCCGGCGGCTGTTCTGGATGGGCTGCGGATTTCGCTCGGACGCGGCCGCGGCGCGGCCGCTGGAGCGGCACCTCGGCGCTCCCTGCCTGACGCTGCCCCTCGCGGCAGCAAGCTTTTATCACCTCGACACGGCATTCTGCGCGCTGCCGTGCGGCGGCGTCATCTATTACCCGGAGGCGTTCACCGCCGCCGCGCTTGCCGTCATCGAGGCCCATGTGGCACCCGCGGACCGCATCGTGCTCGATGCCGCGGACGCCGCGCGCTTCGCCGCCAACGCCGTGTGCCTCGACGGCACCATCGTGCTGTCGAGCGCCAGCGCGGCATTGCGGCAAAACTTGCAGGAACGAGGCTATGTGGTTGTGGAGACACCGCTTCATGCGTTTCTGCGCAGCGGCGGTTCGGCCTGCTGCCTGACGCTGCGGCTCGACCACCGCTCGGCGGACTTTGCCGAAACGGATGCGGGCCTTGACCAGGCGCGATCTAGCTTTTCCGCATGACCGACACGTACCTAGGCAGGGGCCTGTAGATCGGGTGAAATAATCCCTGCCTGGCAAGGTTGGCGCGGAAGGGCACCCATGAACCCGATCGCAGGTCTTTTTGTTGCGCTGGTCTTGCTCGCGGCGGCACCATCGGGGCGGGCGCAAGATCAGGCCCAAAATTATCCGTCGCGGCCGATTCGCATTCTGGTGCCGTATGCGCCAGGCGGGATTTCCGACATCGCCGCTCGCATTGTCGGCGGCAAGCTCGGCGAGGTGCTGGGCCAGCAGATCGTGGTCGAGAACCGCCCCGGCGGGAACGGCTTCATCGCCGTCACCGACACGGTGCGTGCGGCGCCTGACGGCTACACGCTGGTCATGGTGACCGCGGGCGACGTCAGCATCAATCCGGTGCTGTTCAAGGACATTCCCTACAACGTGGCGCGCGATCTGGCGCCGATCGCCGCGGTGAGCGACGCGCCGGTGGTGTTCGCCACCAACGGCAAGACGCCTTACAAGAACGTCGCCGACGCGCTCGCCGCCGCCAGGGCGCATCCCGGCGAGCTCGGCGTGTCTACGCCCGGCTACGGCAGCATCAACCAGCTCATTCTGGAATGGATGGCGCTCAACACCGGCACCAAATTCCTGCACGTGCCCTACAAGGGCGGCGCGCCGGCCGCGCAGGCGCTGGTGGCGGGCGACATTCCGTTCGGCGTGCTGGCAAGCTCCTCGGTCGCCCCGCATGTGGCCAACGGCAGCATCCGCGTGCTCGCCGTGACAGCGCTCAAGCGCTCGCGGCTCAATCCGGAATGGCCGACGCTGAAGGAGGAGGGCGGCGGCGACGTCAACGCCTCGAACTGGACGGCGCTGCTCGCCCCCAAGGCTGTGCCGCAGGCCATCGTCGACCGGCTCAACGCCGAGGTGGTGAAGATCCTCAACGCGCCCGACACCAAGGAGCGCTTTGCGGCCGGCGGCGTCGACACCATTCCGTCGACGCCCGCGGAACTTGCCGCCCGCATGGCGCGCGAACTCGAGGTCTATCGCGACATCGTCGCCAAGGCCAACGTCCACGTGGATTGAGCCGCGGCGTCCGCCGTCCCATCCCACGGCAAACATTGACTTTTGCGGCGACAACCGCGCAAATCGGCCAAGCCGGCTCGCGGGGACCCAGTCGCGAATGTTCAAGCGAATCCTCATAGCCAATCGCGGCGAAATCGCCTGCCGGATCATCAAAACGGCCCGCCGCATGGGGATTTCGACCGTCGCGGTCTATTCCGAGGCCGACCGCGACGCGCTCCACGTGGAGATGGCCGACGAGGCCGTGCTGATCGGGCCGCCGCCGGCGGCGCAGAGCTACCTCAAGATCGATCGCATCGTGGAAGCCTGCCGGGAGACCGGCGCCGAGGCGGTGCATCCGGGCTACGGCTTCCTCTCCGAGCGCGCGGCGTTCGCCGAGGCGCTGGCGAAAGCCGGCATCACCTTCATCGGGCCGAACCCTTTAGCCATCGGCGCCATGGGCGACAAGATCGAGAGCAAGCGCGCCGCCGCGGCCGCCAAGGTGGCGACGGTGCCGGGCTATCTCGGCGTCATCGAGGACGACAAGCAGGCCGCCAAGATCGCCGACGAGATCGGCTATCCGGTGATGATCAAGGCCTCCGCCGGCGGCGGCGGCAAGGGCATGCGCATCGCCCATTCGCCGGCCGAGCTCGCCGAAGGTTTTGCCCGCGCCCGCTCCGAGGCGAAATCGAGCTTCGGCGACGACCGGGTGTTCATCGAAAAATTCATCACCGATCCGCGCCATGTCGAGATCCAGGTGCTGGGCGACAAGCACGGCAACGTCATCTATCTGGGCGAGCGCGAATGCTCGATCCAGCGCCGCAACCAGAAAGTCATCGAGGAGGCGCCGAGCCCGCTGCTCGACGAGGCGACCCGGCGGAAGATGGGCGAGCAGGCGGTGGCGCTGGCCAAAGCCGTCGGCTACGACAGCGCCGGCACCGTCGAATTCGTCGCCGGGCAGGACCGGAGTTTCTATTTCCTGGAAATGAACACGCGGCTTCAGGTCGAGCATCCAGTGACCGAGCTCGTCACCGGCATCGATCTGGTGGAGCAGATGATCCGCATCGCCGCGGGCGAAAAGCTTGCGCTCAAGCAGAGCGACGTGAAGCTTAACGGCTGGGCGGTGGAAAGCCGCATCTATGCCGAGGACCCTTACCGCAACTTCGCGCCGTCCATCGGGCGGCTGGTGCGCTACCGCCCGCCGGCCGAGGGCACCCGTCACGGCGTCACGGTGCGCAACGACACCGGCGTCACCGAGGGCGGCGAAATCTCGCTCTACTACGATCCGATGATCGCCAAGCTCGTCACCCACGCCAACACGCGCGTCGAGGCGATCGACGCGCAGGCCGATGCGCTCGACGCCTTCGTCATCGAGGGCATTCGCCACAACATTCCGTTCCTGTCGGCGATCATGCAGCATCCGCGCTGGTGCGCCGGAAAACTGTCTACCGGTTTCATCGCCGAGGAGTTTCGCGGCGGTTTTGAGCGCACGCCGCCCAAGGGCGAGGTCGCGCGCGCCATCGCGGCGGTCGCCGCCGCCATCGACCATGTGCTGGGCGAGCGCAAGCGCCGCATCTCGCCGCAGATGAACAGCACGGTGACGCGGGAGCGCCGGCGCGCCATCTGGCTCGGGGGCGAAGAAATTCACGCCGATGTCGAGCACGACGGCTCCGCCGTCACGGTGACGTTCGAGGACGGCGCGCGCCATGTGCTGCACTCGCATTGGCGGCCCGGCGATCCGCTGTGGTCGGGCACGCTGGACGGCAAGCCGCTTGCCGTGCACGTGCGCCCGGTGCCCAACGGCTTCGAGCTTGCCTACCGCGGCGTCGAGGTGAAGGCCTTCGTCTATACCGAGCGCGAGGCCCGTTACGCGCGGCTGATGCCGGTGAAAAAACTCTCCGACAGCGGCAAGGCGGTGCGCTCGCCGATGCCGGGACTGATCGTCTCCATTGCGGTGGTGGAGGGCCAGGAGGTCAAGGCCGGCGAGACGCTGGCCGTGGTCGAGGCCATGAAGATGGAAAACATCCTGCGCGCCGAGCGCGACGGCACCGTGCAGAAAATCCGCGTGCGGCCCGGCGACGGCGTCGCCGTGGACGCTGTGATTTTGGAGTTTGCATGATCTTCCCCTCCCCCCAACCCGGGCCGCGCTTGCGCGCGCCCGGGTGGGGGGAGGGGAGTCGTTTGGGCGACGCCGCATGCAGGCACTGCGCTTCTTATTTTCGCCGGCGGGGCGGCTTGAGCCGAAGCCGTTCATCGTCGCCGCACTCGCGGTGTACGCGGTGGGCATCGTGTCGCTGCTGCTGACCGGGCAGGGCGCCGTTGCGCATGGCGGGCTTTGGCTGTTCGCCGCCGTGCAGGTGGTGCTGACCTTTATCTGGTACGCGCTGCATGCTAGGCGGCTGCGCGATGCCGGCCGCTCGAGCGGGCTCGCGGCGGCCGTTGCGGTGCTCTACGCGCTCTCGGTGGCGCTGCTTGTCATCGTCGTGGCGGCGTTCTTCACTGCACCCGGCGCGGCGTTCGGCAACGCCAATGCGGCGGGCGCGCTCGGCCTTTCGCTGCTGCTGATGATCATCGACGCGGTGTCCGGCCCGCACGGCTACGACGCCAGCTGGCTCGTGGTGCTGCTGTTGCTTGGGATGGCCTACGTGCCGGTCATTCTCGCCGCGGTGCTGACGCTTTACGCCGCGACCCGGCCGCACCACAAATAGCGATGCTGCACTTCGCCTACGGCTCGAACATGCATCGCGGCATCATGGGCAAGCACGCGCCCGAGGCGGTGCCGGCCGGCACCGCGACGCTCGTCGATCATCGCTTCCTCATCACCGGCGACGGTTACGCGTCGGTCGAGCCGCTTAGGGCCGCGATCGTGCACGGCGTCTTGTGGCGGATCACGCCGCGCGACCGCATCACGCTCGATCTGTGGGAAAGCGTCGGACGCGGGCTCTATCGCGCCGTGATGCTGCCGGTGCAGCAGTCCGGCGGCCGCCGGCCGGCGCTGGTCTATATCGCGCGGCCGAGCGGTGAGGGCCGGCCCAAGGCCGGCTACATGGAAATCGTGATCGCAGCGGCGCGGCAGTGGCGATTTCCGCAAAGCTACCTCGCTTCGCTCGAGCGCTGGCTGCCGTCCGCATCGGCGCCGCCGGGTCCGCGCAAGCTCGGCGAGTTTGAAATTTAGCAGCGTGGGTCAATCGCCTTCCGCAACGCGGGCCTGGGAATCCGCGGGCCGCTTTGGCTACAGTCGCCAAGCCGGAGGTGACGTTGCCGAGAGGATCGACGATGGACGTGATCCGCCACGTGACCGTTCGCGGCCGGGTGCAGGGCGTGGGCTATCGCGCCTGGGCCGAAGTGACGGCGCTGGAGCGCGGCCTGCAGGGCTGGGTGCGCAACCGCCGCGACGGCTCGGTCGAGGCGCTGTTCGTCGGCCAGGAGCACGTCGTGATCGAGATGATCGCGGCCTGCCGGCAGGGGCCGCTGGGGGCGCGGGTCGAGAAGGTCGATCACCGCGACGGCACGCCGGCCGAGTTCAGGCTGCGCCGGCCCGGCGAACTGTTCTCGGTGCTCAAGAGCGCGTGAGCGTTCTCGGCCGGCCCGAACAGCGGCGGAAACGCTGAGCGCAGCGCCATGTCGACCTCCGCCATTGATGCCGTGATGCCGAGATCGGCCAGGGAGGTGACGCCATAGCGGCGGTCCGACACGCCGCAGGGCACGATGCCGGAGAAGTGGGTAAGCTCCGGCTCGACGTTGAGCGCGAAGCCGTGCAGCGTCACCCAGCGCTGCACCCGGATGCCGATGGCGGCGATCTTGTCCTCAAAACCTTCGCCCTTGTCGGGACGGCGCACCCACACCCCGACGCGGTCGTCGCGGCGCTCGCCGCGCACGTTGAAGGTGGCCAGCGTGCGGATCAGCCATTCTTCGATCGAGGCGACGTAGCGGCGCACATCGGGCGTCCGCCGCCGCAGGTCGAGCATCACATAGCCGATGCGCTGGCCGGGGCCGTGATAGGTGAACTGCCCGCCGCGGCCCGTCGCGTGCACCGGGAACCGCGCCTGTAAGAGCTCTTCGGGCCGGGCCGAGGTGCCGGCGGTGTAGAGGGCTGGATGCTCAATGAGCCAGACCAGCTCCGCCGCCTCGCCACGCGCGATGGCATCGACCCGCGCCGTCATGGCGGCGAGCGCCGCCTCGTAGCCGACCGGACTGTCGCCGCAAAGCCACTCCACCGGCGCCGCGTCGCGGGCCGGCAGCAGTCCGGGGGGCAGATCGTCGCGCGTGTTAACCACCCTTAAACCATGCCATGGTGAAACAGGGGGGACGAGTCCAACGACAAATAAGCACGGGGGCCACGTGGCGCATCTAGAAGGCGTTTCGGTCGATATCGCGGTCGTTCTCGGCACCACGTCCATGCCGATCCACCAGGTGCTCCGGCTCGGCCGCGGCGCCATCATCGAGCTCGATGCCTCTGAGCAGGACGAGGTCAGAATCCTCGCCAATAATCTCGGGGTGGCCAAGGGCACCGTCATCGTCAGCGGCAACCGCATCGCTGTCGAGGTCAAGGAACTTCTGACCCGCGGCCCGGCCGTCGAAGTCTGAGGCCTTTGGGGCCCCGGCTAGGGGGCCTTTGGACCGCTTCCGCAATCTGTTTTGGCCGCCGCCCGGCGCCCAGGGCCCGAACGCCCTTCCCGGGCCCGTACGCTGGGGCTTTACCGGACGCGGCTCCGAGGGGCTCATGTCCCCACCCGCCCTTGTCGACGCAGGGGTGAACTGTTACATCCGCGCCGTCGCGCGCCGGGACCGGCGCACCCCCCACATGCGGTCGTGGCGGAATTGGTAGACGCACTAGCTTGAGGTGCTAGCGGGGCAACCCGTGGAGGTTCGAGTCCTCTCGACCGCACCAGCCTCGCTGCCGTGCAGCGATTGATGGCGATATTATTATCGAACTTCCCGCGCGAATTTGGCGCACGCCAGGCGATCACAAGGAGGGTCGCATGAAGATTGACGGACGCTGCCATTGCGGACAGATCACCTATGAGGCCGAGGTTGAGCCGAATGCTATGCTCATTTGTCACTGCACCGACTGCCAAGCGCTTACCGGGACTGCCTACCGCGCTGTCGTCACCGCTCCGGCAGCGAGTTTTGCGCTGCGCACCGGTGCGCCAAAGACTTACGTGAAAACCGGCGAAAGTGGCAACAAACGCTGCCACGCTTTCTGTGGCAATTGCGGCGCGCCCCTGTATTCGTGCGCTGTTGAAAACCCGCAGAGCTATACCCTGCGCATTGGTGCGATCACTCAGCGTGCAGCCTTTTCACCGCAGCGGCAAATCTGGCGGCGCTCTGCTCTGAATTGGGTCGATGCGCTTTCCGCGGTGCCAGCATCTGAGAAAGGATTTGGCGGTCATTAGCACGCCCGCGAGTCACAACGACTACAAAGATAACTACAAAACGCTCGATACGCCCTTTAAAATCTTCAATATAATCAAATAATTATGAAGGAAAGGGGCGTTTCCTCTCGACCGCACCAAAATTTACACGTACGATCAAATGCTTACGAGGGGGAGGCGTCGCTATTTCGTCGCGGCTTTCGAAACAAGATATGTGGCGTGACTCGCGGCAAGAAGCGAGGTGAAGACGGCACCAGGACTGGGCAGCGTGGGAAAAAGGGACTTGGAGGTGTTGAGCGCTCCGACAACGGTTTCCGGCACAATGTCGCGCACCATGTCGAACAGCAGCG
>Ga0187784_10004911_pt1 | contig 10834 bp, 9 predicted proteins | sample 1015_SJ02_MP15_2_FD_132964 | JGI IMG/M metagenome (GOLD analysis project Ga0187784, IMG submission 132964) | Tropical peat soil microbial communities from peatlands in Department of Meta, Colombia - 1015_SJ02_MP15_20_MG | ecosystem: Environmental > Terrestrial > Soil > Wetlands > Peat | place... | reverse complement strand
TGTAATAAAGTTTGGGGCGAGTTCCCTGCTCGGGCCTGCGGACGCGCACCGGTTCGCGCATCAGCAATTGCGAAATTTCGCCGTCGATGCGATCGAGATCACCCGCGATGATCGCGTGCTCGGGGCACACCACCACGCAAGAAGGTTCCAGTCCAACTTCGGTGCGGTGCGCGCAGAAGTGGCATTTGGCGGCCGTGCCTTCATCCGGATCGATGTAGATGGAGTCGTACGGGCAAGCCTGCATGCAGGCTTTGCAGCCAATACAACGCTCGGAACTGAAGTCGACAATGCCGTCTTTGCGCTGATACATCGCCGTGACGGGGCAAATCGTGACGCAGGGAGGGTTTTCGCAGTGGTTGCCGGGTGACTTGAAACACACGGCGCGTGTTGGGATAGGCGCCCTTTTCGACGTACTTCACCCAGGTGCGATTCACGCTGAGCGGAACGTGGTTTTCCGTTTTGCAGGCCACCGTGCAGGCGTGACAGCCGATGCATTTGCGGTTATCGATGATGAATCCGTATCGCATTCCAAGGCCGAAGGGAGTGAGTGTCGAGAACCGCCGGGGCTGCTCATGTATTCTAGCCGACGAGAGGGCGCTGATTCGTGGCGACTTGCGGCAGCAAGTGACCTTAGTGACAATTCTGGTGCATTCCCGGGCTGATCGCAATTTAGGGGCGAAAATCAGGTAAGAAACCAACATGACCGCTGCAATGGCTGATGGGGCACAGACGCTCGACAAAACGAAGATCTTCTATAACCGTTTCCTGCTGCTGGTGGCCGGGCTGGGCGGCCTGCTGTATGGCGTGGATGTAGGCATCATCGCCGGAGCCTTGCCCTACCTGCAGGCAACCTCGAAACTCAACGCCGGGCAGCTTTCGATTGTGGTTGCCGCGGTGCTGCTGGGGAGCGTGATTTCCACGCTGTTCGCCGGGTTGCTGGCCGACTGGACGGGCCGCCGGACCTTGATGACCCTGAGCGGGATCATGTTCGTCGCCAGCATCCCCATGATCGCGATGTCGCAGGGATACGAGTTGTTGGTGATTGGACGTTTGCTGCAGGGCGTCAGCGGCGGGCTGATTGGAGTCGTGGTTCCACTGTATCTCGCCGAATGTCTCGCCGCTTCGGATCGCGGAAAAGGCACCGGCGTTTTCCAGTGGCTGCTGACAGCGGGCATCGCCGCCGCAGCCATCGTTGGATTTTATTTCAGCATTCGCGTGGACGAAGTTGCCAAGCTGGGCGATGCGGCCCGGCTTTTCGCCTTCAAGAACTCGGCTTGGCGCGGAATGTTCTGGGTTTCGCTGCCGCCCGGGGTTCTGTTTGTGATCGGCAGCCTGATGGTCTCGGAGTCGCCGCGCTGGCTGTTGCGCCGCCAGTGCGAGGACGCCGCCTATTCTGCACTGCTACGTTCCCGCAGCAAAGAACAGGCTGACCTCGAACTGCGGGAAATGCAAGAATCCACGCTGGCGGAAAGGACTGCGGTCAGCGAGGCTAAGCAGGGCAGAAAAGAATCGCTGCTACACCGCAAATACGTCATCCCGTTTGTTCTGGCCTGCATCATTCTGGCTTTCAACCAGGCGACGGGAATTAATTCGGTGATCGCCTACAACACCAACATTCTGCTGCAAAGCGGGCTGTCGGATTATTCCGCGCACCTTGGGTATGTGCTTTTCACGCTGGTGAATTTTGCCGTCACGCTTGCAGGTGTGGCACTGGTGGATCGCAAGGGCCGGAAGTTTCTGCTGGGCATGGGAACGGCGGGCATCATTGTCTCGATGATTGGCACCGGGACACTTTTTCTGAAGACCGAGCGCCTGCGTGTTGACGTGAAGAGCGCCGTGCAAGCCATGGTCGGCGCCGATCAGAAACTGTCGCTGCTCTACAACCAGGAACTGGCCACCAAGTTGACTGCGGGCAGCGCAGGCGCGGGGCGTCCCACGTCGCTGGTGGTCATTTATTGCTACGGCGACTTCCGGGCGGCAAGTCCGGCGGTGCGTTCTGACGACGCTGAAGCCAAGCCGATCGAAATCACGCGCGACGACACCCTGCCCGGCAATAAGGTCAACGCTTTTTTCTCCAACCCGGTGGGCGATCTGGACGCGGCTCGGACTGCCCCTCTGAGAATTGAGAACGCGCTCATCACGCCCGTGCCCGATACGCGGAATGGCTGGATCGTCGCGGTCGCGCTGTTTGTGTTCATGGCGTTTTACGCGGTGGGCCCGGGAGTGTGCGTGTGGCTCGCGCTTTCAGAGCTGATGCCGACGCGCATTCGTTCGAACGGGATGAGCATTGCCCTCGTGCTGAACCAGGCAGTCTCGACGACCATCGCGGCGATTTTTCTTCCCACCGTCGGCAAATACGGATACTCGACCATGTTTTTCGGATTCGCCGGGTGCACGGTGATCTACTTCGTCACGGCAACCTGGTTTTTGCCCGAGACCAAGGGCAAGACGCTGGAAGAGATCGAAGCGCACTTTGAGGGTGCCGGCAAGAAGGACTAGTACAGTTCCGGCGACCGACGTGATGGCGGCGAGGCCAGGATGGCCTTGCGACGGCCGGCGGGACGCCGGCGCTACTTTGCCGGGGACAAACAAATCGGTTACCCTCATGAATGAGCGAATGAAACGATTGAATAGCCCACAACCCGGTAATTTTGCCCACGCCATGCTGCGGGAAATCTATGAGCAGCCGAGCGCAATTTGCAAGACGATCGACCAGCATTTGAACAACGACATCATCTTCCCGGGCGAATTGGTGCCGATTGAAGGCGCGCTGCTCACGTTCGAGAAGCTGATCATCGCGGCCAGCGGCTCGAGCCGGCACGCGGGCCTGGCCGGCGAAATCATGATCGAAGATCTTTCGGGTGTGGCGGTGGATGTGGAATACGCCAGCGAATATTGTTATCGCTCGACCCACGCCGCGGTCGATCCCATCGTGATGGTGATTACGCAGTCGGGAGAGACCGCCGATACCATCGCGGCACAACGGGAAGCGCTCACGCGCGGCGTGAAGACCATTGCGATCTCCAATGTGCCCGACACCACGATAGTGCACGAGGCGAGTGCTGCGCTGATCTCCGGCGCCGGACCGGAATTGTCGATTCCTGCGACCAAGAGTTTTACGACGCAGCTTACGATTCTCTATCTGATGGCGCTGTTTCTGGCGCGCAAGCGCGGCCGCATGACTTCGGAAGTCACGCGCTCATATTTGCAACGTTTGCGGCGCTTGCCCGAAGCGATTGAGCAACAACTCTCCACCTGGGATGCTCTAGCCAAGCAATTCGCGGCCGTGCACTTCAAAGCTGAGAAATTTCTTTATCTCGGGCGGGGAGTGCATTATGCGATCGCCCGCGAAGGAGCGCTGAAGCTCAAAGAGATTTCTTACGCCCATGCCGAAGGATATCCGGCGGGAGAACTCAAGCATGGTCCGAACGCGCTGGTGGATGAGACGCTCCCGGTGGTAGTGCTCGCCACCTGCGATCACAGCGATCCGGACTCGGTGCTGCGCTACCGGCGCACGCTCGAGGTCATGAAGGAAGTACGCTCGCGGCGTGGCCCAATGGTAACGGTGGCGACTGAGGGTGACAAGGAAGTCGCCACGATTGCCGAGCACGTGTTCTACGTGCCTGCCGCGCCGGAGTTGCTGCTTCCTATCGTCGAGGTGATTCCGCTTCAGTTGTTCGCCTATCATGTCGCCGTGAACAAGGGCTATGACGTGGATCATCCCCGTAACCTGGTAAAGGCGGTGGTTACGGAGTGAAACGTTAGGTGACACAACGGAGGTCAACCCTATGCGGTTCGAGGCGGCAGCTAGGGCTTGGTGGGGCTGATCGGGTTGTTGTTTTGGCACAGCGCAAAGCAAGCGACCGCGCCGACCGCGACAACTCCGGCACCTATGGCCCAAGGTGAATTCAAGATCGGATTGACAGCATCCGTGGGAGTCGACTTGAGATCGGCGCCGCATTTCTCGCTGCGCGACTTCTGTTCGCCCTCGTGCACCGTGGCCCGATTCGACGTAGACCCTTTGACCGGCCTGGTATTCCACGAGTGTTCGTCGATGTACACGTCCCTCTGGATGGCCGACACGTTCACTTTGCCTTCCAGGTCGGCGACCTCGTAGTAGGTCCAGTCCGTTAGGTTCTGGGGCGTAATGGTCACGCATCCGACGCGCACTCTCAATCCCCGCATGGTGTGGACCGAAAGACGGCCATGATCGAGCACCAGTTCGTCGCCTTCAAACTGGATCATCGTTTCGGGAGCAATGTCTGCGGTCGAACCGTTGCTCTCGATGCGAGCGACCGCATCTTTGCGCGTCTCGACAAGATCGTTGGGAAACAGGGCCACCGAGGGCGGAGCCGGCCGCTGGTTGAGAAAAACGTTGACGCCATTACTGCGCAGCATGGCCGCCGTATCGTCGGCGAATAAAGACACGGGAAGGATCGCAATCATTGGCAAGCAAACAAGTTTGCGCCATCGACCCAGGTTCACGCCCCTCCGCAATTGGGCACACTTGCGCTGCTTTTAGCGTAGTGGGTAAGTGGCGGCGCTACTATTGGCTTGCATGGTGACTCCCCGGCGGGCATCGAGCAGCGGCTCAGGCGCGGGCAAAGTCGATGTATCCGCGTTGGGGATCGGTGTGGATGAGCTTCGCCCGGAGGTGGTCGCCGACGTCAAGCCCGTGGTCTCCCTGAGCCAGCAAGCCTTCCACGTGCGGTTGCGCAACACGGACGAAGGTGCCGTGTTCGGTGACGCCGGTGACGATGGCGTCGAAGACCTGGCCGATCCGGTTGCGCATGGCCACGGCGGCGAGCCGCTTGGACATGTCGCGCTCCACTTTTCTGGCAGCATCGCCTTTCTGCGTGCAGTTGACGGCGATCGCGGACAACTCGGAATCGCTATAGGGATTGGGCTTTCCGGCCAGCATGGTTTTGATCAAGCGCTGGGTGACCACGTCAGCAAAGCGGCGGTTGGGCGCCGTGGAGTGGGTGTAGTCCTGAACCGCGAGACCGAAGTGTCCAGGAGCGGGTTCTCCAGCACGCTCCAGAACGTATTCTCCCGGCCCGATCAGCTTGATCACGGTCAGCGAAAGATCTGCGAAATGATCAGGATCGGCGGCGCGGCGGCGAAGCAGGAGATCGTTCAACGCTTTTGAATCGGGCTGGGCGGGAAGTTTTTCGCCTTTGGAGGCCGCGAGCTGCACAATGCGATCCCAGCGTTCGGGTGTGCGCACGATGCGCCGCAGAGAAGAAACCTTTTCGAGCATGCGCGCCACCACCCCGTTGGCCGCGACCATGAAGTCTTCAATCAATTCCGTGGCGCGGTTTCGCTGTTGCTTGACGACATCGACCACCTGATCGTTCAGCACGAGCGGCTGCAGTTCCTCCGTTTGCAGGGTAAGCGCTCCGTGGATGTGGCGCTGCTCCTTGAGCTTCTGTGCCACTTCATCCTGAAGCTTCAGTTGTTCCTGCAGTTCACGCGAAGCAGCAACTTTCGGCGGCGCATCCGCCTGTCCCTCCAGCCACGCGCCGAGTGAGTTGTACTGGAGCTGGGCTTTGTTGCGGACGACGGCCCGGTAGACATTGGAGGATTTAACGATGCCCTCGGAGTCGACCACGAATTCGGTCACCACGCTGAGGCGGTCCTGATTTTCGAGCAGCGAAGTGTCGCCGGTGGAAAGTTCTTCCGGCAACATGGGGAAGTTGCGAACGCCCGCATAGACAGTGGTGGTCTCGCGCTGGGCATGCTGGTCGATGGGAGTGCGTTGCGCGACGAACGCATCCACGTCGGCGATGCCGATCCGGATCAGGACGCCGCCATTGGAAACGCGTTCGGCGACTTCGATCTGATCGAGGTCGCGCGAAGTGTCGTTGTCGATGGAGGACCACAGCAAGGCGCGCAAGTCGCGGATGTCTTTCTTGGCCGCGATCGCCGGCGGATGATCCTTCAACTGCGAAAGCTGTGGAGTTACTTCCGGAGCAAAGTCCGGGTTGAAGCCGCGCTGGCGCATGATCTCCCTGGCCGTGGCCTGCAGATCGAGATGGGAGGGATTGCTGTCGTGCATGAATTTCCTATGAGGAGTTGGGCTGGGTTTCAGGCTATCACGCTTCTTGCGTCCGGATTTTGCAGAGCCGGATTTTCGACTCATGAGGCTGTGGTGGCAGCGTTTCGCCGTTCGCGGCGATTGTCGAGAATGACGTAGAGCATGTAGAGCACGATGGCCAGGTTTCCAATTAACAGGGCGCAGCGCCACAAGGTAATGCCGCGCATCAGTTCATGAATCTCCCAGGGCAGCAGCAACATGCCGGACACAAATGCCACCCACTCGGCCCAGGTGCGGGCTTTCCACAATCCGTAGGCCTCGGTGAAGCGGAAGGCGGCATAGGCGAAAGCGATGCCGGCGGCGTCCCAGAGGCGGGCGTCGGTGACGCTGTCGGCAAAATCGAGAAACATCTGGGCGCCACGGCGCTCGGTGCTGATGTGCAGCGCCATAAGCAGCTTTTCCGCCACCAACCACGCATCCTTGTGAACCAGCGCGAGCGCGCAGACGCCCATCGCGACGACGAACAGGCCCTTGGAGAATTCGAAGGCGGCGACGGCGCGGAGCACTTGCCGTTGGCTGCCGTGCGGATCCAGATTCTTCCCAAGCAGGCGCATGTGGGCGGTTGGTGGGATTAGGGTATCACGGGCAGGCGGAGCGGCCCCATGGCGCCGGCAACGGCGCGTTCGCCAGGATCGGTGCTTACCGATGTAACTGGATGAATCCTGCCAGAGATGCAACCATCACCACGAGGAGAACCTATGCGCGCAAAGGTATTTTCATTGATAGTGGTGTTGATGTTCGCGACGGGATCGTCGGCGCAACAAGCCGCCGCTCCGCAGACTGCGAGACAGGCTCTGCTGGAAATGTTCTTCGGCAAAGAGCCGGGAACATTTGTGAAGCATTTGCCTATAGCGACGCGCATGGCTCTGGAAAAATCCGGGGCGCTGGCCAGCCTGCAACAGTGGTCGCTGATGATCAGCCAAGTGCAGGCGCAGGGGCAGAGCCTGCAGACATACGAGACCGGCTCTGTGCTTCTGGCGGCGGAAGACCCCAAGACTGGACAAAAGATCGAGGTCATCGTCGAAAATGACTCATTGCGCGGAGAGCAAGACGATATTGAGCTTTCATTCCAGACCTACAAGAATGGCCAGGCGCAGCGCACTCCGTTCATGCCGCAGATGACGTTTTCCATGAAGCAGGAGAGCCAGGTCTGGAAGCTGAATGAGATTTCCGTTACGGTTCATCTGCCGCTGGCCGATCCGGACTTCCTCAAAGCGATCACGGAAAAGATAAAGCCGCAGATCAGCATGGACAACGCCTCGCCTTCGCCATCTCCAACGCCGGCGCCCGCGGGAAGCGATCGGCAAGTGCTGACGGCGATGCGGACGATTCTGAGCGCCGAGATCACTTATTTCAGCACTTACCCGCGCACGGGCTTCACCTGCACGCTCTCGGATCTCGACGGCTTCGGCGGTGGCACTCCGAACGAGCATCAGGCAATGCTGATCAGCAGCAGTCTGGCGAGCGGGAAACGGTATGGATACACATTCTCGCTGACGGGATGCAACGGCGCGCCGGCGGCGAGCTTTCAGCTTACGGCTGCGCCGAATGCCAATAGCTTTGGGCGCAGAGCGTTTTGCGCGGATCAGTCGGGCACGATTCGTTCGGCGAGCGACGGCAATGCGGCGACATGCCTGGCGAGTGGAACGCCGGTCGAGTAAGAACTCAGCGTCTCACCGCCCATGCCAGCCCGTCGGGTTCGGGGCCCACGTCGATGCGTCCGGTGATCTCCAGCGTCTTGAGATCGATCACGGTCACGTAATTGTCCGGAGAACACGCGACGAAAACGCGCTCTCCATCCGGCTGCATCAGGATTCCGGCAGAACCGTGCCCGATGTTGATTCGCTTGATTTCCTTGCGGGTCGCGGCATCGAGGACCACCAGATCGGGATGGCCCAGGCTCGAGACGAAAACACGCTTGCCGTCGGGAGTGAACTTCAGACGATTGGCTCCGGGGACATTGGCCGATAACGTATCGCTCACCGTCTTGGTCGCCGAGTCGATGATCGAAATCGTGCCTTCTCCAGCATTCGCCACCCAGATTTCTTTGCCATCGGGCGAAACGTCGAAGCCTTCGGAACGGCTGCCTACTTTCACGACAGTCTCGTCCCAATCGCCTCCGGGACCGCCCATTGGCCCGGGGCCGGGCGGCGGGCCCTGCATGTTGTTGGCTCCAGGCGGCGGACCCGGCGGCGCTCCCGCGGGCCGATCGGTCTTGTCGATGATGCTGACCGTTCCGGAATTTACGTTGGTGGTAATCAGGCGTTTCAAATTCTGCGCGACGAAGATCATGTGCGTTCGGTTCTGGCCGGTACCCAAAATCCAATCCACTTTCCCTGCGCCCGGATCGTAACTACCGATCGCTTTGGCCGCTTCCGCAGTAAACCACACTTTTCCTCCGGCAAAATCCAGGCCGTGCGGTCCGCGCAAAGGGCCGAGATCGATTGCCGGCAGCGGCTTTTGCGCGACCAGGTCGACCACGGCAAGGGTGTGGAAAGCTCCAAAGCCGTAGTTGGAAACGTAGGCGGTTTCGCCGTCGGCAGAGGCGATCACCTCGTGCGGATCGTTGCCCACCGGAACTTTCGCCAGAACTTTCAGCGTTGCGGGATCGACGATGCTGAGAGTGTGATCGCGCTTGCTCAGCGCCAGCAGCGTTTCTCTGGGCGTATTCTGCGCTGCAAGAAGGACAGGGAGCAGCAGGCTGAAGAGAGCCAGAGGAAGTTTGCCCTTCATCGTGCATTCTCCTTTTTTGCGAATAGTGGAACTGCCTCGCAGTTCCCAGGATTTCAGATTGTCTTTTTCTCACGAACGGCGGCGCGCAGTTCCGCGACGATTTCCTGCGACGCCTGGATTGCGGCGGCATGCTGATTCACCGGAAACGAAATCGCTCCCACCCGCGCATGGCCGCCTCCGCCGTAGCGTTCGCAGATTCTGGCGAGATTCACTTCCGGCTCCTGCGGGGCCCAGGGATTCGATCCCACCGACACTTTCACCCGAAAACTGCTCTTGCTCAGGCCAACGCTGTAAACCGACTCCGGATGCAGATAGTAGGGCACGAACTTGTTGTAGCCCTCGAGGTCATGATCGCTGACGTCGAAAAAAATCGTGCCGTCCTTGCATTCCGTGCGCTGTCTCATGATCCCAATCGAGAGCTCGTGCCGCTTAAGCAGCGGTTCCAATAGCGGCTCAACGAAGGGTTCCTTCAGGATTTCTGCCAGCGGCTTGGTCGCCAGCAATGGAATCAAATTGGGAACGAAGCCGTGGTCGGGTGCGGATTCGATGACCATGGTCAGCTTCATGGCCGGGGCTTCCATCTCGACCGCAGTCTTGGCATCGGGATAAAGGGCGCCGTCGATGACGTCGGTCCAGTGCACCAGATCGGCCACCGGCGCGGGATCGAAGCCGAAGCGATTCTGCGCAATCATGGCAATGAAACTGGTGCAGGATTTGAATGCGGGATCGTAGAACTTGCAGTTGCTCTGGTCCTGTTCGAAATGCTCAGCGTCGGCGGCCGAGAGAAAGGCGCTCTCATGGTGATCGAACCACCAGGTGATGCGGGGAGAGCTGGAGTATTTGAAGTCGACGATGGCGTTCTCATCGCCGTCGAATTGTTTTTCATCAAACAGCGCGCCCGCCCGGTGGACGAGGCCGCTAAAAACAAACTCGACATCCGAGCGGATGCGTTCGCGATAGAAACGCGCAAACAAGGCGGCCGACGATGCCCCATCAAAACACTTGTCGTGATAGAAAACTCGAATTCGCAATGCTTTCCCCATCCTTCGGACATTCCCGCGCCGCGTCCGCAGGAGTTGCGTCTGTGCGTCGCAGGTAAAAGCTAATAGGATTGCCAGCTTGAGGGAAGAAAGTCAAGAGCGAGTGGGGGAAGCACTACACAAGAGTCATATTAAACGCGAAAGAAGGCGCAATCCGGGCTTATTACATGGCGTTGGCCTGTTTTTCGGCCATGTCGCCAATCACGGGCAGCTTGTACATCAGGCCCTGATTCGCCTTCAGGAGCAAGACAATCCAGACAATGAAGGCGGCGAGCCAAATCAGCGGCCACAAGAAGAAAGTCATCCAGCCGAGCAGCGGAATGTGCAGCACAATCCAAAGTCCGAACCAGAGCACAAACCAGGCGATGTTGAAGAAAACGCACTGCCAGGCATGAAAGCGGATGAACCGGTTCTTATTGTAGGGCTCTACCACGAGAAAAACGATGGCCGGGATAATGGTGATGTAAGCCAACATGCCGGCGACATTGTCGCTCATTCCTTGAGGAACTCCCTGAGGCGGAGCCACACGCGCGCGTCCCGCGCAGGCTGCACAAGTGGTAGCGCCATCGGCAATGGGTGTGCCGCACTGGTTGCAGAAAGCCATAAACGTACCTCCGCGCCGCATGCCCTGGTGACGGTCAGCAGGACGGCGGTTTCAGAAAACAGAACACGGGGCAAGGTAGCAAAAAGCCTTTGCCAATGCAATCGCGAATCCACGAACGATCCGGCAGAAAGTTCACCTCTATGTGAGGCGGCGCATTGACGGAACGGTGTGCGTAGAGTATGTTTCGTGCAAAATTCTGCTGGCGAGTGAAAACGCGGAGGAACGTATGCCTACATTCTGTGCGCAATGCGGCAACACCCTGGCCGACAACGATCAGTTTTGTCGCGCCTGCGGACGACCGGTAGCTTCGACCGCAGGAGCGGCGCTGGCAGGTGCGCCCCCGGCCGCTCCGGCGGGGCC
>Ga0187784_10004910_pt1 | contig 10836 bp, 7 predicted proteins | sample 1015_SJ02_MP15_2_FD_132964 | JGI IMG/M metagenome (GOLD analysis project Ga0187784, IMG submission 132964) | Tropical peat soil microbial communities from peatlands in Department of Meta, Colombia - 1015_SJ02_MP15_20_MG | ecosystem: Environmental > Terrestrial > Soil > Wetlands > Peat | place... | reverse complement strand
GGCGATGATGGCTTCGCAGACCTGTTCGAACACGCGATAACTCTTGGAGGCCTCGCCGGCCGGCACGATCGCATGGCTCGCCGCCACGTCGGCATGATCGAGCGCGGCCTCGGCATGGGCGAGGAAATGACGCGCCACGTTTTCGTCGGTGACGATAAACGCCTTGGCGCCCGGCCGCAGCTTGGCGATGCGGGCGCCGAGCGAGGCGAGAACGCCGCGCCCGATGACGATGTCGTAGCTGCGCGCGCCGAGCGCGACGGCGACGGTGGCGGCTTCGCTGCGGATCGGTGCCGTCATGCGCCGGCCCGCTGCGGCGGCGGCGCGCTGAGGAAGGCGGCGAGCGCGCTCACGATTTCCGTGACGATTGCCTCATGCGGCGCTTCGCGCGACTGCACGGTGAGATCGGCCTGCGCGTAGACCGGCTCACGCTCGGCCAGCAAGTGGCGCAGGGTTGCGGCCGGATCGACGGTGTGCAGCAGCGGCCGGTCGTTTTTGCGCTTGCTGATGCGGCGCAGCAGCACGTCGAAATCGGCATTGAGCCAGATCGACACGCCTTTGGCTTTGATGGCGGCCCGCGTCTCCGCGTTCATGACGGCTCCGCCGCCGGTCGCCAGCACCTGCGGACCGCCCTCAAGCAGGCGGGCGATGACGCGGGCCTCGCCGTTGCGAAAATCGGCTTCGCCGTGGCGGGTGAAAATGTCGGCAATCGTCGTACCGGCGGCCTTCTCGATCTCGCTGTCGGCGTCGACAAAAGGCACGCCGAGGCGGGCGCCCAGCCGCCGGCCGATGGAGGATTTGCCGACCCCCATCATGCCCACGAGCACGATCGAACGGCGCCCCAAGCGCGGCACGATCGCAGCCGCCGAAAGCCGTGCATCTGCATCATTTTGCGTTGCGATATCAGTCATTTACATCAAAAATCCGAGATCGAAAGCCTGTTGCCGCCGGGCTCCTGCGGAACTACGCCATGACTCACTTGCCAGCTCACTTGCCAGTTCTGGCCGAACATTGATCGTACTCGGTCCCGTTCGCCGGCACCAATGGCATGAGCGCGGGCACTAAGGTCTGGACTCAATACGACGTAACTTATTGAAATGACTCGTTCTCGTCTCAGGAAGCGCCAAGACAGATCGATTCAGTTTCAATGGCTTAGCTCCAATTGAGTACAGACCCTAGTGCGGTAGATTTGAAGTTCCTACAATTCAACAGCAGCCTCGCATAGGAACTTCAAATCCAAAAACCGCACTAGCATTATATATTTGCTAGTGTCCCTTTGATTCCGAAGTTCGCATGAGAGTGTGCCGCGAATACCTGCGAACTTCGGAACCGGGACACTAGACAATGCCGAGCCTGCTCCGATTACTCACTGTCATCGCTTTAATCGGCGCGGTCGTCTACGGCGGTCTGTATGTGCTCGCGCATTACGTGCAACCCAAGCCGCGCGAGATGTCGGTAACGATTCCGCCGGACAAGTTCTTCAAGAACCGCTGAGAGCCGCGATGCCTCGAGAAGTCCGTCGTGAACCGGGTCGTATAACGGCACGGGCCGCGGTGCGAGCATCAACGCGGGCGGCGCGGCATGCTGACGAACGGCTCACGGCGCTTTATCTCGACATGTTGGCGGCCGAACGCGGCGCCGGAATGAACACGCTCGCCGCCTATGGCCGCGACCTTGAGGATTTCTCGGCTTACCTCAAGGCCGCCGGCCGCTGCATCGCCAAGGCGAATACCGACGATCTGCGCGCTTATCTCGGCGCGCTGTCCCGGCGCGGCTTGCGGGTGACGACGCAGGCGCGGCGGCTGTCGGCGATCCGGCAGCTTTACCGGTTCCTTTATGCCGAAGGCCACCGCGCCGACGATCCTGCCGCCGTGCTTGAAGGGCCGAAGCACGCACGCGCCTTGCCCAAGACGCTCACCCTCGCCGAGGTCGATCATCTGCTCCGCGTCGCCGGCAAGTGCGATCCGACGGCGCCGTTGCCGGTCCGGCTGCGCGCGGCGCGGCTCGCCTGCCTGGTCGAGATGCTCTACGCGACCGGGCTTCGCGTTTCCGAACTCATCGCCTTGCCGAGGTCGGCCGCGCGACAGGATGCGCGCGTCATCGTCGTGCGCGGCAAGGGCAATAAGGAGCGGCTGGTGCCGCTCAACGACGCGGCCAAGCGCGCCATGGCGCATTACCTCGCGCTGCTGGCCGAATCAAATCGGGACGCCCCCTCGAAATGGCTGTTCCCGTCGTTCGGCGAAAGCGGCCATCTCACGCGCCAGCATCTGGCGCGCGAACTTAAAGCCCTTGCCGGCGCGGCGGGGTTGCGCGCCGCGCAGCTGAGCCCGCACGTGCTGCGCCATGCTTTTGCCAGTCATCTGCTCCACAATGGCGCCGATCTGCGCGTGGTGCAGACATTGTTGGGCCACGCCGACATTTCGACCACGCAGATCTATACCCATGTGCTGGAAGAACGGCTGAAAAGCCTGGTGCGCGACTTGCACCCGCTGGCCGATGAATAAGTCATCCCATAATATTTTGATTGACATTTGATGATGCGCCGACCACCCGTGGCAACGAGCGGCATTGCTTGACTTGGCTCCGTCCTGCGGGCGAGTTAGCCGGCGCGGTGACAGAAGTCGACCGTGTTTTTAGTGCGGGACCGCTTGGAACAAGTAGCCGGGTGATGCGTAGCTATCTCGATTTCGAAAAACCGGTGGCCGAGCTTGAGGCCAAGATCGATGAATTGCGCGCGCTCAACAGCGACGGCGATGCGATTGCCGAGGAGATCAGCCGCATCGAGAGCAAGGCGGCGCTGGCGCTCCAGGAACTCTATGCCGGGCTGACGCCGTGGCAGAAGACGCAAGTTGCGCGGCATCCGCAGCGGCCGCATTGCCTCGATTACATCGCGGCGCTGATCGCCGATTTCGTGCCGCTCGCGGGCGACCGCAAGTATGGCGAGGATTTAGCAATCGTCGGCGGGTTCGGCCGCTTCCGCGGCGAGGCCGTCTGCATCATCGGCCAGGAAAAAGGTTCCGACACCGACAGCCGGCTCAAGCACAATTTCGGTATGGCGCGGCCGGAGGGCTACCGCAAGGCGGCCCGGCTGATGGCCATGGCCGACCATTTCGACGTGCCGGTCATCGCGCTGATCGACACCGCAGGCGCCTATCCCGGCATCGGCGCGGAGGAACGCGGCCAGGCCGAGGCCATTGCGCGCTCTACCGAAGCCTGCCTTGCAATCGGCGTGCCCAACGTCGCCGCCATCATCGGCGAGGGCGGCTCGGGCGGCGCCATCGCCATCGCCACCGCCAACCGCGTGCTGATGCTGGAACACGCGATCTACAGCGTGATTTCGCCGGAGGGCGCGGCGTCGATCCTGTGGCGCGATACCGCGAAAGCTCAGGAGGCGGCGTCCAACATGAAAATCACCGCGCAGGACCTGGTGCGGTTCGGCGTCGTCGATACGATCGTGCCCGAGCCGACCGGCGGTGCGCATCGCGATCCGGCCGCGGCCATCGCGGCGGCGGGCGAGGCGATCGCTGACGGTCTTGCCGAATTGCGTGGTCTCGACCGCGCCACCGTCGTCCGCCTGCGGCGCGAAAAGTTCTCCGCGATCGGGCGGACGCTCGCCTGACGACGGCGCGCCGGACCGCCGCGCGGACCGAAATACCTCTGCCACAATCTTGCCCGGATTGCCCCCGGGCCACGGTTACGCGGCTAATTCATTGGATTCGCAAGTCAAATACAGGAATAATTTACCATTCATTTAATGCATGCGTGGTCAATCGGAGGACCCACGGCCGGCTGCCTTGCGAAAGCCACCTCTTATGGATAACGATTAGCCAGTGATGGCACGGGGATGGTCCATCCGTCAGGGAATATTGCCGTGATCCGCGCCTGCGTAGTCCGCGCACTTGCCTCGTGCGTGATCAGTTTGCGCGTGCTCATGACATCGGCGGCGCTTGCCGGTGCGTTGGCGCTTGCCGGCTGCTACAGCGATGACGGCTATCAGTTGCCGACCCGGGCGATGAAAGAGTTGTCGCCGGAGATATTGGCGCTGCTCAATCAGAAGAACATGCCGAAGGATTCGGCGATCCTGGTGCGTGTCTTCAAAGAGGAATCGGAGCTTGAAGTCTGGAAACAGGACACCACCGGCCAGTATCAGTTCCTGAAGGTCTATCCAATCTGCCGCTGGTCGGGCGAGCTTGGGCCGAAGAAGGTCGAAGGCGACCGTCAGGCGCCCGAGGGCTTCTACACGATCACACCGGGGCTGATGAATCCCAATTCCAACTACTATCTCGCCATCAATATGGGTTTCCCCAACGCTTACGACAGAGCGAACGGTTTTAGCGGCGGGTTCCTGATGATCCACGGCGATTGCTCGTCGCGCGGCTGCTACGCGATGACCGACGAGCAGATCGGCGAAATCTATTCGCTGGCGCGGGAATCGTTCCTCGGCGGCCAGAAGCAATTCCAGATCCAGGCCTATCCGTTCCGCATGACGCCGGCCAATCTCGCCCGCCATCGCACCAATCCGAACATGCCGTTCTGGAGGATGATCAAGGAAGGCAACGACCATTTCGAGGTGACGCATCTCGAACCTAAGGTCGATGTCTGCGATCGCCACTACGTGTTCGACGCGCAGCCGCCGGCGAATGCGACGAAGCCGCTAGTGTTCAATCCGACCGGCCACTGCCCGGTCTACGAAGTTGCGCAGGACATCGCCGGGCCGGCCGGCGAGAAAGAACGCAACGACGATTATCAGATCGCTCAATTGATTAAAGATAACGCGCCGGTGGCGCCGATCACGATGGGAACCGATGGCGGCATGAACCGTTTCTTCGTCGCCAAGCTCGAAACCACCGCGCCGGTCTACGACAATGACGGGCATCTGCACGCGCCGCCGATCCATCCCGGCATGCCGCCGCCGACGCTGAGCGGACCGCGCGAAAACCCCGCAACGGGGATGGTTGCCTCAAACTCCGCGAACGCCAACGCCTCCCACGGCCCCATGTTCGGCAGTCTGTTCGAAGCCAAATCGAGCGCGCCGAAGAGTCAGGTCGCGTCCGCCGATCCCAACGCACAGGATCATTCGGGTTTGTTCGGCAGCTTGTTCAAGCCGAACAGCGATGCCGCCCCGCAAACGCCGGTCGACATCGGCCAAGGAATCGCGCTGGCCGGCTTGCCGCCCGCGCCCGAGCCGCGCAAGAGCGAACCGTCAAAGACCGAACCGCAAAAGGCCGAGCCGCAGATCGGCGCGCCGCAAACGCCCGGATCGCAAGTCGCCGAAGCGCCGAAGCCAAAGGCCAAATCGCAACAGGCCACCAACGCCACATCACCGCCCGCTAACAATGGCGGCCTGATCAAGGGCGCGCAACCGGTCGTGCCGGCCGGCAGTTTCGAAGGCCGCTGGGCGGGGCTCCAGTAATCAGACGACAGACAACGGACGATAGACGACGGAAATTTTATCCGTCATCCGTCATCTGTCCTCCGCTACACGTAGCGCCCGTGACAGTGCTTGAATTTCTTGCCTGAACCGCAGGGGCAGGCCTCGTTGCGGCCGACCTTGCCCCAGCTTTGCGGGTCCTGCGGATTGCGCACCGTTGCTTGCGGCAGGCGTACCGCCGTCGACGCCGCACCGCTGGCGGGAGCAGCGCGCCCCGGCGCGGGTGCGGACCTGATCGCATCGCCAATACCATGACGCGCCAGCGTTTCGGCGCCGGCCATGGCCAGCGCCATTTCGTCCTCGCCGGTGGTCGGATCGATCTTATGCGCCGCCATGGCGGGCAGCGTCGCAGGCTGCTGTTCCGGCGGCGGCGCCGCCTGGATCTCCACCCGCATCAATTGCGCGGTGACCGCTTCGCGCAGGCTCTGACTCATCGTTTCGAACAAGGTGAAGGATTCCGCCTTGTACTCGTTGAGCGGGTCGCGCTGGCCATAGCCGCGCAGCCCGATCACCTGGCGCAGATGATCGAGCATGACGAGATGCTCGCGCCAGAGATGGTCGAGCGTCTGCAACAGCACCGACTTCTCGATATAGCGGATGACGTCGGGACCCCATTGCCCGACCTTGCCCGCCATGTGCTCGTCGGCGCGGCGCTCGACGCGCGAGAATATTTCCTCGTCGGCGATGCCCTCTTCCTTGGCCCAGTCGTCGACCGGCAGATCGAGGCCGAGCACGCGCTTGAGCTCTTCGCGCAAGCCCACCACATCCCATTGCTCCGGATAGGCGTTCTCCGGCACATGCTTGGCGACCAGATCGTCGATCACGGTATGCCGCATGTCGGCCACCACCTCGCCGACCGCCTGATCCTCCATCCATTCGACGCGCTGATCGAAGATGACCTTGCGCTGATCGTTCATCACATTGTCGAACTTCAGGATGTTCTTGCGGATATCGAAATTGCGCGCCTCGACCTTCTGCTGCGCCTTTTCCAGCGCCTTGTTGATCCAGGGATGGATGATCGCTTCGTTTTCCTTCAGCCCGAGTTTGGTCAGCATGCCGTCGAGCTTGTCGGTGCCGAAGATACGCATCAGGTCGTCTTCGAGCGATAGAAAGAACTTGGAGTGACCCGGATCGCCTTGCCGTCCGGAACGGCCGCGCAGCTGGTTGTCGATGCGGCGGCTTTCGTGCCGCTCGGTGCCGAGCACGTAAAGCCCGCCGGCGGCAAGCGCCTTCTCCTTCAGGCGCGCGACCTGGGCACGGATATCGGCGGCGCCCGGACTTTTGTCGCGCTGGCGCATGTCCTCGATATCGGCCAGTTCCTGACGGATGCGCATATCGGCATTGCCGCCGAGCTGGATGTCGGTGCCGCGGCCGGCCATGTTGGTCGCGATCGTAATGGCGCCGGGCACGCCGGCCTGGGAGACGATGTAGGCCTCCTGCTCGTGATAGCGCGCGTTGAGGATGGCAAACACCTTGGCCTTGGAGGCGCCCTCGTCGCCGGAATAAAGCGCCGCGAACGCGTTCGGATCGGAGAAGTCGTGCTGTTCCCAGCCGTCCTGGCGCAGCATTTCCGCGAGCTGCTCGGACTTCTCGATCGAGGTGGTGCCGACCAGCACCGGCTGGCCGCGCGTCTTGCAGTCCTCGATCAGCGTCAGGATAGCGCGGAACTTTTCGGCCGAAGTGCGATAGACCTCGTCGTCGTCGTCGATGCGGACCATCGGCATGTTGGTCGGGATCTCCAAGACCTCCAGATTGTAAATGTCCTGGAATTCCTCGGCCTCGGTCGCCGCGGTGCCGGTCATGCCGGCAAGCTTTTCGTACATGCGGAAATAATTCTGGAACGTGATCGAGGCGAGCGTCTGGTTCTCCGGCTGGATCGGCTGGTGCTCCTTGGCTTCGAGCGCCTGGTGCAGGCCTTCGGAATAGCGCCGGCCCGGCATCATGCGGCCGGTGAATTCGTCGATGATAACGACCTCGCCGTTGCGTACGATGTAGTCCTTGTCGCGGGCAAACAGCTTGTGCGCGCGCAGTGCCTGGTTGATGTGGTGCACCACCGAAACGTTCTCGACGTCGTAAAGCGAGTCGGACTTGAGTAGACCGGCCTCCTGCAGCAACCGCTCCATCTTGCTCATGCCGGATTCACTGAGATTGACGGCGCGCTGCTTTTCGTCGAGTTCGTAATCGGCTTTGTCGAGCCGCGGAATAAACGTATCGATGGTGTTGTAGAATTCGGAGCGGTCGTCAAGCGGACCGGAAATGATCAGCGGAGTGCGCGCCTCGTCGATCAGGATCGAGTCGACTTCGTCGACGATGGCGTAGCTGTGCCCGCGTTGTACCATGTCCTCGAGCCGGTACTTCATGTTGTCGCGCAGATAATCGAAGCCGAGCTCGTTATTGGTGCCGTAGGTAACGTCGCAGTCGTATTGCTTCCTGCGCTCTTCGTCGTCCAGCCCGTGCACGATGACGCCGACGGTGAGGCCTAAGAACTTGTAGATCTGGCCCATCCATTCGGCGTCGCGCTTGGCGAGATAGTCGTTGACGGTGACGACGTGCACGCCGCGGCCGGCGAGCGCGTTGAGATAGACGGGAAGGGTGGCGACCAGCGTCTTGCCTTCGCCGGTCTTCATCTCGGAAATCTTGCCCTCGTGCAGCACCATGCCGCCGATCATCTGGACATCGAAATGCCGCTGCCCGAGCGTGCGCTTGGCCGCCTCGCGCACAGTGGCGAAAGCCGGCGCCAGGATGTCGTCGAGCGTCTGCCCCTCGCCGAGCTGCTTCTTGAATTCACCGGTGCGCGCCCGCAACGCGTCGTCGGAAAGCGTTTCCAGCTCTGGCTCCAGCGCGTTGATGTCCTCGACGCGAGGGCGATAGGCGCGGATGCGGCGGTCGTTCGAGGAACCGAACAGTTTGCGGGCGACAGCGCCGATCATCGCATCATCATCCTTCTCGATTTCGGGCTTCCCGCCGCACCGCCTGATTGAGCACGATCTCTATCCGAAAATCGGTTTCCCGATCACGCTGTTAGCCTGTCGCACTGACGCGTGCCAACCAGCGGAAAATGCGGCGCTATTCGGGCTTCGGCAAGGCAACTGAACGCCCCAAACCCTGGTCGAGAGATAGGAGGGGGTGAGTTTCCTGTCAATGCGACCTTATCGATGCGATTTGCATCGATGCGATTTGCGGCTTCACGCGCTCGTTAGGCGGCGGTTTCATTCTGCCATTGCCAAGGGCGGGCGATTCGGCGAGTGTCCGCGCCGACCCCAGACCGCCAGCTTTGGGTCCGATACCTCGCATCAACCAGGCGTTTGACCGCTTTGCCGAAGGACCGCGTTTTATGGCCGCCACTCGCCCGCCCGTCACCCGCGCGCTCGGCGCGCTTGCACTTGCCGCATTCCTCGCCGCCCCGCTGACCGCGTCGTGGGCCCAAGGAGCGCAGGACTCTGATCCCGTCGTTGCCCGCGCCAACGGCGTCGATATCCGCCAGAGCGACCTCGCGCTTGCCGAGGATGAGGTCGGCGCCAACATGCCGCAAATGCCGCCGGAACAAAAGCGCGAATACCTGATCACCTATCTCGCCGACGTTGTCGTCCTGGCGCAGGCCGCCGAGCGCCAGAGGCTTGCCGACCGCGACGACGTCAAGCACCGCATCCAGTTCGAGCGCGACAAGGTGCTGATGGAGACGCTGCTGCAGGACGCCGGCCAAGCCGCCGAGACCGACGCGGCGATGCATAAGGTCTACGACGACGCCGTTAAGCAGATGCCGAGCGAGCAGGAAGTGCACGCGCGCCATATCCTGGTTGCGACCGAAGACGACGCCAAGGCGATCGAAACGGAACTGAAAAATGGCGCGGATTTCGCCGCGCTCGCCAAGGCGAAATCGAAAGACCCGGGCGCGGCCGAGGGCGGCGATCTCGGCTATTTCACCAAGGACCAGATGGTGCCCGAATTCTCCGAAGTCGCGTTCAAGCTCGATAAAGGCCAGATTTCCGATCCGGTGAAGACGCAGTTCGGCTGGCACATCATCAAGGTCGAGGACAAGCGGATCAAACCGACCCCGACTTACGACGAGGTCAAGGGCCAACTGCAGAATTACGTCGCTCACAAGGCGCAAGCCGACTTGGTTGAGAAACTGCGCAGCGCCGCCAATATCGAACGCCTCGACCAGCCGCCGGCCGCGCCGGACCCCTCGTCGCTCAATCCGGCCGCGCCGGCGAAGAAGTGACGAATCTCTGATTCGTCATGCCCAGGCTTGTCCCACTGCTGTCCGGCCATGACGAAAAAGAGCATTGCCGTGTCCACCATCTCCCCCCTCGCTCCGAAAACCATCCCCGCCATGCCGGCGATCGCCGGCGTGCGCTTGGCGACGGCTGCCGCCGGCATCCGCTACCGCGACCGCACCGACGTCATGCTCGCAGTTTTTGACGAGGGCAGCAGCGTGGCCGGCGTGTTTACCCAGTCCAAATGCCCCTCGGCGCCGGTCGAATGGTGCCGCGCCAGGATCAAGGGCGCGCGCGCCCGCGCGCTCGTGGTCAATTCCGGCAATGCCAATGCCTTTACTGGCAAAAACGGCCGCACCGCCTGCGCTTTAACCGCCAAGCTCGCGGCCGCCGCGGTCGGCTGCAAGACGGCGGAAGTGTTTCTCGCCTCGACCGGCGTGATCGGCGAGCCACTTCCCGCGCAGGCCTTCGACGGCGTTTTGACAAAACTTGTCGCCGCGGCCGCGCCCGAGGCCTATGAAGAGGCCGCGCGGGCGATCATGACCACCGACACGTTTCCGAAACTCGCCACGGCGCGGGCGCGCATTGCCGGCACCGAGGTCACCATCAACGGCTTTGCCAAGGGCGCCGGCATGATCGCGCCCGACATGGCGACCATGCTCGCCTTCGTCTTCACCGATGCGCCGATCGCGGCACCGGTCTTGCAGGCGCTGCTGCGCGAGGGCGTCGTCGACACCTTCAATGCCGTCACCATCGACGGCGACACGTCGACCTCGGACACGCTGCTGGCGTTCGCCACTGGTGCCGCGCGCACGGCGCCGCGCGTCAGGAGCGCCCACGATCCGCGGCTGGTGCCGTTCCGCAAGGCCTTCAACGCCGTGCTCGCCAATCTTGCCGAGCAAGTGGCGCGCGACGGCGAGGGCGCGCGCAAATTGGTCGAGATCGTGGTCGAGGGCGCCGTGTCGAAGGCTTCGGCGCGCCGCATCGCGCTGTCGATCGCCAATTCGCCGCTGGTCAAGACCGCGATCGCCGGCGAGGACGCCAATTGGGGCCGGGTGGTCATGGCGGTCGGCAAAGCCGGCGAGCCCGCCGACCGCGATCGGCTGTCGATCTGGTTTAACGGCATCCGCGTCGCGCATAGAGGCGCGCGCGATCCGGCCTACGACGAGGCCGCGGTTTCGGCGGCGATGG
>Ga0187784_10004909_pt1 | contig 10836 bp, 5 predicted proteins | sample 1015_SJ02_MP15_2_FD_132964 | JGI IMG/M metagenome (GOLD analysis project Ga0187784, IMG submission 132964) | Tropical peat soil microbial communities from peatlands in Department of Meta, Colombia - 1015_SJ02_MP15_20_MG | ecosystem: Environmental > Terrestrial > Soil > Wetlands > Peat | place... | reverse complement strand
TGAATGAAAAACGTGGCCTTATCGGGATCGAGCCCGCAGGCCAGCCAGTCGGCGACCATCTCCCAGGTATCCTGACGCAGGCTGAGAGTGTTTTCGTAGCCTGTCGTCAGCATGTGCCAGTCGGCTACAAAATGGTAGCTCTCGTATTCGTCCTGGAGTTTCACCCAATTCTGAAGTGCTCCCACCAGATTGCCCAAGTGCAGTTTGCCGGTGGGGCGCATGCCGCTCAATATTCGACGCCGTTGGTTGGTTCGTTCGCTCAATGGATGTGCCTTTTGGTTTCCAAATGAAGATTGCCCGCTGCGCCGAGACCCAGGTCTCGAATGTGCGCCACTCGCCATCCTAGCACAGGTGGAACGAAAGTCGAAGCAAGTGACGATGTGGTGCGGGCGAGACGCTCGCGCCGCATCAAAGCCGGATGTTCCAAAGGACGGCCCTGGGGGTGTACACTGGCCACTGCCTGTAGGGGCGGCCCTCGTGGCCGCCCGCGCGTGGCCACAAGGACTGTCTCTGCAAAACAGCGTTGGTGTGCAACCATGGGCGAACAGACTCGACTTTCGCGTCGAAAGCTCCTCGGGAGCATGGGAGCAGCGGCAGGAATCGGAATGACGAGCGTAGCCGGCCGGAGTCCCGCACGTGCGAGCATGAGTAGCCCGCCAAGAGTTCTGGCGCTGGTTGGCGACCGGTACCATAACGCGGATTACATTCGCACAGCGCTCAACCGGCTCTTCCTGGAGCTGGGCGTCCCTATCGTCTTCACGATCAACTTTACCGAAATCGACGCCGCCCACCTCGCAGGTTTTCAGCTCCTGGTAGTCTTCCGTGACGGTCTCAATTGGCCGAACGGCTATTTGCAGCCCGACGATTATGAATACTCCTCCAGCTTGGAGAATTCCGGGGATTGGCCCAAGGAACAATACCAAGGCTGGATCACCGAGGTGCAAGGCAAGGCAATTCAGGAATTCGTGGAAGCCGGAGGAGGCCTTTACGCTTATCACAACAGCAGCAATGTCTCGCTTTTTTCCAGGAATTTCAGGGAAGTGCTGGGGGGCGCGTATCTGGGCCATCCGCCCCTGCGCCCCTTCAGGGTCAAAGTGGTCAACCATGAACATCCGCTCACGCAAGGCATCGAGGACTTCATGGTCAATGATGAGCAGCATTATGTGACCTATGATAAGGACTCTAAGAATATTCTCCTGCGGAGCGAGAACCTCGATGGCTTGAATTACGAAACTTATGGCCCCACGGCCATCAGCGGCTGGGCGCATGATTACGGAAAGGGTCGGGTAGTTTTTACGGCAGTGGGGCACACGCTCCACGCCTTGTGGCAGCCGGAGTACTACAAAATCCAAAAGAACGCGCTGCATTGGCTGCTCAGAATGTAGGGCGGGAAGTCTCAGGAAGCCTGCTATAATTAGCTGGTTCAGGGCTTAAGAGATTCGACAATGGGAGGTGCCAGTGAGCAGATTCAAGATTGCATTGGTGTTTGGCTTGGGGCTGTTCCTTTTCTGGAGCGCTTGTAATGCGGGCGAATTGCCGGCCGCGAAGATCAAGGTAGGAGAGAAGATGGCGGATTTCACGCTCCCGGACCTCAACGGCAAGCCGCACCGGCTGTATGACATTGAGGGAAAGAAGGCTGTGGTGGTCATTTTTATCGCCACTCGCTGCCCTTACTCGAATGCCTTCACTCATGTCATGGCCAGCCTGGCGCATGAGTACGAAGGTCGCGGCGTGGAGTTTGTCGGAATCAATGCCAACCACACCGAACCCGTTAGCGAGGTGGCGGAACACGCGCGAACACATGGCCTCGACTTTCTGATCCTCAAGGACGAGGGGAACAAAGTTGCCGACCAACTAGGCGCCTCCGTAACGCCCGAAGTATTCCTGTTGGACAGTAGCTGGACGCTGCGGTATCACGGGGCGCTTGGGAACAGTCACCAGCCCACCAATAATCCCGACAAAACCAATGCTGACGAACTCCGCCCGGCGTTGGAAGACGTCCTCAATGGCAAACCCGCCGAGGTGACCGAGACAAAGGCGTTCGGCTGCTCGATCAAGCGCGTTAAGGTGAGCTAACGGGAGGCGGCGATCCGTGGCGATGACTCCCTTTCTCGGCGCAAGAGGAGGCGGGGGGCGGTGGTCACAAAATAAACTCCACGGTCAACCACCCCTTACCCCTTCCTTTCTAAGGAGGGGAATCGCACCGGCAATGTTTGCTTCTATCGTGGCCGCTCTGCTTTTCTGCGCGGCCTGTTCGCGCTCCGTGATTCCCCCTGAACCACCCCCGCCCACGGGAATTGTGGATCTGGATGAAGCCGCCTGGGAGAAGGTGCGGGCCCAGCAGCATGGCCGGGTTCTGCTGGTTAATTTCTGGGCTACGTGGTGCGATCCCTGCCGGGAAGAATTCCCGAACCTTGTCCGCCTCCATAATACTTATCGCAGCCGTGGCTTGTCGGTTGTGGCGATATCGATGGACGAGCCTGAATCCGTTCCTGCCATCCAGCGCTTCTTGCAGTCGCAGGGGGCGAGATTCGGAAGCTATCGGCAGCATTTCAGTGATTTCGAGGCGCTCGTGAATTCGATCAATCCACGCTGGGGCGGCGGCATTCCCGCCACATTTCTTTATGACCGGGAGGGAAGACTGGTGAATAGCTGGGAGGGCGCAACGACCTACCAGGAATTCGAAGGCGCGGTCAAGCCACTGCTGCCGTAATCGACATTCCTCCTGAATCTCGCCCTCCTGCGGCACTCCGAATGAAGTGTAGGACGCGATGGCCCGCGCCGAGCGGTCAGAGAACGGGGGATTCTTCCGCGTTTTGCCCTTGACACGCCGCGGGAACCATGATAGGCTAGGCGACTGGATATAGGGGAAAGGCGGCGGCAGAGCGCGCCAGGGAGGTGGAGGGCGGCGGGAAACGGGCGGAAAATGAGGAAGATCCTTTTGGTCGAAGACAATCGGCAAGTAGCGCCCGCGCTCCTGGAAAGTCTGCGCCGTGAAGGTTACAGCGTCGAATTGGCTCCGAATGGAGAGGCGGGGCTGGAACGCGCCACGCGTGATTACTTCGACTTGATCATTTTGGACCTTGTGCCGCCTGGCAAAAGCGCCCTCGAAGTTTGCCGGGAACTGCGCCAGCAACTGATCACGGCTCCCATTTTGATGCTTAGCGCGCGCCGCCAGACGATCGATAAGGTCCTGGGTCTGAAACTCGGGGCGGACGATTACATTACCAAACCCTTCGACGCCCAGGAACTGTTGGCCCGGATCGAAGCCCATCTGCGTCGCGCGCCAAACGGGGGCGGAGCGCCGGGGGCAATCTACCAATTCGGGGCCATCCGCGTGGATTTCCGCCGCGCCGAGGTTTTTCGGCATGGCATCCCGGTGGCTTTGTCGGCGCGAGAATTTCAATTGCTCAAGTACTTCGTCGAACACCGCGGCGCCACCTTGTCGCGAAAGGAGCTCTTGAGAGAGGTGTGGGGGTACGGCGGCGCGCCGTCAACACGCACCGTAGACGTGCACGTCTTCACTCTGCGACACAAACTCGAGGCTGACCCTAGCCAACCACAGTTTTTTCAGACTATAATAAGGCTCGGTTACAAGTTTCTGGGATGAACTCCAAAGGCACACCACGCTGCGAGCCGCGGGATGCGGGCAGGAATGGAATTTGATGTTAAGTCTGTCCCGCAGCAAGGGGATTGTGCCGTGTGGTTGCCGGGACGCGAGATGGCAACGGCATCGAAGGATGAACCCAGCGCGATGTACGGGGCGCGGCAAGCATCGCCAACTAAAGCCTAAGGTCCGAATAAGATAACTGCCAGGGCCGGCAAAGTCCTCCCGGCGCTGAGATTGGGGACGGGAGGAGAAGCGGAGGGTGTGAAGAGGTTGATGTCAAATTGGTGTAAGAAAACATTTACACAAACCTAACACCAGTAGGGGAAACCAGTCCCTGCTTATCGCCTTCCAACGAGTTTACAACGCTATTGAATCCAGGATTTTGACCTGGTTGCACATTTTGTCCCTGTGACTGCGTCCAGGTTCGGGCGAAGATCATTCGTTTGCCCCGCCAAGCGGCAGCGTCAGGGGAGTATTCGAGGCGAAGTGGTGCGGCCAAAGCTAGGAGAGTGGGCGCCCCACGGCTGAGTAAATCGTGACAACACAGAACTGGCCCAGTCCGAAGCAACGGAAACGACAATGGAAACGCACTGTCTAAGGCCTTGAGATGCCCGCGTGGGGCGTAACGTACCGCAAGGGGTTACTGGAGGGATCTTTGACACAAGCAATCTCAAGATGCATTAGGTTGATACAAACGAGTGGCTTCCTGCTTTGTATAGTTCTCAGGTGTGGAGGCGCGTTCGCGCAAGTTGATACTGGATCCGTCACAGGTATAGTCAGAAATCCCGCCGGGGACGGAGCAGCCGGCGCTAAGGTCTTTCTTAAGAACGAAGCGACTGCCATCACGAGGACTACTTATGCTCGCGGAGACGGCACTCACATTTTCGCGCCAGTCAAGATTGGCACTTATACCGTATCCGTCGAGTTACAAGGGTTTGTGCCAACCTTTCAGTCTGGCGTGGTAGTCGAGATCCAGCATCAAGCGGTGGTCAATTTCCACCTTGTGGCCTCCCAAGCCGCGAACGGCGCGAGCGTTTCTTCAGGGTCGACTGCATCTTACACTTACGAGTCGGCGGATAAAGTATTGTCTCCCTTCGCCCTTGATACGCTGCCCGTGTTTAGCCGCAACTTCACCGACTTGGCGCAGTTGTTTGCGGGCACGGGGCCCACTGCGCAATTGGTTCCCAAAACACCGTCCCCCGCACAGTTGCTTCCGGGCAAAGGGCCCATCACCGAGTTGCCAGTTAACCTGGCGGCGACGGGGAGTTTCGTGGCCAACGGGGTTCAGTCCGCCCAGAACAACTATATCCTCGACGGGGCCGACAACAACAACCGCTTTCTTGATTTCCTTCCCAGCACTGCTTACCAAGTTCTTCCGGCCATGGAGGCGATTGACGAATTCCGGGTTCAAACCATGTTCGGCGCGGCTCTCGGCGGAGCAGCCGGAGCGGTAGTCAACGCCACCACAAGAGCCGGAACGAACGAGTACCACGGAAGCGCTTGGGATTACTTCAGCAACGACTACACGAACGCTGCGGATTACTTTGATAATGCTGTGGCCCTGCGGAAGGCGGAGTTACGCAAAAACCAATACGGGGCGACTCTGGGCGGTCCTCTGAACATTCCCAATGTTTACAACGGCAAAAACCGGACTTTCTTCTTTGCGGATTACCAAGGAACAAAGTATCGCCAAGGGGTTCCTTTCGTGGGGACTGTGCCGACGAATGCGGAGCGAGGCAGCGAGTATACGGATTTCGCGGATTTGATCCAGCCGAAATGCACCACCGGCCCGGATGTGCTGGGGCGTACTGAACCGTGTGGTACGATTTTTGATCCTGCCACCACACGCTCGTTAGTAACCGGCCAAGTTGACCTGATCACGGGATTAAGGGCCAACTCCACGGGCTACGTCCGGGATCCAATTCAGTGCAACGGCACTGCCAACACCATCTGCGCGAATCGAGTGGATCCGGTGGCAGCGGGACTCCTTAACCTGTACCCTACCCCCACCATTGGGACCATCTACAACAACTACACCACCAACCTGTTTAGCCGGGGCGATGCCAACCAGTTTGATGTCCGGGTCGATCACCACTTGAGCGATCGAAATCAAGCTTTCGTGCGGTTTAGCTATCTCAACAATCCCCAGTTACAGTTGGGCCCCTACTCGGGCTATGCCGACGGCGGGGGTTACACGCAGACCGATACGGCTGTGAATGGTGTCCTCAGCCTCAACCATGTCTCTTCCTCGACCCTGGCCCACAATATCCGGCTGGCGGCCAGTTATGTGGAACTGGAGCGGGTGCAAGCCTTCGCCAACTTCCTCACGGATATCCCGGCGCAGTTGGGAATCTCGGGGGTTCCCCAGTTCACGGGCAACGGCGGCCTGCCCACCATCGATATCGGGATTTACTCTCCCTTCGGAAGCGCTCCCTATTTGCCCGCCATTGATTACAATGCCACTTACCAGTTCAGCGAGGGTTTCACCAAAACCCGCCGGAACCACACCGTCGTCGGCGGAGGTGAAATCATAAACGTGAGGAACGCGGTCAACCAGCCACCCTATTCCCGCGGCGAGTTCGGTTTCTCGGGCAACTTCACTTCCATTGCCAACTCCCTCGACCCCAGCACAGGCGCCGCGCAGTTTGTTCTTCTCCCTCAACCCTCCACGGTGCGTTTCGGGCTCAATAACGTGGGTGGGCCGAACCGGGTTTATGCCTCCAATATCACCAGCATCGATAATTACAACTGGCGCCTCTATTACGCAGCCTACCTACAGGACGAGTGGAAGTACCGCCCCGACCTCACCGTCACGATCGGGGGAAGGTGGGAATACTTTCAACCTTGGAAGGAGAACTTCAGCGCCGAGGCAAATTTTGTTCCGGGGAGCTCAGGGCAGGCTCAATACTTGATTCCTGCCGGCCGCGGGTTTGATACCCTCCCCTGCGGCGCTTTGTACCCCGTCCCCTGCACATCCTCTTATATAAACACGCTTTCCACCAGCTTTACCAGTACGCTCACGAATGACAGCATCAAGCTGATCTACCCACACCGGGGCGGCATCATCGATACGCAGCGGCTCAACATCGGCCCGCGCATCGGTTTCGCCTATCAGTACTCGCCGCGGATCGTGGTGCGGGGCGGCTACGGACTTTTCTATGGCGGGATGATAAACGAGGGAAGCCAAGCCAATCTGAGCGGTAACTACCCCTTCCAGGTTAACTACCAGTACACGAGCCTTGATGATGGCACGCCCATTAACTATCCTTCGACGTTGGCTTACGCCACCTTGGAGCAGGGACTCGCACCTATCCCACTCACGCCTTTGGCGGCTACGGCAACCGACCTCGCATTGCGAGGCATCCAACGCACTTTCAAGAATCCCTACACGAATAATTTCAATCTTAACGTCCAGGATCGGCGCTCGAATAACGATCTTTTGGAGTTCACTTGGGTAACCACCGTCGCTCATCATCTCTTGATAAACCCGGGAACGAATGAGGTGGGAGAATTGCTTCCGCCCTCCCCCTCCGAACAGGCCCAGGCCTATGAGCCTTTCTTGAGCTTTGCTTACGGCACGAGTTATCTGGAGACGGAGGGTGACAGCAAATACAATGCGGGCCAACTGCAATATGTGCGGAACCTAGGGCACGGGCTCAGTTTCCTTGCTAACTATACGTACAGCGCCACGCGGACGGATGCTTTGGACTTTTTCAACCTCAACGGCCAACAGACCTACCGGGCTCCTTCCATCCAGTCCGTCGGCATTAGACGTGACTATCAGCAAGCGGATTTTGCCGTTCGGCACCTGGGTCACGTCAGCGGCAACTATGATCTCCCCTTTGGGCCGGGAAGACGATACCTGGCGGAGAAAGGTAATATCATGGGGAAAATCGCCGGTGGCTGGTCTTTTAACGGAGTCTTCACTTACGCCAGTGGCCAGCCCTTGACCATTCCTTGCACCATTACCACCGCCGCAGGCGTCGGGTGCGATGCGCTCTTGGTCCAGGGGGCACATCAGAGTGGCGGCCCACACAATGCCAACCAGTACTGGAACCCTGCTTCGTTCTACAATCCTCCGCTGCCGGTCCTCTCGCCGGGGCAGGGCAATACCGCTCCACTGGGCGGCGCTCCCGCGCAGGTCTACGGCCCCAACCTTATCCGGCTCGATGCGGCTTTGCGACGCAGCTTCCAGGTTAGAGAGAGTGCTCGGGTTGAGTTCCGCGCGGAAGCCTTCAATGTACTGAATCACCCGTTCTTTGCACAACCCACCAACCTGGATTTTCTGAATCTCACGAACTTCGGACAGATCAATTCGACGCGCGACAACCCGAATGATGCGCGCGCTATCCAATTTGCAGTTAAATTCTACTTTTGAACCCGAAGGTGGCTATGCTGAGTATCTTTTCCTTACTGATTTCCATTCTCTTTACTGTCTTGGTCCCTGGGGGCCACAGAGCAGCCGGGAAACCGTCGCCTTGGCAGGGCCCGAGGATGACCAAAGCTCAAGCTTGGAAATCCTACGGCGCTCTGCCCATGAGCTTTGAAGTGAACCAAGGCCAGACGGACTCCAGCGTCCGTTTCCTGGCGCGTGGCCCTGGTTACACGATCCTCTTGAGTCCCGGCGAAGCCACGCTGGCCCTGCAATCCTCGCAGCCCGACCGACGGTTTCCGGAAAAGGCCCAGCCAAAGCCATTCACTCGCGTGTTGTCGATGAAAATTGAAGGCGCGAATCCTTCTGCCGCTGCCCAGGCTCTCGATCGGCTGCCGGGGGTTAGCAACTATTTTATCGGTAATGACCCGAGTCGATGGCATACCAACGTTCCAACCTACAAAAAGGTTCAGTTTGAACAAATTCGCCCCGGCGTCGACCTTGTCTATTACGGTAATCAGCGGCAACTCGAGTACGACTTTGTCTTGTCGGCGGGCGTTGCTCCGCAGTCCCTGGGGCTGACCTTCGCAGGCAGCGATGCCGCCATCGACCCGCATGGCGATTTGGTTTTCAAGTCCACCGATGGCCAGATGACTTTTCACCGGCCGGTCGCCTATCAGACTGACAAATCGAATTCGGCGAAGAAGCATTATCTTGCAGCGTCGTACGTCCTGCGGGGGCACAACCGAGTTGGCTTCAAAGTGGCCAATTACGACCCTCGTCAGCCGCTGATTATCGATCCCTCCCTGTCTTATTCAACCTACCTGGGCGGAAGCGGAGGCGACACAGGAAATGCGATTGCTCTGGATGCCATTTTCAACGCCTACATAACGGGCAGCACGTCGTCTACCAATTTTCCCAAGGGTGGTTCACCCCCGCCTTACCAAGGGTCCTATGGGGGCGACACGGACGCATTCGTAACCAAGCTTCGGTATGACGGCCAGGCCATCATCTTCTCGACGTACTTAGGGGGAAACAATTACGATATCGGCCAAGGGATTGCCGTGGATTCGTCGGCGGACGTTTATGTCACGGGCAGCACGGCGTCCGCAAACTTCCCCACGACGGGCAGCGCCTTTCAAACCACCTACGGCGGGAATACGGACGCCTTTGTGAGCAAATTGGATCCCAGTGGTTCCAAGTTGCTGTTTTCATCGTACCTGGGCGGGAGTGATACCGATTATGGCCTGGCTCTGGCGATCGATCCCTCCGGAAACATGTTTGTAACCGGCTCCACGCAATCCACAGATTTCCCCACAGTGAACCCGGTTCAGTCCGGCAACGCCGGCAACGGGGACGCCTTTGTAGCCGAGATCGACACCAACCTGCCGCAAAACCAACAGTTGGTCTACTCCACTTATCTGGGGGGAAGCAGCGCCGATTCGGGCCAGGGCATCGCAGTGGACGTCGATGACAATGCCTACGTCACCGGCTTTACCTTTTCCACCAACTTTCCCGTCCACAACCCTTACCAAAGCACCAACGCCGGCAGCGTCGATGCCTTCATCAGCGTGATCGGGCCGGGGGGCGGGAGCCTGGAGTTTTCGACCTACCTGGGCGGAACCGGGGACGATAGAGCCTGGGCGATCGCGCTGGACAGTGAAGACAATATTTACATCGCAGGAAGCAGCTTGACCGCATGTGCTCCGGCAACCTCGACCACAACGATGTGTAATCCGATTTCGACTTTTCCCACAACTCCATGGGCGTTTCAGACCTTCACCACCAAGCAAGCTCCGGGGTACCCTGTGGCCTTCGTAACCGAAATGAACCATTTCGGCACTGCTCTTCTGTATTCCACCCTGCTAGGCGGCAGCTTGTCGGACGTGGCGGCCGGAATTGCTGTCGACAACTCTGGGGACGCTTACGTTACCGGATACACGGAATCGAGTGATTTTCCTACCGCCATTGCCATTCAGGCGAGTTACATTGGAGGTTCGTGTGGGGCGAACCCTTGCCAGGACGCTTTCGTGACGGAATTCAATCCGCAAGGGACGTCGGTGGTGTACTCGACCTTTCTCGCGGGTACCGGTGGGATCAACGGTGGGAACTTCGGAAACGCTATCGCCGTAGACGCCAACGCCAACGCTTACATCGCAGGGTCCACATTCTCTCAGAATTTCCCCGCTATCGCCCTCGCTTATCAAGGGCAGTCGGGGAACACCACGGGGCTTAGCAGCGCCTTCGTCTCCATGATTTCTCACAACAATGTTCCGGCCGTGGCCTTGACCCCACAAAAAATAGCCTTTGGGAACGTAACTGAAAACACTACTTCGAATGTAACCTCCGAGAATGTGCCGGCCACCGTGACGGTCATGAACCCCTCTACTGCCCCGCTTCAGATCACAGGGGTGACGACAACCGGGGACTTTGGTGAGACCAACAATTGTGTAGAAACCCTCTCGGCGGGGGGAGGAGTGTGCACGATCAACGTCACCTATACTCCCACGGTGTTGGCGAACGAAACCGAATTGCTCTCCATCACCGACAATGCCGCGGGCAGCCCGCATCTGGTCTCGCTCACCGGCACCGGCGTGACGGGTGTTGCGCAGGTGCAGTTCTCACCCACTAGCTTGGTGTTTCCCGCCGCGACCTTGAACACCACGAGTGCGGCGCAGAATGTGAAGATGACGAACAACGGCGAAACGCCTTTGACGGTCACGAATATTGCGGCCACCGGCGACTTCGCGGAAACGAACACCTGCCCGTCGTACCCGTTCACCATGGCCGTGGGCGGCAGTTGTAACTTCTCGGTCACTTTCACACCTACCAATACAGGGCTTCGCAAGGGAAG